>Ga0209800_10002357_pt1 | contig 16864 bp, 18 predicted proteins | sample Higcelweek8metaG_FD_187174 | JGI IMG/M metagenome (GOLD analysis project Ga0209800, IMG submission 187174) | Freshwater pond sediment microbial communities from the University of Edinburgh, under environmental carbon perturbations - High... | ecosystem: Environmental > Aquatic > Freshwater >...
CAACATTGTTGCTCCCGATGGGATTTGGAGCCATTCTGGTAAATATTCCCTTTGGATCGGCCTTAGCTCAAGTGGACCCCAGCGGTCAGTGGGCTGAAGGAGCACTCTCCGTATTTTTTGAAGCAGGTATTGCAACTGAAGTCTTTCCGCTGCTGATCTTTGTTGCCATTGGGGCAATGATTGATTTTTCGCCGCTTTTCCGCAATCCGTTCCTGCTGCTGTTCGGTGCTGCCGCTCAATTTGGAATTTTTGCAACTGTAGCTCTTGCCACGGTGTGCGGTTTCGACCTTTATCAGGCTGCTTCAATCGGTATCATTGGTGCTGCCGATGGTCCTACATCGATTTTTGTTGCCAACAAATTTGCGCCGGATCTGCTCGGACCCATTTCGGTGGCCGCCTATTCCTACATGGCACTGGTTCCCATTATTCAGCCGCCTGTCATTAAAGCAATTACCTCGAAAAAAGAACGTCGTATGAAAATGACCGGAAATAACAGCAAGCCTATTTCCCGTACAACGATGATTTTGTTCCCAATCTTGGTTACTGTAATTGCCGGTATTATAGCTCCGGCTTCACTGGCTCTGATTGGTTTCCTGATGTTCGGCAATCTGATCCGCGAGTGCGGTGTACTGAATAAACTTTCATTGGGTGCACAGAACGAACTGGCAAACCTCGTAACCATTTTACTGGGGATCACCATTGCCTCTACTATGACAGCCGAACGTTTTGTAAAAACCGAAACACTCATGATCATTGGCCTGGGTTTATTTGCTTTCATCTTCGATACTTTTGGCGGTGTTATGTTTGCCAAACTGATGAACATCTTTTTGCCCAAGCATATGAAAGTAAACCCGATGGTGGGCGCTTGCGGTATTTCGGCATTCCCGATGTCGGCTCGTGTAATTCACAATATGGGACAAAAAGAAGACAAAACCAACTTCCTGCTGATGCCGGCTATTTCCACCAACGTGGGAGGTCAGATCGGTTCTGTGGTTGCCGGTGGTCTGATTCTGGCTCTTATTCCCTTATTCGCATAATTAAAAGGAGAAATAGATTATGACAACAAACACAATGATTGCAGAAACAACTCCGAATGAAACTCCGAAACATTGCTGCCCAAACAATGGCAATGATTCAATACAACCTGTTGACCACGGCAATTGCCCGAATCATCAGCAGCACCAGCAAACCATAACTTCAACCACCAAAGAAGCAGCTCCTGTAGCTGTAAAAGGCAGCAAGGATGTAAATCACAACCTGTCAGCTTCTTTTCAGGTGATGGGGATCGGTATGTTGGGTATCTTTATTTTTATGGTCATTTTCTTCGGCATGATTAAGCTCTTGGAAAAAGTATTTCCGGTAAAAGATTAATTCTGAAATCAGGATAGCTTATTAAAAAGACGCACCGGAAACGGCGCGTCTTTTTTTATGTGAATGTTTCGTGGGAGCTGCCTGCACCCAAGGGCTTGTCCGCTGAGCTTTGTGCCCTGTGCCTTACTGAGCGCCGCGGAACTGCGACAAAAACCTTACATCGTTTTCGGAGAACATGCGCAAGTCTTTCACTCCGTAAATAAGATTGGTAATGCGTTCGATGCCAATACCGAATGCATATCCGGTGTACACCTTAGGATCGATGCCACAGTTTTTAAGCACATTGGGGTCAACCATGCCGCAGCCAAGAATTTCAACCCAGCCGGTGTATTTGCAGAAAGCACAACCTTCGCCGCCACAGAGGTTACACGAAATATCCATTTCTGCCGAAGGCTCGGTAAAAGGAAAATACGACGGCCTCAGACGGATTTCGGTAGAAGGGTCAAACATTTCGCGCGAAAAATGAAGCAGGGCTTGTTTCAAATCAGCGAAAGTGACATTTTTGTCCACATAAAGTCCTTCGATCTGATGAAAGAAGCAGTGCGCGCGGGCTGAGATGGCTTCGTTGCGGTAAACGCGTCCCGGGAAAATACTGCGAATGGGCGGTTTTGTGGTCTCCATTACCCGAACCTGAACCGAGCTAGTATGCGTACGCAGCGCTATATCCGGATTGGTGTCAATAAAAAAAGTATCCTGCATATCGCGGGCCGGATGTTCCGGTGGAAAATTCAATGCGGAGAAATTGTGCCAGTCATCTTCGATTTCAGGACCCTCTTCGACCGAAAAGCCCATTTTCTCAAAGATAGTCACCATGCGGTTTTTCACAATTGCCAGCGGATGCCGCGAGCCTTGAAAAACAAAACCGGCGGGACGTGTCATATCGTCGAAGGTCGCATCTGATTTCGATGCTGAAAATTGTTGTTGAAATTCTTCGAGCTTCGCATTAATTGTTTGTTTCAGCTCATTAATCAGCTGTCCAACTTCTTTCTTTTCTTCGTTTGGAACATCTTTAAAGCGAGCAAAGAAATCATTTAATATTCCTTTTTTACCCAGATATTTAATGCGGAATGTTTCCACTTCCTCCTGGTCATTCACAACACAATCAAGCACCTCGTTGTGGCACTGTAGAATTTCATTTTTCATTCTGTAATCACTTTCAATAAATACGCTCTGCCTCAGTCAACACCGGTTTACTTAATAATGGTCACCGTCATTTGAATGTCCTGTACCGGCCGGTCACTCTCGTCGCGGGCAACTTTAGAGATTTGCTCAACAACATCCATTCCTTCAATCACTTCACCAAAGACGGTGTAATCCTTATCAAGAGACGCAGCACCACCCATTGTCAAATAGGTGCTTTTCTGTTCTTCGGTATAGGTTATTCCTTTACGTTTTTCGATGGCAGCAACTTCTTTTTCGGTATACAGACGACCGGTAACAATATAAAACTGACATCCGGAGCTGGCTTTCAATGGATTTACATTATCTGCTTCGCGGGCAGCAGCCAATGCACCTTTTTTATGATAGTATGCCGGAACGTATTCCATCGGGATGGTATAATCGGGACCGCCAGCACCAAGCATAGCTCCCTGAGCTGCATTGCGGCTGTCGGGGTCACCACCCTGAATCATAAAATTAGTAATAACACGATGAAACAACGTACCATCAAAATACTTTTCATTCACCAACTTGATGAAATTATCGCGATGCTGCGGAGTCTGATCGTACAAAACAATTTTGATGTCGCCCATCGAGGTTGAAATTTTAACCTGGGTACCTGCAGGTACCTGCTGAGCATTTACAAATGAGCAGAAGAGCCCTGTCAGCATTATTGCTAAAAATATTTTTTTCATAGGTTCGGTATTTATGGTGTAAAAATACAAAAATCCCCGCAATTGAATTGGGTTAAAAGAATTTGATTTTACATTGAAGTTGAAACAAACTCTAAAAAGAAATTCAGGGGAAAACTTCATTATGGAAAAAAATTTGTAAGTTTGAAACCTGAAAGCACATTTTTCAGTTTAAAAACAAAAACGATGAAAAAGTTTGTACTCATATCTCTTCTGCTCACCGGTTTGTTCGCCCTCATGCTCACCAGCTGCGAAAAACCGGAAGAAACCAAGGCTGTCATTACTGTAAAGTACACCACCGACACTACTAAGGTTGCCCCATTTGCGCACGTCAGAATTACAAAATATGATGTGAATGTGGCAGGCCAGTGCGACGAAGATGGTATTTACAGCCATCTGTTCAGAGATGAAGCCATTCTAGATGTTGAAGCATATCTGGACACCACCCAAACCGGCACCAGCACGGAAGCTTACGGATCAACCACCATCAGGCTTGAGCGTGGAAAAACGGTGTATAAAACGGTATTTATTAATTAGCAGGAACAATATTCTGAAAACAACCTTCACCGGTTGTTTTTTTTTGCCCAGTTTTCCGTTCAGTCCGTGGAATTGTCCGTTTCTTCCAGAAAACAGCTCCGGCACAGCGGCTGATACGAGTCTTTCTCGCCCAGCAACACCAGCTTGTCGTTCACAATCATCCGGTGCGAATATTGAGCAAGCGCGCCGCATTTCATGCAGATGGCATGCACCTTTGTGACATATTCGGCAATGGATAGCAAAGCGGGCATCGGGCCAAAGGGTTTTCCCAGATAATCCATATCGAGGCCGGCCACAATAACACGGATGCCGCGTTTTGCAAGATAATTACAAACATCTACAATGCCTTCGTCGAAAAACTGCGCTTCATCGATGCCAACCACATCGACATCCTGAGCCAGAATCATGATGTTGCGGGAATTATCGACCGGTGTACTGGGAATTGAATTGGCATCGTGCGAAACGACTGCTGTTTCATCGTAGCGCACATCGACGGATGGTTTAAATATTTCAACCTTCAGTTTTGCAATCTGAGCTCTTTTTAATCGGCGGATCAGCTCTTCGGTCTTTCCCGAGAACATGGATCCACAAATTACTTCAATCCAACCTGAATGCGATTCGCTTTTAATTTTTTCAAGAAACATACAACACGTTTATAATTCTTCGTTATCTTTGACTCCAGATAGTTCCACAAAAATATAAAATTCAAAACACTTTTTCGGATGGGAAACGAAATTATCAGAAACAGCATCATCGGGTCGCTTGAATCGTTGGTTGAAATGGTGGCCAATGTCACCGAAACAGATGGCATCGTTCATCAGCTTGATATGGATATTACGCTTGAACAAATCCGCAAACTGTATCTTGAAGTGCAGATGCTGGATTCCGAAAACCGCAAGGCCATGCAACAAAATGCACAATCCGTGACGCAGCCAAAGCAAGAGCCCATCCCCGTTCCCGAAAATCAATCATCGATAAACCAGGAACCTGAAGCTGTAATGGAGGCTCCTCAGCCGGAACCAACTCCAACTCCGGAACCCATTGTTGCTCCTGCACCAATCATTGATGCAACACCAGTCATCGAGCCGGAACCGATAGTGGTTGAAATAAAAGAAGAACCTATGATTACGGTTGAAACAGCTTCGGTGTATACTGAACCCATTCCTGAAGTTCAACTGGTTGCTGAAACATCAATGCAGGAGCCTGTTGCTGAAATACCATCGGTGCAGGTGACAGAAATACTACCCGAAATCAATCAGCCTGAGAACATTTCAGCTCCGGTACAAAAAATTCCGGCTCCCGAAACGAACGTAAAACAAACCACATTGGCCGAAAAACTCACGCGCGAAGACAACAGCATCAACCAACAGATGAGGGCAAACAATCAGGCCAGATTTCAGAAACTGAACGAAACGCCGGTTGCGAATCTGCGCACTGCCATTGGTATCAACGATAAATTCATGTTTGTGAATGAGCTGTTTAAAGGTGAAATGAAAGAATATGATTTTGTCATTCAGGAAATCAATGCAGCCAGCGATGAGTCTGCAGCACTTGACATACTGAATCAGAAACTCACTGCACGCGGTACAGCCGATAAAACCGATGCTGTTTCAAAACTCAGCAGTTTTATTCATCGCAGATTCATGTAAATAATTCCGGGCAATGAAAAATCTGTTGTTTGTCTTTTTTCTTATAATTGCCATTGCTGCTGCAGGTCAGGATACAACTTATGCACGTTCGGTAATGATGAAGCTCGGGTCACCCGCTTTTTCGGGCCGCGGCTATGTGCATGGCGGCATTGATTCGGCAGCACGCTTTATTGGAAATGAATTTGAACGGCTTGGCCTGAAACCTGTGACTGATAGCTATTTTCAGCCATTTAATATTGAGGTAAACAATTTCACTTCACTTGAGCTGGCCATCGATAGACATCATTTAGTGCCCGGAACCGATTTCATTCTGAATGCACACAGTGGCAGTGCCAGTGGTGAATTCAACGCTATTACCATCCATGAAAAAATCAGGAGCAATCCTAAAAAACTGAATAAAACTATTCCAAAAATCAAGGATAAAATTCTGATTTTAAACCGCTACGAAACGAAGGATAAATCAGCACTTCAGTGGTATGACTATGTTTCACTGGCCAATCCATACAAAGCCGCCGGTATCGTTGTGCTTGATTCCGGAAACCTGACGTACAGTGTTGCTTTATACGACAAACCTTTTGATCATTTTACGGCGCAGGTCGCTCCACATGCGTTTCCGGCAGCTGCGCCCAAAACAGTCTACTGTAATATCCGCAACGAATTTCAAGCAGATTACAAAGTCAATAATCTGATTGCATATCTGCAGGGACAGCAGGAAGCCGATAGTTTTATTGTCATTACGGCACATTACGATCATGTTGGCATGCTGGGCGACGCGCTGTATCCGGGCGGCAACGACAATGCCTCGGGCGTAGCCATGATGCTCGATATGGCGCGTCATCTGAAAAGTCAGACCTATCGCCCGAAATATTCCATTCTCTTTATTGCGCTCGCATCGGAAGAAGCCGGTTTGCTGGGCAGCACCAGGTTTGCAGAACATCCGATGGTTGATCTGAAGAAAATAAAATTTCTGCTGAACCTCGATATGGTTGGTACAGGCTCGACCGGAATAACCGTTGTGAATGGTACTGTATTTAAAGAGGCCTTTGCAAAATTATCGGAACTGAATACTCAGAATTCCTTTATTGCACAGGTAAAAGAGCGCGGCGAATCGTGCAACAGCGATCATTGCCCGTTTTATGAAAAAGGCGTTCCTTCGTTTTTTATTTATACCACGGGCTCCGAATACCGCGAATACCACAGCGTAAACGATCTGCCTGCAAGCGTCCCACTGACAGCCTATCCGGGAGTTTTCAAATTGATTGAAGCATTTATCTATTCATTTTAAAATGCATTCATGAAAACAATCTGTCTGAGTCTGATATCACTACTGATAAGTCTGGGGGCCATTTCACAGAAATCGGATTCCCTGATTGAGGCGAGTGCCGGAACCGATGTTGTGAGTTCGTTTGTGTGGCGCGGTATACGTTACACCTCGTCGCCGGCAGTGCAGCCCTGGATGGATGTTTCAGTTGGAAATTTTACCATCGGCGCCTGGTCATCGGTGCATTTTTCTGAAGACTGGAACGAAATCGACCTGAATCTGGGATATGAAAATGATTTTCTGATGGCCGGCATTACCGATTATTACACATCGCTTAATAACCTGCCGGATGATTATTTTGATTATCGTGCAGCCAGCACTGCGCATATGGTTGAATTATATGCAGGATACCCGGGCTCAGAAAAAATTCCGTTTCGTTTTTTGCTGGCAACCACGGTTTTTGGTGATTATAACACCAGTGATGATGCGTATTTCAGCACATTTATGGAGCTGTCCTATTTATTTTCATTGCAAAAAACCGATGCTGAATTGCGGCTAGGTTTTACCCCTGCCGAAGGCATGTATGCTGACGGAGCTAATATTTGCGAAGCCGCATTCCGTATGGATCGGGAAATGGAGCTGAAGCAAAACATGGAGCTTACTGTATTTTCCGAAATAACATTAAACCCCGTCGCCAAAGGATTGTATCTGGTTGGTGGCCTTGGAATAAAATTTTGATATGGGAAAACTGATTCTTGTCCCCGTCCCCATTGGTAACACAGGCGATATCACGCAACGCGCACTCGATTGTCTGCGTGATGCAGAGGTAATCTATTGCGAAGATACGCGCAATACACATCATTTACTCGAGATTTATGGCATCGGAGGGAAAAAACTGATTGCCTATCATCAGAACAATGAACATCAGATGACCCAGCAGGTGGTGCGTTTTATTTCATCCATGAACATGGCTGCACTGGTAACCGATGCAGGCACGCCTGGCATCAGCGATCCGGGATTCATGCTTGTTCGGGCGTGCATTGAAAACAATATTGATGTGGAAGTGTTGCCGGGAGCAACCGCATTCGTTCCTGCGCTGGCCGCGTCTGGAATGCCCTGCGACCGGTTTTATTTCGAAGGATTTCTTCCTTTAAAAAAAGGGCGGCAGAAACAATTGGAGTGGCTATCAAAAATGCCGGTCACCATTGTGCTGTACGAAGGGCCGCATCGGTTGATTAAACTATTGGGCGAACTTGAAAATTATTTCGGACCTGATCGCCGAATCTGTGTTTGCCGCGAGCTGAGCAAGATGCACGAAGAATATGTCAGAGGAACTGTTGCCGAAGTAAAACTCAATTTTGAGCAACGCGAAGCGATTAAAGGCGAGATTGTGGTAGTGGTGAGTGGCCAGTAGTCAGTGGTCAGTAGCCAGTGGTCAGCTGAAAGCGCCGACCGAAGCGTCGGTGTAGTCAGTGGCCAGTAGTGAGTAGTCAGTAGTCAGTGGTGAACGGTGAGCAGCGTTGCGCCCTGTGCGTTATGCTTTGTGCGCTACGGCAGGTTGTTATACGTTACCCAATCATCATAATTCCACGATTTCCAGCTGGCTTCTTCAAAGCGGGTGTTGAAACGTGCAGTTCTGTCGCTCAGATTATTTATCGCCGCACTCCCTTCAAACATGCGGAAAATGTCATCCCAATTTGAAAGCGAGGCAGGACTTGTCTTCTGAACATCCAAAACTTCGTACATAATGGGCAAAGTATTGCTGTTTAGTTTCGACAGATATTCAAAGTCGATTGGGTCACTGTTGCGCGCGTTATATTTGGCAATAAACAAATCCCAGTTGACTGTTCCAAGCAATAAAATAACAGTGAAAAAGGCCCAGCCATTACTGCGGATCAGGAACCATGCCGCCAACTTTGCATAGACTTTAAATATGGTTGTAATCAAACCAAAACAAGTAAGGATTAACCAAACGTACACACCAATTCTGGAATAAGTAAGTGAAAACTCATCAATATAAATGGCATTGCGAAAAGCGGTAGAGCCGAGCATAATCAGATTCTGAACAAGCCAAATCAAGGCAAGCAGCCGCACAGTAGAAGACTTTTCGTAAAAATTCAGCGCTCCGCGGAAGAAATACATGACAATAAAAATGACAAAGATGACACTGATGATCAACGTTGCGACGCCTTTGTGCAGATAGTCGGCGTACGTGATATCGGTGGGCAGATTGCCGCCATTGGCCATGAAAGAAATATCGAGCACATTGAGCAGAAGCAGCATCAGATTGAGTAAGGCGAGGAAAATAGTCACAATCAAAGCTTCGGAATGAATATGCATTTTAAAGCCTAACAGAGAACTTTCGGCAGAGCTGTTTTCTTCCGGATTGAGTGCTGAAGGGGCTTCTGAGTCTTTTTTGTATAAGCTTTCGCTGTAACGGATAAAGAAAAAACCATACATGAGCAAAAAGCCAAGTAAGGTAACGCCCATCCATTTCACTGAAACAAAATCGAGATTGATGTCATCGGTAAATTCTTTGAAAACCGGGTTGGCATTTCGATACAGCGCCATAAATACCACCAGGATTGCAAACCCGACAATGGCAATAACAATTTTTGCGCCTGGTTCAATACGACTTTTCTCGGTTTTAGCTACCGGCTTTTCGCGCGGGCCTTTGGGTTCAGCCAGATCAACAATAAAATAAACAAACGAAGAAATATACGAATAGAAGGACATAATGGCCGCCGGGAAAAACGAAGTTTTCGGAATAATTGAATGGCAAGCCAGTACAGATAAAGCAACAATATTGGCCGCAATGGATGTACCTGTTCCATGCCAGGCAACAAAGAAACCAGTGAGCAAACTTAAAAATGCAAACAGAACCCAGCGGGTATCACGGATACGTTTCATGTTGTCGAAAAACAGCATCAATACCAATGCTAATGAAAACAAAGCGAAATTGATTCCAGCCCGTTGCTCATAAAAGAAAAAGCTGAACAGCAGGGTCGCGGTTGAAAGAATAATCACATTGCGTCTCATAAAGATGAATTTTGATAAGTAACGCAATTTGCAACAAAAAATGATATCGGATGAATATTTTCGGGTAATTAAACAAAAAAAGCTGCCCGAAGGCAGCTTTACAGTATAAAAACGGATTACAGCTTTGTAATATCCGGAATTTCCATGTTGGCGTATTCGCCTTTGGCCAGTTTATCTTTGAGCTTTTTAAAGCAGTCAAGCGTGTACTCAACATCTTCCATGGTATGAACCGCAGTAGGAATAATGCGGAGCAACAGCTGTCCTTTCGGGATTACCGGATAGGTAACGCCAGAGCAGAAAATGCTGAATTTTTCGCGCACATCTACAATAATATTACTTGCTTCCTGCACACCACCTTTAATATAAACAGGTGTTACCGGTGATTTGGTCTGACCCAGGTCAAAGCCTTCAGCGCGGAAACCATCCTGAACAGCATTGACAATCTTCCACAGATTTTCGCGGAGTTCAGGTTGAGTTCTGATTAAATCGAGGCGTTTCAATGCACCCACAACCATAGGCATCGGGAGCGATTTGGCATAAATCTGAGAACGCATATTGTAGCGCAGGAAATCAATAATTTTTTTCGGACCCGAAATAAAACCACCGATACCAGCCATTGATTTGGCAAAAGTTCCGAAATACAGATCGACATCCTTACGCACATTGAAATGAGCATCGGTGCCTTCTCCTTTGGGACCCATGGTACCAAAACCATGAGCATCGTCAATCATGAAACGGAATTTGTATTTTTCCTTGAGTGCAACAATGCCTTTCAGATCACCCAGGTCGGCGGTCATCCCATAAACGCCTTCGGTGATAACGAGAATACCGCCGCCGGTTTCAGCAACCACTTTTTCGGCATGCTGCAGTTGTTTTTCGAGGCTGGCCATGTCGTTATGCGCATATACAAAGCGTTTTCCGATATGCAGGCGCATTCCATCTAGAATGCAAGCGTGCGCTTCAGCATCATAAACGATAACATCCTTGCGGTCAACAAGATTATCAATGATACTGACCATACCCTGATAACCATAGTTGAGAAGATACGCATCTTCGCGGCCAACAAAATCAGCCAGTTCGCGCTCAAGCTGCTCATGCAGATCGGTTTGTCCCGACATCATGCGGGCACCCATTGGGTATGCCATGCCGTATTTGGCAGCGCCTTCAGCATCGGCTTTACGTACTTCGGGGTGATTTGCCAGACCTAAATAATTATTAAGACTCCAAACCAGTACATCTTTGCCACGAAATTGCATGTGCGGGCCGATTTCACCGGTGAGTTTTGGGAATGTAAAATACCCGTGTGAAAACTTAAAATAAGCTCCCAACGCGGTTTTGTCAATGTCGAGTTTTTCAAAAATGTCCACGGTATTTCAGTTTAATAATTTGTGCAAAGGTAATAATTATTGCAAAGAATATTAAATCATCTGATGGGGAAAAATACCTTAACAATGGTTTAGATGAGCCTTCCGATTTCACCTACTGTTCATATGAATACACAACAATACACAGATTAAAATCCTATTTGAAAACACTAAATGATTTTTTACAACCCGACAATTTATTTATATTTGCCTAAAATAGATTGCCATGACGACTGAACTGAGCAAAATGAAAAAACTGGCCAGGCTTCTTGAAGCCAAAGCCAATTTAAAACAGGATATTTATGCCAATACTTTAAACGCACTGAATCTGCTAAAAGCAGAATCGGAGTACATTGTAAAGGATTTGCGCAACAACATGGCCAATCGCAAACGGGTTATCCCACTTGAATTTATCAACCGTGGAGAATTTGAATTTGAATTGAAATTTGCCGGTGATGTGCTGGTTTTTTTCATGCACAGCAATGTATTTGACCTTGGATCGCAACACGAACAAATGCGCACCCATTATTTAAGGAGTGACAATGACCGCCGGTATTGCGGCATTATACATATATATAATTTCCTGTCCGACTCCTTTAAATATCAGCGCATGACCGACTCCGGAGTACTGATTGGCCGCATCTTTATCAATAAAGACAATCATTTCTTTATTGAAGGCCGCCGCGAAATGAATCAGGTCAGCATCAGCTTTGAAAACGACCGGATCGGTGCTTCCAAAATCCGACAGACGCTGATGGCATCGCTTCTATACACCATTAATTTCGATCTGGCCTCACCGCCATTCGAAGCTGTTCAGGAAGTCAACGTGATGGATTTTGAAAGTGTTGTTGATCAAATGCAATTGAAAACCAGTAAAAAGCTGGGATTCAAGTTCCAAGCTGAAGAACATGGAATTTTTTAATTTTTTTGCAAGAAAAAGTTTGTAGATTAAAAAAAATATGTAATTTTGCAGTCCCAAAACAACTGGTCCGTTCGTCTAGTCGGCCTAGGACGCTAGGTTTTCATCCTAGAAATCAGGGGTTCGAATCCCCTACGGACTACAAAAATTAAATAGATTATGGCAAACCATAAGTCGTCATTGAAAAGAATTCGCAGCAACAACACCAAAAGGGTGTACAATCGTTATTACAGCAAAACCATGCGTAATGCTATTCGTGTTTTCAGAGCACTGACTGAAAAAGCAGATGCTGCTCAGAAATTGGGACCTGTTATTTCTCTCATTGACAAAAATGCCAAACGAGGCATTATTCATAAGAATAAAGCTGCCAACCTGAAATCAAAGCTGACCAAAAAAGTCAACGCGCTGTAATCTGAAAAAATTCCGAACCCGCCCATCGAGGCGGGTTTTTTATTTTTGTCCGGCCTTCATTTGATTTTACTGCCAGATAATCACACCATGGTTTCAATAAAAATTTGTACGTTTGTATTTAAACTCAATGCGTCATGAACATTATTCTGAATGAAATGGGAATGCTTGGAAGCACCGAAATTATCGTAATTGTGCTGGTGGTACTCCTGCTTTTCGGTGGAAAGAAAATCCCCGAGCTCATGCGTGGCCTCGGCCGCGGCGTGCGTGAATTCAAAGACGCCTCGCGTGGGGTAAACGAAGACGAACAGAAAAAACAGGACTGACAACCCCTCCCGGATGGAAGACGAAGAACTCAGTTTCTGGGATCATTTGCACGAGCTGCGTACATACCTAATTCGCAGCGTTATTGTTTTTATTGTTTTGTTTTTTGCAGCCTTCTCTTTTCGTGAAGTCCTCTTCGATCAATTTTTACTTCGACTGCTGGATCCCGACTTTATTACGTATCAATGGTTTATGAAAGTAGCCGCGTGGATCGGAGTCGGTGGCACAGAAAAAATCGCACTCGATTTCAACCTGATCAATATAAAACTGGCAGGGCAATTCACCGCCCATATCTCCATTTCGGCCATGGCAGCGGGAATATTAACAATCCCCTTTCTCGTATTTCAGTTGTGGCTTTTTATAAAGCCCGCGCTGTACAAGACGGAACGAAACATTATTGCTCGAAATTCCATTGTGATTGTAGTGCTGTTTTTTATAGGTTGTGCATTTGCCTATTTCATTATTACACCGCTCAGCGTGCTGTTTCTGGGCAATTACGAAGTCAGTGAAAAAGTCCGAAACACCATTGCACTAAGTTCGTATATGAGTGTTTTCAATAGCACACTTTTTCTGACAGGGCTGCTGTTTGAATTACCGGTTTTATTAATTGTATTGAGCAGAATTGGTATTGTTAGCGCCGCTTCGCTGAAAAAATTCCGGAAACATGCCATTGTTGCCGGGCTGATACTTTCGGCCGTTATAACACCTACCACCGATCCGTTTACAATGACCATTGTGGCAATTCCATTATATTTGCTTTTTGAATTCAGTATTATAACGGTTGCTGCAAAAGAACGCAGATATGGCAAAAATAAAGCTTGATGTTACTCCTTATGCCGAAATCGGTGTTATTGCCGTATGCGCGCCTATGCGCGATTACCGTTTTATCTGGCACATTAATAATCATTTGTCGGTAACCTATGCCCAGGATGCGCCCTTTACATGGCCGCATAAAAAGTTGAAACAATCGTTTGATTACGCTGTTTTTCGCTGTCCCGAAAATCCCGAAATACTGGTTTTAAACAACCGGAACGAAAATGTTCAATTGATTCCGACTTTGCCAACCATCGATTTCTTTATTGTATTTACAGAATGTATGACGGCACAAGATGCATCAACCTGGATGAAAGAAATCAGGTCCATACAGGGAATCACACTTGTTACGCCCCTGACCGATAAAAACCTGGATGAATTCCGTCACATTCTGTCCGAAATGGAATATCAGGAAATGCATCGAAACAAAGAAGAAAAACAGAAAAACCGGGGCTATTAATCTCCATCCATTTCAGGGCGCCATTCCTTCACTTTGCGGCCGTCGGCATCAAAAGTAAGTTTGTAAATGAGTTTTCCTTCATCATTGTAATACTCCCATTGCCCAATTCGTTTCGAATCGTCGTAAAAACCTGTTGAGGCAACTTTGCCGCCAGGGAAATATTCCGTAATTTTCCCATCCGGCCGGCCTTCCCTGAACATCTGTTCACGGATTTTTGCGCCGTATTTGTCATAAAAAGACCAGTTGCCCACTTTTTTATTCATGGAGTACTGACCTTCTTCGACAGGTTTGCCTGATTCACCATATTCGGTGCAGAAACCGTTTTTCATGCCATTGCGGTAGGTACCATCGAATAATTTGTCGCCGTTTGGTTTATAAAAAACATCGTGACCGTTTTTCACACCACGTTTATAGGCAGTTTCGTATTTCAAATTACCACCGGCATAATATCCTTTCCATTCACCATCCATCAGTCCGTCATCAAAAAAGCCGTCATTCTCCACTTTCCCATCCTCGAACCAACTAACCCAGTGACCATCTTCCTTATCCTCAACAAAAGTTCCTTCACGTTGTTTGGTGCCCGATTCAAACCAGGCAGTCCACAATCCGGTTCGTTTACCCTGATCGTACAACCCATGTTTCCATTTTTCACCTGTTTCGTAAAAATAGGTCCACTCGCCATGTTGCATATCATTTTGAAAATTGCCGATGCTGCCTAATTTTCCGGTAGGATAATAAAAACGCCAGGTACTGTCGTGCTTTTCCATAGAAAGTTTACCTTCCATTTCAAGCTTTCCGTCGGGATACCACCAACGGCAATAACTGTTGAGCGAGTCGGTGGTATAGGAACCTTCAAAACTTTTATTTCCGTTTTCATGCCACAACAAGCTTGAACCTTCGCGCAGTCCGGTTTTGTACGTCGTTTCTTCTTTGATTTTTCCGCTCACAAACCACCCTTTGTATATTCCTTCCTTCAGACTGTTTTTGTGTGTCCATTCCTCCATTTTTTCGCCCGTTTCGAACCACGAGGTACAAGGTCCGTTTACAGCCTCAATCACCTTTAATTTTTTTCCACTGGCATAATAAGAAACCCAAATTCCGATTTTTTCATTTTTGTTGTAATTGCCTTCTACAGCCAGTTTCCCGGTACCATGAAACAGTTTGAATGTGCCATCGCGCATATCATTTTTATACATGCATTCTTCGAGTAAACTGCCGAAAAAATCATATTTGCGGTATAAACCGTTGCGGACGCCATCTTTAACTTCCCATTCCTCGAATTTGCGTCCGGTGGTATCATAAATAACAACAGGACCGTTTTCCATGCTGATGGATTTCCATTCTTTACCGTCTTCGTACCAGTATTTCCACAGGGCGATTTTCTGACCTTCGTTGAAAAACTGTTCGCATTGTTTATTGCCGTTTTCCCACCAGAACTGCCAGGCACCATGCATTTTCCCGTTCTTCATCGTGCCTTTGTATTCGATCGAATCGGGGAAATTGTAATAGGCTGTTACCTCACCATCCACTTTTGGTTCTACTTTCCAGATGTCACCATTTGGATAATAAAATTTCCATACTCCGGTTTCGACACCTTTGGTGTACTCTCCTTCTGCTTTTAGTTTTCCGGTTTCATAGAAAAATTTCCAAATACCGATGCGGGTACTGTCGGGCAGAATGCGCCCTTTAACACTAACCTCCCCATTCGGGAATCGTTCGGTATAGGGAATCTGAGCAAATAATGAAACTGCAAAAGCTGTCAGAACAAATGTTGCAAGGAGTCGACGCATGTTGAAATAATTAATAATAAGTAGAATGCAAACTTAGTGAAAAAATTGTGTTCGGAACCGTACATTTTTTTTCGGCGATACTCATTTTTTTATACCTTAGTAGCCTAAAAAAACACAAAATAATATCAGGAGGAAAAATGAGTATTACGAAACTCGAACAAATGATTACCGCCCTTCAGGGCAAAACAAAAAAACGTCTGGTTGCAGCCAATGCAATCGATTCACATACCATTGAAGCCGTATCTGTAGCGACCGATTTAGGTATTATTGATCCCATTCTCGTTGGTGATGAAAAAATCATCCGCGAAATTTGTGAAAAAGAAAAAATTGATGCCGGCAAATTTAAAATAGTACATGAACCGGGTGATATTCCTGCAGCAAAGAAGGCAGTAGAAATAATCAATGCCGGCGAAGCCGATGTATTGATGAAAGGATCGCTGAGTACCGACAAGTATATGCGTGCCATCCTGGATAAAGAAAAAGGTCTGCTTCCGCCAAAAGCGATTCTGACACATATTACAGTTGTTGAGCTTCCGACCTATCCGAAACTTCTTACCATTGGTGACGTTGCCATTATTCCCGCTCCGGATCTCAATCAAAAAGTAGCAATCACCAATTATGTCATTAAAGTAGCTCAGTCTTTGGGTGTCGACAAACCAAAAGTAGCTTTGATTGCCGCTACCGAACAAATGTCAGCTGGTATGCCTGCTTGTGTTGATGCAGCCATCATTAGTAAAATGGCAGATCGCGGACAAATTACCGGTGGTATTGTAGATGGTCCTCTGGCCTTGGATGTAGCCCTTGATCCGGAAAGTGTTCAGATCAAAAAACTTATCAGCCCGGTTGCCGGCGATGCGGATTGTCTGGTATTCCCAAATATTGAATCGGGAAATGTTTTCTTCAAGGCCTCTACCAAACTGGCCAAAGGAGAACTTGCTGCCGTAGTAATGGGAGCCAAATGCCCTGCTATCCTCACCTCGCGCGGCGATAGCTCAAAAACAAAAACCTATTCTATTGCACTTGCCTGTTTAATTGCTAAATAATTTTTATGAGCGATTCACTCGTACTTGCCATCAATC
>Ga0209800_10002362_pt1 | contig 16837 bp, 14 predicted proteins | sample Higcelweek8metaG_FD_187174 | JGI IMG/M metagenome (GOLD analysis project Ga0209800, IMG submission 187174) | Freshwater pond sediment microbial communities from the University of Edinburgh, under environmental carbon perturbations - High... | ecosystem: Environmental > Aquatic > Freshwater >...
GATATTTAAAAGTGTGCTTTTGCCAGAACCATTCACACCTGCAAGACCGAGAATCTCTCCGGTGTGAATGGTGATGTTTACATCTTTCAGGGCACAGTAACTGCCGTAGGATTTGCTGATATTTTTAAGTTCAAACACAGTTAATAGAAGACAGAGTCCATGATAATCAGAAAATAGTTGTCAAGTTCCGGTTTCATCTTATCAAAATAGACATCAACACCAGCAACTTTTTTTGCAATTGGTGTAAGATTTTCAATAGTGAGACCTTTGATTTTACCCTCAATCATCCCAATGGCAACCTCAGTTGAAAATTCAGGGAAGAAATAACCGACAGGTACAGGCCATGTAGAGAGGCGACCTGTGCAGCCGCTGGCAGCAGCCTTCTCTTTTATCATGCTGTTGATCTTATCAAAATCTCCTGCCTCTTTTGAACTTATCTCAAGCTCCATTGCTGCCGGAAACCCCTGAGTAGGTGTGGGGCAGCACTGCTCTGCCATGATGAACTTCAACTCCAGCGCCTTGGCAATAATAACATCCTGCATCGGACAGTTTGTTCCAAATATACAGGTCTCTTTGCCATACTTTGCAATCTGGCGTGGAATATCCTCCTGAAGGAACTGAAGCATGGGAGTTGCACCTGCTCCTGTTGTAGGGTCAGGAGTGTTTAGATCAACAAATTTCATCCCGAGACGGTCACAGGTCTCTTTCATGGTATCACGTCTCTTTGCAAGAACCTCTTTTGCCATGTGGGTAGGAAAAGAGTAGTGGATAAAGGTTTTGGCCCCCATCTTCTTTGCCTTTTCAGGAATAGTTATGCCTCGCTTTACCCAGTTTGTATCAAGGCAGAGATCAACATATTTTGCCATCATATCAGGGTCATCCCAGATAGGAGCTGTGATAACTACCATATCTGGTCTTCTCTTCTTGATCTTCTCAATTGCAGGCAGAATCCCGGAATAGCCAGCGCAGATAATAATTGCCTTTATATCTTTCTGATCACCAAGGCTCAATATCTGGGTGATAGCCGTCTCCTGCTCATCCTGAAAGTTTTCAGGCAAAGAGAGGTGCTTTATCATACCTGGATATTTTTTAGACACCCTCACAGCTCCTCTGAACTCATCTTCACTTGCAGAGAGGGTTGGAGTTACAATGCCTATCCTGTAAGGTCTGGCTGCATCTGCTGCAAATGTTTTTTCAACATGGTTTACCATAATAACAGAGAGTGCCATCAGCACAATCAGGCTGATAAATATTTTTTTCACTGTTGCTTCTCCTTTTTCCATATCAATTATTATATCTTAACATCTATTATCGCTCAACATCAGGTATTAGATACTGATTTGATCTTTCAGACCATTTCAATCCAAAAGCAACAAAGAGCAGGCTCTTATTTTCATCTCAATATCTCAAGAAACGCCTCAATTCTGGTTTCAAGTTGCCCCATATCATTTTGTGAATAATCTGTCTTGATTTTCAGATACGGTCGATCAAATCTCTGATTTACAGCCTCCTGAATCTGGAAAGATTCAACATTATAGGTGTGGCAGGCATCCCAGATGAGTTCAACCACACCGTCAACTCTGTATTCATCTATCAGAGAGCCAATCAGATCCTGCCGTTTACTGTTTGGAGTCATGCAGGCACAGGGGATTTTCAGGTATTTTTCTGCAAGAGCACGAATCGGGTCAATAGTCTCATCAACTGGGTCTCCAACTGATTTGAGCCCACCGCAGCTCTCCATAGCCACCACAACACCCCCTGAGTTTTCAATAAGATGGAGCACCTTTTTATGGGTGGTTGGACAACCTGTAAGTAAAATTCTTGGCCGTTCTGCCATTTGGGCTAAAAAATGATCTCTAATTACAGGAACAAAATTAACCTGGCAGTTTTCCTTAGACGATTGTCTATGGTTGTTTCTGCTCAGGTACTTATCTGCTATTGTCTGGTCTGGTAGTGATAGATTGGCCTCTGTTTGGTTTGACATTGGGGGGGCAGAGACTGTATGGTGAGAAAATGCACGGTGCTTTATCATCTCAATAGCCTTCTCCATATCACGGATTCTCTGTTCAATATCAAGATCAAATCCGCCAGCACCTGTGATATTGTCAATCTCCAGACCATATACCAAAGGCACAGCTCCGCTATTCAGCCTGAACAGAGCCTCTGTTGTGCTCCTGAGCCTGTTGTACAGCTTGATTTCGCTTTTGAGACTCTCATCTGAAATTGTATTGCCGGTTTTCTTCTCCAGAAGAGCTGCCACTTTGCGAAGTTCCTGCTCCCAGTGATCTATGCTCTCCGGTGTTTCAGATGTCTGGGGTAACTGCAACAGGTGAAGTGGTCTGATACGGTTAAGCAGTTCAAACATCTTCTTTTTGCCGTCACATGTTGCATCTGCAAGGAGAAAATCGGTCATGTGAAAGTAGGGGCAGGAGTCAGCCACAGCATGGCCATAGCTTGATTTTATAAGCGGACAGAGGTTGACAGGCAGATGCGCTTCAGCAGCCTGAAACGGCTCTTCACTTCCTGAACAGAGAGATACAGGAACTGCACCAGCCGCGGCAATCAGCTCTCTTGGTGTAAATGCGCAGTATATGCCGACAATCTTTGTGCCAGTGGCACTCTTCTGGACTGTCCTGGCATAGATATCATCTTCAATCTCTTTTGTATAACTGTCGCTGAATAGGAGTTCTGGAAGCATCTTTTAAGACTCAACCTTTTGACTTTCTGTCAGGTTTTTTGAATTTTGGATATTTAATTGTTAAGGAATTTCAATCCAACAATAGTTGCAGCTAAGCTGCTTAGGTTCTAACTTTCTCACTATTAAATTCAGGATGGAACGTTGTGGTCTGTCAAATCTGAAGCATTAATATTTGGATAAGGTTAGAGACAAAAGACAGATACGTTTTCTTGATGTAGATGTCAAAATGATAATTGCTATTATTTATCCAGAAACTAATTAAATTATCAATTTGCATCTTACCTGTTTTTTCTCTATCTGTTTTGGTATATTGAAAAATAGTTGTATGCAGAGTAAAATCGGCCTGCTTATTTTCTGTGAAAATAGAAGGGGATACTCAAATTTTGATATGGAGGGCAACCACACTGGTAGCTCTTCTGTCTGGATGTCAGGTTAACAATTAACAGCATCAGGGAGGTGCTACTGAATGGAAAAAGAACATGAGACAGAGTTATTTTATCAGCGGTTAGAGGAAAAGGGCGTTTCAAGAAGAAATTTTCTGAAATACTGTACAGCTTTAACAGCCTCAATGGGTTTGGCCTCATCTTTTACAGCTCAGGTGGTTCATGCCATTGAAAAAGCTGCAACTGGAACAAGACCTCCTGTAGTGTGGCTCCATTTTGGTGAGTGTACAGGATGTTCCGAGGCATTTTTAAGAACACCCAATGTGGGTGCTATTATTCTTGAGACCATCTCAGTGGAATACCATGAAACCATCATGGCAGCAGCAGGTGATCAGGCTGAAAAATCGCTGCATGATGCAGTAAAGAAGTATGCGGGTAAATTTGTCTGTATAGTGGAAGGCTCCATTGCAACTAATTACAACGGTGCTTATGGAAAAGTTGGCGGCAGAACTTTTCTTGAGATTGCAAAGGATGTGGTCCCAAAAGCTGCGGCAGTCATAGCCCTTGGTACCTGTGCAGCCTACGGTGGCATTCCAGCTGCTGCCCCGAATCCCGGCGGATATAAGGGTGTGAAAGATGCCATAGGTATCTCCACTATCAATATCTCAGGCTGTCCACCCAACCCTCTGAATCTTCTTTCAACCATTGTGAAATATCTGAACAAGGAGAAGATAGATCTTGATGAGCAGGGGCGTCCACTTTTTGCTTTTGCCCAGAGTGTCCATGACCAGTGTCCAAGACTTAAACATTTTGAGAATGACGAGTTTGTTCTGGAATTTGGCTCAAAAGAGGCAGAGCTTGGATACTGCCTCTATAAGATGGGTTGCAGAGGCCCTGAAACCTTTAATAACTGTCCCACAGCAAAATTTAATGATGCCACAAGTTTTCCCATTCAGGCAGGACACCCGTGCATAGGGTGCAGTGAGCCTGATTTCTGGGATAAGATGACTCCTTTTTATGAGGAGATGTGACAAAAATATCTTGTGGACAACATATATTTTGTTCCAGGATAAGAGAGACTGTTTTGCTACCATGAAGACAATTATAAATAACAGTGCTGTTATAAGTATGACAGCTATAAGGGATATTTATTAAAGGGATATTACTATGGGTAAAAGAATTACTATCGATCCCATTACCAGGATCGAGGGCCATTTAAAAATAGAGGTTGAGGTTGAAAACGGTAAGGTAAAGGATGCCTGGTGTTCAGGCCAGATGTTCCGGGGTATTGAGATCATGCTCAAGGGAAGAGATCCAAGGGATGCCCACCATTTTGTCCAGCGCTCCTGCGGAGTGTGCACCTATGTCCACGCATTGTCATCAGTCAAGGCAGTGGAGGATGCCTGCAACATCACAATTCCGGATAATGCAAGGCTTATCCGCAACCTGATTCACGGAGCGCAGTTTCAGCATGACCACATTGTCCATTTCTATCACCTTCATGCTCTGGACTGGGTGGATATTGTCAACGCCCTAACTGCTGATCCCAAAAAAACAGAGGCACTCTCTGCAAATACCAGCAAAAGAGCCCAGAAGAGCGACTATTTCAAATCTGTGCAGGATAAACTCAAAGCCTTTGTTGGCAGCGGCCAGCTTGGCCCATTTAACAATGGCTACTGGGGACACTCTGCATACTCTCTGCCACCTGAAGCAAACCTGATGGCAGCATCACACTATCTTGAAGCTCTTCAGCTTCAGGCAAAAGCTGCAAGAATGCATGCTGTTTTTGGCGGTAAAAACCCCCATCCTCAGTTTCTTGTGGTGGGTGGCGTTACTTCTGTGCAGGATCTGACTGCTGACCGCATCAAAGAGTTTGAGGATATCTGGAAAGAGACCTGCGATTTTGTGGATAATGTCTATATTCCCGATCTGCTTGCTGTGGCATCCTTTTACAAAAGCTGGGGGGCAATTGGAGGCAACAACAGTGCTTTTCTTGCCTATGGCGACTTTGCAAATGACAGTGCTGAGCAAAACAAGCTCATGCCAGCAGGATTTATCCGCAAAGGGTTGACTGTAGAGGAGATGACTCCAGATAAGGTGACAGAGGATGTGACTAAAGGGTGGTATGAGAAAGGGGATGCAAAACACCCGTTTGAGGGAGAGACAAAGCCTATAAAGGGTGAAGTGAACTATAATACTGACAAGCAATATACATGGCTCAAAGCTCCCCGCTATGATGGACTTGCCGCTGAGGTAGGCCCATTGGCAAGGGTGCTTGTTGCCTATGGCAAGGGTGATCCAGGAGCCAAAGCTCTTGTTGACAGCACCCTGAAAAAACTTGGTATCGGAGCTGATGCCCTCTTCTCAACCCTTGGCAGAACTGCTGCAAGAGCTCTTGAGACCAAACTTATCGGAGATGCAATGGGTGGCTGGCTTGATGCATTGAGGGCAAACATTGCCAAAGGGGATAAGAAGACATATCAGTCCTGGACAATGCCAAAGAGCGGTAAGGGTTTTGGGCTCAACGATGTACCAAGAGGCGCTCTTGGCCACTGGATAGAGATTGAGGATGGTAAGATAAAGAACTACCAGTATGTGGTACCATCAACATGGAATTTCGGCCCGTCAGATGCAAAAGGCAATAAAGGCCCTGTGGAGAGATCCCTGATTGGCACTCCGATTGCCGATGCGTCAAAACCTCTTGAGGTTTTAAGAACTGTCCACTCATATGATCCTTGCATTGCATGTGCGGTTCATGTGATTGACCCACACACAAACGAGACCTATAAGGTGAGTGTGATTTAATCTCTCTTGAGTCTATTCAGGTGTAATTTATCTTTTTTTATATGAAAGTCTAGGAATACAAACTGGTGGGTACCACGTAGAGACGCAAGATCTTGTAGAGACGCAAGATCTTGCGTCTCTACAAATTTCATAGAGTGAACAGAAAAAAGGAAGTAAAATGGCAGAAAAGATCATGGTTCTGGGTGTGGGCAACATTCTCTATTCAGATGATGGCTTTGGCATCAAAGTTGTGGAACAACTTGAGTCTGACTACTCATTCCCTGACCATGTCACCATTGTGGATGGTGGTGTTCTTGGGGTAAACCTTCTTGGGGTGATATCAAATGCAGAGAGGCTCATTGTTGTAGATACCATCTTGAACAGAGGCAAACCAGGAGATATTCACCGCCTTGAGGGGGATGCCATTCCAAAGAGGATTCTTGGGAAAAACTCCATGCACCAGGTTGATCTTCTTGAGGCACTCTCCCTTTGCAGCCTCATAGGAGAGGTGCCTCAAACTGTGATTATCGGGGTGGAGCCTTATGATATCACAACTCTCAATCCAGAACTTACCCCGGTCACAGCTCAAAAGGTGGATCATATGGTTGACCTTGTACTTGAGGAGCTTTACAAGCTTGGAGTTGATGTAAATCATTCAGTAAAGAAACAGTAAAAACTGTGGAAATGGTTGTGTTCTTTCGTGTTTTTCATATAATTCAAAGACGGGTGAGGAATCTTGGCTGTATGAAACTGTAGGGGCTTTCTCCTCTGTGCCTGCCCTTTGCGAATGGAGGTGCCCCTACATAAGTTTCACTTCGCTGTGTCTGTCAGGGCATGGCCCTTATTTAAGAAGTAGATAGTCTATTGAAGCCCAGTGATAACCGCACTGTTTCTGGGAGGGATTCTATGATAAGCGTACTTTGGATATCCAACCATCATCGCTCCATAGCTTAAGTTTTTTTTAGGCAGCCCCAAAGCAGCCTGGAGAGGCGGCCAGGAGGCTGCTGCCGCATTGAAATATCCGCACCAGCACCCTCCAAGACCAAAGGCTGGAAGAGCAAGTTCAAGCCAGGTCATGGCAATTGTACATCCACTCTGTGATGAGAAGTCCTCTCTGTTGCCGTGAGCCAGAATCAGGTGAGGTGTTCCACGGGTGAGGATGTCATTACCAGCCTCATATCCTGTCACAACAAGCTCAAGCTCCATGGGCCTGGCAATCTCCGGCTTCTCTTTGATCATCCACTTCATCCAGTCAATCACATGCACACAAAGCTGTGTCAGTTTTTCTCGTTCGTAAATCACATGCCACTGTACTGGCTGTCGGTTATGGCCTGAGGGGGCATGGCTTGCAATGGCTATTATCCGCTCTAACAGAGCTTTTGGCACCTGTTTTTTCTTATAAGTTCTTATGGATCTGCGGTAACGAAAGAAGTGTTCCATGCTTTCAGGATCAGGCAGAAGATTTTTCTCTATCTCCAGACACGCTTCAGGAGATAAGTTTTTGTGAGACAATGCTGCAGTGGGGCATACAGCAACGCAATGTCCACAGTTGATACAGAACCCTTCTGTCTCTTCTACAATCTGAGGAAAGCCATCCTTTGCACGTATGATAATAAGTGCTGGGCACTCTGAGACACATATGCCATCTTTAACACACTTCTCCTGATCTATGGTTATCATAGCCATGATAACAGACTCTCCTCCGTATGATTAATTTGCATTTATTAAAACCTTCAAATCAGAAAAAGCGCTATTTCTCCAGAGGCGGAATCATCATTACAGGTATTTTAGATTGCTTCATAACACCTTTGGCAGTCTGGCCAATTGATGTGGCAGAAGAGAAAAAACCTTTATGAGACCCGATGATAATGAGATCAAAAGAGCCTTCAATAGCTGTTTCAATTATCATATCAACAACATGGCCATCTTTTACAAGAATGTTATCTATTGTGTAGTCACAATCGTTTGCAATGCCATCTTTGGAAAATACATCCATAGCATCATGAATTATGGAGTGATTACTTTTCTTCCCAATCAATACCATTCTTGCATCATTTTCATGCTGTTTATGAAGTGTCTCCCATGCCTCTTTTCCAAGAAATCCAGAAACAATTGCATCTACACTTTCAGGAACAGACTCCATGACATGAAGTAGCGTAATACCCCCACAATAGCGGGAAGCCATGCTTGCAGCATAGGTAAATGCGTGACGACAATTGTCTGACAGATCTGTTGCAAACAGAATCTTTTTTATCTCAAGAGCCATTTTTTTATCCTTTAACATAATATTGTAATTTTAAAGTTTAGCGAGCCACCTCATATGGCCGCCGCAATAAAGTCAATCTACATCATATTCTATTCTACATCATAACTCTATGACACTTTAACTGTTTGAACAATCTATGATACTTTAAAATAAAGTCAAGGATAAAGGCTATTTTGATGCCATAAAATTTAATCTTGCGGAGAGATCAATATTTGGCTTGACTTGAATAGATCCTGGTGGTATTTAAATCCTGACTGATTAATCAGTCCATATTGACTTTTAATACAACCCTCAATAGAAGAGCAAAAAGAGTCACAACTCTTTGAACTTCAAACAGATATTAAAAAAGAAAACGGAGCATCACTTGTCAAAAAAAGAGGAAATTCTGGAAGCAGCTATAATTTTGTTTGCTGAAAAGGGGTTCAACAATACATCCATCACAGAGGTAGCAAAAGCTACCAATGCCTCTACTGCCAATATTTTTTACCATTTTAAAAATAAAGAGGAACTCTTTATCTCAGCAATTGAAAATGTAAAAAAAGGGATATTGGGACACTTTGATGAGTATATGCAGGCAAGAGAGTTTGAAAATGGACTTCAGATGATGCAGGAGATCATTGCATATTATCTCTATCTTGCCGGAGCAATGGAGCAGTGGTTTCTGCTTCTTCACAGCCACTACCCCTACAGATTGGCATTAGTCAATGACGTATGCCGTAACTACCTTGAAAAGACCTACAACAGCCTTGTAGAGATATTTGAGCGGGCAGTGGTAAGGGGCAAGGAGGATGGAAGCATAGCTGATGTGGATTCAAGAAAGACAGCACTTGTTATTTTTTCCATGGTTGAAGGGGTTGTGCGGTTCAAGATTTACAACCTTTATGATACAGGAGCACTTTTCAACGAATTGATAAAATCTTGCAACAAGATTTTAAAGTATAAGGAGTAGATTCAAAGCATGAGATTCAAACCGTAAGGAGAAGATCCGTTAAAGGAGCAGATTTTAAATTGTAGCAAGAGAGTTTCAAAGCAGTAGAGGAAAAACTAGAGATAAACTTAAAATGCTATCGGATGAAAATTTAAAAAAACAGGTGGTTAAATGCAAATTCTAACAAAATTATTGCCGTTTCTTACGTGGTTCAAGGGGTACAGCCTTGACAGTTTAAAAATTGACTTTATCGCAGGCATTACAGTGGCACTGGTACTGATACCACAGTCCATGGCATATGCTCAGCTTGCAGGAATGCCCTCTTATTACGGCCTCTATGCGGCATTTCTTCCCCCGATGCTTGCCTCGCTTTTCGGTTCAAGCAGACAGCTTGCCACAGGTCCGGTTGCTGTTGTCTCCTTGATGACGGCAGCATCACTGGAGCCTCTTGCCACAGCAGGCAGTGAAGGGTACATTGCCTATGCCATTCTACTTGCCCTTATGGTCGGGGTATTTCAGCTCTCTCTTGGTATATTGAGACTCGGTCTTGTGGTCAATTTTCTATCTCATCCGGTGGTGAACGGATTTACAAACGCTGGTGCAATTATTATTGCCTCCTCCCAGTTTTCAAGCATGTTCGGAGTCTCTGTTGACAGTGCGGCACATCATTATGAAACCATAATAAATGTCTTTAAGGCCGCAGCACATTACACCCATTGGCCAACCTTTTTCATGGGCATCTTCTCTTTTGCCATAATGTATCTGCTCAAAAAATTTTACCCCAGAATCCCCAATGTTCTTGTTGCTGTGGCCGCAACTATAGCAATTTCATGGGTTATTGGATTTGAGCATAACGCTTCATCGACTATTTCTGCTATTGACTCTGCTGAGGTGAGAGCAGATATTGAAGTTTTCAACCGTCTCACTTCTCAATTGCCACCTCTTGCAGAGCAGATAACCAAAACAGTGCTTGATCTGGATCAGGTAAAACAGGCTCATGACTCAATTGGGGTTCTTGATGCAGAGCACAAACTCCATCTTATTGAGTTAAAAATAAATCAGATCAAGCATGAAACCAGCATATATCGTAATAAGATGAGATCTATGCTATTTACAGCTATTTCAGAAGAAGATGGCTCAATGAAGTTTTACCTTCAGGGCAAAGAACCTGCGGAGACAACGGATAATGGTACTAAAGGCGACGGCAGAACATGGCGGATAAAGGTGGGTAACCGTCCTATTGATACAGAAAAAATAACGATGATCGGTGGTGGTGCGGTTGTTGGCACAGTGCCTAAAGGCGTCCCTTCACTTGGTATTCCTAAAATTGAATTGAAGGTTGTTATGAAACTTCTTCCCTTTGCAGCCATAATATCTCTGCTCGGCTTTATGGAGGCAATATCCATAGCCAAGGCAATGGCAGCTAAAACGGGTCATAGGATTGATCCGAATCAGGAACTCATTGGACAGGGAATTGCCAATATTATCGGGGCAATTGGCAAGAGCTATCCAACTTCCGGTTCATTTTCCCGTTCTGCTGTAAACTTGCAGGCTGGTGCTGTATCCGGGCTTTCAAGTGTCTTTACAAGCCTTGCGGTGGTTCTTACCCTGCTGTTTTTCACGCCGCTTCTCTACCATCTGCCACAGTCAGTGCTGGCTTCAGTCATTATGATGGCTGTAATCGGACTTATAAATGTCTCAGGATTTATCCATGCTTGGAAGACACAGTGGTATGACGGGGCAATTTCAATCATCGCTTTTATCGCAACTCTTGTTTTTGCACCACACCTTGACAAGGGAATTATGGTTGGTGTAGTACTTTCTCTCAGTGTCTTCCTCTACAAAAGTATGCGTCCTACAGTTCCCTCCCTTTCCAGATACGGAGACGAGGATGTGTTCAGATGTGCTGTTACTCATGGTCTTAAAGAGTGTGAATACATGGATATGATACGTTTTGATGGCCCTCTTTTCTTTGCCAATGCAAGTTATCTTGAAGACCAGATAACTGAGCGTCTTGAAAAAAAGAAAAATCTCAAACACATCCTCATCGTGTCCAATGGCATCAATGACATAGATGCATCAGGAGAAGAGGTTCTATCACTGATGATTGACAATATAAGAAGCTCTGGCAGAGATATCTCTTTCAGTGGCGTGAATGAGTCTGTTTACAAGGTATTTGAACGGACTCACCTTCTGGCTAAAATCGGCTCAGATCATATCTATCCAACCATGGTAAAGGCGGTATGCAGCATTCATCCCAAGACACATAATGAGGGACAAGAGTTGTCATGCCCTCTGTCAACCGCCTGCTCGCTGTTATAATCGTCAAGTTGTATAATCGCCGTGGTGAGGTTGGAGCACTGTTCGCACCCGCATGGAGTAAGCGTGTCAGACTTTACATAAAATAATAAATTAAAGGAACATATCATGTCAGTGATTACAATATTCAGCGGCAACTTCTGCCATGAAGATGCCATTGTCAAAGAGGTTGTGAAGGCAACTGGCTACACTCTGATTAGCCAGCAGGAGATAGTAAAAAAGGCAAGCTCTCTTTCAAAAATTACAGATACAAAAATAGTGGAAGCCTTTATGGCAAAAACCTCTATTTTCAATAAATTCACCCACGAAAAGGAGCGCTCCATTGCCTATCTTCGCCTTGCAATTGCAACCATTCTTGAACAGGATAAACTCATTCTTACAGGATTTCCTGTTCACCTGATCCCAAGTGATATCAACCATGTGCTCAGAACCTGCCTAATTGCAGATGTGAAACAGAGAGTTGGAGCTGCAGAAGCTGAAGGGCTTCTTGAAAAGGTTGCAATAAAGCTCATTAAAGATCATGAGAAAAACAGCGCAGCCTGGGTTCAAACCATATTTTCTGTTGAAGATCCATGGAGCAGCTCACTTTATGATATGGTGATTCCTGTGGATAAAACCACGATTAAAGATGCTGTTGCACTGATTGTGGAAAAGTCAAAGAGTGGTGCTGTGGAATACAGTGAAAAATCAAAAAAGTCTGTTCAAGATTTTCATCTGGCAGCCCTTGTAGAGACATCATTGGCAGATGATGGACACAATATATGTGTGCGTGCCAAAAATGGTTCGGTGACGCTCACCATTAACAACAATGTTCTTATGCTGAAAAAATTAGAGGAAGATATAAAATCCATTGCACAGAAGGTACCGGGAGTCACCTCAGTTGAGACCGAGATTGGCAAGGAGTTCTATCAGGCAGATATTTACAGAAAGTATGACTTTCAGATTCCCTCTAAACTTCTGCTTGTTGATGATGAGAGAGAGTTTGTTCAGACCTTATCAGAGCGCCTTCTGTTGAGAGATATGGCCTCTGCTGTAGCCTATGATGGAGAGTCAGCGCTCAGCATTGTTGATGATGATGAGCCTGAGGTGATGATTCTGGATCTGAAGATGCCGGGCATTGATGGCATTGAAGTGTTGAGAAAGGTGAAAGCAACCAAACCAGGGATTGAGGTTATTATACTTACCGGTCATGGCTCTGAAGCTGACCGGAAAATCTGTATGGAGCTTGGGGCTTTTGCATATCTACAGAAGCCAGTTGATATAGATCTCTTAAGTCAAACCCTGAAACAGGCAAATCAAAAGATAAAAGAGAACTTAAGAGAGCTTAAATAGATTCAAAAGGATCATTAAAAAATTGGAGTTCAGGGAGTATGTCTATTATTCAATATTTAAAACCAGCATTTCTTGGCCATCCTTCAAAAGATAGCCAGGTATACAGACACACCTTTAATTTCCCTAAAATATGGAAGATGACTGTTATTATCACGGCTGCTGTGACACTGATTCCCCTGATTTCAATTACAATGATAGACTACAATGTCACCCAGAAGGCTCTGGAATCGGAAATCCTCCTCAGAGCTGGAAGGGTGGCATCCAACACCAAAAGATCAATTGACTTTTTTCTTGCCAAACACAAATCAGTTCTTGATTTTCTCATTAATGATAACACTTTTGATGAGCTTAACAGCCTCAATCGTCTGACAGCTATTCTCAGTCACCTTCGGACAGGTTTCGGTGGTTTTGTGGATATTGGTATTATTAATTCCAGTGGGATTCAGATTGCATATGCAGGAGATTATAAACTACAAGGAAAAGATTACAGCAGGCAACCATGGTTCCAAAAGGTGGTTGAACAGGGGGTGTATATAAGTGATGTATTCTTAGGTTTTAGAAATAAACCGCACTTTGTCATTGCACTGAAAAAAGTTTACCCTGGAAAAACTTCTGAATCTGAGAAAACTGTTCACTCCAATAGCGCTATTGATTCGGAAAAGGCTGTTGAGCCAAAAAGCGGTTTCTACATATTAAGAGCAACTATTGAGACAGAACATTTCAACGACCTTCTCTCTGGTCTGGCCTTAAGCGGCATGGGAGATGCCTTTATCATCAACTATGAAGGGGTAATCCAGACTCACAGTCGGCTCCACGGAGATGTTCTGACAAAAACAGATATTCCTGTACCTGAATTTTCCAGCTATACTGAGGTAAAAGAGTATCAAGATTCCAGAGGCAATATCAACATATTGGGATATGCATACATACCAGAGACAAATTTTATCCTTATGATCGTTAAAAAAAAGGCTGAACTGATGAGATCATGGTACAGTACCAGATCAATTCTGATCCTCTTTCTTGCAGGAAGCATCACCATTATCCTTGGGGCGATACTCTCTTTGACCACATATCTTGTAAACAACCTCTATATTGCTGACAAGAAAAGTGCAATGGCAATGCACCGTATAGAATACGACAACAAGTTAGCCACCATAGGGCGGCTGGCTGCAGGAGTTGCCCATGAGATCAATAACCCCCTGGCAGTGATCAATGAAAAGGCCGGACTTATCAAGGATATGTTTACATATCAGAACAAGTATGAAACAGATGAGAAGCTTATTGGCCTTGCAGATTCTGTTATCTCCTCTGTTAAGCGTTGCGGAAGCATCACCCATAGGCTTCTCAATTTTGCAAGACATCTTGAGGTATCTGTAGAGTCTGTAAATATAAAAAAACTGATTCAGGATGTTTTAGGTTTTCTTGGTAAGGAGGCAGAGTACCGGAGTATCAGAATTGTTGTTGATATCCCTGATAATCTTCCAGACATGATGTGTGACCGTGGTAAAATGCAGCAGATATTTTTAAATCTTGTTAACAACTCATTTTCTGCAATATCCTCTGATGGCACTCTGAAAATAGAGGCAAAAGAGAAGAACAGTGAGTTCTGTATCATTACTGTAAGCGATACTGGCTGCGGCATCAAGCCCTCTGATCTGGAGCTGATTTTCGAGCCTTTTTATACAACAAAATCCTCACAGGGAGGGACTGGTCTCGGGCTTTCCATTACATATGGTTTGGTGCATGAAGCTGGCGGATATATCAATGTAGAGAGCGAATTGAGCAAAGGAACACGCTTCATTGTAACGCTGCCTTATAAACACAATATAGTGAAAAAGGAGGAGAAAGCTTGCGAGTACTCTTAGTGGATGATGAGATAGACTACGTTTCAACCCTGGCAGAACGGCTTTCCTTCAGAGGAATTGAGGCGCAATGGGCATCATGTGGGCAGGATGCTATGAAATACCTTGAAACAAACCAGTATGATCTGGCGGTTCTGGATGTAAAGATGCCCAAAATAGGCGGCATTGAGCTAAAAAAAGAGATTGAAAAAAAATATCCGTACATGAAATTCATCTATCTGACAGGTCATGGGTCTGAAGATGACTATCAAAAGGGGGTTGCTGATTCTGTCTATTACCTTATCAAACCTGTTAATATTGAAGAGCTTGTGAAAATAATGAAAAAAACGATGGAAGAGAACCCCAACTGAAATAGATTCAGACTTAACCATCAATCAACGAATTATAAAAAAATAGAGAGTCACAACAATATCGCCAAAGGGAAAATGACGAATGAACAGACAAATTGAGAGCATAGGCAATTCCGGCTTACACTATTTTGGCTCCATGAGCGCATCTATTGCCCATGAAATTAAAAATGCTCTGGCCATTACCAATGAAAACGCGGGTCTGATGGAGGATTTAAGCCTCATGGTCATTAAGAGTGGTCAACCTTTAGATCCTGAAAGAATCGCAAGGCTTTCAAGAAAGGTGATGGATCAGATAAAACGGGCAGATAACATTGTGAAGAAGATGAGCCTTTTTGCCCACTCTGTTGATGAGCCTGTCAAAGAGATAAGCCTGAATGAGATTCTAGAGCTGACACTGGATCTTGGCAGGCGGTCTGCTCTATCATATGGCGTTACCCTTGCCCCTGTTGAGTGTGAGAGAGCACTTTCCATTCAGACAAATCCGTTTCTGCTTATGAATCTGTTATGGCTGGTAATCAAATCAGCGTGCACAAGGGTTAACAGCAATAAAAAGATTGAAGTTTTAGTGTCAAAAGAGGATAAAAGGGTTAATCTGTGTATAATAAACCTCTTACCTTGCCAACAGGGCGAGGAGAAAAAAAGAGAGATTATTACCCTTGCTAATTTTCTTGATGCAGAGGTTGATATGAATAACAAAGAGAGGATCGTCATAGCTCTTAACGAAAATAAAGCGTAACTGTTAAAACGTCTGTAAGCTCAGAATCACAGATTAACCTGATTGAAGGTTCTATTGATTGTTCTAAATATATCAAGGCTATAATGACAAATTTAAAAGGAGAGTGAACATGGCTGAAAAAATACTTTTAATTGATGATGAGACAGAGTTTCTTGAAATAATGTCCGAGCGTATGCATAATCGAGGAATGGATGTTACTACCGTATCGTCTCCAAAAGAGGCACTCAAAAAAGTTGCTAACGAAACTTATGATGCCATTGTTGTGGATCTTATGATGCCTGAAATGGATGGGCTTGAAACCCTTAAAGCACTTAAAAATATAAATCCAGATGTGCAGATCATAATGCTCACAGGCCATGCCACTGTAGAAAAAGGGATTGAAGCAATGAAACTTGGTGCTATGGATCTTCTTGAGAAACCTGCGGATTTAAACAGCCTCACTGAAAAGATCCACAAAGCCAAAGCCCGTAAAATGATTCTTGTTGAAAAAAAGACCGAAGAGAAAATAAAGAATATAATCAGTTCAAAAGGTTGGTAATTTTATCTATAGGGGAGGCTTCAAGGTCTCCCCTCCCTTCATACCCTATCTTAAGTAAATTCTCAAGGCTCATATTGGGTTTCAGGGTCTTTTTACAAGTAACTCAATCAGGGAGTGAAGCAGGGCTTTACCACGCTTCCTGGCATTGTGAATAAACTCGAAGAAGCCAAGATATAAAGGGAGTTTTTCTTGTGAAATACCCCGATGTGGTCGAATCCAGCTCCGTAAAAGAGACCAGAACCCTTCCATTGTATTTACATGGACTTCAAAGAAGCCGTCTCCATCTTCATCCCTTGCATACTCCTTTTTCCCATGATTAACACTCTTATGTGTGTAACCCAAGTCGTTTAATCGTCCATATATGCTGTATTCATCAGTATAAATTAAGGTCTCTGGTAACACAGTGGCTTTTATTATGGGCTCTATCGTTTTCTGCCGTACATTTGCCAACATCTGGATCGCTACATCTCCACACCTTTGAATCATTCCAAAAACAGGTGGTTTTTCTTTATCCAATGTGCCACGGCCACGAGAACCTTTCAATCTGTTTCTACGGCCTGCTCTACCTTTCTCATCTACGATATCAGGCTGGCCTTTATGTCCTGCAACAATATAGACCTCATCAAATTCGACTTCTCCTT
>Ga0209800_10002364_pt1 | contig 16834 bp, 12 predicted proteins | sample Higcelweek8metaG_FD_187174 | JGI IMG/M metagenome (GOLD analysis project Ga0209800, IMG submission 187174) | Freshwater pond sediment microbial communities from the University of Edinburgh, under environmental carbon perturbations - High... | ecosystem: Environmental > Aquatic > Freshwater >...
GTCTGAATAAGATCATCCAGATTAAGTACCGGCTCCCCGAATAATTTATCCACTGTCTGTAAAGACAGTCCAAGAAGATTCCGCTGAATTGTTCCGATACTTGCCGCCGAAACTCTGCCGTATTTTATACTGAGTTCCGATAAATTAGCGCCAACATACTGAAGCATCGACTGCATGTCCTTAATGTCAAGAAGCAGAAGTCCCTCTTCATCAGCCGCCCTGAACACTACATTCAATACACCACTCTGTGTGTCATTCAGATTTAAAATACGTGACAGGAGTAATGGTCCCATTTCTGAAATGGTTGTACGTACAGGATGTCCCTGTGTACCGAAAACATCCCAGAAAACAACGGGGTACTCACTATATGTAAAGTTATTTATATCAAGTTTTTTCAAACGCTCATCAAGCTTTGCATTTGCCTGCCCGGCCCTGCATAATCCGCTGAGATCACCTTTTACATCAGCAAGAAAAACCGGAACTCCCAATGAGGAAAACTGTTCTGCCAATACTTTCAGACTCACTGTTTTTCCGGTTCCTGTGGCACCGGCAATAAGACCGTGACGATTAGCCATTGATGGATACAAGTACACATCATTGACGCCTTTTGCAATAAGTAAAGGTTCTGCTGTCATATATTTTTTCCTTAACAATAGACAAGTTAAATGTAAAGTTCATTCAGGAAAATTAAACATCTTCAATATCAGAGCAGTAAATTTCACAACTTACTGCCTGAATTTACTATACGATCGGAGCATTTGTCAAGGTACGCATTACTGAACCGATGAGGATGTAAATACTTTCCTGATCAGATCGCTTATAGTCTGTGTGACAAAATTACCAACTGCTGCAAGTGCCGCAAGAGGATCTCTGCGGATTTTTACTTCCTGCTTCCCGACCATCATGAATAATCCGTCAAGTGCTTTACCTGTTGCGAAATCAATGATATCAGTATTCAGGGAATCAACCGATAAAATACCTGCTGAATTCAATGTGGTCAGTGAAAGCTTTGCTGCAATGGCGGCAGGATCAAGCATATTTGCGGATAATGAGGCTGCTACAAGGCCCTGATAAGCACCAGCGACTTTGTTATACTTGACCGCAAATTCGCTCCACACACCGGTAACTGTATACTCTCTACTGAAAGCACTTACTTTTACAGCATTGAAAGCGTTTCCGATTATCGGCTTGAACCCGGCAGTCAGGACACCTGATGTTGTTGACTGAAGATAAGATGTTGCGCCAAGAGAATCAGCGCCGAAAAGTACCTGGCTTGCAGATGTAAATGTCATCCGGGTAATAGCCGTACTGAAAACATCCACTGAAAGTCCGGCAGCATGTTCAGCTCCCCTGTTGAGTCCTTTAATAATGGCACTGCGATAAGACGGCAGATCAACTCCTGCAGTTGCAAGAAGAGTGCTTCCGGCAGTTGTATTTGCAAGCAGACTTACTGTATTAAACGCTTTTTCGGCATCAGGCGGGAGTGCAATTTTTATCAATTCATTAGCAAGATACCCTGTTACTTCATTGAGTGAATTGATCTGTCCGGTTGTATCATTAAGTGTAAATGCTGCAGTTTTGCTGCCAACAATCAGAGCCTCTTTCAACCCTGAAATCATTTCGTTTTCAGTAATCTGCGTACTGTCTGAATTAAGAGTATTGGTTACTTCATCCAGAAAATCACATGAACTGAATGATAATAATGAACTGGCAGCGCATATGAGAAGGATTTTTTTCATTTTTTATTCCAGTATTAAAGTGAATGGTGTTATGATTTTTCAGCAGGCAGAACGTGTACATTAATATTACGTTATAAATAGCTCTAAATACAATTATTTTTTACACAGCGACCACACTGAAATCTTAATAAACATAGATTACGCGAATACGGCTGGCAACTGCGGATTTGTTTTGCGTTGATCCCGTAGGGATGGCCCTATGTGGCCATCCTCCTCATTGAATCCCGCAATTGTTCCTCTTCGATTGAACGTTTTTATTTTTGCAATATTATTTACATTTGCATTTTTATCACCATTTTTAATTGACATTCGTATTCATTCCCCAATAATGGACCTGCAATATGTGTTTTTTCATATGCATGAAAATTACCACATTGTAATTTTTTTTGAGGGAGGGGGGAAAATTGATGATTTTTTCATATGAATATTAACTGCCGGGTTGGAATGTTTGACATATGCGAAGGAGGATGGCCACATAGGGCCCATCCCTACTGGCCCAGAATCGTAAATTCGATTCTACGGTTTGCCGCGCGGCCTTTTGGCGTTTCATTATCCATTACAGGTTTCATATCGCCTTTTCCAATGGTTTCGATTCGGCCCGGGTCAATCTGCTTTGACACAAGGTACTCCTTTACACTCGCAGCACGGGACTCTGAAAGCTTCTGATTGTTTTCGGGCTTGCCTATGTTATCAGTATGCCCTTCAATACGTATCCGCAGTGTTTCATAAGCATTGAGCACCGTCACTGTTTTGTCAAGAATTTCAAACGATGAAAGCAGGATCGTTGAACTGCCTGTTTTGAAGTTTATACCCTTTATTGCACCGGTAAATTTCTTGACAGCTTCGGGAACACATCCCTGGTAATCTGGCAGCCCGGTCACCTCAGGACATTTGTCATCTTTATCAGCAACACCATCGCTATCCCTGTCAGGACAGCCCTTTAACATTGCCGACCCGTACTCTTCAGGGCAATTGTCAATAGAATCAATAGTGCCGTCACCATCTCTGTCAAGCACCGGGCAGCCGTAATTATCCGCAGCCCCCTGCTCATCGGGACACATGTCTTTCGCATCATTGACGCCGTCATTGTCATGGTCAGGACACCCCTGCATCATTGCAATTCCCTTGATATCAGGACAGTTGTCGAGACTGTCGGAAATTCCGTCATTATCGCGATCAACCACCTTTATTTCCTTCTTTCCTCCCCGAAGGTAAAAGTCAATACCCGCTGTCAGTTCGACTTTATTTCCCCATCCAAGCGATGAGTAATTCTCGATCAGATAATCCCGTACTTCTGCGCGCAGGGCTATTTTTGGCGTTATCAGCCCACGGAGACCTAATGATGCATGCACCTGACCATCTAAATCACCACCAAGGTCTCCGCCCTTGACAATTGAAAATGATCCTGTACCTGCACCGATAAACGGACTCAGGTTCTTTTTTAAAAGGTGATAATACAAGTCGATATCAGTTTTAACACCTGTATTCCTGCCGCCGGCAGTCGAACTGATAGGAAGATATCCGACTCCGGCTTCACAAATGAGCTGAGGTATGAAATGATACCCCAATCGTAATCCAATTACAGCCGATGATTTCGGCTGAAGTGAGGGGGGAGTTGTCCATAGTCCGGGAGCATTTCCCATTTTCCAGTCACCGATATTATGCGAATACCCGCCATAAACTCCAAGATATAACCCGCCGCCTGGAAATTGTGCGTGTGCGTTTCTTGGAAAAAAAGCTATTTCTATAAATAAAAACAAAACAAATAAAAATTTCATTCTGACTGATTTCAAATTAAAATCTCCTCTTTATTATCCTGTTATAATTGTGTGAAAGCGGTTCGCATCCGTTCAGACATAATCCTGTCTTTTGAAGCCAATACCATTCCCGACCAGATTATTCCTGCCACACCTGCCAGTATATCAGTTGCAAGTCGACCGAAAAATATACCGTTGAGTTGAAAAAGGTTTTCTCCCAGAATGGAAAGCGGAATCAGAAGAATAACAACTCTTATAATATTTAAGAATGCAGCCTGCATCGGCTCATGAATTCCTGTCACACTGAAGCCGGCATAGCGATGTATCTCAAGAAAGCCGTACCCGGCGCATGTTATGAAAATGTAATGTCGCAGAACGTCAATAACAGCTAAATCATTTGAAAATAAACCTGCAACAGAATCAATAGCTATAAAAAACACAGCTGAAATTATGAGCCCATAAACAAAGGCGAATATCATTGTACCATTTCTGGCTTTTCTTATTCTGTCCATACGGCCTGCCCCGTAATTCTGAGCAATAAAAGGAATAAGTGACATTCCGACAGTCATTGGTATCATAAATGCAAACATCTCGATTCTTGTTGCAACCCCGCATGCGGCAACCGCAGAATCTCCGTATTGCGCCACCATTTTTGTTATCAGGGCAGAAGATATCGGAGTAAGTATCATTCCCAGTGCACCAGGTATACCAAATTTCAGTATTTTTCCGAGAGATTTAAAAATCGGACCAGCTTTTACAGAATAAAAATCAATGAGTTTCATTCTGTAATAAAGGATATATAACGCACCCGCAAGTGATACTGCCTGTGAAATAATAGTGGCAACCGCAGCACCTGCGATTCCAAGTGCAGGCATGCCGAGTTTTCCAAATATCAACCCGTAATCAAGAACTGCATTAAGAAGTGTTCCAGCAACCATAAGAAGGCTTATCGCTTTAGTATTGCCTGTTCCTATAAGCATATCGGATGTAACCATCTGAACTACCATTATCACAGCGCCAAGATACCAGATAAACATATATTGTTCAGTGATATCAAGAACTGCCCCTGTTGCGCCAAGACCCGAAAATACCGGACGGATTGTCAATATTCCTGCAGCTGTCAATACAATTGCGAACAGTACAGCAAGAAGTATCGCGTGCATTATGAGTTCCGATGCTTTTTGTTTATCATTACTGCCGATTGCGTGTGCAACCAGCGTCATTGCGCCTGTACCCAGTCCGCGTGTTAAAAACATTAAAAGCATCACAACAGGAAAAGTAAATGAGATGGCTGCCAGCGCACTTGTTCCCAGCCGTGAAACAAACCAGGCATTGGTGATATTGTACATTGTCATGGAGAAAGTTCCGGCAAGCATGGGCAATGCCATTTTAACAATTGTAGGAAACACACTGTCATTAACGAGTTTGGACATATTTATTTCTTTTCATATAAGACCTGCGGCACGAAAACATTACAGATACTAAAGATACAGTACTCCAGACTCCAAATCCATGTGAATCCTGATTATCTTTACATTTCATCTTAAGAATCAAAAACAACTGATTCTTTTGATAAAAAGAAACATTTGATAGCCCCATGTATCTGTAATGGTGTATTTTAAGATCATTATGGACAATCATCTCCGAAATGCCGGAAAATTAAAGATTTTTTTTGGAATGGCCCCAGGTGTCGGAAAAACTCAGACAATGCTTAAGGCAGGGCTTGATATACAGGCACGTGGAGCAAACGTTGTGCTTGGATATGTTGAAACTCATGGAAATCAGGAAGAGCATGACATAATATCAAATATCGAGACCATTCCGCTGCTTTTTTTTGATGACGGCAGCAATGTGGGTGAAATGGATCTTGATGCAGTGCTTGCACGTCGGCCGCAGCTTGTGCTTATTGACAGAATGGAGCACATCAACCATCCCAGAGCCCGCCACAGATTCCGCTGGCAGGACATTCAGGAGCTTCTTGATCACGGAATCAGCGTCTACACTACGCTTAATGTACATCACGTTGAAAGCCTTATAGATATAGTATTTCAGATAACAGGAATAAGATGCACTGAAATTGTCCCTGACCGGCTTCTTGACAGTGCAGATGAAATCGAACTTGTCGACATGCCGCAGGATGAGCTTCTTGTCAAGTTTACCGACAATAAAATCAATGTACCTGACTACATGAAAAACATTGCCAACGACTTCTATCGTAAAGGCAACCTCACAGCACTGCGGGAAATTGCACTCCGTACTCTTGCGAAACGTGTCAACCTTCAATTGACAGAGTATATGCATCAGCGTAATATTCACGGCCCCTGGAAGACAAACGAGCGTTTTATGGTTGCTATTGACGCAAGCGTGCGTTCCGAAGAGCTGGTACGCATGACTACACGGCTTTCGCTCTCTGTTGAGGGTGTCTGGTATGCGGTGCATGTACAGACCAATGAAACTATTCTCGCATCCGATGAGCCACAGCTTAAACGCAATTTCATGCTTGTCCGGGAACTTGGCGGAGAACTGATTGCTACAGCAGACACTGATATTGCATCAGGGATTCTGCGCACAGCAAACCAGAAGAATGTAACACAGATTATTGTCGGTAAATCACATCCGCATGCACTTGCCCGATTATTCAGAGGCAGATCAATTGTCGACAAACTCATTGACAGATCCGGCGGAATTGACATTCATGTAATAGAAGGCTGCCGCGATGATATATCGGCAAATAAGAAAACACCTGCCGCCATTATTCATCTGTCAAAGCAATATTTTATCACATGCGGTTCTATCGCACTGCTTGGCATATACTTTTCATTTGTTGACACAATCATTAATTATAACATTATAGGTCTGATATTTTTATTTGTCAATACACTGATGGGTCTGTTTCTCAAACGCGGCCCTGTTATAACAGCAAGCATCCTAAGTGCGCTTGTCTGGGGATTTGTGTTTGTTCCGCCTCAGATGCAATTTGCAGCCAAAGGTATAAATGACATAATTCTTATGACAATGTATGTGCTTCTGAGCACTATTACATCAACACTTGCCATTCGTGTGAAAACCCGCGATGAGCTTGTTCATTTCAGGGAACATCAGACATCAACCCTGCTCTCTTTTGTTGAATCACTGTCAACTGTTCAGTCTGTTGATGATATATTCCAGATATCCGCAGATCATATTTCACGCACCTTTGGTGCCGCATCATGTTTTTATTATTCCGACCAGTCGGATAATCTTGACAAACAAGTACACAGCGCGAGTACATTCAAAGATCCTGTTTATGAAACTGCGCTCTGGGTGTTTACAAATAAAAAGCCGGCCGGAAAAGGCACTGATACATTTCCACGGGTAAAAGGCACCTACTACCCTATTATCAATTCTGGCAAGGCTGACGGAGTAATAGGGATTCACTTTGACTCATCAAGAAGTCTTTCACTTAACAATGAAGCTCTTCTTATGACTTTCTTTTATCACATATCAATTGCACTTGACAGAGAGCGTCTAAACCGTCATTTAGGCGAGTCCCGCATTTACGCGGAATCCGAAAGACTTTACAAAACACTATTCAATTCAATTTCGCATGAACTGCGCACCCCATTATCAACCATTCACGGAGCCTCAGGCGGGCTCCTTGATGAGAAAACAGCATCGGACCCGGTAATCCGCCGCACTCTTGCAAAAGATATTTCCGATGCCACAGGGAGACTTAACCGCCTGGTGGAAAATCTTCTTAACATGAGCCGTCTTGAGTCAGGGCGAATACACCCTGGAAAAGAGTGGTGTGACATACACGATGTCTATGCAACTGTCAAAACGCAGCTGTCAAAGGAGCTGTCCCGTCATGAGCTTAAAATTGACATAGACGACAAATTTCCTTTCGTCAAACTGGATGCCGGTCTTTTCAATCAGGTCATATCCAATATTGTTCTCAATTCAGCCCAGTACTGCCCTGCAGGCTCGATTATCACGCTGAGTGCATATATGAACGACGGTGTTCCCACGCTGCGCATTGATGACACAGGGAATGGATTTCCCGAAGATGCCATTTCAAAGCTTTTCGACAAGTTTTACAGAATTCCCGGAACAAAATCCGGCGGTACAGGTCTTGGCTTGTCAATTGCCAAAGGTTTTGTTGATGCACACGACGGGACTATCCTGGCATCCAACAATTTGCAGGGCGGAGCGCAGATAACAATCACTCTTCCGGTTTCCTCACAGTCAATATCAATGCAAGGTAATGAAAATGAGTGAAAAGCAATCGATTCTGATTATTGATGACGAACTGCAGATACGCAGATTTCTTCGCTTCAGTCTTGAAGCCAATGATTACAATGTCATTGAATCTCCTAATGGTAAAGACGGCCTTTATCAGGCCGCAATGCAGCGACCGGATCTTATCATTCTTGACCTGGGTCTTCCTGACATTGACGGAAAAGAGGTGCTGCAGCAGATCAGACAGTGGAATAAAACCCCTGTTATTGTACTCAGCGTCCGTAATGATGAACATGAGAAAGTCACATGTTTCGATCTTGGCGCAGATGATTACGTGACAAAGCCCTTTTCCACAATGGAGCTGTGCGCAAGACTCAAGGTTGCTTTACGTCATGCAAACAAGGATATAAAAGAGCCTGTTTTTGTCAACGGGCCGCTTTCAGTTGATCTTGTCAACAGAAATGTGAAAGTGAATAACCAGCTCATTGCGCTGAGTCCGACAGAATACGACCTTCTTATCTACTTTGTCAAAAATGTCGGAAAAGTGCTTACTCACAGGATGATCATGAAAGAGATCTGGGGTCCTCACCGCACTGAAGAAAGCCACTATCTTCGTGTTTATATGCGCCAGATCAGAAGAAAGCTTGAATCTGATCCATCACAGCCGACAATTTTTGTAACTGAACCGGGTGTTGGTTACAGAATGGTTATTTTTGAGTAGCAAATATTATATTGATTTGAATTTTAAACAAAGGACTCCTCAATGAACATCATAAAAACACTTCTGACAATGCTGTTTCTGTTATCTTTCTGTTTTGCAGAAAAGCAGTTTCTCATGAAAATAGGCCCCGCCTGGCCATCCGCGCTCTGGGACACAGAAAAGCCAACTGCATGGGATGCATCAATACAGACAGGTGCAGTAATTGACAAAAAAGTTGCAATCGGAGGCGCCGTCGATTTTCTCTGGAACAGGGATGCAAAAGAAAATAACAAGGGAAACGGCGTATATGAAATCGATGTTACCCAGCGTACTTTCATGTTTCCATTAAGTCTGTACCTGTCAATTTCTCCTGTACCTGATCTATTCCTGCAGCCGTGCATTACAGGCAGTGTCGGCTTGAATACAATGTATTTCTCCTATGAAGGTGACGGTACAGATACCACTAATATAAACAGCAGTTCCCGGAAATTTGATGGAAACGGCTGGTATATGGGTGTGATATGGAAAATCGCGGCCGATGCAGTAATGAGACTCGGAGACAACAGCGGACTTTTTGCCGGACTTGAATATCAGTGGTCAAAACCACGAAAGATGGGCTCCAGCGGCGGCAATCTTTACCTTCGCCGCAATATGAGCGGAATGGGTATCAGAATGGGAATAAAAGTAAGTTATTAACCATCAACTGCAAATAGCGACTTATGAGAATTGTTTTACAGCGTGTCAAGCGCGCATCAGTCACTGTCGATAATAAAGTTGTCGGCAAAATTGACAAAGGCATAATGATACTTCTTGGAGTTCATCGTGACGATACAAAGGAGAAGGCGGAGTTTCTTGCATCAAAATGCGCTGAGCTTCGGATTTTCTCTGACAGCGACGATAAAATGAACCTCTCATGCATTGATATAGACGGCAGTGCACTTATCATTTCGCAATTCACTCTGTTTGGAGACTGCAGCAAAGGCCGCAGACCAAGTTTTATCGAGGCCGCAGAGCCCGGCAAAGGAAACGAACTGTACGAATACTTTGTCTCACTTATGAAAAAAAGACTGTCTATTGTCGAAACAGGAATCTTCGGAGCAATGATGGATGTTGAACTTGTCAACGATGGGCCGGTGACACTTGTTCTTGAGAAGTAGGACAATGCCCTGTTTCTACCTCAATTCTGTTTTGTTTATTCAATTTCAAATGATTCATACAGGCAGCATGAGTTATGTTGTTCTTTTTAATAATTTAAAACTTACAAAAACTGATTTTGGACTTCTAAAGCAATATGGCCTGCAGCACTCTACAAAGTAAAATGTATGTGCTGCTTGACACCATCAATTGAAACTTCGGCGATATATGAACCCGATGGCAACAATGAACAGTTGACATGTACTTCTCTGCCGCTGATCATATTGGTTTTCAATAATGTTGTTCCATTGAGCGAATACAACGACACGTTTGCTTTCTTTACATTTGAATTGAAAGATACTATTAATACTTTGTTACTTATAGTTTGTTTAAAATTCAAAATGCTGTTGGGTTTATTTGTAGTAACTGAATTTGTTGCAGCAAATTCAAACGCACCAAGATCCGGATTTGTACCGACAAAAGGCATTCCAACATCAACACCTGCGTTAATCAGTTTACTTATCGGCTTCAGCTGAAATAGTTTTGTTTCAGGAAGTGATCCGTCAGGATTGCGTTTTACTGTCGCAAGTGATGTATCAAGACTCTCAAAATCAGATGAACTGGCAGCGAAACCTGAGTTCCACGAGTTATTGGATTGTGTTGCGCTTCCGAATGCATCGGTCCCCTTATTACTTAACGAAACGCAATTCTTGAAAATATTTTTTCCATCAGTTACAGTTCCACCGAAACCAAAATTTGTACCGTTCTGATATGAAATGCAATTGTAAACAGTGATGCCGCCGGTATTACTATTCTGATCAAACCCTTTTACAACGTTTCCTAAAGAAACACAATTTTTCAAGATGTTTTTCTGCACCTTGCTTAATCCGCCGACTTTGAATCCGTTACCATTACCCTGATCAAAACCGTTTCTTATCGCCCAGCAATTTTCAAATACAACAAATTCCGGAGAATCATATGTATCATAGCCATCATCGCTATTGTCCCATGACCTGCAACCGATTACTTTATTTCCCGGACCCATTGTCTGTTTAATTGCAAACCCGTCGCCCATACCACCATTTTTATACTTCCCGTCATAATTTCCATACGCATCGCAGTTTGTCAATGTTACATATGACCCGCCCTTATTTATCTCAATTCCACTGTTCCAATTTTTGTAAAACGCGCAATTTTCAAATGTGATATATTTTCCTGAAACATAAGCACCCTGATATCCGGCACGTGTTACTGAAATGTTTTTAAAATACAGGTAACTTCCAGTGACCTCAAGACCTACAGAGGTTATGCTGTTGTTTAAAACCTTACTATTATCAGGGTACGAAAAATCGATAGTAGCCATCTTATTGTTTTCACCCATTATAGTAATGTTTTTTCCAGATTGACCTGTAGCTGAAATTGCAAGGGTGTTTTTCGCAGATGCATTATATGGAATTGTGTATTTGTCGCCCTGAAGTAGAACGATATCTCCTGCTGCAGCCTTACTGATTCCAGTAGCGATATCATATCCCCTGGCAAAACTTGATCCATCACCAGCCGATGTTCCGGATGGAGAGACATAGATCGTTTTTGCCGAAATACTGCTTGCAGAAATCATCAGCCAACCCACGCTTACGAAAAAGGCTGATAAAGATGTGACCGTCTTTTTTCCTGTCAGATATACCATTTTGAACATACCTTTATAGGCGTTTGCTGACGCAGTGTATTTGTTTTATGATAAATAGTTTTCCAGTTTATCTCTCTGTAATGTTGATTCTTTGCACTTCATCGGTATTATTACGGCGAATACGAACCAGATAGCATCCGTTGACGCATGCATCAGTATTCAGAGTCATTGTCTGAATCGATACATTTGTAAATGTTCCGGAGGCAGCCACCCTGCCTCTGCTATCAACAACCGATATGGTAACGGTGCCCTCAGGCATTCCTTTTGTTACTTGATTGATAAACAGTTGCTTATTAGCATAATGTATAGAATAAACCTCTGTTTTTTTGAAGGCAGATGGTTTTAAAATTCCGGGGTTTTGTACTGCAACCTGTTCCTGCGGAGGGAAACGCTTTGTATCGGCTTTTAATTGCGTCCACATATATCGAAGCATCCATTTATCCCAGTCGGTGATTTCTGCAGAATTACCCGCCCACATGATTGACTTTATTTTTCCGTTATTCATATCATCAGGCCGCTCATTTACTTCATAGAAATCAGTTATTCCAAACCCATGCCCCATTTCGTGAATAATCATCATTGATCCACTCAACCATGCGCTCTCCGACATCCGCTGTCCCCAATCGCCACCCACCGCACCATTCCAGCTTGTTGTAGCCCAGAGATACATATCAAAACGGTTCTTCGCACCCCCGGGACATGATTCATATGTATACCGGGTGTCGGAAAAATTTTCAAATCGTGAACAGGCGTTCGGAGCATACGGCAGATTGGCTGGTACTTTCGCATCCTGATCACTTACTGGATCATGTTCTGTTGTTGTGTAGATGATCTCATTGGGTTGTCTGTCAACAATCACCGAAACATCAGCTACCGCCCAGCCGACAATACTGACCTCTATCGAGTCGTACGGCCATCCATCATAACCGACAAGTTGTTTTGCCCAGTTATTGATTTTGGTGGAGACGATCTGTTCAAGTTTTTTGCGGTTATCAAGGGTCAGCTTCTGGGTAGACTGCCATCTCCCGCAGTAAAGCAGCTTTCCTTTTTCAAAATAGATCTGATCAAAAATAATGTTCTTACGAACTGTCGAGCCTTCCCCTATAGGTGCTGATGTGGATTTAGGAGAGATGCGGTTCTTCCAGACCCATTCGACTGATGCCTTGAGATTTGCTGGCATATTAGAAATTGTTTCATCTGCAATCAATACGGATGATAACCCCAACAGGCATAGTGCAATATTGGTGTTTTTCATATACACTCATCCTTTTCTATAAGTGAAATATCCATTACAATTCAATAGTATAATTTGACCCGTACTGTTGAAGTAATTTTGCTTCATATTTAATATATAAAGTTTATTAGAATAAAACAGGCTGTATTTATGGGATGATATAACTAAGCGTTGAAGAACTCTTCAACGGTTTTATTCTTAAACGCGATGCGCCAGTGAAATTACGGCGTAATATTCAAGTCAATCGAAGTATATTAATTGATATGAAACGACTATTCGACTACTTCGATTATGAGGAATTTCTACACGACTATTATGAGGATAAGAAGCGTGGATAATGGTTTTTATATTGATGCCGAGGTGACAGATGCTGAAGTTCTCAGAGCAAAACCTGCGAAAATATAAGCCAGGAGAATGAGTCAGCACAATCGCGTCAGCAATAATATTTGTAAACAAACGCATAGAACAGAAAGGTTCCATAATGATTATCTATCAAATACCACTGTTAAAGAGGATTGTGATAGGATGTATGCTGCTCTGGTCATTCACGACATACGCTCAAAAGATCGACCTTTCAGGAACAGTGACATCTATGGATGGAAATCCTGTACCGGGACTAACATTGACACTGGCCAATGCTCAGATGAAAGACACTACTGATAACGCGGGAAATTTTATATTCAACCGTGGGGGAACAATTGTCATCAGCACTCAAAAAAAATCTTTTAAAAATTCTGCGACTGTTAATAATTTCATCTGCATGGACAAATACAGCCGCTTTACATTTCCCGTCAGGAACAATCAGACTGAAATCTTTGATTTGAGAGGTAAATCAGTATCTCAAACCAATACGCTGAACATACGTCCGGGAATATATCTTACAAAAATCTGGGGTGATGCACGTCAAAATTCAGCCCGTCATTTAGCTGCAACCAGTGCTGCTTCCGTTGACAGTATTTCCATAACGTACAAAGACAGCCTGCTCTTAACCGTTGCTGTGGAATCATATATTGATACTCTGAATATCAAGTTTTCCGGTAAAATACCAACCATATTGCCACAATGCTTTGCGGATGACAAAATGCCACTCAACCCTGTCCTTACGGTTGATCCTGATGTCAAAGGAGTTACAACGGTAATTAGTAATAATAGTTATGTCGCCATGCTTCTTGGTCCAGACCGGCCAGCTTGTATCACGGACGCAGTAGCCAAACGCAACATCACGTTTCTTGATGAAGGTCTCCGTGAGGTGGTTGAAGTTGTAGGGTTCCCGGCATTCCCCGAGTGGAAAAAAGGTTACTTTTTGAACTGGGTAATCCTAAACAGCGGTATTCCCGGCGCCACTCTGCCAGATGAAGGCGGGCATCAGGGCGATCGTTGGGGACACATGAATTTTGAATCGACTAAAACGTGCCCTTGTACCTGGGATGACTACCAGTCCGGTGGGGCATTGCATGAGTGTGTCCACGCGCTGCAGGCAGAACAGTGGAAGTACAACAACCAGGCTTCCGGCTGGGTACACGAAGCGCACAATAACTACCTGACCACCATGGCGCAGGGGTTGGTGCATAACAAATATGGTATAGGTTGGTCCGCATCGCTGATTCTCAACATGCCGTTTGTTCCCCTTGAGTCAATGGGGCTGTGCACCGATGACTACGTGGCGGGTCCTGCGGATCAGGGTGCTGATAGTAGAACGTATATAAGCACTCAGGTACGCTACGGCGGAGAAGTTTTCTTTCTGAGCCTCAGTCAGATATTCGGACGCGGCTTTGTAAACTGCCTCTGGATAAATGCACCAGTCAATGGCCAAAAATCAATTTTTCAGGTAATGAGAACATTCGGTGGCGACGAAATCGTTGCCACTGCCATAATGTCCTTTGCGGCCAAATGCGCTATTCTCGATTTTGAAAAGTGGACCGAGACCATGCGAACTTTAATGAAGACAAATTGGAATAACAGCTACTGGTTCTACATGTTCCCGGGCGGAGACGGCACGACAACTTTCAGCCCAACAGCTAAAACCACACCCCACCATCAGGGACGAAATATTATTCCTATCAAGCTCGCTTCCGGTGCCACCTCGGTCTCCGTCGAGTTTACCCCCGATGCATTGGGTAGCAAAGGAACCGCTGAAAAAATGCAGGCGCAGCTTGTATATCGTGACAATAACGATAAACCGGTGTACGGAACAATTTTCACCAGCGGACAGAGCACCATCACGGTACCAAATGGAGCCAAAGGCGGCATAGTGAACTTCGTCGTAGCAGTGGTCAATCCTAATGCAGCGAGTGGGAGTGATGACGGATCCAACAAAGGATTCAACGGACAGGAGCACTTCAGCTACAAGGCGCGCATCGTAAGCGGTGGAACTATCGGTCCGAACACGACCCGGCCTTATTGAGTTATTTACTTTTATTTGGGTATTATGACAGTAAAAAGCTATAAAGGAAACATTGTGAAAAAAAACGATCATTCCTCCAGATGCATTCTTACCTTTGCCATAATGGTTCAGATACTCTTTACCATTTCCAGCGCACAGACTATCTCAAACACACACTTTTCACTGAACATCGGCAGTGTGGGAGAAATTTCTTCGTTACAGATAACCGGCGACAAGTATCCAACCAACTATGTTATGAACGCCGCCAACAGCCCGGACCAGAACACCTCCGATCACCAGTGGGTGGGAGAGCTTCTTTTTAGCTATAAAGTAGGTTCGGGAGAGTGGGTTAATGCCTCTACAAACAGAACCGGTGATGTGAGAAGCAAGAGTCAAAGTGGAAATAGTATAACGGTTTCATATAATAATTCCGCAAACAGCGACGGGGTAAGAAACTTTGCCCTTACCGAAATTTATTCGCTGGTTGACGACTATGTTCTATGGGAGATAACGCTCAAAAATACAAGCACCGAAGAAATTGTCTTTGCAGATTTAGGTCTGCCGCTGCCGTTTAATGAAAAGTGGCTGGAGAATAACGACAAAATATATGAAACCCGGACTCTTGCACATTCGAATGTCGCCCAAAACAGCTCCTATATTCGGATTACCCGACCAAGCGGCATAGGCAAGTCGCTTCTCATGCTTCCCGATGCCAGCACAGGGGCGGGTTTTGAATACAGAGACGTGTGGGAGGGGGCCAATCATCCAAAAAGTGCCTGGGCTATCGATACTGCCGGAGGCTCCAACTGGAGAGACCGCTACAAATATCCCAAAGGTCTGCACGTGTACTACATCCATTCCGACAGAATCAAATCTCTTGGCAGAGGATATCTGCCGAGCACCACCCTGACGCTTTCACCGGGCACATCAAAAAAGTACGCCTTCAAGTTTTTCGCGATTGAAAACGAGCAGGAGATGAAACAGCTGATTTACAGTGAAGGACTGGTTGATGTCACGGTCTTGCCGGGCATGATAGTTCCGACCGACATGACCACCAAAATGGCATTGCGAACCCAAAAAAAAATCGTCACAATCACAGCGCAATACCCAAGTCAAACAACCATTACTGAAGAGAATATATCTTCTGACAATCATCATATCTATCAACTTAAATTTTCGCGCCTGGGGCAGAATAATATTATTGTTAACTACGGTGATGATAAGTTAACAACCCTTCAGTTCTACGTTACCGAACCGCTGGGCACGGTAATCCAAAGACATTCCACCTTTCTGGTTGAGAAACAGCAGTGGAATGCACCGGGGAAAATATATGACAAAGTCTTTGATGACTGGCTTATGGAAAAAAGGGCCAAAAGAGGAAGCTTCAGCGGCTATTGGGGCTGGGGAGATGATTGGGGATATGTAAAGGGTTTGTTTCTGGCCCAGAAGAATGTTTACACACCAGTGGTCTCTGAAATCGAGGCGGTCGATCAGTACCTCGAAACAGCTATATGGAATTCTCTCATGGCCACCACGCAAACCACTTATCAAATCTATGATTTTCTTATGCCGCAACCCAATACCACTCCCCTTTATCGCGGTTACGCCTATCCTCACATCTACAACACCTACTTTGCCATGTATCAGATTGCCAAACTGCATTCAGATATAGTAAAAACGATACACCCGCCATCGACCTACTTGACCAGATGCTACAATATACTCAACGCCCAATATGGGGCAGGTGTCTCATACAACTGGGACACCGGTGTTATGGGCGAGCAGACCACGCCTGAAATTATTGCGGCTCTGCAGGCAGAAGGACTTACTACGCAGGCCAACCGGATCATTGAAATCATGAAAACAAAATACGAAAACTTTCGCAAAAACCCCTACCCCTTCGGCTCGGAATATAGTTACGATAATACCGGTGAAGAAGCGGTATACACTCTTGCTAAAATGAACAAAAACACCGACATGAT
>Ga0209800_10002366_pt1 | contig 16833 bp, 11 predicted proteins | sample Higcelweek8metaG_FD_187174 | JGI IMG/M metagenome (GOLD analysis project Ga0209800, IMG submission 187174) | Freshwater pond sediment microbial communities from the University of Edinburgh, under environmental carbon perturbations - High... | ecosystem: Environmental > Aquatic > Freshwater >...
AGATAAATTATTCGTTGGATTAGATGACTGTAACCCATTTTTTTTAACCGACAATGACACAGCCATGACAGTCATTACCTACAACGATGAATACGTTACCGGGTTTCAATTCTTATCAAAGGATTCACTGGTGTTTATAGCGTCTGGTGACAATATATTTCGTTCATCCGATAATGGTGTCACCTTCCAAAAAACTACCCCTGCATCATTAGTAGATTCAAATGTTACATTTCAATATATGACGAAATCAGACAATGCAATTTTCATATCGAGTGGCAAAGGAGTTTTACGTTCATCTGATAATGGTAGTTCATGGATTGATTGCACCCCTTTTGACTTATCAGATACAGATATTCGATACTACAACCCTCTAGCGATTTCAGGTAATGTACTTCTTGCAGGTATATATCCTCATGGCATTATCCGCTCGACTGACAATGGGAACTCATGGCTGAAGGCTGATAGTGGACTTTCTGGAAATGTTACTGTCATATCTGTAACTGGAACAACTGTTTTTGCAGGAACCAGCAACAATGGAATATTCAGATCGAGCGATAGTGGAAAAACATGGCATAGTATCAACAATGGTCTTATTACAATAAAAGCTACATCTGTAAAAAAATGCTCTATTAGTAATGGCTTCGCTTTAAAAACATTTAATCATTTAACAACTGTAAGTATAAAACTTGCTCAGTCACAAAGAATCGAAGCGGACATTCTTGATCTTTCAGGGAGAAGAATTGCGAACCTGGCACATGCACATCTCCCCCAGGGTTCTCATCAATTAGTGTGGAATTACAATAGGGAAAAAGCAGGTTGCTATATCCTGCGGTTAAGAATCGGTGAAACAGTCTATACAAATAATATTCTGAAGCTTCAATAGATCGCATTTGTTCAGTCCATTGTAACACGCCGAAAAAAGAGACCGTTCAGGGTTCAACGCGCGTGTGCCCTAAACATATCAAACAATTGCAAAAGCACCCAATCCCTGTGTGGCCTGCATTATCCGTGCAGGTCGTATGTTTTTTTATTCATATTAAATTGGCGATAATCGATTTTATTTTGTAGAGTATAATTACAATGTATTAGTAAACACAATAACTCACAATTGTACAGCATGGTGTATGGAACGCGAGTTATAATAGCCACCACGCAGCACATTGCGGCATTGTTTGAATACTTCATTTTCGTAAACAGGATCACACCGCTGTCTCTTTACGAAAACAGCAATCTTGATCTTTACAAAATATTCCCGCCGAAGGGTAACTGAATGAAAATGTATTTATGTTTTGTGTTTTATGCCAACTCTGCTATCATCATGTTCTCTGAATGTAAAGATGATTTATTTCAGGGAGCTGCATAGTAGGGTAATATTTGACACATGGAAGGTTTCTGAGATTACAATTCAAAGGAGACAGGCAGGATTTCCTTTGTTTAAAAAGTCTCTGAATTCTTTTGAAATTCTTTCATCCTCCGCTAAACTATCCCAGAAGTTATGTACCATTTTTATTACACGGTTTACAACATTAACTTCAAGGTTTGTTTTTTCAGGCATAACCGAAATGAAATTATAGGGCAACACTTCTCCACCACTTTTGGGAGCGAATCCCATCGAACACATATCATAAACAGGCAGCAGCCGGAACACATTTCCGTCAAGTGAAAAACTCAGATTCCCTAAATGCATATCAGTGTTGTTAATGAGAAATCCGAACAACCACAGCATTGCAGCATTGTCAACATGCTGCTGACTGACCATATTTCTCAAGTGCAAAGCATTAATTGCCAGCAGCCAATTACTTAACAAACCTGTATATTCGCTATCAATTGCTTTTAGTGAAATCATTGGCAGGCGGCCGAATTCCCCGGCACGGTCAAATCGCCGCGCCTCGAGAAAAAGTCTGCCATCCATGTCGAGAAGTCGGGTTTGGGCTGCAGGTAACTGGTGATGATGACATATTTGTGCAGCATGGTGCTCGGTTATCAGAATGTCACGCCATCGCCTCGCCACATCATTGTTACCCCTTGGTGAAAATTTCACGATAACGTGCGATGAACAGCTTTCCAAAAAAGCGGTAAATTTGGGTTGCTCTCCACCAGCGGAAGAACCTGGAATAACACCATTCATTACGCTGTCGGCAAGCACAGGATAATCCTTATCAGAAACAGGAAGAGGTTTTTTCCGGAGCCGTAAATATTCCTGATCTCCCAGTTTGAAATTCCCCGGCAGATCATCGCCGTTAGATATCAGATAACGACCAATGTGGTTTGAATTCCACAGTCTGGGGTCAGGTGGGAAAACATCAGACCGTGAAGCCATTTCCAAAGCAATTTGTCGGCCTATGAAACCTTGCGGGCACAAATCATAAAGAAAATAGGGTAAATCATCATATACGCCGTTTCCATTGTTCCCCAATAGTACTTCAGGCATACCAGTTTCTGCTTCTACAAAAAAACCTCCATGTGCTAAAGGGCGAATGTGGGCAACGACCACATTCGTACCATGCGCATCCACCATTATCAGCGGTAAGCGGTCATTTGCGCCAAACGCATTGCACGTTACTGCATAACGAAGTGACCGGCCATCTGACAATTTAATTACACTGTTTCCCATTGCCCGTAGACTCCGGGCAACAGTCGGTTGACTTAATCCGGTTCGGACCTGAATTTCTTTTGATGTGGCTGGACCTTTCTCAAGAAATTCTCTTATAGGTAATGTCATAATGTCCTCAAAGACTAATATCATGAATAATTAATTGTAAATGATATAAGTATTATATTGTTTCAAATTACAATATGTTATATTAAAATATATCATTAAATATAGATTTAATGAATATAAATATGAATAGCTTTATAAATATGCATATGCATTTTTATATGTTGAGTCCAGGTTTGATTGAACGCCTTATAACTTTTCGAACTCAAACTTTTTAAGATTCATTATACGGTTTTTTATATTGTAAATTAATTTTATTACCAGAATTTATGGATCTGATTTCTGGTATATTAGATCTGGTAATAGTACAAATCGAAGTTTCAATTTTTTTCTTAAGCCAGGATATATTCATGTCTTATAAAATATTAACACATAGCGGCAAAGCCCACATAGATGAGGTTATCGGTTCAGCACTACTTGCCCTCCATCTGAATGAAGAACCGGAAATGGTTGAGAGAATAAATTCTCAGGATGTTGCCCGAATGGTTGAAAACGGAGAAATCCCGGAAAACACTTATGTTATCGATACGGGACTTGTTTTTGATAGAAAAAGGAGACTGTTTGATCATCATCAGGACGGGAAACTCCCCAGCGCTGCTTTACTTATTTTTAATGAGTTTTTCCCCCATTTAGAGGGTACAGAACTTCACCATTTTATAAAACTTGTTTCCAGGGTCGATACTCTGGACCTTACAAATCTTAATGATTATAGTTCTGTAAGTGAGTCGAATGATTATTGGTCATTTACACATAAAATTCTTGTCAGAACTTTCGAAGAAAACCCGATGCTTGTTCTTAAAATTATGATAGGTGGAATTAAAGATAAAATTGAATTTGAACAGGTTAAGAAATTGGCTTCGATCTGGCGCAAAGAACCTGGAAATATAGAAATAATCAGTGTCGAATCTGTAAATATTCTGATCTATCTGAAAAAACCACCATCAGAATTAACATCAGCACTTAAGTCTGAAATGAATTCGTTAATGGAAAAAAATGAAATTTCAGTAACCATTTCTTTTGATGATAAAAATCCGGAAGTGAGAACTTTGTACAGAACACAAATTGGACAGAATAATGTCGATTTTACAAGATGTCATCCTGTAAATACATTTTTTAACCATCCAGGGGGATTTCTTTTGAAATTTATACCGACAGAGGATAATGAATGGGTGAAACTTGTCAAAGAGGCATTAATTCCCAAAGCTGGGATCAGCAATAATCAACTATTAGAAAAGAAGCATTGATTAATATGATAAAAGATGAAAGTTCATACAGTTTGCAGCAGTTGCCTTCGTACATTGTGGAGGCGCTCCGGGAGAGCGGCTATGATGAACTGACCGAAGTGCAGCAAAAAACGATTCCCCTTGTATTGGAAGGGGCGGATCTGCTGGTACAGGCCCAGACCGGAACCGGGAAGACGGCGGCATTTGCGTTGCCCATTATTATTGCACGTAATGAAAAACCTTTTGTCAATAGCAACGTGCATACCCTGATATTGACGCCTACACGGGAATTGGCGTTGCAGGTGGAACAATTTTTCAAGCGCTATGCCAAATATTCGCCTCATAAAATTCGCACCGTGAGTCTTATTGGCGGGGTCGATTACCCGCAGCAGCGGGAACTCATAAGTGCGGGGGCCAATACGGTTATCGCAACGCCCGGGCGATTGATTGATATGCTGGAGAACGGGGCCATTTCTTTAGATTCGTTGCAGACGCTTGTGATTGATGAAGCTGATAAACTATTGAATATAGGTTTTTTCGATGAACTTGATGTGATTCTGGGCCAGTTGCCCAAAGAGCATCAAACGCTGCTTTTCTCAGCCACTTTTCCCGAAAAGGTGGCTGAGTTGGCAAGTAGGGTGCTTTCTCATCCAAAAACGGTGACCATCGACAATGAACTGCCAACGGTTGAGAATATTGTTCAGCGGGTGATTGAAACACCGCCATCGAGTAGACGCATGCTGTTAATGCATCTGTTTCGCACAGAAAAATGGCGTCATGTTCTTGTATTTGTTGCAAGCAGGCGAGCGGCGACAAATTTGGCGGCCAAGTTGCGGGTGGCAGGCATTAGGGCAGCAGAGTTCCATGGGGATCTGACTCAGGAAGAACGCGTATCAGCGCTTCACAGCTTTACCTCCCAGAAAAACCAGTTGCTCATCGCCACCGATATTGCATCGCGGGGAATTGATTTTGCACAGGTATCCCACGTGGTTAATTTTGATTTGCCCCGTTCCCCTGCGGACTACATTCATCGCATCGGACGCACTGGTCGGGCCAAAGAGACAGGGGAAGCGATTTCATTTATAGATCACAGCACCAGGGCTCACTTCACACTAATTGAAAAGCGCGCGCAAATCAGCCTGTCACCTGAGCAGATCTCTGGTTTTGAACTTTCAGAGGACGCTACCGCCAGAACTAAAGGTCCGGCTCCTCAAAAGGGAAAACGAAAGAGTAAAAAAGACCGGTTGCGAGAAACTGCGCAAGGGTGTGCCCGAGTTCATGTGTGACTGATAAAAACACCGTATTCTGTGTGGCCTGTACTATCAGGGCAGGTCTTATGTTTTGAGCATATTAAATTAACAATAATCAGTAGCAGGCACAGGTTAACGGCACATGGTCCCCTGACAACAGAAATGTGTGAAGGAAGAATCTTTAGTGGCCCAAACCATTGTCTTTGTAAAATTACCTCCGGCAGGATTGCCGAAAGCTGCAGATGCAGCATGCCTGAGTATGCATGCAAAAAAACTTTCATATCCGATGTCGATGGATATAATTTAATAGAACCTAAAAAATGTTTCTGGCTCTACCTTGAACAGGCGGCATACATGAACGTAACATCAATTTTTTACCGTTCGATAATTATCGCAATTATTGTACTGATAACCGTTTCATCTGGCAGTTTCGCGCAATTCGACGTCTTATGTCAATCATATGGCACACTTTCCACCATTGCCGGGAAGGGGGGATCGGGAGACGGGGATTTGAATGAGTGGGATACGGCATCCGAAGGCAAACCGGCAATCAACGCGGTGTTGTCGGGGCCCCATTTCGCCATGGCCGACTCAAGCGGGAATGTCTATATCGCCGACAAGAACGCGCATGCCATCCGTAAAGTTGACGTAAACGGCATCATCACCACGGTCGCGGGAACGAACCGGGCGGGAGACGGCGCCGACGGACGGGCCATAGAGCAACCGCTGAATTTTCCGAACGGTCTATGGGTAAACAAAAAAGGTGAGTTCTATTTGCTTGATCTGGCTAATAACAAAATCAGAAAAGTGGATGCAGCCGGGAATATGACTACGCTGTTTAAAGATAGCGCGGGAATATCCCTGGGACGGGGATTATGGGTAAGCGGTACTGAAGATACGATCTGGTATGCCAGCGGGACTACTGTAAGAATGTGGACCACAACCGGCGGAATCGTTACCTATGCCGACGGATTCAGCGGATTGGGCAATATCATACAGGATCGGAACGGTTTTCTTGTAGCCACTGACCGGGTGGGGCATCTGGTGTATCGTATCGATCGGCAGGGGAACAAGACAATCATCGCCGGTAATGGAACGACGAGTGGGGGCGGGGACGGCTCACCGGCGCTTGAAGCCGGATTCGACGAGGTCAGGGGAGTGTGGTTTCTCGAAGATAACAGCTACTTCCTCGCAACGCATGAGGGGAGCCAGGTGTGGTATATCGATAAGCAAGGCATTGCCCATATTTTCCTGAATGGCAAAAATGGTGACGATTACCACTCGGGTGACGGAGAAAACTACCGGACACCGGGCAATAAAGTCAGTGAGGTGCGGTCTGTGACGGTCGATTACCAGGGAAACATAGTGATTGTTGAAAATGACCGTGGCTATGTCCGGAAAATAACGAAGGTGGATGTCGGGATAAGGAGCGGACGGATCTGCAAAAACATCCTGCAGCCTCAGGTGCGTGAAAACCGGCAGGCCGGTTCGGTGCAGCTGACCTATACGTATAAAGGAGCGGATGCAGGCAGCGTATGTATTGTCAATCAACAGGGGCGGCAGGTCGATGTGCCTATGACGCATGAAATTGCACACGGTAAACATATGGTAAGTTGGAAAAATCACGCAGTGGTAAACGGAGTCTATTATATAGTATTTCGGATGGGGAGTGGTTATGCTACGCAACCGTGGGTTGTATTTACACAATTCTGAGATTATGTAAATTTATAAAGCTATTCATATTTACATTTGAATATGCAATTGTACTGCATGGTGTTTCGATATTACCCATTGTATATTTTTCCTGCTGTTGCCGTAGATAAAAACGCGAGCCCCATTTTCTTTAAACTACTTAATAATAATTTTAGACCCACACTTCGAATGATAGGTAAATATGGAATTGATCGCGTTGTAAAAGAAAGCGACAAGAAATATTTCACATGATTTATTTCTGACAGGTAGAATTAAAACAGATAATAAAGCCGGAATTTGAAAAAATGGTGGAAATTTTAGTATACCGGCTTATATTATTTTAACAGGATGCAAATGCAGTCCTGCTTGTTTTTATATAAGTATCTTTTTGATTTTCAAGAGATAAAGAACGGGCATGATTACAGTAATGCCCGAACACTTGAAACACAGGAGAAAATTATGGCCCAGAGGATATTTGCTCTACTGCTGCTGTTTTATACAGGAAACATTTTTGCACAGGACTCAGCGAGTTCAATTTCGCAGTATGGAATAACATGGACTTTTGATAAAAAATATGCTTATGGTCAATTTGTCAATGGTGACTACTGGGTTGACGGCCCAATAAAAATTATTGCAATAACCCCGGCTTCAGTTGCATTGACTGGACAGAATAACCGTATTGTAAATGGATCGATGCTTAATCCCGCAATTAACTATTTACAGGGCTACGACAGCCGTATGCTGGGTACAGAAGGAAGAAGCTTCGATGCGGCTTTGAATGCGGCGAGGCCTCTTGGAAACGATCTGTCTGCGGAAAACCCGCTGATAATCAGTACTCCGTCTTCGCTATTATCAAGTATCAGCAGGGAAATTCCGCAGGACGCAAGAAATGTTATAACAATTGCTGTACTTACAATACTTGATACTGTACCGCCTCCCGATGCGTTTCGTCCGCCATTTACAGGATCGGATAATAAAACTGTTACACATACAAAAACAGATATCAGAAGGGGCGTTTTGCCCAGACTGGCAGTGCCTTCAGGTGTCGGGGCGACTGCACAGGATGTAGCTGCTTTTTTCGAAAAGCCATGGGTTGAACACATGCAGGATTGGCAGAAGGAGATATTTTGTCCAACCGCAAATATGCACTCTTACGGCCGTGAAATAGCATCAAATGTATCTGATGGCGCGCTTATGCTGACACTTGATGTTGACAGCTTGGAAAAAGAGCAGCTTCTGTTGAGAATGATACAGCTGGGTCTTGACTATTACGGAATGGTTCTGTCTCCAAACGGCCGCATAACATGGACAGCTGACGGAGGTCATATGTGCGGGCGGGCATTTCCTCTTATTTTCGCAGGATATATTCTGGGTGATCAGGCAATCCTTGATATTATGAAAAAAAGCGGCGCGTATGCCTACCAAAACGGTTACTACGCAGGAAACATGCCACCAGATTATATTCACTTCGGAGAGATTGATCAGACATTTTTTGTATCACAAAGGGATGTTGATGGAACGCACTCGTCAAGTTGGAGCCCTGATCCGCGTGATACAGTGCAATTGCCCTATGAGGCTGTGGATATCGGCATCGCTGATTGGGGTATTAATCATGTTATCTCACCGAAAGGAGATAACAAGGCATGGGGCGCAATTTATCGCGCTGTCAATGCACCTTCATGGTGCGGATTTGTTCTCGCGTCCCGCATACTTGGAATAGATTCCCTGTGGAACCATCGTCCGCTTTTTGATTATGTAAACAGGTGGGTGGCTGGCGGTGAAGAGCCCGGCCTGACTGATCTGCAGAAAAAAATGTGGTTTGCATATAGTGATAATTATCCAATAAGTGCCGCAGTGATTTCTGTAAAACGAGCAGAAAATAGAGATAAAATAATGATACATAATCACACAGGCAATCTTACTATGTCAATAATACTGGAATACAGTCTCAGTGTGTCAAAACATGTGAATCTTGGCATATACGATTTAAGCGGCCGTCTGATCACAACGGTTGTAAATGAGCGGCAGCCTGCAGGTTATCATAAAGTAAATTTTGATGCAGGAAAGTATCGCTGCAGTTCAGGAAATTTTATTTACAAAGCTGAAATTGACAGCAAGTCTTATACCGGCACGATGGTGATTGTAAAGTGATTGTAAAGGAGGTCGGGTTGTTTTCTCGGATACCTAATTGTCAATCTTGATAGTTGGCAGGTTCAAATGTGACTGCGGCGTAGTAGTCTTTAACTAAATTTGAAGCCGATAATATCATCCCCGGATCTTCTTTCAGAGCTCATCATTGATTGTTTTTTGCAGGATCTTTTCCTTTGCTGTTTTAACAAGCGGTTATGTCACAAGCATCAGGTGTATTGAAAAGTTTCAATTTTGTCCAGGCAACACCAGATAAATCGGGATTTGAATATTAGATTTCTATTGTACCAAAAAAAGTGGGCAAAAAATGCCTGCCCGAACGCCGGCAGAAGACCCATTTACAATAAGAAAAGACCGCCAAAAAAAATCGCTCCGCAAAGCCTTAGCTGTAATTCTGTAATCGTGTTCAGACAGTGTTGAATCTGATAAAAATCTCACTATAAATTCTTATCGGACAAATAAAAAAAGCACCCTGTAAAAAAGGTCTGATTGCAGTATTCTCAGGATGTTGTTCCTGACATTGTTGAGACACCACCAACGGTTGAAGTACGCTATAGAGATCTTACACCCGATGAACAACACCAGCGCCGGCATTCCATTGAGTAAATGTTGAATGAAACCCCTTACGCATGTATACGCCATGTTCAGGGCAATCTGACCAGTTACAGCCTGGACAACAAACAGTGGTTGGAAAAACATGTTCCAGGTCTGCAGGGTAAAAAGCTATATTCGTAGTGGCGGTTGCGATGTCCCTTTCCTCCTTTTTGTAAATTGTTTCGTTAAGAGGAAAATAAACCAGACTAACAACCGCTATCACATTTTTTTTCGGTTTGAATTATCACTAAAAAGAATTTATCGTGAGATTTTTTTGAAGATTATCGGGGTTTTTGTGTGAGAGGGAACAGTTAGGTTACACAAATTTATTTGGAAAAAAAGCAGATTGTTTTATTCATAGTCATCCATGTACAAATTTTCTTTCTGATGGAGACAGAGTGCGAACTTTATTGCCTAATTTAAAAGCCGGTATTGGTACTTATTTATTAGGTGGTGATGATAAATTATATCTTATGGATAAACGATTATTAAATATCCAAATTACATTTTAAGGATTTTGTCATGTTAAAAAGTGTTAGAATGTTAACTATTATTGCTGTATTTATTGCTGGTTTAATTGCTGGAGCAATTTCATTTCTATATTATTTTCAAATTGTAGTTCTTGATGATTATACATTCGGTGTACAGTTGCCTTCATTCAGTGAAGAGCAAAGAAAAATATTAGTAAAAACAAGTTGTGTGATTAATAGTAATCTTGAAGAACCGGAAAAATATTATGTTTACGAGGTATTAGTAAAAGATTCCTTTTTTATTGTAAATGTTTCCACTTTAAGCTCTTTACAAAATGGATCGAATTCTAAGGGTACATTTATTAAGGCTTCATTCGGAAGTGCTCCATCATTTTATTTTAATAAGAATTTTGAACTTATTAAAATTGATAAAAATATAGAATAAATGTTTCATAAAAAAAGTTAATACAGAGTAGTGCAATTTAAAATCATTCAGAAATTATACATATAGCGAATATGATACATAAATAAACAGACAGTTCTGCTGTTATTACCAAATGGCAATTAAACCGATAGCGCTTAACAAAGTGATATGCAATGAAAATTATTAAACATATGTTCCGGGCTGCTTTACTTGCTACAATAAGCAGCTACTCTGTCAAGACATGTACTGAGAGTGTCAACCCGTTCAGCAAGTTTTCCGTGTCCAGTTCCGGTGTAAATGAATATCCCGGTGCCGCAATGACTTCGTTGCCAATCACATCCATATCCAGAGTAAATGTACAGTTGAGTTACAGCAGTAATGTAACTGTAAACTTCTTCAGACAATGTTAATGAATTGCCTTCCAAACTTCAAAATAACGCTCAACCTATTTATAGGAATGAAATGCAAAATTATCTGAAAACACACCCTGGAATCTACAATCCTGAATGTCATGGCGTTGCTGAAATAACGCAGTATTCGAGTTTTGAAAATGGGAAGTACCACTTCGCTTATGATGTTGGCGAATGTATAAATGGATAAAATGTTACAGAACCATTGAGGAATAATTTAGGGAATTATCTCGATATAAGTCATACGCACCCAGGTGCTGGAGGAATACCAACTGGAAATATACAATCTGGTAACTTTACGGCTACGCTTGGTGGATATTCTGACATGGATATGCACAAAAAAGCACTAAGTCAGAATTGTAATGGAACGATGCATGTTTACGAAATTCCAACTATTAATTTCTACCAATTTCAACCATCAACAACAAATAGCTTGATTTTAGATTACTGGAAGTTCATTCAATAAGGGATTGTCACATGAAAAATAAAAAAATATTATCGCGTTTTCTTCTTGTTGTTTTATTGGCTGGAACAATACAAGTGTTCTATTCGTGTAATAAGAAAGATGTGTCAGCCAGTTTTATAAAAAATAAAACCCAAAAAACTGATTGTTGTAAAGGGATACTATATAATGCAAAAGTTAACATAACGGGAATGCAGCTTAGAATTTTCTATAACGAAGGAGGAGACCAAACATATGCAAGCACAAATGCACTTACATTTATTGAGGAAAATGGTGAAGAGTTATTAATTGCAGAGTATGAATTATACCCATCAAAGTTCAGCGCTTCTTACATCGCATTATATGATACACTGAAGCTTGAGCGTGCGATTTCAGATTTTAAAACTATTGTTTTTAAGCAATCTTTATTTGAATTGCCATGCGGAACGGTATTTGAGAATGAACGCAAATGCTGTTCTGAAATAATTGTTTATTTAAACCGTAATGGCCGAGAGACTTGTTATGTTTGCGCAGTTTCAGAAATAACTAATCATCAAGAATTTCAATACTTTAAGAATATTTTAGATGACACAACTTACTTTGTAGTTCCTTTGTCAGCTATTAAAAGCTTCGATGAAGATATGCTTAATCGAAAAGAACATATTCAAGATATCATGAACAAAATAAGGTCGCATTAAAACCTTGTTGTTGCTGAATAAGGAAAAAAGTTAGCAATCATATTGTATAGAATTGAATGTTGTATAATTATTAAAAATATTATGAAAATCTTAAGGAGTTCAAATGAGGCAAACTGCTCTCATAAATAGTCAAGTTTTGTCAATAATTTTTATAAATATTGCCATAGCTCAGGTTCCATCAATTGACCCATCGCAAACAGTCAACCCTGCAACCGGTGAGATGGGTTTTGCATTACCTATTGCAAATGTAGAAGAGTTAAATGGCCACTCATTCCCGATTTTAATAGGTTTACAAAGATTCCGTCGTGGCCGTTAATCTAATTGGAATACTTTAGATCCAGGAATGGGCCTGTCGTTTAACGTATTAAAAGTAGGAACAACATCCTCCAAAAAAGCAAAATACTCTTCCAGGTGTCGTTCCGTAGTAGCGGTTATTTTTGTAGTTTGTTGAATTTTTAATTTTTGTGTACATTCATGATCCCAGGAAAATTCAAGACGATCAATGCTATCCGACGATTGACTCATAATATTCTTCCATCCTGTATTTAATGAATAGTTTTCGTAAAACGAGTTTATCAACCTCAGCATTTTTAACAATTTCTTTGATATCTGCTAAATCTTTAAGCTTACGATCCGAATCACAACTTGCTGCAAATAGTTTCCTGCTAACCTCTAAGCAGCGCAAGCGCCGTTTTGGTGCTCCAATGGGGGGCCGAATAGATAGTGGAAACAAGAAATAAGCATGCAATCAATGTATACTGTCTGTACCTCTCCAATCATAGAGGAATATCTGTAAATGCTTTTTACTCTGGTATTGACTATAATAATGTAAATGAATGTTTACGGCTTTATGCTCTCAGTACCTGTTCCTGTCTTTCTTATAGTTATTAATCATTTTCCCGAAGTCCCTGTCTTTTTTTCGCCTTTGAGCAACAGTTGATTCAAAATAGGCCTTTTCCTTTTCGATTTTCAGGTAGCTTTGATAAACGCTTTTGTCAAGCTCGCTGCTTTCAACCGCTTCAAGAACCGAACATCCGGTTTCGGAAGTATGTGTGCAGTCTTTGAATTTACAGTTTTTCGAAAGAATGAATATTTTATCAAATGCAGTCTCAAGACCATTGGCAGTATCTACAACCCCAACTTCCCTCATTCCAGGATTGTCAATAAGTATGCCGCCATTGTCAAGTACACTTAATTCCCTGTGACTTGTAATGTGCCGGCCTTTATTCGTATGGCTGCTTATTGAATCTGTTCTCATAATGTTACTGCCGCAAAGATTGTTAAGCAGTGTTGATTTCCCGACTCCTGAAGATCCGAGCATGCAGTAGGTCTTACTCTTTTCAATAATATTTTTAAGAGTGTCGTATCCATCCTGTGTTTCATTACTTATTGCTATTACCGGTACATTTTCAATTCTTTTGTTTATGCTGTCAAGTATTTCTGAAAGTCTGTCACGATCAACAAGATCAGTTTTTGTCAATACGATAACAGGCTTTACTTTTGATGAGTAGCATATTGTAAGGTATCTAGCAAGTCTGCCTGTATTAAAATCCCTGTCAACAGCCTGAACTAAAAAAGTATAGTCGATATTGGCTGCAATTATCTGTATCTCACCGAACTGACCTACTGCCTGCCGTGAAATCATTGAGAATCGCGGGAATATTCTATGGATTATGGAAAAATCTGAATCATGAATTGATAGGAGTACCCAATCGCCAACAGCAGGGAAATCTTCACGGCTTCTGGATGAAAATCGCATACTCCCTGTAATTTCGGCCTCTATTTCAAAATCAGCAGTCTTTACAATATATCGTTCTTTATGTTCAGAAACAACCCGTCCGGTTTCAAAGTTTTCAGGATTATTCGCGTTCCTGAACTTTTCAAATGTATCATTATAACCAAAATCTTCTAATTTCATATTATTACCAATTTGTAAATAAATTATAAATAGTTTCTGTTAAATGAAGATAGAACTTGACAAAAGGGCCTGCTTGAATTCAAAATATTACTAAAGTTTAAACTGCAATCTCCTGTCAATTAAAGGCACATAAGGCAGATGCAGTAAAAAGATTCATCCGGATTGTATATGAAACAGGTTTCAATATACTCTGAATATAAAATATGAGACTATAGCATGGGCAAGCCCGTTTCTGAATTTCAGATCAATATTGTAAAAAGTACGGATTCTTGCATTTTTATCTGAAGGTATCTATTTTGCATATAATAATTGAAAATTGGAATCGGTATGAATTTGGAATTCATATCAGAAAATATATTTAAAGTCAAGTAATATTCATGAAGTCCATATCGGGACCTGAAAAGTTAAATGTCTGTCAATTATCAAGTTTCTTTTGTTTCTGAAAACCAAATCATCTGCCTGTACCTGAAGCCAGGAAAGATCAAGTGATGAGTACTTCTGTTCAAAAAGAAAAAAGCGCATCAGCAGGGCGATTAACTGTCAATGTATTAAATATTCTGCATTGTGTAGATTTTCGGCGCGTTTGTGTTCCTCTCTTTTTTTTCATTTTTTATTTCATTTTTCTTTTGAGCTATATTGATCCATCAGTCATTTTTTCAAGCAACGGAATTAATATCCATACCTATGTTTCAATAATGCATGCACAGGATGCGTCATCATATACCGACCTCATGTACCGGCATCTGTTTATTCTTGAACTGACGCCTGAGTATCTGCAGGAAATCGCAGTTACGCCGGGCGGCTTTACGCGGCTTGCTGTAACATTATGTATTTATGCCTGTCACGATCCTGTTGCCGGCGCACTTACAGTTACTGCACTGGCTCTTTTTTTCAACTGGATCTTTGTTCTTTACATACAAGCAGTAAGCACACGGCGGCCTTTTTTATTTGTCTATGCTCCGTCGTTTTTATTGTTGACAATCTGCGCCTGGTATGAACTAAGCTACTGCTCATTTCTGCTTCCTGTTGCAGGAGCTCTTGCGGTTGCTGTTTTATATCAGCGATTCCGGAGTGCTTCGTTTTTAAAATCCATACTGTGGCTGTCAATATTTTTCTGGATCACCTGGTATCTTATGCTGTGGGGGTGTTTACTACTGCTGATTTTTATTATTATAAGTGAATTTTTCAGTAAGGAACGAAGTATCGCACGTGTACTTATTGCGTCTATTGTCAATTGCACAATCCTCTGTTTTGTCGACACCTCGATTATTCCTCTGAATATGGCAATCCGTTGGAGCGATTTTACAATGATGTCCGGTCTGCCGCTTGCAGTGATATTATTTTTTCCGATAGTTTCAATTATCTTTGCGGCTTTAAACCACTTCAGGCACGTACCTGTGAGTAAGACCACAAGGGTGAGTGCTGTCTTCAGAACATTGCTTCTTGTATTTGTCACAACTGCGGTTGTTTTGTGGCTGTCAATCGAACCCGTTAACCGCGATACCCGGACTGTTGCGCGGACTGTGCATCATGTCATGAATGGACAGTGGGAAGCTATACTTAAAGAGAAGACAGAGCAGTTCTTCAAGGGTTTTCCGCTGAAATCGGGCACACTTCAGGTATTTATGATTCACGCAGCTGATCATGCGCTTTGTCGTACCGGTCAATCTGGTGAGAAGCTTTTTACTTTTCCGCAGGCAGTATTTTCAAATGATCCGCTTCTTAATTTGCAGAGTATGTTTACACACGGCTATGTCAACTGGGTTGTGGTACTTGATCTTGCAATGGAACTTGGCATGGTCAATACCGCCGAGAAGATTGCAGGGGAAATTATGGAAAATATGGGACCATATCCCGACATTTTATATCGCAGGGCGCTTGTTCAGATAGCTAAAGGCAACAGTGATGCCGGCGCTGTGTATCTTAACAAACTGGCAAATATGCCTTTTTACCGGGCAGAAGCCGGGCGGATACTTGATATGATAAGTAATAAAGAAAACCTGAATTCCGAACCCCGGATTGCATCAATGGTTGCGAATATGGACACCACCGATTATTTCCTGGATAACAATCTCAGCTGTGATTTTATTCTCAGGCATCTTTTACAAAGTAATCCCGGTAACAGGGCGGCATTTGACTATCTTATGACATATTACCTTCTTTATGACCGGCCTGATCAGGCAGCGGCTTTAGTACCTATGGCTTATGCATTCGGGTATACCACACTGCCGCGCTACTGGGAGGAGGCAGTGTGTCTGTACCAGTCAGTAAACATGCTGCAGGGGTCGGATTTATCATTTTCAGGATTGAGGCAGGAGACCATAGAACGATTTCTGAACTTTACAAAGGCCTGGGTGCGTATACAGAAGGATCCGGATGCAGCAGTCAAGCTTAAGCCGGCTTTCGGTGAGTCGTATTTCTTTTATTCAATGTTCAAATATACGGCCGGGGTTTATAATGAATAACTATCTGAGAGTCATTCTTTTCTGCTGTGCGTTATTTACTATCGGCTGCCGTACGGATCTTTCAATGATCAGGCAGAATAGCATGGATATCAATCGTGTGCCTGATATCAAGCCAGACTATGCGGGTATCACAATACCGCCTAATATCGCCCCGATGAATTTTTCTCTCCGTGATTCCTGTACTGCATGTTTTGCCGAGATTGCATCTGTCAATGGATCCGCGATCATTGTACGGGGCAGAAAAGGCACTGTCTGCATTAATGACGCTTCTTGGAAAAAGCTTCTTTCAGAGAATGCCGGAAACAAGCTGCGTATTACGGTTTACTCATTGAGTGACAAAGGAAAGTGGCGCAGGTATAGGACAATTGAAAATACTATTG
>Ga0209800_10002367_pt1 | contig 16830 bp, 14 predicted proteins | sample Higcelweek8metaG_FD_187174 | JGI IMG/M metagenome (GOLD analysis project Ga0209800, IMG submission 187174) | Freshwater pond sediment microbial communities from the University of Edinburgh, under environmental carbon perturbations - High... | ecosystem: Environmental > Aquatic > Freshwater >...
TGGGAATGGGCGCGCCCTGTGGCGCAATGCGCGCGGCGCGGTGGCCGGACAATCGCCCGCGTGGGCGTTTCTGTCAAGAATCCCCGCGGGCTTTGGCCTACTTGGGCCGAATGGCCTCCGGCTGAATAGCCTCCGGCCGAATGGCCTCCGGCTGAATAGCCTCCGGCCGAATGGCCTCTGGCTGAATAGCCGGGCCGAATGGCCTCCGGCTGAATAGCCTCTGGCCGAATGGCCTCCGGCTGAATAGCCCTTAGGTGGCAAGCGGGCGGTAGAGCAGACGTTCGTAACCTGCGGTGAGGCTGCGGGCCAGTGCGCCCGGCAGGCCCAGGTCGCGCAGGCGGCAGTACAGGTGCAGCGGGTTCAAACAGTGGCGCAGGGCGTTTGCGAGGTGGCGGTTCATGGCGGCCTCTCCTGTTGCCTGTCTTATCGGCAGGCGGGGAAAGGCGCATTAGCGCGGCGCTGGCTAGAGCATTCGGCTGCGCTTGAGCGCCACGATGATGGCCGTGGTGATGGCGGCCGTGCCCAGGGCCACCAGGCCGAAGGCGTTTTCTTGGTTTTGCAGCGGCAGGCTGATGTTCATGCCGTACATGCTGGTCACCAGCGTGGGGATCATGAGCACCACCGTCAGCGAGGTCAGCACTTTCATGATCTGGTTGACACTGTTGGAGATGATGGAGGAGTAGACGCTCGAAATGGAGTTCAGCACCTCGTTGAATATCTTGGACATGTAGATGCCTTGGCGGGTGTCGGTGAGGGCGTCGTCCAGGCCGTCCACCTCGTCCTCGGTGAAGCAGAGGCGCGCGCCCTGGCCCACGGTGAGCCCTTTGCGCAGCAGCCGGTCGATGATGAAGTCGTTGGTTTTGAGCGCGGAGTGGAAATAGGTGACGGATTTTTGCAGGGCCAGCAGAATCTTCAGGTCGTCGTTGGAGCGGGAGCGGGCCAGGTCCTGCTCCACCTCCTGAATGCGCGCGGAGATGTCCTTCAGATAGTGCATGAAGAGTTGGGCCACGCCCTTGATGAGGCCGCAGATGAGGTGCTCGGGCCTTAAGGGGGCGTTCTGGCCGCGGCCCTTGCGCAGAATGTCGGCCAGGGCGGGGTCGGCCTGGCGGCACACGGTGATGAGCGCCGTGCGCGTGAGGATGACGCCAATGGGCAGGGTGGAGTGGCGGGCGGCGGACGAATGGGCGGCGGGCTGGCGCGTCTCGGGCTGCCGGGTTTCGATGAAGGGCGCGCGCAGAATGAGCAGGGTGGCCTCGTCGTCCACCTCGATGCGCGGGCATTCGTGCAGGTCAAGGGCGTGTTCAATGAGCCGCTCGTCCACGCCGGTCAGCTCTGCGGCGCGGCGCACCTCGTCCGGGCCGGGTTCGCAAAGGTCTATCCAACTGCCGGGCGTATCGCCCACAATGAGCGCGCCGGGGCCGGATTCGTGCATGCTCAACATATCTGCTCTCTCCCGTGGGTGTGTAGGCCTGTGCCCAAGAGGCCAAACTAGCACGGACCGGGGTCGCGTGCGCGTCGGCAAGGAAACGATTGCGTGACGGCGGAGGGGCGTGGCCGCGCGTTTCGCGGGCCTTGCCGTGGCCCCGGCAATGGCGTAGTGAAGGCAAGAGAGCGTGGAGGGTTTTATGGACGGCTTCTGGTCGGCGCATGTCATCTGGTTTCTTGCGGGCGTGGCCTTGCTGCTCGCGGAGCTGGCCCTGCCGGGGTTCGTGCTGCTCTTTTTCGCTCTGGGCGCTTTTGCCGCCGCGCTTCTGGCCTATGCCTTCGGCCTTGGTGCGGGGGGGCAGTTCGTGGTTTTCCTGGCGGCCTCTTTTGCGGGGGTGGCGCTGTTGCGGCGCATGTTCCTGCGGGTGTTCCGCGGGCGCACCCGCTCCCCGGGCGGCGCCGGGCCGGATGGCGAAGACCGGCAGCTGGCGGACATAGGCGCGGGCAAAACCGCCGTGGTCACCCGGGCCGTGGGCCCCGGGCTCATGGGCGAGATAAAGTTCCGGGGCAGCTTTTGGCGGGCGCAGAGCGCCCAGCATGTCGGCGAGGGCGGGAACGTGGTCATCATCGGCCAAACGCAGAATGACTCCGGCACGTATCTGGTCCGGCCCGCCGGGCCGGAAGCGGAACACGCCGAAGGATAGGGGAGACTCCCATGCTCGACGGCAATATCGTCATTCTCATCGTCCTGGCCCTGCTGGCCGTCATCGTGTTCGCCAAGACCGCCGTGGTGGTGCCCCAGAAGTCGGAGTTCATAGTGGAGCGGCTGGGGCGCTATTCCTCCACCCTGGGCGCTGGCTTCCACATCCTCATCCCCTTTGTGGACCGCGTGGCCTACAAACGCTCCATGAAGGAAGAGGTGCTGGAGATTCCGCCCCAGGTCTGCATCACCAAGGACAACGTGTCCGTCTCCATCGACGGGCTGATCTACCTGGAAGTGCGCGACGCCATGCTCTCCAGCTATGGCATCGCCAACTATTACCAGGCGGCCATCCAGCTTTCGCAAACGTCCCTGCGCTCGGCCATCGGCAAGATCGAGCTGGACCGCACCTTTGAAACGCGCGAGGCCATCAACCACCAGGTCATCACCGCCGTGGACGAGGCCGCCACCGGCTGGGGCGTCAAGGTGCTGCGCTACGAGATCAAGGACATCAACCCGCCCGCCAGCATCATGGCCGCCATGGAATTGCAGGTGAAGGCCGAACGCGAGAAGCGCGCCGAGATTGCCCGCAGCGAAGGCGAACGCCAGGCCCGCATCAACATGGCCGAAGGCCAGCGCCAGCAGGCCATCAATGTTTCCGAGGGCGAGAAGCAGAAGCGCATCAACGAGGCCGCGGGCCGCGCCAGCGAAATCGAGATTGTGGCCGCCGCCACGGCCGAGGGCATCCGCCGCGTGGCCGAGGCCCTTGCCGGGCCGGAGGGCATGGACGCCGCCCGGGTGCGCCTGGCGGAGAAGTACATCGCCGAGTTCGGCAACATCGCCAAGACCAACAACACCCTGATTCTTCCGGCCAATGTGGCCGATGTCGCCGGCCTCGTGGCCTCGGCTCTGGCCGTGGTCGACGGCGTGCGCGGCGGCAAGCCTTTTCACACCGAACAGGGCGCGCAGCCCGGGACCCCAGTGGGTTTCGGCGGCTAGCGCGCGGGAGAAGCATACGCAATGACCGACCACGACAAGACCACCGCCGGGAACGACGCCGGACAGGCAGACAATCAGGCCGGGAACCCGGCCGACAAACAGGAGGCGAAACCCGCCGCCCAGACCTATGTGCAGGCCCCCGGCCTGACCCAGGTGCAGAAGGCCCTGCTCTACGCGGAGCAGTCGCAGAACGCCCCCCAGGCCGAGGCCGTGGGCGCCATAGCGCCCGAGGACGCCCTGCCCGAGGTGAAGCTGGCCGACCTGGCTGAACCCCTGCGTGCGGCCTGCGCCCGCGCGGGCTGGCCCGCCCTCATGCCCGTGCAGGAGCAGGCCCTGCCCTACATGCTGGCCGGGCGCGACATCATGGTCCAGGCGCGCACGGGCTCTGGCAAGACCGGGGCGTTCTTGCTGCCGCTTCTGGGCCGGCTCAAGGCCGCCCAGCCCCATTGCCAGGCGCTCATCCTGGTGCCCACGCGCGAGCTGGCCCAGCAGGTTGCCGCAGACGCCGCCACACTGTTCGCCGGCACCGGCGTGGAGTGCGTGGCCGTTTACGGCGGTGTGGGCTACGGCGCCCAGCTGGAGGCCTTCAAGCGCGGCGTGCAGATCGTCGTCGGCACGCCCGGCCGCGTGCTCGACCACCTGCTCAAGCGCTCGCTCTCCCTGGCGGAGCTCACCACCCTTATTTTCGACGAGGCCGACCGCATGCTCTCCATCGGCTTCTACCCGGACATGAAGGACATCCAGCGCTACCTGCCGCCGCGCAAGAAGATCCACGGGGCCATGTTCTCGGCCACCTTCCCGCAGCAGGTGCTGCGCCTGGCCCAGGAGTTTCTGACCAACCCCGGCAGGCTGTCGCTCAGCGAGGGGCAGGTCCACATCGCGGACATGGTCCACGCCTATTATGAAGTGCCCTCCATGGGCAAAGACCGCTGCCTCATCCGCATTCTGGAAATGGAATCGCCGGAGAGCGCCATCATCTTTTGCAACACCAAGGCCGACGTGCACTACCTGACGGCGGTGCTGGGGCGCTTTGGCTACAACGCCGACGAGCTCTCCGCCGATCTGACCCAGTCGCGCCGGGACCAGGTGCTCACCAGCGTGCGCGCGGGCCAGTTGCGCTTTCTCATCGCCACCGATGTGGCCGGGCGCGGCATCGACATTCCCGGCCTGTCCCACGTGATATTGTACTCCCCGCCGGAAAACCCAGAGAGCTACATCCACCGCGCCGGTCGCACGGGCCGCGCCGGGGCTTCGGGCACGGTCATCTCCCTTGTGGACGTGATGCAGAAGATGGAGCTGATGCGCATCGCCCGGCAGTACGACATCCAGTTGCAGCAGCGCCAGGTGCCCACCGAGGCCGACCTTGGCCTGCATGTGGCCCAGCGCCTGACCACCGTTCTGGAAGCCAAATGGCGCGCCAAGGACAGCCTGGAGCAGGAGCGCATGCGCCGCTACGTGGAAGTGGCCAAGGCCATGAGCCAGGACGATGACCAGGTGCTTTTGCTGGCCATGCTGCTTGACACGGCCTACCAGAAGGCCATGCACACCCCGCCGCCCCTGCCCGACGGCGTGCGCCCGCCCCAGGCCGAGCGCCAGGCCGCGCCCGAGCACCGGAGCGCCCGTCCCCATGGCGAGCGCCAGGGCTCCGGCCGCCGCCGCCGCTAGGATTGCCCGTGGCCTCTCTGCCTCCGGCCCGCGCCGCCGCGCTCGACTGTCTGAACGCCTGCCTCATCGAGGGCCGCGACCTCCAGGCCGCGCTCGACACCGCCCTGCGCGCAGACCCGCTGTCCGACCGCGACGCCGGGCTCGTCACCGAGCTGGTGTACGGCTATTGCCGCCTGAAGGGGCGGCTCGACGCGCTGTTGTCACGCTTCCTCGACCCCGCACGCGCCCTGCCGGAGGAAGCCCGGCTGGCCCTGGGGCTGGCCGCGCACGAGATCATCCACCTGGACCGCGTGCCCGCCTACGCCAGCGTCAACTGGGCCGTGGACTGGGCCAAGGGCTACACCAGGGCGCACCTCTCCGGCCTGTTCAACGCCGTGCTGCGCCGCGTTTCAGACATGGCCGAGGCCGCCCGCACCCTGGCTCCCTACAAGGAAGGCGCCAAGGACGAGGCCGAGGTGCTCTCGCGCTATTATTCCTGCCCGGACTGGATTGTGCGCCTGTGGCTGGCGAATTACCCCAAGGCCGACGCCGCAAGGTTCCTGAAGGCCCAGGCCCGCCCGCCCGCCATGGGCCTGGCCGTGGACGCGGAAGCCCTGGGAGCGGAGCCCGCGCTGGCCCTCTCGCGCCGGCTGGGGGCGCACCCGGCCTGCGTGGGCCGCCAGGGGCTTGGCGTGGCCTTTCAGCCTGGCACCGGGCTTGATGCGCTCACCAGTGAGCTTGAACTCTCGGCGGAGCAGTCCGCCGCGCTGTACCGCCAGGGCTTTGCCGCGCGCCAGGCCCTGGCCGCGCTTTCGCCCCAGCACATGAAAACCCCGGTGTGGGACGCCTGCGCCGGACGCGGCGGCAAGACCCGGCTTTTGCTGGAGGCCGGGCTTTCCCCCGTGTTCGCCAGCGACACGCATATGGGCCGCCTGCGCGCCCTGACGCGTGAGCTGGCCCCGGCCGTGGCCGCTGGGCGCTTGCTGGCCTTCCGCGCCAGGGCCGACCAGCCCGCGCCCCTGCGTGAGGACCCCGGCGCAAGGCCGGCCACCATCCTGCTCGATGCGCCCTGCACCGGCCTGGGCACCCTGTCCCGCCGGCCGGACATCAAATGGAAGCGCACCGAGTCCGACGTGACAGCCCTGTGCGGGCTGCAGGCGCAGATGCTGGCGCAGGCCTTTGATACCCTGGCGCCGGGGGGCGCGCTGCACTACCTCACCTGCACGCTCTCGCCCGAGGAAAACCAGCGGCAGGTGGCGCGGTTGCTCGTCACCCGGCCAGAGGCCTCCCTGGTTTCCACCTGGACCACCCCCCCGGACGTGGCCGCGGGCGAGTTCTTTTACTGCGCCAGCCTGAAAAAGCCCGGCTAAGAGTGCGCACGCGGGGCGTTCTTCTTTACATATGCCTGAACAATGCGTAATTATCCGTTAAGCCTTGAAGGATAATTATGGCCGTACCCGAGACAAGCCACATGCCCGCCGCCTGGGACGATGATCTGCCGACCGACAGCGTCTTCCGTGCGATCTTCGAGTCGAGCCGCGCCATCATGTTCCTTTTGGACCCGCACACAGGGCAGGTTGTTGGCGCAAACACCGCGGCCTGCGAGTTCTACGGCTACACCCAGCAGGAGCTGGAAAGCCTGACGCCGACGGACGTGAGCCTCATGCCCCCTGAGCGCATCAAGGAACTGTTCCACCACCTGAGCGCCGAGGGCGGCCTGCGCTTCGCCAGCCGCCACCGCCTGCGCACCGGCCAGTTGCGCGACATGGAGCTGGACGCCTCGCCCATCGTGTTGCGCAGCGGCCGCTTCTGCCTGTTCTTCATCGGCCACGACATAACCGCCCGCAAGCAGGCCGAGCATTGCCTGCGCCAGCGCGAGGGCCTTCTGCACGCCATCCTCGACTCCGCGGGCGACGGCATAGGCTTCCGCGATGTGGAAGGCGTGTACCGCGAGGCGAACCCCGCCTTCTGCCGCCAGGTGGGCATGGCCTTTGAGGATGTGGTGGGACACCAAGCGCGCGACTTTTTCGACCGCCGCGCCGCCAACCGCCATGTGGAGATGGACCGCCGCATCATGAGCGGCGGCACGCCCGTGACCTACGAGCTGACCCAGGACAGCCCGGAGGGCCGCTGCTGCCTCAGCGTCCATACCTCCCCGGTCTACGACGCCATGAAGGAATGCCTGGGCGTGGTTTCCATCAGCCGCGACATAACCCCGCGCCGCAAGGCCGAGGCAGCCCTGCGCAAAAGCGAAGGACTGCTGCGCGCCATGCTCCAGTCCGCGCAGGACTGCATCCTCATCACCGATGAAAACGACGTGGTGCGTGAGCTGAACCAAACATTCTGCCTGCATTCCGGCCGGTTGCGCGGCGAGCTTCTCAATCGCCACCTCACGGAGCTGTTCACCGGCGAGGAACTGCGCGTTCAGCTTTCCACCAACGCCCTGGCCCGCAAGACGCGGGAGCCCGTCAGCTTCACCCAGCGCTTGCAGCCTCCCGGGCAGGACTATTGGATAAGCGTGGTCAAGACGGCCGTGGTCGACGCCGAGGGCAACTGCCTGGGTGTTTTGAGCATGGGCCGCGACATAACCGCCCAGCGCACCTCTGATCTGGCCCTGCGGCAGAGCGAGCGCCGCCTGGCCGGGCTCATCCGCCAGGTGCCGGTGGGCGTGTTTGAAACCGACGCGGCGGGGCGGCTGGTGTTCGCCAACGAGCGCATGCAGCGGCAAACCGGCAAGACCCTGGAGGGGCTCTCCGGCTCCCGATGGCTGGAGTGTCTCGCGTCCGAGGACCGCGAGGAGTTTCTCCCGGTCTGGCAGGAGGCCCTGGCCCAAAAACGCGAGGTGGACCGTGAACTGCGCCTGGTGAACGGGCGCAAGGCCGCGGTGTGGATGTCCTGCCGCATCCGGCCCATGACCGACGCGGCCAATCGCTTCAGCGGGTACCTGGGCGTTTTGAGCGACATTGACGAGCGCAAGAAGGCCGAGGCCCTGCGCGCGGACGTGGAAAGCGTGGTGCGCCACGACCTCAAGAGCCCGCTGGGTTCTGTGCAGAACGCCATGGAGCTGCTGGAGCTGCTGGGGCCGCTCAACTCCGAGCAGGCCCAGGTGCTTTTTGAGGTGCGCGCCCTTGCCCGGCGCATGCAGGGGCTCATCTCGCTGTCGCTGGACCTGCACGCCATGGAGGCCGGCGGCTTTACGCTCAAGCCGGAATCCGTGGACCTCTGCGCCGTGGTTGAGGGGCTGCGGCCCGAGCTGCGCACGCTGGTGGAGGGCAAGAACCTGCGCTTTGCGGTGCAGTCCGACTGCCCCGAACAGCCGTTTTTTGTGCTGGGCGAACGCCGCCTGCTCGACGCCGTGCTCTCGAATCTGCTCAAGAACGCGGCCGAGGCCTCGCCGGAAGGAGAGGAGATCCGCGTGCAGTTCTCGTTTGAAGGGGGAGACGCCGTGGTGCGCGTGCGCAACCGTGGCGCGGTGCCCGCCGAGGTGCGGGAGCGGTTCTTCGAAAAATACGCCACCTGGGGCAAGACGCACGGCACCGGGCTTGGCACCTATTCGGCGCGGCTCATGCTGCGCACCATGGGCGGCTTTGTGCTGCTCAACACGGATGAACCCGGCTACACCACCCTGGTGGTGCGGCTTCCCGCCGTCACGGGCCCTCTCGCTTCCTAGCCTTTTTCCGCCCGGCCGAGCAGCCGCAAGAGGCCGTCCAGAATGGTCCAGGGGTGCGGCGCACAGCCCGGAACAAAAAGATCCACCGGCAGAAATTCCGCGCAGCCTTCGTGCGCCTCCGCGTGGCCCGCATACGGCCCGCCGGAGATGGCGCAGGCGCCCACGGCAATGCCCACGCGCGGCTCTGGCGCTGCGGCCCAGGTTTTCTCAAGCCCCAGGCGCATGTTCTGCGTTACCGGCCCGGTGACGAGCAGGCCGTCGGCGTGGCGCGGCGAGGCCACGAACTGGATGCCGAAGCGCCCCAGATCGAAGACCAGGGTGCCCAGCACGTTGGTGTCCAGTTCGCAGGCGGCGCAGCCCCCGGCGCTTACCTGCCGGAGCTTCAGCGACCGCGCGAACAGCTTCAGCCGGGCGGGCTCCACGGCCTGGGCCAACTGATAGGGCTGGCCCCGCAGGAAAAGGTCCTCGCGGCGGCTGGCCGCCATGCGGAAATCGCCCGTGAAGCGGATGGCCCCGTGGGGGCAGGCGGCGGCGCAGTCGGTGCAGAACAGGCAGCGGCCCAGGTCCAGGCACAGGCCGTCCGCAAGGCTTATGGCGGCGTTGGGGCAGGCGGCCACGCAGGCGCCGCAGGCGTCGCAGGCGGCGGGGTTTACCTCGGGGCGGCCGGGGTAGCGGTCCGGCAGCTCGGGCATGGTCTTGGGATAGGGCAGGGTGCGGTGGCCCTGGCGCAGCCGGGCGATAATGTGCTGGATCATGCGCCCTCCCTACAGGTCGTGTCCGCAGTAGGACAGGCTGAAGCTTTTGTTGCAGATGGGGAAGTCCGAGATCTGCTGGTTGCGCAGGGCCATGGAAAGCCCGGACCAGTTGTGGAAGCTGGGGTCCACCACCTTGTACGCTGCAAACCGCCCCGTGGCGTCCGTCAGCGCCACATGGCATATTTCGCCGCGCCAACCCTCCACCAGGCTTACGGCCAGGTGCTCCGGGGCCAGGGCGCCCATGGGGGAGCTGAAGCCGCCGCTGGGGCCGCCCGCCGCGGGCAGGTGGGACAGATGTTCCTGCAAGAATTTCTCGGAGTGCAGCAGCTCCATGTGCCGCACAAAGGCCCGGCCCGCCACGTCTCCGGTTTGGGCCACGGCCACGGGCACGTGGGAAAAGGCGTAGGCCCCGGTGGGATAATCCTGGCGCACGTCGATCTCCACGTCGCAGGCGCGCGCGGCCACCCCAACAAGGCCCAGCGCCAGGGCGTCCACGCGGGAGACAACGCCCGTGCCCTCGAAGCGCGACACCACCGAAGGCGTGCTCCACAACAGCTCCACGGCCTCCACCGCCTGCGGGAAAACCTGGGACAGATGCGCCTGGACGGCGGCCGCCCTGGACTGGTCCAGGTCAAAGCGCGTGCCGCCGGGTTTGATGAGCCCGCGCCCGAACCGGCTGCCGCAGAGCCTGGCCGTCATGTTCAGAAAATCGCCGCGGATGCGCCCCAAAAAAGACGAGGTGGGCAAAAAGCCCACGTCCATGGCCAGGGCGCCCAGGTCGCCCGCGTGGTTGGCCAGGCGCTCAAACTCCAGGGCGATGGCCCGCAGCACCTGCGCCCCGGCCGGAACCCGGCACCCCGCGAGGGCCTCCAGGTTCTGGCAGGCGGCCGTGGCGTGGCCTATGGTCGTATCGCCCGCAAGGGTCTGCATATGCTGCATGAAAAGAGGGCCGGGGCCGCCCACGCAGGCGCGCTCCACGCCGCGGTGCTGGTACCCCAGCGAAATTTCCAGGTGCATCACGTCTTCGCCGTGGCACAAAAAGCGGAAGTGCCCGGGCTCGATGATGCCCGCGTGCACCGGACCGACGGCAACCTCGTGGGTGGCCTCGCCCTGGGCTTCCATGAAGCGCGCCAGTCCCACGTCCGGGCCGATGATCTCGCCGCCCTGGGGGTCGAGCCTGGGGAAGCGCACGGGCTTGAGCCACGGGTGGCCAAGCGGTGTCACGCCCCAGGTTTCCCAGATCTCGCGCTCGAAGAGGTGCGCCTGGGGGCAGTCCGGCGTCAGCGACGGATAGGCCTGCCCGGCGGGGGCGCAGAGCGCGTGCAGAACGCCCAGGCGGTCCTCGGCCAAGATGGCGAAGAGCCGCAGCTCCCCGGCCACGGGCGCGCAGAAAAGCGCGGCCAGCCGGGCCTCGTGCAGCACGGCCTCCAGCACCTCGACGCAGAATTCCTCCGCCGGCAGCAGCGGTATTTCGCGGATGGGCATGGCCTGGGCGTTGCGCACGGCTAGAACCCTCCGGTTATGCGCGCGGCGGCGGTCGTCACCTCGGCCAGGGGCGCGGGGTAATACAGGCCCAGCAGAAGCGCGGCGAGGATGAGGAACAGCGGCGGCAAGAACGCGCTGGGCGACTCGACCCAGGGCCTGTCGCCCCCGGCGGATTGCGCGTCTGCCCCGGCCAGGCCCTTGCCGGGCTGCCCCTGGGCCATGCGCAGGCCGGCGGTGGTGATGCCGATGAAGGCCACGGCCAAAAGCAGCAAAAAGATGCCCGCCAGGATGAAGCGCTCACCGGCCAGCGCCGCGCGGACGATGGTCAGCTCGCTGACGAAGGCGCCGAAGGGCGGCATGCCGGTCAGGGCGAGAATCCCCGCCACCCACAAGGGGCCGGAAAAAGGCAGCGCCCGCACAAGCCCCCGCACGCCGGAAACGTTCTTGGTCAGGTACGCGGCAAGGATGTTGCCCGCCAAAAGGAACATGGCTCCCTTGGCCACGCCGTGGGCCAAAAGGTGCATCAGGCTGCCGTGCATGCCCGCCCCGCCTATGCCCGCGCCAAAGGCCAAAATACCCATGTGCTCCACGCTGGAATAGGCCAGCAGGCGCTTGTAGTCGGTTTGGCGCAGCAGGAAAACCGCCGCCCAGGCCATGCTGGTGAGGCCCAGGAACACCAGCAGGTCGTTGCCGAACTGGGCCTGCCCCGCAGAGCAGAGCACCTGCCGCACGCGCAATATGGCCAGAAAAGAGACGTTCAAAAGGCAGGTGGACAAGAGCGCCACCACCGAGGGCGACTCGCTGTACACATCGGGCAGCCAGGTGTGCATGGGCGCCAGGCCCATCTTGGTGCCGTAGCCCACCAGCAGAAACACGAAGGCCGCCTTGAGCAGCACGGGGTCCAGGTTCGGCCCCACGGCCATCAGCGCCGCAAGGTTCAGCGACACCTCGCCCCCGCCCGCCAGCGCCAGCATGTAAGTGCCGAAAAGCGCCAGGGCGATGCCCACGGAGCAGAGCAGCAAATACTTCCAGGTGGCCTCAAGCGACCTGTGGTGGCGGTGGAAATAGATCAGCGGAGCCGAGGCCAGGGTCGTGGCCTCCACGCCGACCCACAACAGACCCAGGTTGTGGGCCATGCACACAAAGCTCATGGCGGCCAGAAACAGCAGCATGCAGCCGGTGAAGCGCGCCTCCGGCGAGTTGGAAAAGAGCCTGCCTTCCACCATGTCCGGGCGGGTGCCGCGCATTTCACGCTTGAGGTAGCCGGCGGTGTAGAAGGCGGCGGGAGCGAACAGAACGCTGGTGATGAGCAAAAAGATGCGCCCCGGCTCGTCGAGGTTGAGCGCCCCGTCGAACAGCGGGCGCGAATGGGTGGTGAAGGCCAGGAGCGTGATGATGAGGTGCGCCAGGGCCGTAAGCATCAAAAGCCCGCGCCGCACCCGGTGGTCCGGTATGACGAAGGCGGCGGCGCCTGCCGCTGCGGGCGCGAGGACGGCGAATCTGGCGAGCATCTCCGCCTACTCCTTGAGCGACGCCAGCCGGTCGGCGTCGATGTGGTCGAATTCGCGGTTGATGCGGAAGATGGCGATGCCCATGACGAACACGGCCACGAACACGTCGAGCAGGATGCCCATTTCCACCAGCAGCTGGGCCTTGCGCAGGGCCACCGCGCCAAAGGCGAAGATGCCGTTCTCAAGCACCAGGTAGCCAACCACCTGGCTCACGGCCTTGCGCCGGGTGACGATGCCGAAAAGCCCCACGAGAATGGTGAAGAAGGCCACGGGGGTGAGCAGTTGCGGCACGCCGGGGCCGGGCAGGGGCATGCGTCCGCCCAGCCAAACGGAAACGGCAAGCGCCGCCACGCCGAAAAGCAGGGAATTGGAGTAGCCCACATAGGGCTCCACCTCGGCGCGCACGTGGGCGCTTTCAAGGGAGCGGAACAAGAGCGTGGGGAAGGCCCAGCCCTTGAGCAGCGCCGTGGCTGCCGAGATGGCAAGCGAGCTGAGCGCGAGCTCGCCGTGGCCCAGGAGCGGCAAAAACGCCAGGCCCACGCCCTGGAAGGCCACCATGCGGATGCACAGGCCAATGCGGCTGGTGCCCAAAAGCACCAGGTTCGTCAGCACCAGGCCGACCAGGATGAATTCGACGAGGGAGAGCATCAGGTCACCTCAACAACAGAATGAGTGCCAGGCCGGAAAGGGCCGTTGCGCCCACCAGCAGGCGGGGCACCAGCAAAAGCCGCAGCCGCGCCATGCTTGATTCCACAATGCCGATGATGACCGCCAGCCCCAGCACCCCCAGGACCCCGAAGCCCGCCGCGGCGAGCGCGTCGCCGCGCAGGGGCACAAGCAGCCCGGCCAGGATGGCGCACAAGGTCCACATCTTGACGCCCTGCCCGTAGAGGATGAAGGCGAAGTCCGGGCCGCTGTGGTCGAGCACCATCACCTCGTGGATCATGGTCAGCTCCAGGTGCGTGTTGGGGTCGTCCACGGGAATGCGGCAGGTTTCTGCCAAGAGCACCAGGAACAGCGCCGTGGCCGTGAGCGCCAGCACCGGGCCGAAGGCCTGCCAGCGGGCAAGGTCCAGCCGGGCCAGCATCTCCGCCAGGGAGTATGCCCCGGTGGCCTGGGCCAGGGCCACGAGGCCGAGAATCTGCGCCAGCTCCGCGGGCACGGCGAACTGCATCTCGCGGCTGGCGCCCATGCCCTCGAAGCTGGAGCCCGTGTCCAGCGCGGCGGCTGCGGTGGCGAATCGCCCCAGGGACGAGAGCCCGGCGAAGAGGAACAGGTCGCCTTCGAAGCTCACCAGGCCGGGCTGCCCGCCCAGCGGGGCCAGGCACAGGGCGGCCAGCGCGCAGGCCAACCCCAGCATCGGCCCCAGCGGGAACACCCAGGAGGTGGTGTGGCTGTACACCGCGCCCTTGCGCAAGAGCCGCGCCAGATCGAAATAGGTTTGCAGCAGCGGCTGGCCCGTGCGCCCGGCGAATTTGGCCTTCACGCGGTTGATGATGCCGAAAAGCAGCGGACAGAGCAGAATCCCCACAGCCATGCGCCACAGCGCGTCCCAATGGATGGCGGGCATCACCACAGCCCCCAGGCCAACAGTCCGACCAGCGTCGCGGCGATATACAGCACGTACACGTGTACCTGCCCCTGCTGGAGCCTGTGCATGGCCTCAAGCTTCGCGTCCACGAACCCGAACAGGGCAAGGAATCCTTGCAGAATGCGGTCCTCGGTCTCGGCCACGTAGCCCGCCCGCGCCGGGAAAAGCCCCCAGGGCCGCGTCATGCTGCCCGTGCGGCCGGTTATGGCCTGGAACATCTCGGCCAGGGGCTGCGCAAAGGACGAATAGGTGTACTGGATGCGCGCGGTGGGGGCGGCATAGCCGCAGTCCCAGGTGGGGCCGGTGCGCACGTCGCGCCCGCGCAACAGCGCCCGCCGCAACGCGTAAAGCCCGGCCAGCACGGCCAGAAGCAGGCCGAAGACCCAGGCCGCGGTGGTCAGGGCCGCGACCATGGGCGCGCCCAGGGACGAAGCGCCGGGCACATGCGGCTCCAGCGCGCGCAGGGCGGTTTCAAGCAGCAGCGGCGAAAGCAGGCCCAGGAGCGGCGCCAGCACGGCCAGAATCAGCATGGGAGCGCGCATGGACGCGGGCGACTCGTGCGCGTGGTCCACCGCATGGCTGCGTGCCGCGCCCAGGAAGATGGTGCCGAAGGCCCCGACGAACACCGCCGCGGCCATGGCCGCGCAAAGCACCAGCGCCGCCAGCGTGGCCAGGCTGGGAATGTCCAGGCTGGCCGCGGGCATAAGCAGGCCCTTGATGGCGCACAGACCGAGCACCAGCTCCGAGGCGAAACCGCCCATGGGCGGCAGGCCGCAGATGCCAAGCGCCGCCACCAGGAAGGTTCCGCCGGTGACGGGCATGCGCCCCAGCACGCCGCCCAGCTGGTCCATGCGGCGCTCGCCCGTGGCGTGCAGCACGCTGCCCGCGCAGAAAAAGAGCAGGGACTTGAACACCCCGTGGTTCACCATATGCACAAGCGCCGCTGCAAAGCCCAGCGCCGCCACCAGCGGCACGCCCTGCGCCCGGCCCAGCGCGCCCAGGCCCAGGCCCAAAAGCATCAGCCCGGCGTTCTCCATGCTCGACCACGCCAAAAGGCGCTTGAGCTCGCTTTGCCCCAGGGCGCCGGCCACGCCGAGCACCGCGGTCACCCCGCCCATGGCGATGAGCGTCCAGCCCCACCAGGGCTCTGGCTGCAAGGCCAAAAGCACCCGCATGATGCCGTACACGCCGGTCTTGATCATGACGCCGGAAAGCACGGCCGAAACATGGCTGGGCGCGGCGGGGTGCGCCTCTGGCAGCCAGACGCCAAGCGGCGCAAGGCCGGCCTTGGACCCAAAGCCCACAAGGGCCAGAAGGAAGAATATTCCGGCGGGGATTGCGCCGCCGCCCGCCGCGCCAAAGACGGCCGCTGCGGAGCCGGGCACGCCGAAGCCCTGCCCCGCAACCGGCGGCCAGGCGGCCCCGGGCAAAAGGCAGAGCACCAGCAAAAACGCCGCGCCCAGGTGCGAGGCCACGAGGTAGATGCGGCCGGCGCGGCGCACGGCTCCGTCGCCGTCCTCCAGGCAGACCAGGAAGTAGGAGGACAGGGCCATGGCCTCCCAGGAGAGCAGCAGCAGAAGCGGGTCGCGCGCGGAGAACACGCCGGTGATGGCGGCGGCGAGGATGTTGTAGAAGAACCAGGGCGGCCCGGCCTTGCGCCTGCCTTCCATGTTGGCCATGTAGCCCCGGCCGTACACCGCGCCCAGGGCGATGAGCACCAGGGCGGGGGTCAGGAACAGGGCCGAAACGCCGTCGAGGGCGAGGGTGCCCAGGCCCCAGGGCGGCGGCCAGGCGATCGCCAGGGTCCAGTCCTGCGGGCTGATGAGGGCCTGCACCGCGGGCACCAGCCCAAGCAGGCAGCCCAGCACGGCGAAGCCCGCGCCCAGGGCGCTTGCCGCCCGGTACGAGCGCGGCAGCAGCGCGGCCAGCGCGCCGATGAGAAAGCAGGCCAGGCAGGCGGCGAAAAGTGTCATGCGCTGTGCCTCCCGAGAATGCCCGCTGCGGGTTTGTGCAGATGCTCGGCGCTGGCGGCGGCAAGCAGAATGGCGGATTCCGGCGCGCGGGAGAGCACCGCCTGGCGGAAGTCCGCATCGCGCAGGGCCGAGGCCAAAAGCGCCAGAAGCGTCAGGTGCGCGCGCACCGTGGGCGAGGCCAGGATGAAGAGCGCGGTGATGGGCTCGTTGTCCGGGGTGGGCACTGCGGAAAGCGGCAGCGGTGCGGCCGGGTAGACCAGCAGGATGCGCGGCGAGTCTCCCAAAATGAGCGGCGCGCGCACATGGGGGGCCAGCACACCGCCGCCCACGGCGGTGACTCCGGTGGACTCCCGCGCCAGCAGCATGGCCAGAACCAGTTCGCGCTCGGCTTCCGGGGCGTCTGGGATGAGGCGGGTCACGGCGGTGCAGAGCACCTCGGCCAGGGTGGCGCCGGGCGCACCGGCAAAAACGCCGCCCGCGCGCAGGGCGCCGGCCAGGGCGGAAACCTTGGCACAGTCCTCGTCGGGCTCCGGCTCAAGCTCGCAGGAGAGCGCCGTGGAGCCGATGCCATGGTGGATGGCCCATTCCATGAGCTCGGCGCGGTTGAAATGATACAGCCCGCCCAGACGCACCGTGGGAAGCCCCGCGTGCGCTATCCAGCGCAGCACGGTTTTTTCGGTGCAATTGAGCGAGGCCGCAGCCTCGCGCAGGGTGAGCCGCATGGCAAATCCTTATTGTTATTGCTGTCTTATGCGTATAGCGGGCAGCCGTTGACCGTTGTGAAAACGGACCAACAGAAACTTTTGCCGGGGATTTGTCAAGGGGGAATTGGCCAGCCGCTACTTGCCGCAATAGCCCATGAGCCGGGCGTCATCCAGGCGGCGGCAGGCGCCCAGGGCGCAGGCCCGGCGGTAGTCGTCGCACATGCCCGGAACATCGCCCAGCTGCGAGCGCGCCACGCCCCGATTGGCCAGGGCCAGGGCCGATGACGGCGCCAGGGCCAGGGCGCTGGTGTAGTCGGCTATGGCCTCGGCGAAGCGGCCCTGTTCGTCCCGTGCAACGCCCCGGTTGATGTAG
>Ga0209800_10002368_pt1 | contig 16827 bp, 11 predicted proteins | sample Higcelweek8metaG_FD_187174 | JGI IMG/M metagenome (GOLD analysis project Ga0209800, IMG submission 187174) | Freshwater pond sediment microbial communities from the University of Edinburgh, under environmental carbon perturbations - High... | ecosystem: Environmental > Aquatic > Freshwater >...
TTTGATGTGGCTTTGATAGTTATTGCCAAAGGGGGTCGACACAATCCTAAAGGTTAGGGTGTTACATTAATGCCATTGGCGTTAATTGGCAATTTGTCCAAATTCCAGTTGTCCCGTGTAATTTCATTCAAAAAAGTCTGTGTTCGGTAAGTTGTCTTGCGAAGTATCTTTTTTTCATGATACTTCAACCACTGATAACGGGTCTCAACGTAAGAGGCAGTCCATTTCTTTTCATCTCCGCCTTTAGCTGGTGGTTTTTCAATGAAACGCTTGCGTAAAAACATGGGAACACATCCTGATTGGATATATGAATCGTATGCCACGAGCATAGTCAGAGGAAGTTTGAAACCGTTCCGTTCAAACCACTCCACCGAGGGGTTCCAGTAAACAACATCAAAAAAGCTGTCCTGAGTGTCCAGCATAATTTTATCATCCTGAGCAGCTTTTATGAGCAGTCTTTTGAAATTCTCATCATCAACCAGAGATTCTGAACCAATCTTATCCAGATACGGCACAAAATCATCCGCATATTTTCCGCTGTTGTCAACATACATATCAAGCAGTCTTCTCAGATTTCCCTGCTCTGTTGTCTGGCTTCTGCCGTATGTAATCTGATACGAATCATTTACGCCATCGTCATAAATGACGAGCATATCATATTTACCTTCAGGCGTGCCAGTTTCAAATACATTAAGAATTCTTTGAATAAGCGACTTTTTCTCCATACCAACCCCCTTTGTTTTTTACAGCCTAACGACAGAGTTGAGCGGTTTCTTGGGGCAGAGCGAAGCGGCGCCCCAAGAAATCCGTCTCGAACGACTTGTTTGGTGATGCTTATCATCTGAGGCTATAACCCTATTCCCCACCTCACGTTTTTTAGAAAACAAAAAACATGAACCTTGTTTATTGCTTTTCCTATTTCTGTCTCTATATCTTCTGAAACAAAAGAGACCATAGTTTGATACAAGTCATGATTATTATCCTCTTCCATGACGCTATCAACAATACTTGCTATCGCTTTTAAAAATGTCATATTATTTTCATTATTAGCTTGATCCTCAGATAAAGAAGACATTCGATCTAAAATATCATAACTCTCAATATCTTCTGTTTCCGAATGTCCTTTGCCAGTGTTTCCTGCCCTTATGAATGAGTAAACATCATGTCCCCTCAGACTTATTGCCTGTACAAAATTTGAGGTTTCGACTAACCGCTTTTTCCTAGTGTTTTCCCATAAGGCATGGAGTGTATGAAATGCAGCACAAGAATAAACAACAATTCCTTTACTTCCTATCTTTTGTTCAAGTTGCTCCAGTGAGTATTGCTGATGTGGAGTAACTCTAAACCTAAAATAAGGTTTTCCCCAATCTTTCCATTCTGAACTCTTTCCAGAGGTTAAGTATTCAGGTCTTTTATGTTGAATGAATAAGTTGTATTTGAATTGAGGAAAATGTTCCAAGTATTCATCTAGTTCTTTCCACCACCTTTTATCAATTTTAATACCGTCACGATACCTACGAAAATAGTGGTACCATAGGTCATGATAGTAGGGAAAATACTTCCAAAAACTATAATTATTTGAAAAAATAGCGGCATCAAATCCCAGTATGCCTTCAGACACTTGACCTGGAATATAAAAAATTTGTTTTTTGCTCATTAATTCATTGTTTAAAGGCTGTTCAAATTGTTTTTCTTCAAACTCGCATTGCATATTCGCACTCGATAGTTTTGTGGTTATGTCACCCAACGCAAACATCTGCGGCTTGTCCGCAGAATGTTTGCGTTGGAATTCAGTAAGCTGTTCCCGGAACTCGTGTCCAGAACTCGCCCAAGAGCTATTCATAATATTTTCTTTTTCGGTTGTTGAAAGCGGGCATAGCTCCTTCAAGAACCTTCACTATTTTGTCATTAACTTCATGGTTTTCAATACTTCCCGTGACTGTCGAAAATTTATAATCGTTCTCTTTGTCGAGATTGGCATAGATTATCTGTTCCGCGTCAGCAACCACAGCAAGATTTGGATTGTGAGTCACCATTATGATCTGACGCCTGCTCTTAGCCCTCTTTATGAAAGGCACTAAGACCTTTGCCACACTGTGATTATCAAGGTTATCTTCAGGTTGATCAATAATCAGAGGAATGTCACTCTTGTCTAGGAGGAGATAGAAAACTAGAAGCAACGCGCCACGCTCACCAGGAGATAACTGGTCCAAAGTCTTATCTCCTTGTTTTAATTGATAGTTTTTTTCCAGAAATTCTAATGAGAAAAGGTAGTTGTAAAGCGCCAGCACATCTTTGACTTGTTCTGCGATAATGCGTCGATTGCCATTGTGATTGTCTCGCTGATCGACCTTTAGAGCAGTAATTAAATTTTCTAAGAAGACCAGAAGGCTATCAATTTCATCAAAGTTGACCTCCGAAGTAAGCGCCTTTAATTGAGCCTCTCCGCCTTCCTTTGAATAAAAAGAACCTACTTTACCCTTGTCGATATAATCTAGAAATTTATCAAAGAAGTTGCCATTTCTGACAAGGAAAGCATCAACTTCGATTATGTAGTTATGGAGAATCTCAGAGTTCTCATCAATGAGTTGGTTCAATCTTTTTCGTGCGTCTTTGTAAACATTGATAACTTCTTGTTTCTTGTTGAAGATAGAACGACTTAATTCAGTACGCTTTTGGTATTTATTCTCGAGTTCAGACTTTAGCTCCTTATTGAGGTAATTAAGTTCTTCTTCGTAATATTTTAATGTGTCTGCCTTATCAGCTTCCCCAATAATTTTTTCCCTGTCTTCTTCCCACTTTTTTTTGGCAGTTAGGAAATCTTGGAAAATCTTTTGCTCCGTATCAAGCTTTGCCGTTTCATCCTTAAGAGATTTTTTCTTCTCCTCTAATTCGTTTTTATAGGAAATTTTCCCCTCATTTTTCTCACTTTCTCCCAATAACTTCTGGGCGACTTCTAGTTCAGATTTCTTTTCGGCAATAAGAGTATCAAGGTTTGAAAAATCAACTTCTAGTGAAATTAGCTTGTCGATATTTAATTTGAATTTTTTTAGTTCTTCTTTCTTGCCTTCTTTAAACCTCTTGAACTCAGTGGTCTTTTGTTCAATATCTGACCTGAGTGTAGAGAGCGATTGATAATCATTTAAGGCAAATTTCTTTTTGTCTTCAGCGTCTTTGATTTTATTTTGTATTTCGGCTATCTCACCCTTAATCTTTGTGATTTTTTGATTAATTTCAAGGCTTTTTTCTTTCTTGACCGGATCATCATTAGGATCTGAGACTTCTTTTGGAGGAGTTAGTGCATCCAGTTCTTCATTCTTCTTTTTAATTTTGTTCTCTATTTCAAGTAAGTATGTAGTTGTGTCTTTCTTTTCTAGCCCAATGATTTCTTTGTTTATACTATAAACGTCTTGCTTCAGGGCGGAAATTTCGGTCTCTACCGACGAAGACTTTTTGTTAATCAATTCATTAAATGATTTTGTTCCTAATTGTTCACTTTCAGGAATGTGAGAAAAGACTACGCTTTCAATTTCTTCCTTGAATGCTTCAACTGTGCTTATTTCATTAGTCAGTCTTTCAAATTGACCTTGGGGAAGGTACTTTACTGTCACAATTTCAGTTTTTTCAGGGTTCTTTTCTAAAGTCATTGTGCAGGGAACGCCACTCTCCCATGTCAAAGTGGCCTCAAAATTACCTGCAATTTTCCCTGATTTTGTTCGGAATTTCTTTGGAGTTAAGAAGGAGAAATCTTTGTCATCCTGGTAGTTTGAGCATAGAGAAATGATGTCAGCGATAGCACTCTTTCCGCTACCTTTATTCCCAATTATGGCCACAAGTTCATGATTTAATGGAATGTTGACATCATCGAACCATTTACCATAGGTTCCGGCGTATCCAGGTGTGCTCTTTACATATAAACTTTTGATATATTTTGTTCTATTAGTCGCCACCTTATCCAATAGCGGCGGCTTTTCTCCAATATACACCCGTTCCCCAGGTTCGATTAGAACTTGCCTTAAACCATCGAAATTAGGATCAGCTTTGATCCAACAGTTATCTTTTTGTTTATATTTTCTAATATTGTGATTATCAGAGCAAAGAACCATGGGCAATTCTTTGCCAATGCATGGGAAAACAACATCTCTATAGCCTTGTTGATCCTCAGTCTTTCCAAGCTCATATACATCGACACTTTTTGCTATGTCCTCTTTCTGAGCCATCGTATGAGGTAATGAATTTCTTATCGTCTCAATACTACTATGCTTTTTGCCAGAATGAATTGTGACTATACCACCCAACTCGTGAATCAACTCAACTGTATCTTCTAAATCACAGTAGACTGTATTTTCTTTTTTTCCCTCACCAGATATTTTGCGAATATTTGTTCTATTTTCGAGTTGTCCCCATACATGTTTGAAATTGCTATCTTCAGGAAAAATGCCGATGAAGTGGATCGGGTCTGAGCCACGTGCATCGGATAATATTTCAACACCGGGAAGAACAGTTATCCCTTTAGGTGCACCTAGTTTTTGGAGATTCTGGATTCGATCAACATCCATTATATGGTGATCAGTAATGGCCACTACCGCAATTTCATTGGATTCAAGAACATCTATTATGTCACTATCCGAGACACCTTTATCATCGTAATCGTATGATGAAGGTGTGTGGAGGTGTAAGTCCCATTTTCGCCATTCTGCGCCTTTTGGATATCTTTTGGGCATGACAATATTATCCTTCTTTGACAGCGCGTTGTTCTCTTCGCTAGGTTGATCTACGAGTGTTAGTAGGGGTTCAAAAATTTGCCCAACTTCACATACGAGTCCATATCAGGTCATTTTGCACTGATAACACTTGAGATGCATTATTATCAAGGCGGTTGCGCCTTGATAATATCATAAATTCAAACCTATCAGGTCAATTTTACCTGATAAGTTGATTTTAACACTGATATCAGGTAAAAATGTCCATGATAATATGTTATCAGGTTAACTTTTAAAAAGATATTATTAACACTGATAAGTAACTTTTTCCGTATCATATAAGATATAAATATGTCAAGCTCGCAAAATAAAAAGATAATGGATGAAGTGCATGATGTGATGCGTCTCAACCATTACTCAATACATACTGAACGTTCATAATGTGACTGGATTAAACGGTATATTCAGTTTCATAAAATGAAGTCTCGGGATGACCTGATCGGAGGCGAGGCCAAAATTGAGCAGTTCCTCACTCATCTTGCAGTAGATGGGAAGGTTGCTCCATCTACTCAAAATCAGGCTATGAATGCCTTGGTGTTTTTGTACAAAAAAGTCTTTCAATACCCATTTGATCAGAAGATTGATGCAGTCCGCGCAAAAGAGAAAAACAACAGAAGCGCAGCAATGCGCCTCTTCCTGAGAGGCAATTACAGTGAAAAAAAAAGATCGGGTGATTTTCAGGTGTCAGTCATGTGACCATCAGACCCATCAGTGGATGGGCAAATGTCCGGCATGCGGAGACTGGGACACTCTGATTGCTGAAAAACCTCTGGACAACTCTGCTCCAGGGGCAAGATTCTCAAGGGCAAGAACTGCCCCTATTGCAATGAGCGAGATTGAGTTTGATCAGGATCCAAGGCTCCTTACCGGCATACGCGAGTTTGACAGGGTTCTTGGAGGAGGGATAGTTGCCGGCACACTTGTTCTGATTGGCGGAGATCCTGGTATTGGAAAGTCAACGCTCATGCTGCAGGTGCTCTCCAAAATTGCTGATTCAGGGAAAAAAGCTCTCTATCTCTCAGGAGAGGAGTCTATACGCCAGCTCAAGATGAGGGGGAAACGGCTCTCTTCAGGCGCCACATCTCTTCTTGTTGCAGCAGAGACCGACCTTGATGCTATCTTGAACATGGCACTGGAGGAGAGACCTGATGTGATGGTTGTTGACTCCATTCAGACTGTCTATAACCCTGAGATTGCCTCGACTCCCGGCAGCGTGACCCAGATAAGAGAGGCATCCATCCGTCTTATGAACATGGCAAAGCAGTCTGGAATCCCGCTGTTTCTGGTCGGGCATGTAACAAAGGTGGGGGCAATTGCAGGCCCGAGGATCATGGAGCACATGGTTGATACTGTGCTCTACTTTGAGGGGGACAGAAGCCATGTCTTCAGAATCCTCAGAGCTGTCAAAAACAGATTTGGCTCAACCAACGAGATCGGAGTGTTTGAGATGAAGGAGAGGGGGCTTGAAGAGGTGCCCAACCCTTCAGCAGTCTTTCTTGCAGAGAGGTCAGCCAATGCCCCTGGCTCTGTTGTCACTGCAAGCATGGAGGGGACAAGACCCATTCTCATTGAGATTCAGGGGCTTGCCAGCAGTTCCGGGTTTGGTAACCCCAGAAGAACTGTGCTGGGGCTTGACCCAAACAGGGTGGCGCTCATTGCAGCGGTGATGGAAAAGAGGCTTGGCATCAACCTCTCTGGCCTTGATATATTCATGAATGTGGCAGGTGGTGTCAAGGTGGTGGAGCCAGCAGCAGATCTTGGGGTGGCTGTGGCCCTTGCATCAAGTTTTCTGGATATGCCGGTTCCTGAGGGGACAACTGTGATCGGTGAGATAGGGCTTACAGGAGAGATCAGGGCAGTAAGTCATGGAGAGGCAAGGATCAAGGAGGCTTTGAAGATGGGGTTTACCCGCTGCATTGTGCCTGAAAATACAAAAAAACAGCTCCCTGAGATGCAGAGATCTGAGGTTCAGGGGCAGCAAATTACAATCACGGGGGCAAGCTCCCTTAAACAGGTGATGGAGATACTTTTTGAATAAACTGAAAGGCAGAACAGAGCCATTTAACAAAGGGAAACAGCAGTGGGCAGATCATCTGACTGAAAAGGCAAAACATGATAACTACCCTGCCAGATCTGTATATAAGCTGATGGAGATACAGAAAAAATTCAGCATCATGAAAAAGGGCAATAAGATTCTTGATCTCGGGTGTGCCCCCGGGTCATGGCTTATCTATTCAGCCAGTACGGTTGGCAGCCAGGGAAGAGCTGTTGGCATTGATCTTCAGAAGGTTGAAGCTGCCCTTCCACCAAACGCCACAGCAGTTCAGGGAGATATCTTCAACATGGGTGATACTCTTGCACAGATGAATGAAGCTCTTGCCGCAAATGCTAAAAAAGAGTATGATGTTGTGCTAAGTGACATGGCTCCAGCCACTACAGGCAGAAAAGAGATCGATGCAGCAAGATCTTTTGAATTGTGTGAAGCTGCTTTGAATGTTGCCTGTGAATGGCTTGTACAGGGTGGAAATTTTGTATGCAAGATCTTTCAGGGTTCTGACTTCAAACAGTTTGAACAGAGTGTGAAAGCAAATTTCAGGCAGCACACAATTTTCAAACCAGAGAGCTGCAGAAAGGCAAGCAAGGAGATATATATCATAGGAAGAGGGAAGATCTGACTCAAAACCCCCTTTGATGACCGTTTTTTTCAGATTTTTTTTATAAGAAAGTGTAGGGACACACACAGGTGGGTGCCCCGTAGAGACGCAAGATCTTGCGTCTCTACAACTTGCGTCTCTACAACTTTCATACTTCGTTGTGCCTGTCAGGGCATGGCCGTTATATTAAAATGTAGGGGCAATTGATCAATTGCCCCTACATTTGCATTGTTTGATAAAAGTTAAATCCAAATAGAGATATAAAAACAGATAATTGCAGGAATTTAAGGAGATATATCAATGTCAGGACATAGTAAGTGGTCAACCATAAAGCATAAAAAAGGGGCAGCTGATGCCAAGAGAGGTAAGATTTTTACCAAACTGATAAAGGAGATCACAGTTGCAGCAAGAATGGGGGGTGGAGATCCAGAGGCCAACCCGAGATTGAGAAAAGCCATCAATGATGCAAAAGCTCAGAACATGCCCAAGGATAACCTTGAGAGAGCCATTAAAAAGGGGACAGGTGACCTTGAGGGGGTTGAATATGAGGAACTCACCTATGAGGGGTATGGACCTGGAGGGGTTGCGGTTCTTGTGGAGTGTCTTACAGACAACAAGAACCGTACAGTTGCCGATGTGAGATATATCTTCAGCAAGGCTGGAGGGAATATCGGTACAGATGGCTGTGTCTCCTGGATGTTTGATAAAAAGGGGCTGATCTCTGTGGATAAAGAGATTGCTGACGAAGATACCCTGATGGAGATCGCCTTAGAGGCAGGTGCCGAAGATGTTAAAGATGAGGGTGACTGCTTTGAGGTGATCACTGACCCTGCTGATTTTGATACTGTCAAGGAGGCAATTGAGGCTGCATCTATAAAATATCAGGTGGCTGAAGTGACCATGATTCCACAGACTCAGACCAGAGTTGAAGGCAAAGAGGCAGAGCAGATGATCAAGTTCATGGATGCAATGGACGACTGCGATGATATACAGAAGTTCTACTCAAACGCAGAGATTCCAGATGAAGTCATAAATGCCATGTGAAGAGCATAAGGTTGTTAACCCTTTTAAATAGAACATCAACTGAAATAGAACATCAACATGCATGGGGCAGGTTTCTCACCCGCCCCTATCGTGAGTTATAACCTCCCATTCAAAAATCTCATCACTCTTCACCACCTCCGCCTATCATAAATCACTTTATATGAAAGTCTTTACAAATAGCTGTAATAATGGAATTTTCACTGTTCATTGCACCCATTTGTCAGAATCACGGATGATAAGGATTGCACGGATTTTCTAATCAGATAACCGACTGCTTCTTACTTGTATACATGCAAATACTTCCCGCCCAACTGCTCCTGTCAATATCCGATACCTGTATTTGGGTACCCAGACTATATGGTACTGGCAATGCCACAAAACATGTGATAATTTCTCAAATCTACTCATGGTTTTTTCCTTTTTTCAGAGTTATGGGGATAACCGATTAAACGGATACCATGAGTAGAACCTTCAGGCATAGCCTTTGGACAATGACCACGCCCACAGGATGTGGTTTTAAATTTTTAATAAAATCGGCATCATTCATATGCTCCCAGAAGTACTAAAAACCAAGCGGTTGTGGGTTTGGATTCGGGGATTAAAAATCTGATAACGCTGTCAGACGGAGAAACGATTGAAGGTCAAAGGGATTACGGAAAATAGAAAAGAAGCTGAAAAGAGCATATAAGTCACTATTGAAAAAGAAAAAGGTTCAAACAATCGAAAAAACAGAAGCGGAAAAGTTGCCTGTCTGCATTATCTGATCTCATCGAAATTACAATTCAGAATAGAACAATATAGCAGGTCTGCCTGCCACAACAACAATTATAATAGAGAAACAGGAGTAGATATGAGTGATATAAAACACAGAGTTATCTTTCAGCCACACAACAAAATGATTGAAGTTGCAGATGGTGAAAACCTTATTAGAGCTGCTATGGAGGCAGGTGTACATATAAACGCATCATGTGGTGGCGAAGGTGTCTGTGGTAAATGCAGAGTTATTCTGGAGCAGGGTGAGATTGAGGGTGGGACAGAGAAGCTCTCTGATGAAGATAGAGAGAAGGGGTACTGTCTTGCATGCCTCTCAAAGGTAAAATCAGATCTGGTGGTCAGAATACCTGTTGAGTCAAATGTGGATGCGAGCGTCCTGAATATTGCCACATCACCAAGGCATACAGCAAAGATAAAAGAGTTCCGGTTAGAGAGCATAAGAGAGCAGGGTCTTCTGATTCCTCCGGTTGTAAAGAGATATCTTGAGCTTCCCCCTCCAACAGCTCAGGATAACCTTGCTGATGTGACAAGGCTTCTCAATTTTCTTAAGATCAGACACGATGAGCACCGTCTTGTTGTGGAGCTTGATGTGATGCGTCAGATTCCAGACCTTTTACGGGAAGGTGACTTCAAGGTGACAGCCACAATAATCAGGGCAGTCAGAGAAGATGGGAAAAATCATATTACACGCATTGAGCCTGGAGATACCACAAACCGCAACTTTGCAGTTGCCATGGATATCGGTACCACAACAATCTACGGTGAGGTTCTTGATCTCAACTCTGGAGAGGTTCTCTCAAGTTACGGCGATTTCAACGGACAGATAAGCTATGGAGAGGATGTTATATCAAGAATCATCTTTGCTGAAAAAGATGGTGGTCTTGAGACTCTTCAGAAAAAGGTGATTCAGACCATTAACCATGTTCTTGAAAAAATAATCAAAAAAGCCAGCATCAAAAAATATGAGGTTGCAACCATCACACTTGCTGGCAACTCAACCATGACACAGCTGCTGCTTGGCATCACTCCAAGGTATATCAGGCGTGCCCCTTATGTTCCTGCATCCACACTCTATCCACCTTTTAAAGCATCTGAAATCGGTATTGATCTTGGCAGCCAGACAATTGCCCTTCTCTATCCGGGTGTTTCAAGCTATGTGGGTGGAGATATTGTGGCAGGCGTAATGGGAAGCGGACTTTACCAGAGTGATAAACTGACCCTTTTCATGGATATCGGCACAAATGCGGAGATTGTGATTGGAAACAGGGACTGGCTCGCCTGCACAGCCTGTTCAGCAGGGCCAGCATTTGAAGGTGGAGGGATCACCTTTGGCATGAGGGCATCCAAAGGGGCAATTGAGGATTTCTCAATTGACCCTGTCACCTTTGAACCGATGATCATGACCAAAGGCAACGTGCGGCCAAAGGGGATCTGCGGCTCCGGCCTGATTAACATTGTTGCTCTGCTCTTTGAGAACAATGTGATTAACAACCGTGGAAAATTCAACCAGGAACTCAACACTGAGCGTATCCGTAAGCAGGATGGAATATGGGAGTATGTTCTTGTGTGGAAGGAGAACAGCCAGATTGACAGGGATATCACCATTTCAGAGCCAGACATTGACAACCTTATCAGGGCAAAAGGGGCGATGTACAGCGGTGCCATGACCCTGCTTGAGGAGGTTGGGATGCACATAAATGACATTGAGCAGATCATCCTTGCAGGTGGTTTTGGAAGCTACGTTGATCTGGCAAAGGCGATGACCATAGGACTTCTGCCTGAAATTGATCCTCAGAAGGTTATCTATCTTGGCAATGGTTCACTTCTAGGGGCAAAGATGAGTTCATTTACAAATCTTTTCAGGCGCAATGTCGGAGATGTGCTCAAGATGATGACAAACTTTGAACTTGCAGAAACCCCATCATATATGGATCACTATGTGAGCGCCCTTTTTCTTCCCCACACTGAGATGAACTACTTCCCGAAGCTTAAAGAGAGGATGGAGGCAAGAAGATCAACAGTGTGCAAGGCGACAAAAAGAGATGAGATTCTGTAATCTGTCGGGTTATCTCTCTGGCTGGGGCTTATCCGGGAGAGAGAAATATGTTGATATCTGATTTAACAAATTACACTTCAAGGTTTTTTATATGAATCAAAGTTTTGTAAAATATATCGAACTGCCGGAACCCATACTGGGGAATAATACGGCAGATGTGGAGCGGATCAAGGCTGTGGTCAAAAAGGAGATTGGAACAGAGAGTCTCTTTTTTCCAACACCCCTTGCAGCGGATCTTCCCAAGAAGCTCAGGAGCTGGAACCACAGGGTCAAAGTGGTTCTATTCAGAGACTCTATGGGGTGGAGGGTGGTCGATATAGTTGAGCCTGATAAGGGACGACCTGTTTTCGGAATTGCGGCAGACCTTGGAACAACCAGGATTGTTCTTCGTCTTATCAACCTTGAGAGCATGACTGCCTGTGGAGAGGTTGGATTTGATAATCCTCAGGCATCAATAGCACCTGATGTGCTGGCGCGTATCCACCATGCCAGAAATGAAGAGGGGCTGATTGAACTGCAACAGCTGGTAATCTCAGCCTTTAACCAGAACATAGATCTACTCTGCACAGCTCACACTGTTGAGAAGATCACTTCTCAATCAATCCATCTGCTGACAGTTGCAGGCAACAGTGCAATGACTCACCTCTTTCTTGGAGTTGACCCCTCCTTTTTAATCCGTGAACCCTATATTCCAGCTCTCAATGTACCGGAACCTCTTGATGCAGGAGAGCTTGGTATCAAGATCAACAGACGCGGGATGGTATATCTCTTTCCAAATATTGGCTCCTATTTTGGAGGAGATCTTATCTCCGGGATACTCTTTGCACAGCTTCACAGAAAAGAGAACCCATGCATAATGGTGGATGTGGGAACCAATGCAGAAGTTGTGGTTGGGTACCGTGACTGGCTCATTGCCTGTGCAGGCGCAGCAGGTCCTGCACTTGAAGGTGGCATAAGCGATATGGGAATGACTGCAAAACCAGGCGTCATTGACCGGGTAAAGATTGATCCTGCAACAGGAGCGGTTGAGGTGCACACCATTGGAGATAGACCACCCATTGGTATCTGCGGCTCAGGGATGATTGATCTTGCAGCCCAGCTCTTTCTCTCTGGTATGCTAGATATCAGAGGCAAATTTGTTCCAGAACGGTGCAAGGAGAGATATTTTGAAAAAGAGGGAGTTGGCCATTTCTCTGTTTCAGAAGGGGGGCTAAAGGAACCAGATTCTGGTTCTGCTTCTGGTTCAAATTCTGAGCCTGACATGGGAGCTATTGTGCTAAGCCAGGTGGAGATGAACTCTCTTACCAGTTCAAAAGCTGCAATGTACTCTATTCTTCAGGTGATTATTGAAAAGACAGCAGGATTAAAGTTCAGCGATCTTGCAAAATTCTATGTAGCAGGCACCTTTGGCTCATTCATAAACCCTGAGTCTGCAATATCAATCGGAATGCTTCCAGATATCCCCCTTGAAAAATTTGAGGTTCTGGGTAACTCCTCACTTGAGGGGGCTGCAAAGCTTCTGATGAATCCTGACTCATTTGAGGAAATTGAAGAGATCAGACAGGGGATAACCTATATTGAACTCAATGTGAATCAGGAGTTCATGAACATCTTCAGCGGGGCAAAGTTCTATCCCCATACAGATATCTCAAGATTTCCATCTGTGAAGCTTTATCATGGCCAATGAAACAGAGATATGATAAATTCAGAAATTATGTTAAATTCAGAGATGCGATGATCTTTCAAACCCTGTCAACACACCGTGACACCGGCATGCAGTACCAACCATAACCCCTCCTTTGACTGACTTGACTTTTTCCAGCAGTTGAAAAAGAGTTACCGGGCTGTACCCGCCAATACCCGGTCCAAGTTGCCTGCTCTGAATCACAATAGAGTCAAAGCCTGGAACGGTCAGTTCAGCAAGTACTGCATGCATATCCTTTTTTCGTGCTTTCCTGGTTACAGTACAGAGAAGATCGGGCTCATTACAGTTGATAGGACAGAAAAAATCGGCATGGCTCACATATATATCGCCATTGACTCCGCGCATGGGGTTTGGCAGAGAGGAGTCTAGATTCCTGGGCAGTTCAATCTGAAAAAGAGCCTCCCTGCCCAGTATGGCCTGGCACCATCTGGCAGCAAGATGGAGTGGAACAGCAGGTACAATCCAGTCAGGGCAATTATCCTGATTCAGGTTATCTTTCAGGAATCTGACGCCATCCATCTGGATGAAATCTATCTTCTGCCCAGGCTTAATAGAAGAGGTGAGATCTGGCTCAACCTGATCTACAAGAAGAATACGCCCAATGGCAGGATTCATGGAGAGGCCATGCAGAGCGTGAAGTCCAAATTTTCCACCACCTATGATCCATACGGAGTTCATAATTATAGATCTTCCTCATGATATCAAAATTGATCAAAACATATCGGCAACTCAAGGAAAAAGCGATATTGACGAACATAGTTGCACAAAAGAGATTTAATATAAATGGAAATTAGAGGCAAACATCAATGATCTATCTCGACCTGATAATTAATCTGGCAATGCTGGTATCCATAACAGTTATCTCAGGATTTATTGATAAATACAGGGGCCGCCATACTATGACAGGGATGCTTATGCAGGGAGTACTCTTTGGAGCTGGCTCAGCTGTCGGAATGCTACGGCCTCTAAACCTTGGGCCTGGCCTGATCTTTGATGGCAGATCGATCATGGTGAGTCTCTGTGCGCTCTTTTTCGGTCCGTGGGCTGCGGCATCTGCCTGTGCAATAACAACAGCCTGCCGCATCTGGATAGGGGGTGCTGGTGCAGTTACAGGTTCACTTGTCATCCTCTCATCTGCTGCAATTGGACTGTTTGAGCACTTCAGGCTCAGATCAGCGTCTGAACCACCATCTGTGTTGAGGCTCTACCTCTTTGGTGTTGCAGTTCATATTGCCATGCTCTGCCTGATCTTAACGCTGCCAGAAGGGGCTGGAGTGGAAGTTGCAGGGCGTATTGGTCTGCCTGTCCTGCTGATGCACCCTGTTGCAACAATTCTTGCAGGTAAGATTCTGTCAGATCAGATGGCTGCTGCCAGAACCATGGCTGACCTGCAACAGGCAAGAGAGAATCTGGAGACACATCAGCACTACTCTCAGAGTCTGATGCAGATCCGGCTGACTCTGCTGGAGTATGTTGCAGACCACACCCTGGATCAACTTCTTACAAAAGCCCTTGATGAGACATGTGAACTTGTTAACAGCCCTATTGGTCTCTACCACTTTGTTGAGGAGGATCAGAAGAGCCTCTCCTTGCAGCAGTGGTCAACTCGCACTCTCAAAGAGTTCTGTCAGGCAGAAGGGAAAGGGCTGCACTATGGTATTGATAAGGCTGGTGTCTGGGTGGATTGCATCCATCAGAGAAGGGCGGTTATACACAACGATTACGAGTCTCTGAAACACAAAAAAGGGATGCCTGAAGGTCACGCAAAGGTGATCCGAGAGCTTGTTGTCCCAATTATCCATGCAGATAAAATTGTTGCCATACTTGGAGTCGGGAACAAACCTACAGACTATACAGAGAGGGACGTTGAGACTGTAAGCTATCTGGCAGATGTCACCTGGCAGATAGTTGAAAAAAAACGGAGCGAAGAGGCGTTACAGAAGAGCGAAGCCAGATACAGAAATCTCTTTGAGAATGCACCTGTCGGCATCTTTACAACCACCTCAAGAGGAGATGCTCTCTCGGTCAATCTTACCATGGCCAATATACTTGGATTCAGTTCACCTCAGGAGACAATATCACACTACCGCTCTCTTCAGACACACCTCTATGTCAACCCTGAGAGGCGAAAAGAGTTTATCAGAGGGCTGCACGAAAAAGGGAAGGTTGAGAATTTTGAATATCAGGCATATACAGCAGACGGCAGGAGAGTATGGCTCAGGATGAATGCCAGGATTTCTCAACAGAGTCAGACAACTGATCAACAGGAGAGAGCTGATCAACATGGTGATGTCACTTCTCAGCAGAGCGGGGATAACTTCTTTATTATCGAAGGGTTCACAACTGACATAACTGACCAGAAGAGGGTTGAAGAGCAGTTCCGTCAGGCTCAGAAGATGGAGTCAGTGGGGCGCCTTGCAGGTGGAGTGGCACACGATTACAACAATATGCTAAGTGTTATTATCGGTTATACAGAACTTGCCCTGGAAGAGGTCGGGCCATCTGCCCCTATTTATGACAATCTTCAGGAGATTTTAAAGGCAGGGAGACGTTCTGCTGATGTTACACGGCAACTGCTGGCCTTTGCCAGAAAGCAGACCATTGCACCAAGGGTTCTGGATTTGAACAGCACTGTTGAAGGGATGCTCAAGATGATCCGGCGTCTTATCGGAGAGGACATTGACCTTGCATGGCTGCCAGCCGGGTCTGCAATCTGGCCAGTAAAGATGGACCCGTCTCAGCTTGATCAGATCCTGGCAAATCTCTGTGTAAATGCCCGTGATGCAATTCATGGAGTCGGCAGGATAACCATTGAAACAGGCATGGTGACATTTGACAAAGAGTATTGCAATGACCATGCAGGTTTTATTCCCGGTAATTTTCTCCTGCTGGCTGTAAGTGATGATGGGTGTGGCATGGATAAAGATACCTTGGATAAACTTTTTGAGCCTTTTTTTACGACAAAAGGGGTTGGCAAAGGTACTGGCCTTGGGTTAGCCACAGTTTATGGTATAATCAAACAGAATAGCGGTTTCATCAATGTTTACAGCGAACCAGGTAAAGGGACAACCTTCAGGATCTATCTTCCGCACCACAAGAGAGATAGTGTCACCCTTCTTAAGGAGCGCAAGGAGAAGATCCAGTTCGGCCATGGAGAGACCCTGCTTCTGGTGGAGGATGAACCTTCAATACTGCAACTGGGCCAGGATATGCTTCAACATCTGGGCTATGTCGTACTTGCAGCAAACACAACGAACCAAGCCCTGAAACTTGCCGGAGATCATGCAAGAGACATCAGCCTGTTAATCACAGATGTTGTTATGCCGGAGATGAACGGCCGGGAGTTGTCAGAACGGATCTTCCAGATAAAGCCTGATATTAAAGTTCTCTTCATGTCTGGCTACACAGCCAATGTGATTGCCCATCACGGTGTACTTGATGAAGATGTACTGTTTATTCAGAAGCCCTTTTCCATCAAGGAGCTTGCTGCTAAGGTGCATGAAGCATTGAGAAAGGGGTAGAGCTCTATCTGACGGGCCGCTCAACCAGTAGTTCAATGGGAGCAGGATAGTTTTCCTTTGGAGTCCAGGTACTCAAGCCTGTTTTTCAGATAGTGCTTGGGCAGGATGCCGAACCGTTTTTTAAAGGCAGCACTGAAATGGCTGACATTGATGTACCCCACCTGCCAGGCAGTCTCGCTGACATTGGTCTCGCTCTTTTCCAAAAGAGTTCGGCTCTTATTGGATTTCAGGGTCTTGATATGGTAAAGGAATCTTTTACCGTTTCCAATCCATAAGGAGGCCAATAAATGCCGGTAAATATAAAGAATTT
>Ga0209800_10002377_pt1 | contig 16788 bp, 17 predicted proteins | sample Higcelweek8metaG_FD_187174 | JGI IMG/M metagenome (GOLD analysis project Ga0209800, IMG submission 187174) | Freshwater pond sediment microbial communities from the University of Edinburgh, under environmental carbon perturbations - High... | ecosystem: Environmental > Aquatic > Freshwater >...
TGCCTGCTCAAACTGAACTTTACCAGAATTATCCTAACCCGTTCAACCCGAGCACAGAGATATCGTTTTCATTAGACAGATCTCAGACTGTCAAATTGTCTGTATATAATCTTTCAGGTCAGCTTGTATCTAAACTGGTTGACAGCAAGCTCGAAAAAGGACTTCATAAGGTTGATTTCAATGCCGAAGGTATGAACAGCGGTATTTACTTTTATAAATTAGAGTGCGAAGGTTTTACCGGGACGAATAAGATGCTGCTTATCAAATAACGGCAGGTTCGGATTTTATTCAATTTCAATATCGAAAGATTTTAATAGTGATATGGCTTCCGGGACAGAGAATTTTGCTTTTTTGTGAGTATTCTGGTTCAGGTTTATTTCATAATTAACCGCATTGACGAATGAAGCAGAACTGAGGTCGCAATTCTTAAACCTGCTGTTTTGAAGGTCTGAATTATCAAAAACAGCTTTGGTCAGGTTCGTTCTATAAAAATCGCAATCGTGAATTTTACAGCTGTCAAATACAATGTTCTTCAGATCCATTTCAGAAAATACGCACAAAGTTATCTGACAGTCTTTGCAGTTAAAGCTGAATGTGAAAGTATCGCAGTTCGAGAAATTCAGTCCGAGCATTTTGCAGTTATTGAACGAAACATTTATAAGCCTGGTTTTAGTCAGATCGACATTTGACAGATTGCAGTTCTCAAAGCGGCAGTCAATAAAAGCCGATCTCTTAAATGACTGACCGGTGAAATTTACATTTTCAAAGGTTTCAGATTCAAATTCATTATTTTCGTATTCCATTAACAAAATCTCCAGTTAAGGCTCAAACTACTTTTCCACCAGAAATCACGGCAATCTACCAAGCAAAAGGCTTAAACTCAGGCCTGCAAAGCTTTTCTCTGAGTTAAGATCTCCGAAGACTGACAAACTTAATCCGAAAGGACGAAATCTGTTTAGATCGAGCTGAATTTCCAAAGGTATACCGAAAGTCTGATAGTCGTTCATTTCATATCTTGGTGAAGGATCGTACTCAACAAAATACTTATCGTTTTTATAGTACCCGGCAGTGATAGCTACACCTGCAAGATATGATAAATGTATATTCCCGAAAGATTGTCCGTATCCGTAAAGTAAGCCGATATCCCAAGCTGATCCTTCATTATACGGATCTGCCGATATACTGCTTCCTCCCGCAGTTCTCAGCTTTAGAATGTGGGTGTTTTTTGTATAATTTATAGAAGCGTTAAACCCTGTCAAGCCTGTATCTTCTGTTACAACTGCGCCCAATCCCGCGCTGAACCAGAGATGGTAGGGGAAAGGTGTATCTCTTTCTTTGAAGTTGATCGCTGAAAGAGCTACAGCTATCACTAACAGAATGATCAAATAGTATTTTCTAATGTGCATAGTTCATTTCTCCTTAATGCAATACAGCTAATATAATGAAGATTGAAATCTTTTAAAATGAGTAGTTCCAGTTAATCCCGGCAGTTGTCCGAGAAGGATAGCGAAATTCACTCCGCCGTAACTTTTATCCGGATTGATATCGGCATAGAACATTATACTGAATCCTATGAACTTCAACGCATTGACATCGATCTGAATTTCCAGAGGTAAGCCGAAAGTCTCGAAAGTTAATTCTTCATAATAATCGCTGTCGATCCGGTCGCCTTTGTATATTCCTCCTGTATAGCTTATACCTGCGAGAAAAGATACGCTTACGTTGCCATTAGGTGATCTTAGGCCGTAAAGAAGTCCCAACTCCCACACTTCATCATTCGGTAATGGTCCGAAAAGAACCATCTCTTCTGCATTGATGCCTCTTAGCTTAAAGATCCGGTCGTTCTTTGAGTAATTTATAGAAGCATTGATGTCTAACAGGCTGCCGTCAGCAGTGTCCATCGTTCCCACGCCGCCCCCGACCCATATGAAACTGTCCTGACTTTGTTCTTCCATAAGGTTGAAAGCGCTCAGACATGATGCGGTGAAGATCAGGAACAATAAAAAATACTTCATTTTGACCTCAGTTTTGCACAACATTTGTACACACTTGATTTATTCATCGAGCATTAATTTCTTTGATCGCTTTTTCAGCTTTCTAAGCTGTTCTTTTTCTACATCAACAATAGCCTTAGAAGTAGCACCTGCTTCTACGATTTTGCTGACCTCAGCAAAATCGTCTGCGATCACATTTCCGCTGTTCTTACAAGCAAGCATAGCACGGTCAAGCACTTTGACGAAATTTCGCCATTGAACATATTCCAATACAGCAGAAAGTTCCCGTGCAAACCATATCTCATCACCGGACTCGGTTATATGTTTTATCTCTTCAAAGGTTTTATATTCTTTCGCAATTAAATTACTCATATCTGTATCCCTTACTTTACTTTAAAAACCAGTCTCATCAATTTAAGAAAAAAAATATGGATATTCTATATTTACCTGAATTATTTACAAGAGCCTTATTATTGACGATTTGATTTGATCGAAAAAATTCGTATATTACGGATAAGAAAACGGAGCAAGAATGCCGACTATATCAATGTTTTACGGTATTTAAATTTATGGAAAAAATAATACAGGCAATACCTTTAGATGATTATAGAATTCAGATACTGACAAGCAGCGGTATAACCGGAATTTTTGATGTCAAACCATATCTTAAGGGAAGGTTTTTCAGTGAACTGCTCGACGAATCATATTTTAAGAGTGTTAAACCCATGCATTATGGAATTGCATGGCCGCACGAGCAGGATTTCAGCTCAGATACAATTATTTGGGATATTCAGAATTCAGTTTCAGAGAAATGCACGAAGCGTGAAATGGGTACCAGAGTCGCTGAAGACAAAGCAGAATACAATTCGAAATAACACTTTTTTGCAACGAATAAATATTAAAGCTGCGGCTTCATAATGTAGAAGTATCATTTATTTCTGAAATAGTCAGAAAATAATAGATCGATCGAGTAGAGCGGAAGTGATATGATTTTATCGGTTATCTTGAACGGGCTCTGTGATATTTTTATTCCATTTTCCGGGCTATATTCTTCAAAATACAGATTCATGCTCTTCATTCTGCCTATTGATCCCGATTTGACTTCAACAGGGAGTATTTTATCACTTAACTGTAATAGATAGTCCAATTCTGCATTGCTGCTTTTTGACTCTCTTGCCCAGTAATATAGCGACGCTTTCCTGTAAGGGTTGTCCGAAGAGAGTAATTCCTGTCCTGTGAACTGCTCCGCTACCGCTCCTTTGAAAATGGCTGTGAGGTCAGATTCTCTGGCTGTTTCTCCATATATGCCGCTGATCGAATGTAAAATTCCCACGTCTAAGAAGATGAGCTTGAAGAAATTGTCCTTTACACCTGATTCAAGAGGAAGTCCCGCACCGCTTGTTCTTTTTACTTTTGTAATTACCCCGGCTGTTTCGAGAAGTTCTACGGCTCCTTTTAATTCTCTGGATTTTACGGTATTGTCAACTCTGGCATACACAAATTTCTGTCCGATCATCTTTGGCACGGCATTAAATATTTTTGAAAGATTAGGATGTTTTGATTCTGAAGCATATTTTGCAAAATCAGCTGAATATGTTTCAATAATAAGGCTCTGTATCTTCTGGCATTTTATAATATTTCCCGACTCGACATATTCCTTAACTACAGCGGGCATACCTCCAATAAGAAAATATTTTCTGACGAGGCCGTTAAGCTTTTCGTGCAGCGCGTCAGTTAGTTTCATTAAATTTTCGGGTGATGATATATGTTTTCGTAACTTATCTTCTCCCAGAGCATCAAGAAATTCACTGAAAGTCAAAGGATACATGTAAAGGTATTGTATTCTTCCTACAGGCATTTTGATATTTTCCCTTCTTAGAGCGAATTCCAGTAGGGAGCCTGCACCGATTATATGAATGTCGTGTCTTTCCTCATAAAAATATCTCAAAGCTGTAATTGCTTTCGGGCACTCCTGTATCTCATCAAGAAAAATAAGTGTTTTACCCGGGATAACATCCTGTTTCGTGAACAGCATGATCTGTTCAATGATTTCTCCGGGCATTAAAGTTGTGAATATTTCCTTATAATTCGGATTTCTTTCAAAATTAATAGTGATCAGATTTTTAAATTCATTCCTGCCGAACAACTCAATGATGAAAGTCTTTCCTGTCTGCCTTGCACCCCGCATAAGGATCGGTCTTCTGCTATCGTCATTTTTCCATTCTAATAGAGATTTATATATCTTTCTACCGATCATTATTCTCTCCTTTTGGCTGTTTTACAAGGATAATATACAACATTATTGGACAAAAGGAAAGGTTATTTTAACGATGTTTTGGTTATTTTACAAGGATACTTTATTTTGAACGATTAATTAACAGGCATATCGGGTAAGTTTCAAATCAACGATACAAGAAAAAATTCACATATATTCTATATTTACCTGAATTATTTATAAGAGCCTTATTATTGTCGATTTGATTTAATGGGAAAACTTTGTATATTACAGATAAGAAAACGGAGCAAGAATGCCGACTATTTGTATGTTCTATGGAATAATTATCAGAATGTACTGCGGGAAAACTGAACATAATCCACCGCATTTTCATGCTTATTATGCAGAAACAAAAGGTATATTTGAGATTGAAAATGGTTCGATGACTGAAGGAAATCTACCTGATAAGCAAAGAAAATTAGTAGAGGCATGGTTTATATTGCATAAAGAGGAATTGGAAGCGGACTGGAAGCTTGCATCCAATGGGGAATTACCGTTTAATATTGATCCGTTAAGGTAGCATGAGGTAAAGCTATGTATGCTGGAATAATAAGTGTTAAAGCTATTCAGGATTTTAAGCTGTTGATCACATTCGATAACGGAGAAATTAAAATATTTGATATGAAACCATATCTTGATACCGGAATTTATAAAGAATTGAAGAATATTGAGATATTTAATTCGGTAAGAGTAAGTTTTGATACCATTGAATGGTCGAACGGTGCCGATCTTGATCCTGAAGAGATTTATAAAATGTCAATTAAAAGTTCCTGTGTCGCTGAAGATAAAGCAGAATATAATTCGAAATAATACTCATTTATGTTTTTTTACCTTCACTAGGTCAGCCCCAGCACCAATTCCGGAATAAACTTATTCCTTGCGTCATGATAACGGGCTCTGTCCTCAGCAGTCTCAATTACCCTTTGCGATATTTCTTTGTCAGGATAGATCTTCTTTCTAAAGTTCTCAACCGCAATTTTCTCATATAAGTATAAAGACCCTCCGTCTCCGGCTATTGAATATTTAGGGATAATAATATCACCCAGCTTAATATCCGCTTTCAAAGCACCAGCCGCGCCTATGAATGTCACTTTCTTGCATTTCGATCCGCCCAGAGTCAAACAGCAATCGATCGTATTGGCCGCACCCGCCGCTACCTGAATATAACCGAAACTTTTACCTTCAAATTCTACAGTATAACCGCAATAATACGGACCTTTTTTTTCTACTCTGACCACAGGATTGTATGCCGAAAAAATAATTTCAGGATTCCACGAAGGAGCCACGATAATCGCATCGTATTCAAAATCGGGATCTAACCCGTAAATATCTTTCAGCAGGTTATCACAGGCGTTATACTTATGCAGGGATGATTTAAATTTTTCGTAGAGGGTCATGGGTTCGAACTCCTTTGAGCTTCCATTTCAGCTTTAATGCAATATTACTTCTCCTGTGTATGCAAGTATGTCTTTGCACTTCAGTTTGCAGCATTCCATTGTATTTTCCGGTATTTGATCAAAGCTAAAAAACTGAAAAGTATTCACTTCGGATTTTTGAATTCTGATATCTTCTATCTTAAAATCTCCGGTCATCTTGAACAAAAGAATAAAATTCTGTATTTCGTCACCGTTTGAAAATTTTCCATCCCATTTATTTGATGTGTAAACTGAAATTAATTGACTTGCTTTTAAGGTTAATCCAAGTTCTTCGTAAACCTCTCTTTCTACAGTTTCGGTAATTGATTCATTTAAATCTTGGAATCCACCTGGAAATTGCCAAATGTTTCCTTTATTAAGTATAAGTAATATCTTGTTGTCTTTCATTATTGCGCCTGCAGCAGTAGGCAATATTACTTTCTGAGTGCCTAGTTTGCTTCTAATCAGTTGCCAGTATTCCATTCTTATTTTATCTTTTTCTTACCTTTCTCTTTCGTGAATAGATCAGCCGTATATTTCTCGTAGAGTTCGAATAGAAATTCCATACGATTAGCTTCACTGACGAACGGCTGTGAACGGTAAGCCAGATCAACGGCTTTGTCGAGCTCGTTATGAGCTTTTACTAGTTCAATCGGCATAGTAAGCGGATCATAAAGTTCAGCCAGTGAGCTTTTTGAATAAAATTTTCTTGTATCCAATACTTTTTGTGCAGCTTTTTCGATGGAAATTTCCTGCACCTTTGTAGCATTTTCAGGCCATGGAAAGTTGTTGTAAACAATACTATTTGAATATCTAAATCTGCTTTCAAGCCTGCCGCAAATATTACTCATCCAGATATTATGCATCATTGAGGTTAAGATTCCAAAATGCCATAATTTAGCATTAGGCACAAGCTGTATCGTATTACTTGCGATAAAGTTTTTATCAACGAAAGCAATCGGTATGTATCTTCTTTTTTCTGAAGAAACTTCAGGTATGGCTAAATAATCTGAATCAGGTTGAGAAATTTGTACGAATATCGAAGGGAATTGAGCTTTTCTCCTTGTAAGTTCTGCCTTACTGCTTAGTCTGAAATTTTTTACTGCCTCAATTCTTTTTTTGACGGCATTTAGTTTGCTTAATTCGTTCGGCTCGATATTTTTCAGCCATAGGCAGTAACGGAATTTTCCATAAATAAAATCATCTCCGCTCATGTAAGGTCTGATCCATTTTTCAGCACCGGGTTCAATTCTTAAGAATTCATTTTTACTGAGTTCGTCTTCAAAAAGTAAATGCCCGCCGTCGGTCGGTTTGTTTCCCCAGATCATTCTAGGCACATTACAAATCGGTTTTGTTTGATTTGTGATGATCATATCAGGTGCGGAGATAAGATATGAATTAATGTTTTTACAGGATATTTCGTGTGCATCGCCTTTTATATTATCGTATTCAAATAATCTTTTTTGATGAATATCAAAATTTCCGAATCCGATTATTACAACATGGACAGCCGCGTTTCCTCTTGCTTCATTACCCCATTTGAAAGTCCGATGGGCGAAATGGATTTTGAGTTTGAATTTTTCAAACAAAAGGCTCCACAATATTCCAACTTGTTCACCTTGAGAAATTGAGTTTGTGGAGACAAACGCAACTCGGGTTTTGCTTCCCTGAATATAATGTGCAGCTTTTAGGTACCAGGCTGAAACATAATCCAGTATTCCCATGCCGTTATAATCTTCAAACACTTTATGCATATCAATTTTTTGTTCAGGATTCTGGTAATGATGCCCAACAAACGGCGGATTGCCAAGTATATAATCGAACCTGACCTGCGTTTCCGGCTGAGGTTTTCTGCCTTGATGGATCTTGACCGTTTCAGCTACAACATTTACAGTTCCGTACTTGACCGGTTCCGGTTCGCTTACCATGTAAATGTTAGCGTGTTTCGCTATGATATCCACTGTGTTGACAGGATTGAGTAAACTCTGCCAATCAATTCTTAAAGCGTTACCGTTTACGATCATAGCGGATTTCTTTAATGGCAGCCTGATAAAATACTGCCCGAACTCGTTGCTGATCTGCATGTTCATCTGATGGTCGATCAGCCACATTGCCACTTCGGCGATCCGTACAGGGAATTCTTCGATCTCAATTCCGTAGAACTGGTCAACATCGAGCCAGATTATGTCTCTGACATCAAGCACCTGATCCGTTTTGTATAATATTCTTAATATTTCAAGCTCGAGCAGGCGGAGTTCGCGGTATGTTATTACAAGGAAGTTTCCGCAGCCGCAGGCAGGGTCAAGGAATCTGAGCGTGCTTAATTTCTTATGGAATTCCGAAAGTTTATTTTTGCTGTTTTTGACCGATTCAAATTCAGCCCATAACTCGTCAAGAAAAAGAGGTTTGATGAGCTTGAGTATATTGGTTTCGCTTGTATAATGAGCGCCGAGATTTCTACGCTCGGACGGATTCATTACGCTTTGGAACATTGAACCGAAAATAGCGGGGGAGATCTTGCTCCATTCAACCTGGCAGCAGTCCAGCAGAGCCTCTCTCATCTTGGAATCAAAACTTGCTGTCAGAAGTACTTCTTCAAATAATTTACCGTTCACATAAGGAAATTCGGATAGCTGTTCGTCAATATTCTTAAAGCGCTTGTTCCCGGGAGTGTTCAGTACCTGAAAAAGTTCATGGAGCTTAGCCGCAAGGTCTCTGCCGTCAATACTTGTGCACTGTTCGATATATTCCTGAAACTGATATTTATTGAAGATGGTGGTGTCCTCTGCGAACAAACAAAAAAGAATACGCACAAGATAGACTTCCAGCGGGTGCCCTGAATAACCGATCTCTTTGAGCCTGTCGTGAAGTTTACCCATTTTTTCGGCAGCTCTTTCGTTGGCCGGATCCTGCTCTTTGTAAATTTTCTTCTGATAGCCAAGCAGATAACCGAAGTGCTGAACATTGTTAACAAGCTCATTCAGCTTAAATTCGATCAGTTTGTCTTCTTCAAGATCGTAAAGCCTGAAATTTTCAAAATCTGAAATCAGGATATATTTCGGCAATTCTTCCTGCCTGATCGCTTTCAAATAATCTCTGGCCTGAAGGTAAGCTTTATCGAGATTTTTACCTTTACTTTTCATCTCTATCAAAATCGTTTGAGGCCAAAAAAGATCAATGTAGCCTTCGTGGTCATCAAGTTTCTTGACTCTATGCTCAAAATTGGAAACTTTCCGCTGACTTATCCCGAAAACATTGAAGAATTCAAACAGAAAAGTTTTAGCTTCCGCATCCTCATTAAAAGCATTACCCCACTCTTTTGAAAAGTGCGTAGCCCGTTCTTTTATTTCGTTCCAACTAAGTGCCATTTTTTCCTTCGTTCGAGTATAAACGAAAATACTATTTTATCTATTACAAATCAAGGTAATTTATTTGTGAATTATGGCTTCCACTTCATGTTTTTATTGTCCTTTGGTAAAAACCATTTTGACTCTTTGTTCCACCATGCGTATCTATGATCACAATTTCTTTTAGCAATCTCAAATTTGATATCCATATTCAAATCATGTAAGAAGTAATTATCACATTTTTCCCAATCCATAGGTGAGTCAACAATACTTTTCTTTTTCATGTGGGTAATATATTTGTCATATGCAATCATAATATTTCTTTTGGAGCTAATCTCTAAGGGATTAAACTCGCTATGTAGAACTGTTGAATCATTCGTATCAATGTCTTTTATTAATTGTACCTCTGTGAGTGCTCCATTTTTGCAAACATTTACAATACTGATAGTACCTTTAAATTTAGTTCCTGAAGCGTAATAATAATCTACCACTCTGTATACAAGAATTTGTGTATAATTAAATTTTTGAAACTCTTCAATTTTCTTTTGTTCTTCCATCATCTTAAAGGCAGCTTCTTCATGAGCTTTGTCTTCATCTGAGTACAATGTGTTATTTTTAATTTGGATATCTTGCAAATTGCAGATGAAATCCTTCCCTTCGAGAATAGCACCCAATTGATAAAAATTATATTTTAGTATTCTAATCAACTCTAGGTTTGTATCAAGATAATGTAACGCTTTAAAATTATCAAAAATAGCCATTTCAAGCCCGCATAACCTGTGCTTATTTAAATCTTCGTTCTTTGCTGTTTTTCCATATTGATGGATACTATCATTTAAAATCCAAAAATCTTTTACTCCAGCACTCAAATATAGTTTGTGTCTTTCCACTAATATATCGTATTTGATGCTTGAGCATTGAAATTCAAAAGCCCACCTTTCTCCGTTTTCATGTATTAATATGACATCTGATCTTTGATTTGTTTCTTCAATTTTATACTCTAAATAGACTTGCGATTCTGGGAAATTCTTTTTTAGGTAGTTGAAAATTAACAACTTACCTTTTTGATGTTCTATTGTTTCGGGCTCTCCATACATATTCGTGCATTTTTCATGACTAATATGATAGAAATGTTGTATCTTTGTTCCAGATCTGACATTTAAAAGAGCTTTGCAGTCTGGGCAAATTAAATCTCCGGATTTGAATAATTCTTTTAAAAAATCTTTATTAAAATCCAAAGAAAACAATGATTCATTTGTATCTTTTCTAAGAGCTTTAAACATTATATAGTTTCCAATATCCTGTTTTAATAATAAAATCTAAATTGTATCACAATGCGTCTTTTATCCCTTTTTCAAAGATATATTTATCAAGTTCATCAACTGATAAAACTGCATCATATTGGCTCTTTATTCTTCCAAGTTTGCAGTCTTCTGAAATTAAATTTAGAAATTTTGTGAAGTCTGGATTTTGACTGGCTAATCTATTTACAGTGTCCCAATCAATTTCTGTATTTATTCTTGAAGGAAAAAGAATCTCGCTTTCAAATATGTTTTCGGGATTTAGTTTTATAATACCAATACCGAATGCATTATTCAATCTTCTCATTTCGTCTTTAAATGAAGGATCTTCATCGATTTTTAACGCAACTAAATAGCCTTCATTTGCCCAACTTGAATTTGATACAGCTTGGAAATATGATTCTCTTAAAGAACTAAATGTTAAGGATATTTTCATTTCAAAAGAGAATAATTTAATAGAAGTAATTGAAAGGTGATTTTGAATTTCTAGAGTTTCAGGTCTATAATCTTGAAAAGGAAAATAAACACCAACCAAATCAGGGTGCAACCATTCATTTGTACCTTTTTTTGATTTTGTAGATACTTGGTGCGATATCGTTTTTAAATTAGCCTTAAAGTGTGTATCGCTAGAGGCATAAGCCACTAATATTGGATGTAGTGCTTTTTCATCATATTTTTTTGTGATTATTTCTTCTTTTTTAATATCTTCATTTTCCTTTTGCTTTTGGGCTTTATGGAAATCGATTTTATTTATCATTTCTCTCAAAAAAAATTGAGCTGGTCTATCACTAGATTGTATGATAATTGAATTATCACCATTTTTGTTAATTTCGGTGTAGCAATAAGCAGCTATTGTTGCCCAAGGGGTTTTGCCCGTTGTCTCGAAATCTCCGATTAATCCTAACTCATTTGCCTTATCCCATATTTCTTTTGGAGAAAGCGGAGTTTTCACTTCTTTGAAAGTTCTTTTAATTATATCCCAAAAAGTTGTGCGTACCATTTTATACTCCAATTTTATTTTCTTAAAGTAATTCTAACAGCCTTGGCTTAAATATCACATTATAATATGAGACAGAACTCTTTTTTAATTATTAAATTCATTATTTCCTGAGACCTGTAATTGAGTCGTTAATTTTCATAAAAATATTTTCTCCTGAAAGTTCTGATTTTAGATTAAGTAAATACGAATTTGGATTTCTATACAGTTCAAGTTTTTCTTTTTTTACAGAATTCGCTGCAGATATAATACCAAATAAAACTCCACTTGTTATTAAATATGGTTTAATATTGTTTGGTACTTTATCAACTAACGAAACAAGTGTAGTTGGTACTGAAATTCCAAGAAATTTATTAATAGTCTCAATTCTATGAGCCTTATATTGTTTTTCTAATATACTGGTTTCTCGGATAATTAATTTTGAGTAATGATTTATCGCATCTTTTAATGCACTGGTATTATCAATTTCTGTGATGGAGCTAGATAAATCTGTAATTGATTGAAAAAAGGCAACTCTTTCTTCATCATATTTACGCCTGATTTCAAGTAATTTATCTAGTGGCACGTCATTAATGTTTTTTGGAACGATAGTTTTAATAAGCAAACTACCTAAATTATATTCGAATTTAGATTGATAATCCGAATTTATACTTGATTCAAAATTAATTGAAGCAGAAAAAGATTGCTCAACATCAGTTACAATCGGTAATGTTTTCTTTTTCGAGATAGTTTTAGCAAAATATGTCATATAAAGCAAACCTATTTCATTTTCTACCTTCACCCAATCTTCCCATTCGTCTTTCCCTGGAATCGCAATCCCAATATCTATTAAGAATTCTTTGAACTTACGATCAAGTTTTTTTACATGAATATAGGTTCCATTTGCTTGTACAAGTTCTGAAAAAAAACGCCTTCTATCGTTGTAATCTTTAACAAAATGTCTTGGGTTAGCGAACCTTTCAAAATATTTATGTTTAAAAAAAAGATTCGATTCAATTAATTGAATTAAGATTTTACCAAATTCATTGAATGTATTAGAAGTATCCCATTCATCTGGACTATAATCTTCGATAAAGCCTAATTCGTACTTGATTTTTATGATTTCTTCACTGTCTGAAGGTTCAACAGATTCAGGCACAATTCTTGAAATTTTATCCCAAAATAGCAATGCGTGTTTAATCCAATTCTTGTCAGTTAAATTTATATGGGGGTAATAAAGTGCATGTCCGAAACTCATTACTATCTCCTCATATTGTTGGTTTGACTTATCTTGTTTATTTTTAAGTGGATAGAATTATTTTCTTTCTTTTACAGATTTCATTAATTCTTGTTTTTATTGCTCTCGAAAGACTTACTTCTAAGTCGCTTTTATCTGAATAAGGTAAATATTTTATAGTTTTATTCTCAAGTTGCTTGATAGTAGTAAGTTCATTATTCCATATTTCATGGCTGATTTTAGTTGATTTTACAAATATAAAAATATTTCTATGATCAATCAATTTTATTGCTTTTTTTATTTCGTAACTCACAACATCCGAATAATTATCTTCTAAAAGAATAACAATCCATTCACATTGAGCCATTATAATATCAATATGCTTATACAATTTACTAATGTCGAATTTATCATATTCAATTAATCGAGGGGGAGAGAATGGGTAAGAATTAATTCTGCGAAGATTCTCAATTCTTTCTTGAATAAATATTCTTTCTTCTATTTCTTGCTTTGAACTAATGAATATGTCTATAACTTCTAATTTTCTTTTTTTTATTTGGTTTTGAATGCATCTATTAGAATTTTTCTTTATTATACTAAATTGACTTAATTTACCTTTTGAATGAATACCTGTACTTATTCCTAAAGAATTTATGAGTTTTTTATCTCTTGCGGATGGTTTTTGGGAAAAAATTATCAATGGTATATATTTCCCTTTAGGAATTGATGCAATTCTATTTAGAAATACAGGTGGAATTGAATTATTACTTTTATAGAGTATTAGATATTTATAACCGTCTTTAGACAGAATAATATCGGGTAACCAAAGTAGCGACTTAGGTATTTTATTCTTATCTGAAGGTTTATATCCAATTTGATTAAAAAGTTGTTGTAGATTATTAATTGTCTCCATTCTACCTCAATTTATCATTTATTAAACTTGTTAATTTTTTTAAGAAATTTTGAACTTTTCTTTTCTCATCCTTTGTAAGTTGGTTGAGATTTAAGTTTTGAACTTCTTTAATTAAAGTTTCGGACTTTTTTATTATTGAATCAATTTGGTATAGCGTCTCAGAAGTTTCTTCGAAAATAGTCAAAGGAGATACATCAAGTTCATTAATAAAAGATTCTAGCTTCTCAAACATAACTTCTTTTCTAACGTTACCCTTTTTCATAGCTGTTAATGATTTTGAAAGCGCTCTAAAGTCTCTATTAGATTTGATAATTCCTTTTGCTTTTTTCATAATACATGCATCAATAATAATTTCTTTAGAATATTTTTTTAAGAAATCAGGTAATTCCTTTTCAATTATCTTTATGGGTGTATGCATTTCAGCCAAAATGTCAGGGTCTAGATTTTTGTCAGGTACTTCTTGCATCTCTGATTCTAAAAACTTTTGAATAATAGAATCTGGATAATCATAAAAAATTAAATATTTATTGATTTTATATTCAGATAGAGATGTAATATTGGCAATTTCTCTTTTGTCTTGTTGCGATAATTTTTTTGTATTTTTTCCCATTTCAGAAATTACGCTAATCAATGTTTGGGCTATTGCAAAATCTGTCCATTCCTCTCTTACATTATGAATGTGAAACATTAGTGAAAGATTTTCAAGTTTAGTAGGCTCTTTTTCTAAAACATGACATGCTATTTCCTTTTTATTTAGCTTTTTAAAAGCGCGATATCTTCTTTCACCATCCAAAATTATGTACAGATTATCTTGTTTTCTTTTGAATACAATTATCGGATTCAAAAGACCTTTAGACAAAATGGATTCAATCAGAACATCTTCCTCTGTATCAACGAACCTTTTCCTTGGATTTAGTAAATTGGTTTCAATTTGAGTTAATTGAATATCAACAATCTTCTTTTTATATTCAATTGTGTCATATAATGTTTCACTCATTTTTAATCCTCCACTAAGTTGATTTATTGTCTAGGTCTATCTCTATATATTATATTCATTACCATTGGTAGGTATCGGCTCTGGCAAATCTCCTATAAATCTTGATAGTGTTCTACGTGTTCGATTATTTGGAGTATAACCTGTATGACTTTGCTGACCTGTTCGCTGATTACAATACGTTAGAAATAAATAGTGTTTAGCTCTTGTCAATGATACATAAAGTAATCTTCTTTCTTCATTTAATTCACCACGCCCTGGTAAATATTCTTCTTCAACAGCAATTATAAATACTACTTTTGCGGTTAGGCCTTTTGCTCGATGCATTGTCATAATTCTGACACCTTCTTGATCCTCATCAGGTGTTTCAGCGTTTCCAATTATATCAGATATCATTAAAGTAAAAGTCTCAAAAGAATTGATATTTTCTTCAGTTATTAGATTACGGATATTTTGACAAAATTCATCTGCGTTTTCGTCTGGTTTTACTAAATCTAAGATTCTTTCTAATATGGTTGAGAAATCAATTTCTGTTGCATTTATTTCTTCTTTTAATGATTTAACTGGGTTCATTGTTTCAATAATTTGGTTTTTGCATCTCAGCTCTGTGTGTTTGCCTTCACAAATCTCATCAATGATTTGATGGAATCTTTTATTATTAATTTTACAAATTTGGATTATTGAATCTATAGAAGCAATTCCAATACGCGAAGTAGTGGAAAGTATTGTTCTGATTGCTAAATCATTATTAGGATTCTCAAGATATTTTATAATTCCTACTAGCTTTCTCGCATTATCCTTATCAAAAATTGAATATCTCTGTTCTTCTATATTCAAAACAATATTTTTTTGGTCAAAAGCATCCTTTAAGACTTTTGAAAATACTCTATATCGATCACTTCTTAAGAGAATCAAGAAATCTTTAAAGTCATAACCTTCCCTTTCTTTTATTGAATCAATTAATTCTGCAATTTTATTTGCCTCATCAAATTGATTAGGAAATCTAAGAAGTGCTATTGTACCTGCTTGTCCTGATACAGAGTTTAACCTTTTAGGTATTCTTCTTGGATCTTGTCTAATTACATTCATTGATAATCTTAAAATTGAACTGTCACAACGATGGCATTCGGTTATAGTATGCTCTGAGCTATTTGTAACATCATTGGTGAAATTTCTAATGCCTTCAGGATACGCATATCTGAAACCATAAATACTTTGATCATCATCGCCAGCTGCGAAAATTTTTGCTCCTCTTGCATTCAAACCTTGTACTACTTTAAGATCACACCTATTTAAATCTTGATATTCATCTACAATAAGATATTCAATCTCATTTTCAATATTAAAGTCGTCAATTTCTTCTAATGCTTTTTTCAATTGGTACACCAATTCAGATCTTAAAATATAACCAAAAATCTCACGATGTTCTCTCCAAGTGCCTAAAAATTCAGGATTGTCGAATGAAGATTCCCAATCTGTATGATCTGCATTTAGTGTTTCCCAATTTGAAGATAATAAATTAAATAAATCAATCACATTTTTAATATGTGAGATATTCAAAATTCTTTTTAAATCTTCCATAATATATTGCCTTTCTTCGTAATCATCTGCTATACTGAAAGACGTTGGAAGTGAATTGATTTTATTGATATTTCTTAGCAGTTGTCGTAACGAAAATGAATGAAGTGTATATATATGGGGTAACACATGGTTGGCACCTAATAAATTTTGGATTTTTTCTTTTAGTTCGTTAGTAGCTGCTCTTGTAAATGTGACAACTAATACATTCAAAGGATCAACTCTATCGTGATTTATTAATTTATCAATATAACCAAGTATCGTGTGAGACTTGCCTGTGCCAGGTCCCGCTAAAAGAAGATTGTTATCTGATGTGCTTTCGATAGCAATTTGTTGCTGTTCTGAGAGTGGCATATTTACTCCTTATAATTATAATTTCTAGACATCAGGTATGCAAACTAACGTCTGGGAAACCACTATAATAACGTTTTTTGCTGTATATTAATGAACTTCCCTACTTCTTTAAGCTATACTTCTCGTTCTTGCTGTATTTAAAGATTATATGGTATTGTTTTAGACAAATCAAGTGTGAATATGAGAAAAATTAAAAATATTTTTCTGATTAATTCACCTTCTTATACCTGAATACTGCGTAAGCGGTTACGACTGTGCTGTAAATGGTCATTATTAAAAAATGTTTTGATATGTCTGAGAAGCCTGATCCTTTTAGGAGTACCATGCGCATTGCGTCTATGAAGTATGCTATCGGGTTGAACCATGTTATGCGCTGCGCCCACATCGGCATGCTTTGTATGGGT
>Ga0209800_10002380_pt1 | contig 16771 bp, 14 predicted proteins | sample Higcelweek8metaG_FD_187174 | JGI IMG/M metagenome (GOLD analysis project Ga0209800, IMG submission 187174) | Freshwater pond sediment microbial communities from the University of Edinburgh, under environmental carbon perturbations - High... | ecosystem: Environmental > Aquatic > Freshwater >...
AAAAGCGGCAAGAAGGATGGCGAAAGGAATGATAACTAACGGGTTCATGCCCCAAATTTACAGCTTTTTTCGCTGTGAGTCACGAAGCCATGCCAAAACAAAGGCTGCGGCAGACATCACATAGAAGAGCCAGGCACGGCCGAAACCGTTTGTGAGAGTTTCACGGATGGCTATTCCCAGACACATCAGGCCCAGCAGGATCCATATTATCTCGATCAGCAGGAGCGACTTTTTGTTCATCTCTGATATAAATTGTACCGGTTACGTTCTTGATAGTCCAGTTGGAAAAGCGTGAGTCTGAGTCAAATCCTGTTCCCATTACTACCTGGTCATCATGGGTGAACCTGACGAAACGGTCAGACCAGATCTTATCCCTTGGCTGACTCCAGAAAAGCAGTTCAGTCTCCAGTATCTCTCCCTTGTCGCTCACGGCAACAACACTGTCACGCAGTTCCCAAACCTCATCCTTATCCGTGTAACGGGCATATTTGGAAGTAATGCTTCCCTGAGGCTTATCCTGCTTGTCATAGAAGAGCACTGTCAGTCCCTCCGGAAAGAGGGTGTGAGGTGTCTCATCTTCAGAGAACTGCTGTATCAAAGGTGTCCGCACCAGCATGGTGACCTTCCCGGAGTCAGTGTACATTGTCTCCACATCCCTGGCAGAGGAGGTGGGAAGGCCCTTTATCTGCAGATCCTTTACAACCACTTCCTTTCGGTCACAAGATGAAATAAAAGCAGTCCCGATAACCAGGACTGCCATTATTGTGCTGTATTTTATGCGGGTATTCACCGCCTATTCCTTTCTGAACCTGATTGTGGTGGACTCGTTTACCCAGCCACCGACGTAATAGGAAACACCCTCCTCGACAAGACTCCTGAAGAAGGCCTCTTCCTTGGTTGGGAATAGCCTTGAGTAGACCGCGATGCGTTCGTCTATCTGCTCCTTGAGTGTCGGATCGGTATTTCTTGCCCTGGCAAGGTAGTCAACTACAACCCAGTAAACTGTCTGGTTTTCAAATGCCTCGCCAATTCTTGCTCCGGCATATGATTCAGCGATTATGAACAGCGCATATCCGTTTGTGGGATCGAGAGAATAGGCAGCTTTTGCAAAATCACGTGCAGCCTGCTTGCTGTCTGATGCCATTTCAAGAGTGGCAAGCTTTGTAAGCAGGCCTGACTTTACAAGGTTGTCCTTTTCAAGCTCAACAGCTTCCGTATAGTATTTTTCAGCTTCGTTGTATTTTTTCCTTGCCACGTTCATCTCAGCCAGCTGTGCTGCAGAGGCAGCACTCGGATCCGACTTGTAGAGGTTGGTCGAGGCCTTGTAATAAAGCTCTGATTCCTTGCATCCCGTTTCAGTGAGGAGGGAAAGAACCTTTTTGAGCATGGCTGTGTCAGAAGGATTATTATCCACGCCTGCCGTGAAGAGATGTTCAATATTCTCACACGAGGCGGCGCCGCTTGATCTGAAAACGGCATCGATGTTCTTACGGGCTTCAGCGTAACGTGCATCATCCGGCTTGCGGGACAGCTGGGTGTCAACCACCTTCATCGACTGGGAGTATGCAGTGATCACTTCAGGAGCCTCAATGAGCTTGAGTGAGTAGCACTTGGCCGTTATGGCCATATACAGGCTTGAATATGTATGGTCAAAACTCTGCGGCGAGGTCTCCATAACTCCCTTGATGAGATCATAGCACTGCTTTGCATAGTTGGGATCATTCCCTCCGAACTCATAAAGGGCAAAAGCCTTCCGGAGACTGTTTGCCGGTCCCTCGTTGAAGTATTTTGTGCGCTGATCAAGGATCATCAGCACAGTATCAATGTAAGCTTTGTTGCCGGTCTTTCTGAAAAACTCCTTGAACATGGCCTCGCCCTTGATGTAAGTGTTCTTTGATGACCCGGGGCACTCCATAAACACGGGTCTCCAGAACTGCAGGGCCATATTGTAGTCCTTGTTCTCATAGTAGGTTGAATATAAGGATGTGTTGCGGAGGCACCTTGTACTGTCCTCGCCTCTTCCGAACGGCGTGCCCGTTTCAACACCCTTCTGGGCCTGCAAGGCCATTGTAAATATCGACAGAAGCAATCCGGTTAAAATCGTGCTGGTTGTTCTTTTCATCTCTTTATTGTTCTTTATTTTAATCATACTGCCTTTTCAGGAACCAGTAATCATAAAGATTCAGACTGGCTCCGACCGAAATCCGTGTCTCGCCGGGGATTTCACTGTCGGCTTTCCCCCTGGTTGACAGATCCACCACAAGTGAGATTCTGGATCTCGATCTTCTCATTGGTATACCTGTTCCAAAAGTTATGCCGTACTCTTTCACATTGTCTCCACCGAAGAGTGTATAACTCTCTCCATAGCGGCATCCAATGCGGTATTCCATTCGATCAAAAAAATTGTAATTTGAATACTTGTCAGGAATGTATTCTGCTCCGGCGTGGAGTGACAGTGCATCTGTAAATGTGCCGATTGTGCCGGGGAAGTTTGCCTTGCTCCAGTTTGTATACACAAGATCCAAACCCGCAGTAAGCTTGTCTTGCTTGCCAAGAGATAAACCTGCCCTTATTGACTGAGGCATCCTGCTGGTAGTTGAGAGCGAGCTGGAGGACAGTGTGTCGAAAGCCAGCAGGTTGGTCCGGATATTTGAATACCTGAGGATAAAATCGTCGTTGCTTGTATTCATATTGTAACCCGGCGTATATGTCAGCCCGGCATTGAAAAACCTGCTGCCGGAAATGGGCATCATAAACTGAACTGACAGATCCACCCCCACGCCATTCATTGCTGAACTGCTCTGCTTTCTCGTATTGAAATAGTTGTTGTCACCTGTAAAAATAAAGTCATTGGACCGTGTGATCTCCCCGAAGACGTAAAAAACATTCACCCCCGCTGACAGGAACGGGATCGGTCTGAAACCCGTGCCGAGAAGTACCTTCTGATATCCCCCGCTGCCAATGTGGTTCTCGTACAGAGTACCGGTGACACCTGTGCCTGGCGATTCAAAGCTGATGTTGTATGCACCGTTGGTGAATGGCAGAACGGCGGCGGTCACTCCCCAGCCCTTCATGATCGGGAACCCCATCATAAGATGCGAGAATGTCATATCCTGCGAGGTGTATTCCAGTCCGTCTCCCTTCAGTCTGATCATGCCGTAGTCCAGTCCGAAATCGAATATGAAGGAGGTGGTGTCAATGCTGCTGTATGATGCCGGCGTCAGGTAGTTCAGGGTAAGATTGTCTCTTATACCGCTGCTGATGCCTCCCATGGCCCTCGTCCTGAAGGTCCCCAGCTGCTCAAGGTTACCAATGCCGTATCTCGCGAAAGGTGAGTATACATTTTTCTGACCGGCCACTCCTGAGGACAGGATGGCGAGGAGACATATCAGACTGACTTTTATGTTCTTATACATTTGTTTCCAGTAAAAAGTTCAAACCCTCCGTTACAAGGTCCGGGTAGTGCAGCGCTTTGCCGCCGGTGAGAGGGGTGATCAAACCGCCGTCTCCGCCCGTGATGACCGTTACGGGATTGGGGTGCTTTTCCTCGAATGTGCGAATATACTCAATTATTTCATATGCCAGACCCATGATAACCCCTCCTGCGATGGCATCTTCCGTTGTTTTACCCGGGAAGGTGAACCCGCTTCTCTTTGTCACAAGTGGCAGACGGCCTGTAAACTCATGCAGCGCCCTGAACCTCATGGCCAACCCAGGTGAGATGCTCCCGCCCATGTAAACACCACCGGAGACCAGGTCAACTGTAAGTGCGCTGCCGGCATCAATTATAAGCAAGTCAGCACCCGGGTGATGATAAAATGCTCCCGCAGCTGCCGCCAGCCGGTCGGTACCCAGCGTCCCGGGCGTACCGTAGTCAACGGCGAATGGGTACTTTGATTCTGCTGTCAGAAGGTGTACCCTTCCTGCCCTTGTACCCAGCCATGTCATAAGAATGGCAGGGTCAGAGCCAACACTCGAGACAATGGCCGCATCCAGCCTCCGGCGGCCGGTAAACCGGCCAATAACTTCACTGTCTGCAGAAAGAAACCGCTCCCTACCGACAATAACACCGTCACTGACAAGAGCCGCCTTGACCGATGTGTTGCCAATGTCAATTATCAGGTTCATCAGACTGGCTTTTGTGTCAGGGTGGATTCGTGCCAGGACAGTATCTTCGTGAACAGGTCAATGGCCTGGTTTACGGAGGTCACTCCCCTGACCGTAAGGCTCAGCTTATTGTTGTTCTGTTTTACTGCCATATTGCCCTGCCGTTTGTTGACGTAGTTCATGACCGACACAAAAAGTGCCGACCTGTAGAACCGTGACGACTGGTCTGTCACAAAGTTAGCAATCAGTGTGTTATTTTTAAGAATAACTCTTTCTATTCCTGTATTTGAGGCTGCCCATTTGAGCCTCACGAGTTCAAGCAGAGCCTTTGCAGCCTGCGGAGGTGGTCCGAACCTGTCGGTGAGGTGTGATTCATAAGCCCTGAGACCCTCCTCATCTCGTATATCATTGAGTTCCTTGTAAAGCCTGATTCGTTCGGGTATGTTAGAGACATAATCGTCAGGGAACATTATTTCCATGTCGGTCTCAACTGAAACATCCTCAACAAACTGTTTCGGCTTCTCTTCCGTTACCAGCTCCTTCGCGGCAGCCTTATCAGGGAACAATTCGCTGAACTCCTCCTCCTTAAGCTCCCTGACAGCTTCGTTAAGTATCTTCTGGTAAGTCTCATAGCCCACGTCGGCAATGAAACCGCTCTGCTCTCCTCCGAGCAGGTTTCCCGCACCGCGTATGTCAAGGTCCTGAAGGGCGATGTTGAATCCGCTGCCAAGCTCATAGTTCTCCTCTATTGCCTTCAGCCTCCTCCTGGCATCCCCGGTAAGAACGGAGAGTGGCGGAGTAAGCAGGTAACAGAAGGCTTTCCTGTTGGAACGGCCCACCCTCCCGCGAAGCTGATGCAACTCAGAGAGTCCGAAATTGTGAGCATCATTGATAAAGATTGTGTTGGCGTTGGGAATATCGAGGCCTGATTCGATTATGGTGGTGGCAAGCAAAACGTCATAGTCGCCACGGATGAAATCAAACATAACGTTCTCAATTTCATCTCCCTCCATCCGCCCGTGAACCACGGCTATCTTTACCTCAGGACAGATCCTCGAGATGGAGGCTTTTACCTCCATGATGTTCTCTATTCTGTTGTTGATAAAGAAGACCTGGCCGTTACGGCTTACCTCGTATACAATTCCCTCACGGACAATATCTTCGTTGAATCCGTGAAGCTCGGTAATTATTGGCATCCTGTTTGGCGGCGGAGTGCTGATAACTGACAGGTCGCGGGCGCCCATGAGCGAGAACTGCAGCGTTCTTGGAATGGGTGTTGCTGTCAGGGTCAGGGTGTCAACGCCGGCCTTGAGGGTCTTCAGTCTCTCTTTCACGGCTACGCCGAAACGCTGCTCCTCGTCTATTACAAGAAGACCCAGGTCCTTGAATTTCACCTCTTTACCGGTGAGCTTATGAGTCCCGACGATGATGTCAATCTCGCCGTCAGCAAGCTGCTTCAGAATCTTTTTCTGCTCTGCCGGTTTCCTGTGTCTGCTGATGTAATCAACACGGCATGGAAAGTTCTCGAGGCGCGCGGAAAGTGTCTTGTAGTGCTGAAGTGCGAGGATGGTTGTTGGCACAAGGATAGCTGTCTGTTTCCCGTCGGTTGCGGCCTTGAAGGCTGCCCTGATGGCGACCTCCGTCTTGCCGAATCCCACATCACCGCATATGAGCCTGTCCATTGGCGTGGGTGATTCCATATCCTCCTTGACGGCCACAGTGCTGGCAAGCTGGTCCGGAGTGTCCTCCCATATGAAAGAGGCTTCCAGCTCGCGCTGCAGATAAGAGTCGGGTGAGTAGGCGAAGCCGCCGGAGGCTTTTCGCTTTGCGTAAAGGATGATGAGATCACGGGCGATATCCTTGACCTTCTTCTTGGTCGCCTGCTTCATCTTCTGCCATGCACCCGTGCCCAGCTTGCTTATGCGGGGCGGCGTATCATCCTTGCCCTTGTATTTCGAGATACGGTGAAGCGCGTGGATCCCCACGAAGAGTATGTCATTGTCCTTGAATACCAGCTTGATGGCTTCCTGCATTCGGCCGTTGACCTCAATTTTTTCAAGCCCGCCGAAGCGGCCGATGCCATGGTCAGAATGCACCACGTAATCACCGGGATTAAGGTCAGTCAGCTCCCGCACGGTCATACTGTCACGGCGTGTGAAGAAGCCCCTGATCTTGAACTTGTGATAACGGTCAAAAATCTGGTGATCAGTGTATACGGCTATTCTCAGGTCATGGTCAGTGAAACCCTGGTGCAGGTTGAGAAGGAGGGGAGTGAATTCCGCTTTCGGGTCAGTCTCGGCAAAGATCTCCTTGAGCCGCTGCTCCTGCACCTCACTCTCAGAGATTATGAAATTGCGGTAGCCATCCTGAGCGTTTGAGACCAGCCTGGATGTAAGCAGGTCGAAGTTCTTGTTGAACGACGGCTGCGGCTCGGTCCGGAATTCAAGGTTGACTGTATCCGGGTTATGCCTTCCTCTCCCGAAAAAGATCCGGCGATGACGCGCGCAAAGCTCCTCAAGATGACGGCCGGTGATGATTATTTCACGACGGTCAGAGATTTCGCCTTTAGAGCTGCGGGTGCGGGCCTGCGCCCATATATTGTCGGTTTTCTCAATTATGTAATCAAAATTGTCACTCCAGATTATGGATGAGGGAGGGATAAAGTCGATGAAACTGTCTGAACCCTCCTGGAAAGCAAGTTCCTGTATGTCAGGGATTACCTGGATCTCCTCGTGAAGCTGAAGGGAGAGCTGGTCATCAGGATTGAATGAGCGGATGGAGTCAACCTCTTCACCGAAGAAGTCAATCCTGTATGGCTTATCAGCCGAAAATGAGAAGAGATCGGTGATGCTTCCCCTGACTGAGTATTGACCTGGCTCATAGACGAATTCGGTCCGTCTGAAGCCATACTCCCTGAGCACTTCCTCAAGAAACTCAATAGAGAGCTTCGCCCCTTTCTTTATCACAAAAGTGTTTTTCTTCAGGCTGCTCTTGCTGACAACCTTCTCCATGACCGACTCGGGGTAGGTGACGATAATGCACTTCCTGCGTCCGGATGAGAGGAAGTTAAGCACCTCAGTCCTGAGGATAATGTTGGCGGGTTCGGTCTGGTCATACATGACAGACCGTTTGTAAGTGCCAGGGAAGAAGAAGATATTGTCATCACCCATTAATGAGGTGAGGTCATTGTAGAAGTAGGCCGCATCTTCCTTTTCGGGAAGCAGCACCACGTGGGTGGTGGGCTGCTGTGACAGTGCTCCCGCCATTACCACGGTGCGTGATGATCCGGTGAGACCGTGGATTGTCACCGGCTCGTTGCTGTCACCGGCCAGCAGGGCTTCAAGCCTTGTGAAGGAGGGATGAGCCCTGTAAATGTCTCTGAATACTGTGCTGGCCATCGGTTTTGTCTGAGGGTGCAAAATTAACAAAGCCGGCGTTCACTGCAAAGGGAAAGGCTGCTTCATTCAGCAGCACATCCCGACCAGTTTCCTGATCATATCCGGGGAACCGCAGTAGAATGGAGTTCTCTGATGGAGTGACTCCGGCTGAAGAGTGAGTATCCGCCTCGTACCGTCGGTAGCGACTCCTCCGGCCTGCTCGATTATGAAAGCAATGGGATTGCACTCATAGACCAGCCTCAGTTTCCCGGATGGATAACTGATTGAGGGAGGGTAAAGGAAGATACCTCCTGTGAGGAGATTCCTGTGGAAATCAGAGACCAGCGAACCTATATACCTTGAGATGTAGGGACGGCCGGAGGAAGGATCATTCTCCTGGCAGTATTTTATGTATTTCTTTACACCGTCAGGGAATTTGATATAGTTGCCTTCATTTATTGAATAAGTCCTGCCGGCTTCCGGTGTCTTCATGTTGGGATGGGAGAGGCAGAATTCCCCTATTGTCGGATCAAGTGTGAACCCGTTGACCCCGTTACCGGTGGAATAGACTAACATGGTGGACGAGCCGTAGATTACATACCCGGCTGCAACCTGCCTGCTCCCTTCCTGGAGAAAATCGGCTACGGTGGCTTCGGCATCCCTCTCGCTGACGCGGCGGTAGATTGAGAATACCGATCCCACCGATACATTGACATCGATGTTGGACGAGCCGTCAAGCGGGTCCATGCAGACAACATATTTTCCCTTGCCGGCAAACTCACCTGTGAATATCACCTCGTTCTGGTTCTCTTCGGAAGCGACACCGGCGCACTGGCCTGACGACTTCAGCGCCCCGATGAATACCTCGTCGGCATACCGGTCAAGCTTCTGCTGTTCTTCGCCCTGCGGGTTCTCCGATCCCGCCTTGCCGAGGATCTCCACCAGTCCTGCCTTGCGGATCTTGGCGTTGACCATCTTGGCGGCTGTTCCGATGTGGTGAAGCAGGCTGGAGAGATCTCCGGTAGCATATGGAAAGTCTTTCTGTTTCCTGATAATGAAGTCATTCAGGCTTATAATATCATAATTAGACATACGGAAAATGATTTGATTGTGACTATGACAAGGAGTTCAATTGTCAAACTACGGCTAAGTTATAAATTTGCGGAAACAATTCCGGTTATGAGAGTATTTAAATTCGGTGGGGCATCTGTAAAGGATGCAGATGGTATTATTAACCTTTATAATATTGTAAAAGAGGAGACTGACAGGCTTGTCATTATAATCTCCGCTTTCGGTAAAACAACCAATGCCCTGGAACGACTTCATCTTGCATGGCGGGATAGTGATCCCGGATTTCAATCCCTTTTCAGTGAGATCATGGAGTACCATCTTCAGGTGGCAGAGAAACTTTTCGGGAAGATGTCCCCGGTTCTTGAAATGATCAATTGTATTTTCCTGAAGTTCAATGATACGCTGCAAAGGGTAAAACCGGATGATTTTGATCATGACTATGATATGATTGTCTCTAACGGTGAGGTATGGTCAACGATTATTGTTGAGGCTTATCTCCGTTCGCGTGGATTGAAATCATGCTGGGTTGATGCAAGGGAATTGATTATCACAGACGGGCGGCACCGCGATGCCGGAGTTATCTGGAAAGCCTCACAGAATGCAGTGAAAGAAACCATAGCCTTCAACGATGTGGATTTATATGTCACCCAGGGTTTCATCGGTGCCACGGAAGAGGGGGAAGCCACGACTCTGGGACGGGAGGGTTCTGACTATTCAGCTGCCATCTTTGCCAATATCCTTGATGCCAGGGATGTTGTGGTATGGAAGGATGTGCCCGGCATAATGAATGCTGATCCTGACTGGATGCCATCAGCAGTCATTCTTCCTCATGTCTCTTACCTTGAGGCTGCTGAGATGACCTACTCAGGCGCTAAGATCATCCACCCCAAAACCATCAAGCCGCTGCATAACAAGAAGATACCAATGCTTGTAAAGTCTTTCTCCGATCATCGTGGTGCCGGAACCATCATCTCGGATGATGCCCCTCACGGGGAGATGTGCCCGGTATATGTGAAGAAGGAAGGACAGATACTTATCTCACTTATACCCAAGGATCTCTCTTTTGTCATGGGAGAAAACCTTTCCAGTCTGTTTCTTCTGATAGCACAGAGCGGATTAAAGGTAAACCTGGTGCAGACAGGTGCTGTGAGCATCAACATCTGTGCTGACAATGAAGAGCCAAAAATCAGTGAGGTAATGGAAGAGATGAAGCAGGAATATTCAATTCTTTACAATGAAGGGGTTGAGATGCTCACTGTCCGGCACTGCACTGATGAGGCAGCCATGATGGTGGCAGGAACAAGGGAAGTGTTCCTCTCGCAGAGGACACGAAATACTGTCAGGATGGTAGTGAGATAGAGCCTGAATAACTACTGAAGGTCAGCCCTGAAGGCCGCCCTGTATGCGTAAACCTTTCCCAGGTTATTGTAAAGCTCATAACCGAAGGTGACTGACTTCGCCTTTTTCTCAATCCTGTTTTCCGTGGGGAACCAGTACCAGTCCTCAGTGAATGAGAGCTTTCCGATTTTGGTACGGTCATTTTTGAATTCCCCCTCGATCTTTTTCACATCAGCCGTTGTAAGCGGCTCACCGCTGTGATAATCATAGACGGTCATTGTGCCGTCATAGATACGGTTGAAGATGCTCTCCACCATTGTATCTCCCTTGTATCCGGCAACCTTTTCGACCTCCCATGGGTCGCCCTCCGGGTCAGGCCTGACAACTACCTCGGTGACAATGTCGGTTGCGATGAGAACAGCTCCGGATGGAACGGGGCTACCAGATTGGAGTTGGGTGCCGGATGTGACCGCTGTGCCTGATGTGACCTCTGTGCCTGGGTCAGGGGCATCACCGGTTCCGGATTGTGCTCCGGCTGAAAATTTTTTGCCGGAGGCTGGGTCTGCTCCATTCTTTTCACTGCCTCTCTGCCCGCATGACGCGGTGAGTGCAGCAATGAGCATCAGCAATACAACTTTTCTCATACTGCCTTTCCTTTTATCGTTTGAAACGTAGCATTTCAGGTGCGCGGCGGCCGGTCAGACGGCCTTCCTCATACACCGGTATGCCGTTGGCAAATGTGGTAACGACACTGCTGCGGAAGGTAGTGCCTTCGAGGGGCGACCATCCGCATTTGTACAGAATGTTTTCCCGGCTTACGGTCCATGGTGCTGCGGGATCTACAAGGACCATGTCGGCCTTGTATCCTTCACGTATGAAACCGCGGTCAGTGATGCCGAACAGGATTGCCGGGTTGTGGCACATCTTCCTTACAACCAGCTCCGGGGTCAGTTCGCCCCGGTGGCAGAGTTGAAGCATCATCACAAGCGAGTGCTGAATAGTGGGCCCGCCCGACGGCGCGCTGAAGTATGGTGCGCTCTTCTCTTCCAGAGTGTGGGGGGCATGGTCTGTTGCAATGATATCAATCAACCCCTCACGCACTGCCCTGACAAGCGCTTCCCTGTCGGACACATTTCTTATGGGGGGATTCCATTTTACAAGGTTGCCTTTTTCGGCGTACGCCGTGTCATCAAACCACAGGTGGTGGACGCAGACCTCCCCGATGATCTGTTTCAGGGAGGGATCGGCGCCCGGGGTCAGCAATCCTGTCTCTTCTGCGGTGGAGAGGTGCAGCAGGTGAAGTCTTGCGCCGGTTCGGCGGGCGAGGGTGACAGCTGCTGTGGAAGAGGTAAGGCACGCTTCTCGGCTTCTTATAAGAGGATGAAAGGAGGGACTGATTGCATCGCCGTACTCCTCGCGGTAAGCAGCGCTGTTCGCCTTGATGATCTTCTCGTCCTCACAGTGGCAGGCCACGGGGATCCTGCCGAGGCTGAAGATAGCCTCGAGTGTCTGGCTGTCGCTTACAAGCATGTTGCCGGTGGAGGCTCCAAGGAAGAGTTTGAAAGCCGGGATGAGTTCCGGGTTCGCTTTGCGCAGTTCCTCAATATTGCTGTCGTTCGCGCCCAGGTAGAAGGAATAATTGATAACCGACTTTGTGGCAGCGAGTCTGTTTTTATTTTCCCACTCCCCGATTGTGACAGTCTGCGGGAGGGTGTTGGGCATCTCCATGAAAGAGGTCACCCCTCCTGCAGCAGCGGCGGCGCTCTCGCTTGCTATATCTGCCTTGTGGGTCAGTCCGGGCTCCCGGAAGTGAACATGATCGTCAATGATTCCCGGCATGAGCCACAGCCCTGAAGCTTCGATAATTGTTGTCCCTGGTCCCGGCTTTGCAGGGGCTTTACCGGGCGGATAGATCCCTGCGATCCGGTCTCCCGAAATCACAACATCCGCCTCCTTGCTGCTCTCTTCGTTGATGAGCAGTGCATTGCGGATAACTGTTTTGTTATTAATCTCTTCAGGCATGATTAGAATATCAGGCAACTGTCCTGCGCGGCTTTCTGAAGATGCTGACAATTTTCATACGAAGGACACCCCACATTGCTTCGCCGAAAATGCCTCCTGACATTTTCGAGGTGCCGGCCTTGCGGTCAGTGAAGATGATGGGCACTTCAACAATTTTATATCCAAGCTGCCATGCAGTAAATTTCATCTCTATCTGGAAGCCGTAGCCGATTAGTCTTATATGGCCGGGGTTGATATTCCTGAGCACCTCGCGGCGGTAGCATTTGAAGCCGGCTGTGGTGTCCATGATTTTCATGCCGGTGATCCGTCTGACGTACATTGATGCGATGTATGACATGAGCACCCGGCCCATGGGCCAGTTCACAACGTTCACGCCCGAGATGTACCTTGATCCTATGGCCAGGTCGGCGCCACCGTTCTCGCAGGCATCCCAGAGCCTTACCAGGTCAGCGGGATTGTGGGAGAAGTCGGCATCCATTTCGCAGATGTACCTGTAATCGCGCTGGAGTGCCCATTCGAATCCTGCTATGTATGCGCGGCCAAGGCCCATTTTGCCTGGTCTCTCCAGCAGGTGCAGGTTCGGAAAGGATACAATCATCTCCTTAACGATGGAGGCTGTGCCGTCAGGGGAGTTGTCATCGATGACGAGAATGTCAAACGGTACCGGGAGTGCCGTTACAGCCTTTACGAGGTCGGTGATGTTTTCCCGTTCGTTGTAGGTTGGTACTATGACTAGATTCGACATATGAGGTCCGCTGACATTGCGAATTTAACCATTTTTCTCACTCTTCCCCGTGATTTGCCGCAGAACCTCGCCGGAGGACCGTGATTTTGGGCTTCGGCAGGGTGGCTTCTGGTTATTTTCATGGCAGCCGTACAAATTTTTTTTGAAAATATTTTGGATGTTTAAGAGGAAGCGTTACTTTTGTCACCCCAAATGATTCATAATCATGGGGCGTTCTTTAGAGTGTGCGCTTATCAGTCCCATAGCTCAGTTGGTTAGAGCGCTACACTGATAATGTAGAGGTCCCCAGTTCAACTCTGGGTGGGACTACGAAAAAAGCAATGGGGATTTAGCTCAGTTGGCCAGAGCACCTGCCTTGCACGCAGGGGGTCAAGGGTTCGACTCCCTTAATCTCCACAAAGAGTCTTCAGAAATGAAGGCTCTTTTTTTTGGTATAGGGTAATCAAGCATGAGGAGCATCAAGGACTGCACTTAAAAGGTTCACAAACATATTCTTACTGCATGACCCTGCCCTGGCATTAATCAGCCTTTTTAGTCATGAACCTCATCAGGGAATACGGATTTTTGATTTCAATCTGGTAATAATAGTAATAGATAGCCTCATCAAATACAGTCCATTCATTGAACCTCAACTCCCACTTGTCGCCGTTCGCCGGCTCCGTACAGTAGTAAATAATCAATGGAACGCCTTCTTCAGTTTGAGAATTTTCACTTCGATCGATTTTCAATGAATGCGATGCCCATGTGGTATGGTCGAACCGTATTTCCCCGGAATCATGATTAATTATAAAACTGGCGTCTGAACTTTGCACCCATTCCTTTTCCCAGACGCCTTGCCGGAACCTGCAATAGCCTGTTGATACATAATTATCTGCCTGAGCCATAGCATTAATGCTGGTTATAGACAGTAGCACAATGGTAAAAAAGTATAACCTGTACATATTATTTAACTTGAAAATCATTATTAATACATATCCCTATTCACATCATTCGGAAGGTTCTTCATATCGGGCCAGGAATTTTGTTGATGAGTATAAATCAGTCAGGTAGATTGTATACTGGTATTGAACTTCGGAGACATCGGGTTTTTTGTAAGCCAGAATTTCAATATTATATTGCTTCCGGTCGTAACCAGCATCAAGTGAGGAGCAATAGAAGGTGAACAGGGTGATCCCCTGTGCGGCCATGCTCTCTGCTGTACTGTCGATTTGCATATTAATATGAGTGCCCCATGAATCTGAATCAAGACTTGCTCTCATGTTGTCCCGGTCTATAAGAAACTGACCATCTGTCATGGGTAACCAGTCTGACCAGGGTTTCCAGTTGTCATTCATGTCAGGACTTGTTCTTGAGAATGCACTTGTTGTAAAACGACTTACCTGTGCGGTCACAGAAATCCCGGACAGGCAAATAAGCAATGCGATAATGAAGTATGTTTTTTTCATCGTTTGATTGATTCAACAGGTTTCATCAGTCAGTATTAATGTTGCGGTGATTCACTCTTCCTCAGTCCTCATCACATGATAAGACGTAGATTCTGTATCATTTGAAAAGTTGATCTGCTGCTTTCCTGGATCAGTGGTAACAAGGTCTATTACTGTCACCTTCCATTTGCCGTCAGAGTTGTCTTTACATTGGTAGACTGTGACAAAGTCATTGTCTTCATCCAATACACCTTCCTCCACCCTGATAATTTCATATTCAACAATTGTCAGCCACATTGGGTCAAACAGGGTAATCATTCTTTCTTTGCTGTCTATTATTATCTCAACATTTTCTTCAATCCATTCAGTCCACTCTCCATCATCATCGATATGGCTGGAATATCCCGAAATGTAAGTTTGTGCCCTAAGTGCAGAGATGCAGGTGAAAACCATAAGGGTCAGGATCAGGGTAGTCTTTTTCATGTTTGTGTAATTGGATCGTCAGTTTACTTCATAAGTGATTGAATTTTCTTTGAATGGGTTTTCCCCTGAGAATTGGAATGATGAACCAGGCGGGTCTTTCCGGTCGGATCAGGGGAGAGCTATTTTTGAATCGGCCCGATTTTCAACAGGATTGCTCCGGCCTGCTCATAAGCCGGAGAGTCTGCGTTGTCTTCTCCGCCGTAAGTGACGAAAATAAAGAAATTAAGCTTAGTGTCGTTTGGATCACTCAGCAACATGGCAACAGCTGATTCATTGAGTTCATGGACCATGATGGCTGTACCGGCAGATAAATAACCCATTACAGTTACTCCTGACTGGAAATTCGGATCTTCATCCGTATCTCTGGCAATACTTCCATGAAGATAGAGCGCCTCTTTGCGTTGTTCAGCGGTGGATATTTCTGTGTCAATACGTTTCAAATAAAATGTTGTCAGGTTGTTGTGCCCTGAAAATGAAAGGCTTCCGTCGTCAGGGTATTCAAATTCATAATCAGCGGGGAGATCAAATTGCAGATTGATGTCTTTATACTCGTAATGCTTCCATTCCACTGACTGTGAATTTGCATAAGCAGATCCAAGAAGAAGCATAAAGGCTATTAATGATACCTGAAGGCAGTTTTTCATACTCAGATTGGGTTTGGGACGATAAATGTAATGAAAGAAAATAAAATGAGAAATGAGATTTTAAGCAGCCAGGTGAAAACAGATCAGATTCGGGAAACTGAGAAGAATTATCGGGACACAGAGTAAAATGTTTTCCGGGGAATAGTTGGTAATTAAGAGAGACAATTGAAATAAACGGATTCGGATACCTGGTTTCAGGCAGGATCAGGTACTATGACTGATCATTTGAAGGGTGTAAGATCTTTTAAGGACATTTCTGACCCGAGGACTTACGTTTGGATACTGTAAATATCAGCATATAAAGTCATTAAGTGTTTTATTCAGTTTTATGGAGGGAGGTCCGACAGTTAAAATTAAAGATGACATGGTGGGGAAAATGCAACAAAAACGGCCGTTTTCAGTTATAATAGGTACCTATGAATAAAAAAAGGCGGTCCCCATTCATATGTTAGTCAAATATACATTCGTCAAAATATGGACCCAGAAAGGGTCGGCGAGGTAGGGGACCGCCCATTTCAAAATTAAGAAATATTTCAATCCAAAGACATTTATTATTTCATTGATGCCAATTTTTTGGGCATTTCTCCGTTTTTTCCTGCTGAATTGTCATTGGGGTGTCGGTGTGACAGAGCGGGGAGGTAACAGTGGCAGACAGATCAGAAGATGCACGGGTAATACTTGGCATGGGGGATGAGAGCTGGTTTTTTGTTATATAATATAAGGTATAAATGGGTGCTGGAAATTATTATCGGGTTTAAGACAAAAAAAAGTGAAAAAAAAGTATGAATAATTTGTTTTATTGAAAAAGCTCCATATCTTTGCACCCGCTTTTGAAGAAAAGCACGTTCCCTGAAAGAGTGATTTGACAAGATGGACTTTCGGAGTCAGCCCTGAGAAGGGCGAAAAAAAGTTGGAAAAAACTTCGAAAAAAGTTTGGTGGTGAAAAGAGAGTTCAGTATCTTTGTCGTCCCTTGCCTTCAAAAAAAAGGAAACGGGAAAAGTTCTTTGAATTATTGATGAAGTAGTAGCACACAGGCGAGAGGGATCTCGCCAAAAACCTAGCGATTTCGATTGAGTTTTTGAAGAGACCGGATTGATCTTCGATGGATATTTAAGAAATGAAATATTACAATGAAGAGTTTGATCCTGGCTCAGGATGAACGCTAGCGGGAGGCTTAACACATGCAAGTCGAGGGGCAGCACGGGTAGCAATACCTGGTGGCGACCGGCAGACGGGTGAGTAACGCGTATGTAACCTACCCTGTACAGGGGGATAACCCGGAGAAATTCGGACTAATATCCCATGGAAATATTGGAAGGCATCTTTTGATATTTAAAGTTCCGGCGGTACGGGATGGGCATGCGTAACATTAGCTAGTTGGTAAGGTAACGGCTTACCAAGGCTTTGATGTTTAGGGGTCCTGAGAGGGTGGTCCCCCACACTGGTACTGAGACACGGACCAGACTCCTACGGGAGGCAGCAGTGAGGAATATTGGTCAATGGGCGCAAGCCTGAACCAGCCATCCCGCGTGCAGGAAGACGGCCCTATGGGTTGTAAA
>Ga0209800_10002387_pt1 | contig 16741 bp, 13 predicted proteins | sample Higcelweek8metaG_FD_187174 | JGI IMG/M metagenome (GOLD analysis project Ga0209800, IMG submission 187174) | Freshwater pond sediment microbial communities from the University of Edinburgh, under environmental carbon perturbations - High... | ecosystem: Environmental > Aquatic > Freshwater >...
TTTTGTATATAACCCCGAAAGGGGAGAATATGTTTTGTAAATGATTTAACTCATATTTTGCCACTACGTGGCAATTTGGGATTTTTTTCATTTTAATCCCCCCGGTTAAAACCGGGGGCTACCCATATTTTGCCCCGATAGGGCAATGCATAAAAGTATTTTAGTTGCACATTCTTGCTGCCCACGGCAGCTGCTGGTTGTATGCCATTGGTAGGGGGCAAACCGACGAAGCAACTCCCTGTTCAATCCTGCTTAAACTTTCCCCTAAAATTTCGTAATCACTCTCTCCCCGAGCGTTTTCGCCAGCTGTTTTTTTATATCATCCAGATTTTTAAGTTCCATCATTATCTCATCGGCCAGTCCATAATCTTTTGTTTCAGAAGCAATTTTCAGGTTGATGAGTTTGTCTTTAATCACATCTAAAATCAAACAGTTCTTGAATTCGTAAATAATTCTTGGTACCAAATCGAACAGCCTGTCGGCATCGGAATCAATCTTTTTCATTTTAGCGTGTATCTTGCTCAGGGTATATTTCTCCATGATCAACTCCGAGGTCAGTTGTGCTATTTCCTGATTAGGATGGAAAAGAAAATGTTTCTCGGCATTGAAATGTTCATCGGCGAAATGTGCTTCATATTCCTCCAAAATTTGTTGGTGCACCGGGGTGTTGAAGGTGATGCCGTCGCGGTTCAGTTCCTCATAGATAAAATCGGCCACAATCATCGGTTCACTTTCTTCAGTTTTCAAATCCGGATCATGCATCTGGAGTTTTCCGTGGCGAATGAGGATTTGCAGGATATTCATTTCTTCCTGAACATATTTTCCTTGAAGGTTTTCCTGACGAAAAGTGCTTGCAGTCGGCGGGTTTTCAGTTTGTCGATCGTTTTGAGTTGCGGTTGTCGGTTTGTTATGTTCCGCATTCTTCAGTTTGTTGATTTCATGATAAAGCATGGCTTCATCCGCACGCAGGAGACTGCTGCATTCCTTCACATATTCGGCTCTGATAACCGAGTTGGGGATGATGGCAATGCTTCGCACAATATCGAGTACCAGTCCGGCTCTTTTCACAGGGTCGTTACCGGCATCATCGAGCAAAAGATTGGTTTTGAAACGGAGGAAGTCGGCCGAGTTTTTCTCGACGTATTCGATGAAGTCGGCCGAATTATGTTTCCGGGCAAACGAATCGGGATCATCGCCATCGGGGAGGAGGAGCACTTTTATGTTCAGTCCCTCTTCCAGTAACAAGTCAATTCCACGGATGGATGCTTTGATACCGGCAGCATCGCCGTCGTATATCACCGTGACATTTTCGGTGAAGCGGTGAATCATCCTTATTTGGCCGGGCGTCAGCGAAGTTCCCGAAGAGGCAACAACGTTTTCAATGCCGTTCTGATGCATCGAGATTACATCGGTATAGCCTTCTACCAAAAAACACCGATCTTGTTTGACGATGGCTTTTTTGGCGAAAAAGATGCCGTATAATTCGTTGCTTTTATGGTAGATTTCAGATTCCGGCGAGTTGACGTACTTGGCCATCTTGTCGTCCTTCTTGAGGATACGACCGCCAAAAGCAACTACTTTTCCCGACAGGGAATGTACGGGAAACATTACCCTTCCGCGAAAACGATCGGAGATTTGTCCGTTTTCATGGTCGAGACAAAGCCCGGTTTTTATGAGATAGTCTTTTTTATAGCCATTGTTGACAGCCGCCTGAGAGAAAGCATCGCGCTGGTCGAGACTATATCCCAACTGAAATTTCTGAATGATATCTTCGCGGAAACCTCTTTCTTTGAAATAGGCCTGAGCAATTGATTTTCCGTCGATATGGTTGTGCAGGATGTTTGAAAAATACTGTTGTGCATACTCATTGACTAAGAACATGCTTTCGCGGTCGTTTTTGATGGCTAAGTCCTCGGCACTCAGTTCACGTTCCTCAAATTCGATGTGGTATTTTTTTGCCAGGAACCTGAGCGCTTCATAGTAGGTGATTTGCTCATGTTCCATGATGAAATGCACGGAGTTGCCACCTTTGCCGCAGCCGAAGCATTTGAAGATTCCTTTAGCCGGAGATACACTGAAAGAGGGAGTTTTTTCGTTGTGGAAAGGACACAGACCAATCAGGTTCGCCCCGCGTTTCCGCAGGGTTACATAATCCGATACCACATCCTGTATTAGTGCGGCATCGTTGATACGTTCAATGGTTGTCTGATCCAGCATGTCATGTTGTGGGAAAAAATGTTTTCCCGGAAGTATTTATAGGTCGTCCCAGCCTATGCCTTTGTATTTGCTCACATCATCATCTTCTTCATCTTCTTCGAAAATATCCTCCCTTTCCAACTCATCATCAAAATCATCTTCACTCTCTTGTATCGGTTCAATATACATCGGGCGGTGCACCAGTTCAACAACTTTGTTCGATTCTTTGTTTATCTCTTCCCAAATCAAATCCTTTAACTCCATGAGACCCAGTCCTGTTACCGAAGAAATAAAAACCGTGCTGATATTCTCAGGCAATTCGGCTTTCATCTGTGCTATCATTTCTTCGTCCATCATATCACATTTCGTGATGGCCAATATTCTTTGTTTCGAGGCAAGTTCGGGATTGTATGTCTTAAGTTCGTTCAGCAAAATATTAAATTCATTGCGCACATCATCACTGTCGGCAGGAATCATGAACAAGAGGATGGAGTTTCTTTCGATGTGTCTTAAAAAGCGCAGTCCCAGTCCTTTTCCTTCCGATGCTCCCTCAATGATGCCGGGGATGTCGGCCATGACAAATGATTTATTGTCGCGGTAGGCCACAATGCCCAGGTTGGGCACCAGCGTGGTGAAGGGGTAATCGGCTATTTCGGGTTTTGCCGCGGAGACTACCGACAGCAAAGTTGATTTGCCTGCATTCGGAAATCCGACTAATCCCACATCAGCGAGCACTTTAAGTTGAAGAATTACGGGCTTTTCGATACGAGGTTCACCCGGCTGTGCAAAACGAGGTGTCTGGTTGGTGGCGGTACGGAAATGCCAGTTGCCCTGTCCGCCTCTTCCGCCTTTCAGCAATATCACTTCCTGTCCTTCGTCGGTGATGTCGCACAGGAACTCTCCTGTTTCGGCATCATACACAACCGTTCCGCAGGGTACCTCAATGATTTTATCAAAGCCATCCTTTCCGAAGCTACGGCTCCCGCTTCCCTGTTCGCCGTCGCCAGCGTAGATGTGACGGGCATATTTCAGGTGAATGAGTGTCCAGTAGTTTTTGCTGCCACGCAAAATGATGTGACCGCCCCGACCGCCGTCACCACCATCGGGACCCCCCTTGGTAATGAATTTTTCGCGGTGAAAATGCAGGGAACCGGCACCACCCTTTCCGGAGCGACAATATATTTTAACGTAATCAACAAAATTTGAACTGGACATGATGGGTGTTTAGTGTGTGTACAAAAGTACAAAAATAAAGTTGAAAGTTGAGAGTTGAGAGTTGAAAATTGACACAAACGTTGTTAACGATTCAATACTTCAACAATTCTTCCGAAGATTTCCTCTATGGTGCCTACGCCATCAATTGCAGTATATTTATTAAGTTCCCGATAGAAATCATTTACCGGAGCAGTTTTAATTTCGTACACGTCCAAACGTTTTTTGATGGTTTCTAGATTATCGTCGCTACGGCCGGAGGTTATGCCACGGGTGAGCAGGCGATTGATCAATTCACGGTTAGGTACCTGCAAGTCGATGAGAACGGTAGTAGGTTTTTGTAAATCATTCATCAGGCTTTCCAGTTCTTCTGCCTGTTTTACTGTTCGGGGGTAGCCGTCGAAAATAATACCTTTACAGCTTTTGTCTAACTGTTTGATGGCTTTGGTGAGTACATCAATAATCATTTCATCGGGAACAAGGTTTCCCTTGGAGATGTATTTATCGGCTTCTAAGCCTAATTCGGTTTGCTCTGCAATTTCTTTGCGTAACAATTCACCTGTTGAAAAATGTTTCAGGTGATATTTCTCAATAATCAATGCGCTTTGTGTCCCTTTTCCACATCCGGGCGCTCCGGAAATAATTACGTTTATCATCCTTTTCTGTACCTATTATAATTGTTGAATCGTTTAATTGTGTAGATGTGTAATTGCACATGAAGTAAACACTTTCAACTCTCAACTTTCAATTCTCAACTTTCATCACTTATCACTAAGAGACGCGGCATGCTAATATATAGAGACACGGCATGCCATGTCTTTACTTATTCACCTACAACTGTGTAAATCTCTTTCAGGTTTCTCCCGTAGCCGTCGTAATCCAGCCCATAACCCACGATAAACTGATTTGGGATTTTCATGGCCACATAATCTACCTGTATGTCCCGTTGAAGTGCTTCCGGTTTTTGCAAAAAAGTAGCTACCTTGATACTTTTTGCTCCTTTGGCATTCAGAGAACCGATAATTTTTTCCATGGTGATGCCTGTGTCAACAATGTCTTCCACCACAATCACGTTTCTACCTACCACACTTTCATTTAAACCGATAACTTCTTTGACGCTTCCTGTTGTTACCAATCCGTCATACGACGAGAGTTTTACGAAAGTAATCTCGCAAGGGAAATTGACCGTTTTCATCAGGTCGCCGGCAAACATGAAAGCACCATTCAGGACACAGATAAAAAGCGGATTGGAGTCCGCCATTTCCCTGTTAATTGCTTCTCCCACTCGTTTTACTGCTGCTTGTATCTCAATTTCACTGATGGAAAGAGCAAATTTTTTATCATGAATTTGTATTGTGTCCATGTTTTTATCGGGGTTTAAAAAAATATTACGGCAATATCTTAAAAAGTTTCGACAAAAGTAGTACTTTTTTTTGAAATGCAAAATGAGTGATGGACTAAGCACGATTGAAGGGGAGATTGCCACGTCGCGCTGCGCGCTCCTCGCAATGACGAGCGCATTGGGGTTAAATCACCCGTCGCCGACGTGAAATGCAAACATTGAAGTTTTTGCAGCGACGGGCTCGAGAATTCTCGAACCGCCGCCGAGCAGCAGTTGATTAATCAGGAAAAGGATGTGCGGCGGTATTTAATACTTAGCAGCATCGTCATTGCGAGGAGCGCGCAGCGCGACGTGGCAATCTCCTCTTAAATTGCACTCATCCCGTCATTGGTAGGAGCGCGCAGCGCGACGTGGCAATCTCCCCTTCAGTCGTGTTTAGGGTTTAATAAACCCCGTTCAATAGCACTCAGGCTATCACTCTCAACTTTCAACTTTCAACTTTCAACTCTCAACTACCTAAAACCCAAATCCATCAACCTCCACTTCCTCCACTTTCTCTTTCTCAATCCGGATAATTTTGTGTTCCGCGATGCCTTCAACAAATATCGCTTTCCATGGTTTTGCGGGACAGATGAATTCGCAACCGCCACACCCGACACAAATTTCCTGTCGGATGAAAGGGATGGTAAGGCTATCTTTATAGGGAATCATGCTGACAGCCTGGGTGGGGCAGTGTTCGGAGCAGGCTCCGCAGCTGGTTTCATCGGTATATACGATGCAGTTTTCGAGATAAAGCTGAACGACTCCCATCTGAGTGTGGTGTTTTTCTTCCTGTGTCAGGTGAGTCAGTGCTCCTGTGGGGCATACCTCGCTGCAAACGGTGCAATCGTAATTGCAAAACTGATGGTCGAAATACATCATGGGCTGCATCATGCCACCGATGCCATATTCTAAAAATGCTGGTTTGATGACCTCCGACGGGCATTTGGTGATGCAGAGATGACAAGAGGTACACTTTTGTGCGAATTTATCGATGTTCAATGCTCCGGGGGGCATAATGGGTTTCTGGCGTTCAACGTTCTTTTTCTGTCCCAGACGAAGCGTTGTGTCGGCAATCAGTTTTCCTGCCGCCAGGGTGGTGACGGCGAGGGTGGTGAGAAATTGGCGGCGGGGAGTTTTTAGTTGAGAGTTGAAAGTTGAGAGTTGAGAGTGATGATTGTTTAGTTGAGAGTTGAAAGTTGAGAGTTGAGAGTGAGGAGTTTTTTTGATCCGGTATTTGAGTCCGGATTCTTTGCATACCTCGATGCAATTATAGCAATTTATGCAACGGGAGGTATCGACTTTCATGTTTTTGAAGTCAATGCAGTTGGCTTTACAATTACGTGCACAGCTACCGCAAAGATTGCACTTTTCACTATTGAAACGAATCTGAAACAGGGAATATTTACTTGCGAAACCAAGAACGGTGCCTACAGGACAGACTGTGTTACAGTAAATTCTTCCGTTACGCCAGGCCATGATGCTGATAGTAATCATGGTAATCAGGGCGATGATGGTCGACGACAGACTCATAAGGTAGATGCCCACTTTATAAAAACTATGATTGCCAAATTGCGTAAGAACCTCTGTCAGCAAGTTGTTGCCAGCCATGTAAGCCGGTTTGAACAGGTGTACGGTCATCCTGCCAAAAGCACTGTAAGGATCCAATAAACCTACCAAAAAAGAGAATCCGAAAAGAAATGCAATAAGTGTTGCTCCTAAGAACGACAAGCGAAGGATGTTCAGCGCAGGAGCATATTTGTAACGTTTTTTGTTTTTTTTGTTGGATGTTTTTTTTCGTATCCAGCTCACAATGTCCTGATAGATGCCCATAGGGCAAATCGATGAACAGTATACTCTCCCGAAAATAAACGTTAGGAGCAATAATGCTATTATGATTACCCAGTTCAATGCCAGTAGAGCAGGAATGAACTGAATCATTTCAAGTGCATGAAATTCACCAGGCAGCCACCCTGTAAAATCCAGGAAAAAGAGGGTGATAAGGGAGAAAAAGGTGATGGAAAAAATGATGCGTGTTTTTCTGAGCATGTGATTTAGTTGAAAGTTGGGAGTTAGTTGAAAGTTGAGAGTTGAAAGTTGAAAACGATTAGTGATTAGTTGAGAATGAATGCATTTGTACGCTGTAATAACTCTCAACTCTCAACTTTCAACTCATTATCATATTTTTACCCGTTTAATCCTTAGCTTATCCAACTGCATCGTTCCAACTTTGAGCGCTGCTGCATTGGCGATGTGGCCTACTTTAGCGAGCGGCATTTCGCGTACCTGATTGAAAAAATTGGTGGCGGCGGTGTCAATAGCTACCATGTCCTGCGACATGAACAGTCCTTTTGACAATACGGTGTCGGCTTCGGAGCGACCGCGAGGACCGTTGGTTTTCAGCAATCTGTATGCATCTACCACATTGAGTACCGGCTTTTTACTCAGGGAACTGATGTCGGCGATACATTGCTGCAGGTCATTGGCATGAAAAAATTTTCTGTCCCAAACGATGCCCATGAGATTTTTCATAGAGATACTCATATTGGCACCTCCGTGATTTTTCAACACAGGGACGTTGATCCATACATCTGCATTTAAAATAGCTTCATGTATCTTTGCGGTTTTCAGTATTTTTCCCTTTGGAAGTGACACGGGTTTATAGTACGATTCCTGATCGGCAGGAACCATTTTGCCTCCGGCTGCTTTTGCAGCAGCTTCAATGCCGCTGTTCTCATAACATTTCCGCCAGTTATCGCATGTGTGGTCGAAAATAAGCACTTCAGATGCTCCGGCAGCGAAACATTGCTTTGCCAGTTCGCCTATCACTTCAGGATTGGTGTTGGCAGCTAACTCAGGCGCTTTGTCCCATCCAATGTTTGGCTTGATAACAACTTTTTGTCCTTTTGATACAAATTTGCCTATGCCTCCCATTTCGGAGAGCGCTCTGCGGCACATTTCTGCAGGTTCACCACCCATCACGGCCACTAAATCGTAATTGCCATCACCGGAAGATTTCTGACTGTTGAGATTCTGACTCATGAGTGTTGTAGCACCACTGTCTTTGATGGTGATGGCAGCGCCTGTAATGGCTGCGGCTTTTAAGAAGTTTCGTCTGTCCATATTTTATTAGTTAAAAGTTGAGAGTTGAGAGTTGAGAGTTGAGAGTTGAAAGTTAATACAATTGCACGAACAATTCACTTTCAACTCTCAACTTTCAACTCTCAACTAATAATTCCATGGGAATCGAAAACACGTTTCGTTATATAGAGCATAATCGGCATTGCCATTTACGGCAAATGTTTTGATGATTACTGCGTCCTTTAATATTTCTTTGGCAAACTCAATAGTAGCACCGGTTTTAATACGATCGTCCACCAATAGTATTCGTTTGCCGGCAAAATCAAAGTCAACCGGACTGACGAGTTGCGGCTTGTCATATTTAGGCCGCTGCATCGGGTCCCGCAAGTTAATCTTGATGGTTTGGAAGTCGATATTCAGCCGCTGATTAAGTATTCCCGCAGGAATAACTCCACCATTAGCAATGGCGACAATCAGGTCAAATTGTTCGGGAATATTGATTTCCCGGAAACGGGCGAGGACTTCTTCGAATAATTTTGTGGACATGTTGTTTGCTGAGGAATATGGTCGATGTATTATTGTAGAGATGCGATTGTTCATGCGCGATCGTAGAGACGCGGCATACTACGTCTCTACAACGTGGTTTTTTCGTTTCTCGACATTACCTTCAGTACCACATACCCTCCAAAAACCTGCACTGCCATTCCTAATAATCCCATACGAAAGTCCTGTATGGCAATGAAGAAATCCTTAACGATGAGCCATTCTACCAGTGTGCCGACAATTTGGTACGATAAAACGACCATCGCCAGACTAAAGATACTTACTTTTTTGAAATAGCTGGCGGCATAGGCTGCTGCAAAGGCAAGCAAAGTTGATTTTATCAAAATTACGGGTAGCATTGATAGCAGAGGCATTCCAAATATAAGGTAGTTGAGCACCGGAGATAAAACAGCAGTCAGTAGGCCGGTTCTGAATCCGAATTTATAGGCTGCAATCAGGGTAAAGAAATAGATGGGTAGCAATGTTAGTCCACCATTTGGAACTAAATGTGCTAGTTGTGGTAATACAAGGTTTCCGGCAATAAACAGCAGGGAAAAAAGATAAGTCTTTGCGGTGCTGAAACTGTAATTGTAGAGTCTGGTGTTTGTTGTCATCTTTATTATAAGTTATTAACCGATTTGCGGGTTGTTAATATTGAGTGTTTGGTCAAAGTTTCTTCCGGTGCTCTGTCATCTTTTATTAACTGACAAAAATAGAAAAAAAAACGAATTGAGGCGTGGAGTTATGAATTTTTAATGATTTTAATGCGCAACGAAGATTTTAGAGGGTTGCCATGTTGCGCCCGTAATTTGGGGTGGGGACTCGCAATGACGAGGGCAATCTTCTTCAATAGTGTTTAGGCTTTGATTAGTAAGCTACATTAGCCTTCTCTTTCACGCTACTAAATGTTAAAAAGACAAATATATTATACCGAAAAACCATACATATTCGGGTTTAACTGTTTTTTTAGTTCTTTGTTTATCAATAAGATATAGTCAGCAACTGTTGTAGTTGCTCAATCTCTTTTCAAATACTTTTCTTCGTATATTGTAAACATTGTAAAAAAAACTTAACTTTGCACCGTTTATTATGAAAAATGAGTGCGTTAAGCCTTGACAAAGTATTGTTTTACATTTTGCTAAGTCGATTATATGAAAGCTAGGGAGAACGAATTGCAATTTATTTCTGTTGTTTTGGATTTGCTGGTATTGAATTTTACCATCTTAATTTTTGCTTTTACATTTTATGGATTTCACATAAATAAGCCCTCAGATATATATCTTTGCGTGCTGTTGGCAAACCTGTCATGGGTGTTGGCTTTTATTTTTATAAGAAAAAAGATCCTTTATATGAAGAAGGGGTACCGTCCCCGATTGTACAGGATGTTGAAACGTACCATTGTTTTTCTCTTTATTCAAGGTATTCTTTTTCTTCCTCTTATGTCGCTCATCGGCGATTTCTGGCTATTTCTGCTCACATCTAGCCTTGTATTCGCATTCGCAAAATTGTTCGCCAATTTTGTTTATTTTAAAATGGTGAAGTATTACAACAAGAAGAGTTCCCATGTCAAGAGAGCTTTGTTGATTGGCGACAACCAAACTATGCGAAAGGTAAAGCGTATCATCAAGGTGAACCCTGTGCTGAATTATAAATTTATAGGTTTTTTGTCCGACAATCTTCAGGGAAAGAATGTACTCGGTAGCTGCGATAGTTTTATAGAAGTAATTAAAAATCATAATATTCACGTGGTATTTGTAGCGGTAAAAACCCCTGATGAGTTGATTTCCGATTGCGCTAAGAAGAATGAATTGCTGCATACTTGCAACCAGTTAGGTGTTCGTTTGTTGTATGTGCCTGAAAATGAGGCGATAGAAATGGGGGATGATAAAATGGAGAAAATGAATGGAATTACCCTGATCAATCCGCAAAAAATACCGTTGGACCATATCGAGAACCAGATAAAAAAACGGATGTTCGACCTGGTTTTTTCAGGCATGGTCATTCTTTTCGTGTTGTCGTGGCTTTATCCCCTGCTGGGTTTGCTGATAAAATTAAGTTCCAAAGGCCCGGTGTTGTTTATCCAAAAACGTACTGGTGTCAACAAAGTTACCTTTAATTGTTATAAATTTCGGAGCATGCGACCGAATAATGATTCGGATTTGAAACAAGCCACCGAGGCTGATCCACGCATTACCCGCATAGGTAAATTTCTCCGCAGTACGAATATCGACGAACTACCCCAGTTTATTAATGTGTTTAGAGGAGAAATGTCGGTAGTGGGGCCACGACCGCACATGCTTAGCCACACCGATAAGTATTCGGCACTGATAGATGATTATTTAGTAAGACATTATGTAAAGCCAGGCATTACCGGTTGGGCTCAGATCAGCGGGTTTCGTGGTGAGACCGATGAATTGTGGAAAATGGAAAAACGCGTCGAATATGATAAAGAATACATCAATAACTGGTCGTTTGACTGGGATTTCTTGATTGTGTGGAAAACTATTTTCGATTTGAAAGCGTTTATGAATGCAAGATAATAAAATCAGATGTTTTACGTTATGCATAAATGAACTTTATGCATAATAGGTTTAATATTAAAAAATATGATAATTGTGAAAAAAGTAGTACTATTTTCTTTAGTAGTTATTTTGTTAACAGGATGTAATGCCTACGAAAAAATTGCTTATCTGCAACATGCCGGCACTCAGGCATTGTTATCCGAAACCGACCGCAATCCTGTGCCTGATCCTATCATCAAGGTGGGAGATGTGTTGATGATTACAGTGAATGCTAATAATCCTGAAGCAGCAATAGCCTTTAACTTGCCTTTGATTCCTTCGGGAGGGGATGCCTCTAAAAGGTATACACTGGGAGGTGGTGCTAATCTATCCTACGGTTTAAGTATGCAAAATTATCTGGTGGATATGCAGGGAAATCTTGTTTTTCCTGTCGTAGGAATGATGAAAGTGGCCGGACTTACTAAAAATGAATTGGCTGAAAAGATTAAAAGTGAGATATTTCCTCGTTTCATCACCGAAGAACCAATTATTCTGGTGCGATACGGAAACTTTAAAGTGTCAGTACTTGGTGAAGTGCTCAGAGCAGGGTCATTTCCGATTGATAACGAAAAGGTTTCTATTTTCGAAGCATTGGCGATGGCGGGCGATCTGACCATTTACGGCAAGCGTGAAAGTGTGTTACTGATTCGTGAGAATAACGGAGAGCGTGAAACGGTGAGATTAGATTTACGGGATAAAAATCTGGTAAATTCCCCCTATTTCTATTTACAGCAAAATGATGTTATTTACGTGGAGCCTAATGACTCCAAGGCCCGTTCGTCAGCAATCAGTACAGCTGAGTCACTTTCAATTTCTATTGTGGGAACCCTTATCTCTCTCAGTACGTTGATTATAAATATCTTAAAGTAATTGTGAAACAACAATAAGGTGTTATTATTTTAAAACACTAAGCATAAATCGATCAAAAATATTATGAATAAGAATTTAAACGTGGATGAATTAGAGCAATTGATGGCAGAAAAGCCGATTGACTGGCGCGAATTGATAGAAAAATATATCGTTTATTGGAAATGGGTGGTATTTTCAGTGGTGTTGGCTTTGATTGTCGGCTTGGTCTATTACCGGGCACAGTACAACAAGTATCAGTTTAAGTCCACCTTGTTGATTACCGACAATTCATCGGGAAGTCAAATGAGTCAGATGTCTGTTTTAAAGCAACTGGATGCTTTCGGGATGTCTACCAGTTCCTCAAATATCTACAATGAGAATCAGGTGTTACATTCTAAGGAATTGATAAAAAAAGTAGTTAACGAATTAAAATTATACAACCATTATTCAAAGCGTTCCTTTCTTAAACCGATAGAATTGTATTCTGCCAGCCCCGTTGAAGTTCAAATGGACTATGCTGATATGTTGCTGATACAGAAACCGCTCGAGTTTTCAGTAGATTATGATGGTAAGAACTACAGTATTTCCGGAAATTATATGCGTGAACGTTTTAAATTCAAAATAAATGAGTTACCGACAACCATCACAACACCCGCCGGAAAGGTGCAGATAAGTCTCAAAGATGCGAAAGTATTCCCTGAAGATGAAATTTATGTGAAAATATCGAATCCTATTGTTGTAGTGAAGACTTATCAGGAAAGTTTACTGACAACTGAAGTTCCTAAAGATGGTGATTTGGTCAATATAACTTTTCGCGAGACGAATATCCAGAAAGGAAAAGATTTTTTACAATACCTGATTGATTTTTACAACCAGGATGCCATTGACCAAATCAATAAGTCGGCAAATTTCACTGCTTTATTCATCGATGGCAGATTAGAATTGTTAACCGGAGAGTTAAATACCGTTGAGAAAGACATTCAATCGTACAAACAAACCAATGAGTTGACGAATATTGAAGCTGATGCTGAAATAATACTGCAACGGAGTAATGTGTATGATCAGCGGAGCAATGAAATTGAGATTCAGTTGCAGTTGATTCAATATATAGAGGCGTTTTTAAAAGATCCAATCAATAAATATGCTTTGATTCCCAATCTTGGTTTGACCGATGTGGGCCTTGTAGGTGTCATTCAGGAGTACAATAAATTATTGGTAACCAGAGACCGTATAGCAAGCGGTTCCTCCGACACCAATCCAAACCTCATCAGTTTGGAGGCACAGGTAAAATCAACCCGTGCTGCGATTCAGAACAGCATCGCGAGTTCCAGAAAAGGACTCCAAATCAGTAGCAAGGAAATGCAGAGTCAGAATGCCTTCCTGATGTCGCAATTAAAAAAAATACCACAACAGGAACGTGAGTTTATTGAGATAAAACGCCAACAACAAATTAAAGAATCATTGTACCTTTTCTTATTACAGAAAAGAGAAGAAGCATCCTTAAGTATGGCTATCACTATCCCGAAAGGCCGGTTGTTAGATGCTGCGGATGCTGCCGACCTGCTATCACCAAAATTACCAATGATACTTGTTGTGTCGTTATTTTTAGGAGTTTTGTTGCCGATAGGATTTCTGTACCTGAAGTTTCTGCTGACTACTACTTTCGAAGATCGCAAAGAGGTAGAATCTCTGACCAAAGTGCCTATAATTGCAGAGCTTGCCCATCAAAAAACGGGTGATGTTATTATCGATCATGGTACCAACGCGAGCGCCAATGCCGAATTATTAAGGTTGCTGCGCAGTAAGTTGCAGTTTATCATGAATCGTCCCAAAGACCGTTTGGTGTTGGTGACTTCCACTGAATCGGGAGAAGGGAAAACATTTGTCAGTGTGAATCTGGCGGTTTCAATTTCACTCACAGGGAAAAAGGTTTTGCTAATCGGAATGGACTTACGTAAACCGATGTTATCAACACATTTCGGTATTTCCGTACAGGAAGGAATTTCATCTTATCTTTCGGGAATGGAAGATAATTATAAGAAATTAATACACAACGCACCTGAATTCCCCAATCTGTCGGTATTACCGGGTGGTATTATTCCGCCAAATCCTAACGAGCTGATTTTAAGTGATCGTTTTGATCAAATGATTGCCGAATTGAGAGAAATGTATGATTATATCATTATCGATTCGGCACCGGTTGGAGCTGTTTCCGATACTTTCCTTATCAACCGTGTGTCTAATTTAACCCTTTATGTTTGTCGTGCCAATTATTCTGATAAACGTAATCTGGATTATTTAGATCGTATCAATCGTGAAAATTCATTGAAGCAGATTTATTTGATTGTCAACGATGTGGATATTGAAACCAGTCGCTATGGAGGAAAATATGCTTACGGTTATGGTTACGGTTATGGAAAGAAGAAAAATAGAAAGAGTTAAGCTCCTAATATCACATGAGATTGATTTTTAACCTGATATACATAAATGTCGAAGAATTTGAGAGAATTTTACAAGAATAAGAAAATATTGATACTCGGTCACTCCACATTCATGGGGTCATGGCTTTCGATGATGTTGCATAGCCTTGATTCTCAGGTGGTAGGTTGTTCTATTAAGCCTCCCGTTTATCCTAATTTGTTTCAGGAAACTGACATAGATGAGTTGATTACTTCTTATCTCGGTGATGTCAGGGATTTTGATTTTTTGAATGCTATTGTTCAGAAACATCAACCGGAAATAGTTATTCACTTATCCGCAGTTTCCGGTTTTTGCGACAGTATAGAACCCACAGAACTGTATAATCTAAACTTACTGGGAGTTTTAAATGTCCTTGAGGTCTGCAAGAAGTCCGAGAGTCTACGCGTATTCATTAACTTAGTGCCCGATTATTCTGGTGGAACAATTTTTAAAAGTTGCGTTAAGAAAAATCAGGGAGAAATGGATTTGATTATGGGAAGTTTTCGCTCAACCGAATTTCTGACTACCGGATACAGGAACGCTTATTTTGATGTCAATGATTACTCCACGCACCACAAAGCCATTGTGAATCTGAAAACATTGCCCCCTTTGGGTGGTGGCGACTGGTCGAAAAACAACATAGTACAGGATTATTTTAGGGTGATGTTAAAAAGCAAAAAAAACATTGTCGCACATCCCGGGAATATCCATGTGATGATCCATGTATTGGATGTTCTTTTTGGATGTTTGATAGAAGTCAGTAGGTTGTTTTTAGATCCGCTCCATAATATTGCCGATTACAAACTGATGCCAGGTATTGAGTTTTTTACCGATGAAAAATGGTTATTACAAACTTTCTGTGAGATATGGGGAGAGGATGCAGTATTTACGGTACAGCAAATTGATAAGTTATCGTCCAGGGGAGTGAAATCTTTCGATTCAAATTCATCTTTCTATAATGATGTCCCAGACTGGCACCCCCGCTGGGATGCAGCAATGTCATTGAGAAGGACCATAGAATGGGAGAAAGCAAGAGAAAGAGGAGCGAATATGCAACGGTTTAGCTTGGGGCAGATTGAAGGGTATTTAGGGGAGATATAAACTATATTTAACAAACATGTTTAACAACAAAAATATTCTCGTTACCGGAGGAGCGGGGTTTATAGGTTCCAACTTATGCGAAGCATTAATGCAGCTCGGGCACAAGGTGGTGTGCCTGGATAACTTCTCCACAGGCTATCGCAGAAATATAGAAGATCTCATTGATAACATAAATTTCAGTTTGATTGAAGGTGATATCAGGAACTTGGAAACGTGCAAAGCTGCCGTACAAGGAGTAGATTACGTCCTACATGAGGCAGCACTTGGCTCTATTCCTCGATCTATTAACGATCCGGTCACGACCAATGAGGTCAACGTGTCTGGATTTTTGAATATGTTAGTGGCATCAAAAGATGCCGGCGTTAAGCGTTTTATCTATGCAGCAAGTTCCTCTACATACGGTGATTCGGCCTCACTACCTAAAGTTGAGGATGTGATTGGCAAACCGCTTTCTCCTTATGCGATTACAAAATATGTAAACGAGTTGTATGCTGATGTGTTCTCAAAAACATACGGTATGGAATGTATAGGCTTGCGATATTTCAATGTGTTCGGACGCCGGCAGGATCCACACGGAGCATATGCGGCCGTTATTCCTTTATTTGTGAAGAAACTGATGTCACATGAATCTCCTGTAGTTAATGGCGATGGTGAATATTCACGTGATTTTACCTATATAGATAATGTGATACAGATGAACTTGTTAGCTTTGCAGACGGATAATAAGACGGCATTGAATACTGTTTATAACACGGCTTACGGTGAGCGAAATACGCTGAATCAATTAGTAGGATGCCTGAAAGAATTCTTATCGGAATTTGACCCGGAAATCAGGAATATTGAAATAGAATACGGTGCTAATAGGGTGGGAGATATTCCTCACTCACAGGCATCTGTTGAAAAAGCCAAAACATTGTTGGGATATCAGCCTGAATACTCATTGCGTGATGGGTTGAAAGGGGCAGTGAGGTGGTATTGGGAAAATCTGTCTTTTACTGAAAAAAGTTGATAGTAATAACACCGAGTCAACTCTTCTAAATGATAAGACTGGAAGATAGTCAACCTAAATCAGGAAATGACAAATGTTGGTAGCCCCGGGTTTCAACCCCGGAAAAAGGAGGGAGCCCTCCCAACATACAGCACCGAAGGGGCGAAACATAGGAGGGCAGATTTAATGTTGAAAATGAGGTTGCTTCGTCGCTTCGCTTCTCGCAACGACAAGGTTTTTAAAGTAAAATACCCGTCGTCAAAGTGAAATGAAATTATTAAGGAAATATACCGACGGGTGCGGATATCTTTTTTAGCTCAATTAGGAGCGGGAGATCGGTAGACAACAAGAAAAGGAATTTGAATTCAC
>Ga0209800_10002389_pt1 | contig 16736 bp, 26 predicted proteins | sample Higcelweek8metaG_FD_187174 | JGI IMG/M metagenome (GOLD analysis project Ga0209800, IMG submission 187174) | Freshwater pond sediment microbial communities from the University of Edinburgh, under environmental carbon perturbations - High... | ecosystem: Environmental > Aquatic > Freshwater >...
ACACTCTGTTTTCTATATACTCATATGTTGAAATCACTTCCGGGATTGGCTTTACAACAACCATGTGCTCGAAATGCGCACTGTTACTTCCATCACGGGTTCGAATGGTCCATCCATCTGCTTCCTGATACACACGCCAGGTTCCTGAATTGATCATTGGTTCTATACAAAGAACCATATTTTCAACCAGGGGCATTCCGCTTCTACGCTTTCCGTAATTCGGAACTTCCGGCTTCTCATGAAGCTTCTCTCCAATTCCGTGGCCTACCAGATCGCGCACAACATAAAAGCCGTTACGCTCAACATGCAGCTGAATTGCTGCACCGATATCGCCGACACATTTTCCGGGCACAGCCTCGGCAATGCCTTTTATCAGCGACTCCTGGGTAATCCGGACCAGGTTGCGAGTGCGGTCATCAGTTTCACCGACAATAAATGTGTAGGCATAATCACCCACATAACCATTTAACACCGCTCCACAATCTACCGACACAATGTCTCCATCTTTAATTACCCGATTGCCCGGAATTCCGTGAACAACCTGATCGTTAATGGAGATGCAAAGTGTGGCCGGAAAGCCATTGTATCCCTTAAAAGCAGGAATTCCTCCATTATCACGGATAAATTCCTCTGCAATCCTATCGACCATACGTGTTTCCACTCCCGGTTTCAGGATTCGGGATACCTCTCCCAAAGTTTTTCCAACAAGCAAAGAACTCTTTTTCAGTAATTCTATTTCCTCTTCACGCTTTTGCAACACTGTTACAATCCTCCCATGCCGGTCGATGTGCGTCCCTTTATACGGCCGGATTTTGTCAAACCATCATAATGACGCATCAGCAAATGACTTTCAACCTGTTGTAAGGTATCGAGAACCACTCCAACCAAAATCAAAAGCGATGTTCCACCAAAAAATTGAGCAAACTGACTATTCACACCAAACAAGCGAACAATGGCAGGCATGATAGCGACCAGCGCCAGGAACATTGATCCGGGCAAAGTGATGCGCGACATGACTGTGTCGATAAACTCGGCAGTACGCTTTCCAGGTTTGATCCCGGGAATGAACCCACCGTTTTTCTTCAGGTCTTCGGCCATCTGGTTCGGGTTGATGGTAATAGCTGTGTAGAAATATGTGAAAAGAATAATGAGAATTGCAAATGTTAAATTGTACCAGAAGCCGTTCGGGTTTGCAAATGCAGCCACGAAGCCAGTCAAAGATTCGCTGTTGGCGAAACCGGCAACTGTAATTGGTATGAACATAATGGCCTGAGCGAAAATGATGGGCATAACGCCGGCAGCATTAACTTTCAGCGGTACATATTGTCTTACACCACCATATTGTTTGTTCCCTACAACGCGTTTGGCAAACTGAACCGGAATTTTTCGTGTTCCCTGAACCAGTAGAATGGTCATGATAACAACAAAAACCAGTACAACAATTTCAATAATGAACACCATCAGTCCGCCACCGGCAATTTCCATGCGCGAAGCAAATTCAGCCAGCAAAGCAAACGGAAGGCGAGCAATGATACCAATCATAATGATTAAAGAAATACCATTACCGATACCTTTATCCGTAATTCGCTCACCGAGCCACATCACAAACAGCGTTCCGGCAGTCAGGATAATGGTAGAAGAAAGACGGAAGAGGAAAGGTACAGTAGGATCAGCCGGGTTGAAAGGGTAAATGCCGCCCGAAGGGATCTGACTAACGAGGTTTGCGATGTATCCCTGAGCCTGAGCAACTGTAATAATGACAGTCAGGTAGCGGGTAATCTGATTCATCTTTTTGCGGCCACTTTCACCTTCACGTTGCAGACGCTGGAAATACGGGATAGCCATTCCCAACAGCTGAACAACGATGGACGCAGAAATATATGGCATAATCCCTAAGGCAAATACAGAAGCATTTGAGAAGGCCCCACCGGAAAACATATTGATGAGTCCCATCAGACCATCAGAACCCTGATTCTGCAGAGCACCAAGTGAGTTGGGATCAATACCCGGCAATACGACATAAGATCCGAATCGGTATATCAAAACAATCAACAAGGTATACAGGATTCTCTTTTTGAGATCCTCGATTTTATTGATGTTCTTTATAGTATTAACTAAACGACTCATTAACGTCAGATTTTGGTTGCATTTCCACCTAATTCTTCGATAGCTTTAACAGCTGTAGCAGAGAAAGCATTTGCCTTCACTTCCAGTTTAACGGTGAGTTTACCACGACCAAGAATTTTCACTTTGTCGTTTTTGGCAATCAGACCGTGTGCATGAAGAATTTCCGGGGTAATTTCCTGGAGATTATTATTTTGAGCAAGTTCCTGCAACATGTCAATGTTGAGAGCACGATACTCAATACGATTAATATTTTTAAAGCCGAATTTAGGCACCCGACGTTGTAAGGGCATCTGACCGCCTTCGAATCCGATTTTACGGCTATAACCGCTACGAGACTGGGCACCTTTATGACCACGGGTGGAAGTTCCACCATGACCAGATCCCTGACCACGTGCGATGCGTTTATCTTTTTTCGTTGCTCCGGCTGCCGGTTTTAAATTAGTTAAGTCCATTGTTCTCAGTTTTTTAAAGGTCAGATTTCTTCAACTTTCACCAGGTGATTCACTTTTCTGATCATTCCCAGTATTTGCGGAGTAGCAACATGTTCAACACTTGAATGCATTTTACCAAGGCCAAGTGCCTGAATATTTTTCCGTTGAATTGAAGGCCGATCAATCAGGCTCTGAATTAATGTGATGCGAATTTTTTTCATATTTCTCCGGATTAACCGTTAAACACTTTATCAATTGAAATTCCACGAAGTTGTGAAATCATGATGGGATCTTTCAGATTCATCAATGCATCCACAGTTGCTTTAACAACATTGTGCGGGTTGGATGAACCTTTGGATTTAGCAAGCACGTTTTTCACACCAACGCTTTCAAGAACGGCGCGCATAGCACCACCGGCAATAACACCAGTACCAGGAGCAGCGGGTTTAAGAAAAACATTAGCACCGCCAAATTTTCCTTCCTGCTGATGAGGCAGCGTTCCTTTAAGAATAGGAACCCGTACAAGGTTTTTCTTTGCGTCTTCAATTCCTTTTGCAATGGCCGATGTTACTTCTTTAGCTTTTCCAAGGCCATAGCCAACAACACCATCTTCGTTTCCGACTACCACAATGGCAGAGAAACTGAAGGTGCGACCACCCTTGGTTACTTTGGTAACCCTTTGTATACTTACGAGACGGTCTTTGAATTCAACTTCGCTCGATTTTACTCTTTTTACGCTGATATTAGCCATATTACTCAGAATTTTAAACCAACTTCTCTGGCTGCATCAGCCAAAGCTTTAACACGTCCATGATATTGATACCCATTACGATCGAACACAACCTGCAGTACGCCCTGTTCCAAGGCACGTTCGGCAACCAGTTTTCCGACCATTTTGGCTTTGTCTGTTTTGTTGCTTTTCTGATCAGCCACACCTTTTTCGCGCGATGAAGCTGCGAGAAGTGTACGTCCCTGTTTGTCATCAATCAGCTGGACATAAATTTCTTTGCAACTGCGATAAACCGTCATACGTGGTTTTTCGCCTGTACCGTTCACATCCTTACGGATACGCATTTTGATGCGTTTTCTGCTGAACTCTTTTCTGCTCTTAATAGCCATAATTGCCTCTTTTATTATTTAGCCGCAGCAGCTTTACCAGCCTTACGACGTAACACTTCACCTTTAAATCTAACACCTTTTCCTTTGTACGGTTCAGGCTTGCGCATTGATCTGATTTTGGCAGCCACCTGTCCGATGAGCTGTTTATCATGCGAGCTGAGAATAATGGTAGGGCTTTTCCCTTTTTCAGTAATGGTTTCAATCAGCACTTCCTTCGGTAATTCGAAGAGAATGTTGTGCGAATGACCCAGGCTGAGATCGAGCATCTGTCCTGTAGCTACACATTTGTAACCAACACCCACCAGTTCCATTGTAGTGGTGAATCCTTCAGAAACACCTTTCACCATATTGGCGAGCAGCGATCTGTACAAACCATGGAAAGATCTTACCTGACGCTCTTCATTGGTACGGTTCACATGCATGACAGCACCGTCGATGCTGACTTTAATTTCAGGGGCGATTTGTTGTTTCAGTTCGCCTTTTGGGCCTTTGACAGTAACAACATTATCAGCGCCAACGCTGATCTGAACGCCTGACGGGATATCTATCTGTTTTTTTCCGATCCTTGACATTGGAGTTCCTCCTAATTATTATGAAACAAAACAAATAACTTCACCACCCACGTTTTCACGTCTGGCCTTCTTATCGGTCATCAAACCATGTGATGTACTGATAATGGCAATGCCAAGACCATTCATCACTTTAGGAAGTTCGTCACTGGGTGAATACTTACGCAGACCAGGACGACTCACGCGTTTGATTTCGGTGATAGCTGACAGTTTATTGATTGGATGATACTTTAATGCCACCTTTAAAGTGCGAGGCATTGTGGTTTCATCGACCTTGTAATTGAGAATATATCCGTTCTCATGTAATAATTTAGCCAGTTCAACAAGCATTTTGTTAGAGGGAACCTCCACAAGACGGTGGTTGGCTTTGATGGCGTTTCTTACGCGGGTCAGAAAATCTGCAATGGAATCCGTTACCATTCTATATCGTTTTATAATTTACCAACTTGCTTTTTTTACTCCGGGAATTTCACCATTCAGAGCCATTTGTCTGAAATTGATTCTTGAAATTCCAAACATACGCATATAACCTTTTGGGCGACCCGTCAGTTTGCAGCGATTGTGCAGTCTGACTTTAGAAGCGTTTTTCGGAATTTTCTGCAACGCAGTAAAATCACCGGCGGCTTTTAAGGCTTCCTTCTTAGCTGCATACTTTTCAACCATTTTAAGCCGCTTTACTTCGCGGGCTTTCATCGATTCTTTTGCCATACCTTAGCGTTTTTTAAAGGGTATTCCAAATGATTTTAACAATGCGTGAGCTTCTTTATCGCTACTGGCAGAGGTCACAAAAGTGATGTCCATACCAGTAATTTTATTGATTTTATCAATATTGATTTCAGGAAAGATAATCTGCTCCGTTACACCAAAGGTGAAATTGCCTCTTCCATCAAATCCTTTGTCATTGATTCCTCTAAAATCGCGGATGCGGGGAATTGACACAGAAATCAGACGGTCCAGAAATTCATACATATTGTTGCCACGCAGAGTCACGCGAACACCAACCGGCATACCTTTACGAACCTTGAAGTTCGAAATATCTTTTCTCGAATTGGTGGCGACAGCTTTCTGACCTGTAACATTTGTCATTTCATCTGTTGCAAAGTCAATCAGTTTTTTATCCGTAACGGCTCCACCAACACCTTGGTTGACAGAAATTTTGAGGAGTTTTGGCACCTGCATAACCGTTTTGAACTGAAATTCCTGCATCAGCGCGGGAACAATTTCATTGTCGTATTTTTCTCTTAATCGCGGAATGTAAGCCATTACTTAATTTCCTCCTTAGATTTTTTGGAAAACCTTACAATAGTGCCATCTTCTTTTACCTGACGACCCACGCGGGTGACATTACCGGCTTTATCAACCAGCATAAGGTTAGAGACATTGATGGGTGCTTCCTTTTTAACGATGCCACCTTTTGAATTTTTTGCAGAAGGGCGGCTGTGTTTAGACACAACTTTAACGCCTTCGACGATCGCGGTATTTTTATCCGGGATAATTTCGAGCACGCGACCCTGGGTCCCGCGGTCGTTACCGGAAATCACCTTAACGGTATCGCCTTTTTTAATTTTAATTTTCACTTTCATAGCGCTGTGAATTATAATACCTCAGGGGCAAGTGAAACGATTTTCATATACTGTCTGTCGCGAAGCTCGCGGGGTACTGGTCCAAAAATACGGGTTCCGCGCAATTCATCAGTAGCGGTAAGCAGTACAACTGCGTTATCATCAAATCTGATATATGAACCGTCGGGGCGACGAATTTCTTTTTTGGTACGAACGACAACGGCTTTCGAAACGGTTCCTTTCTTTATGTTTCCTGAAGGGATAGCATCTTTCACCGTAACGATGATTTTATCTCCTACAGAAGCATACCGACGTTTGGTACCGCCTAGAACACGGATGCAAAGAACTTCTTTGGCACCGCTGTTGTCAGCTACATTGAGTCTTGATTCCTGCTGTATCATGGTTATTTAGCCTTTTCAATTATTTCGACAAGTCTCCAGCGCTTTGTTTTGCTCAGGGGACGGGTTTCCATTATTCGGACCTTGTCACCTGCTGTGCATTCGTTCTTCTCATCATGAGCCACAAATTTCGTGGTTTTCTTGATGAACTTTCCGTACTTGGGATGCATCAGACGACGTTCAACCAGAATGACAACAGATTTATCCATCTTATTGCTGGTCACTATTCCGATTCGCTCTTTACGTAAGTTTCTTTCCATTATGTTGAAAAATTACTTGATTTCCAGTTCGCGTTTGCGCAGCTCCGTCAGGATACGTGCGATCGTTTTTCTTGTCTGTCCAATCACGCCTGGGTTGTCCAGCGGATTTACAGAATGATTCATAGACAGCTTTGCTGCCTGTTTCTTTTCCTCGACCAGCCTTTCCTTCAGCTCGTCGGTTGTCATTTCTTTAATTACTTGTGTCTTCATGGCATCTCAGTATTTTACGAACTATGCTTCGCTATAATCGCGGCGTACAACAAACTTGGTCTTCACCGGCAGTTTCTGGGCAGCCAGACGCAGTGCTTCTTTGGCAATTTCTAATGATACTCCTTCAGCTTCGAACATGATACGGCCCGGAGTGATCGGGGCAACAAACGAGTCGGGAGCACCTTTACCTTTACCCATACGCACTTCAGCAGGTTTTTTGGTAATTGGTTTATCGGGGAATATGCGGATCCAAATTTGACCTTCACGTTTCATATAGCGGGTAAGAGCCTGCCGGGCTGCTTCGATCTGACGACCAGTAAGCCAGGCTTCTTCCATCGTTTTAAGTCCGAACGATCCAAATGCAAGCTGATGACCACGCTTGGCATTGCCTTTCATTTTGTCCTTTTGGACCCTTCTGAATTTTGTTTTCTTTGGCTGTAACATGACTCTTCCGTATTATTGATTAGAGTTATTCTTTTTACCTCTGGGTTTGTTGAATCCACCAGGGCGTTGGCCGCCACGATCATTACCTCTTTCAGGGCGGTCGTTACGACGTTGTTTTTTGTCGGTTTTGGGAGCATCGATACCGTAAAAATCGGGTTTGCCAAAGATTTCGCCTTTGCAAATCCAAACTTTTATACCCAAACGACCATAGGTAGTGTGAGCTTCAGAACGGGCATAGTCAATGTCAGCACGAAGGGTATGGAGCGGAGTACGTCCTTCCTTGTAATGTTCAGACCTGCTCATTTCGGCACCGCCGATACGACCAGAGATCGTCACTTTCATTCCTTCAGCACCCATGCGCATGGTTGAAGCCACCGCTGTTTTGATAGCTTTTCGGTGCGACATACGGCCTTCGATCTGACGGGCGATATTGTTAGCAACGAGAACTGCTTCAACCTCAGGGCGTTTGATTTCAGAAATATTAATCTGAACTTCTTTTAAAGTAATTTTCTTAAGCTCTTCGCGAAGTTCGTCAACATCCTTACCTTTCTGACCGATGATGAAACCGGGTTTTGCGGTGTGAATAGTTACAGTAACGAGCTTAACACTGCGCTCGATAAAAATTTTCGACACGTTGGCTTTGGCCAGACGTACATTCAGATACTTGCGAACTTTATCGTCCTCGACGAGTTTTTCGCCAAAAGTTTTACCACCGTACCAAATGGAATCCCATCCGCGGGTAATACCAAGTCTGTTGCCTATCGGGTTAGTTTTTTGTCCCATTCTGCTCTATAATTCTTGAGTTTCAACTTTGGTTTCTTCTGCTATACGACTGCCCAGCTCAATGGTCACATGATTCGAACGCTTCTTAATGCGGTGAGCACGTCCCTGCGGAGCAGGTTGAATACGTTTAAGCATGCGGCCGCCATCAACATTGATGTTTTTAACATACAAAGCGGCATCTTCCATTCTGATTTTATTCTCAGTTTTCTGTTGCCAGTTGTTGATAGCTGAAGTCAGCAGTTTATATAAATAATCCGATGATGAGTTGGACGTGGTTTTAAGAATAGCCAATGCAATATCTGCATTTTTGCCTCTTACCAGTTGTGCCACCGGTCTCATTTTACGAGGGGTGATCGGGCAACCGGTCAATTTGGCAAAGAATTGTTCCTTGCGGGCATCTTTACGCTTGTCGGCACTTATCCGTTTTCTTGCTCCCATGACAATTACTTTTTATTTTTATTTCTTGTTTTGACCGGCATGACCGCGGAAAATGCGGGTTGGAGAAAATTCTCCCAATTTGTGACCCACCATGTTTTCGGTAACATACACGGGAATGAATTTATTTCCGTTATGAACTCCGATCGTAGCACCTACAAAATCGGGAGTAATAACCGATGCACGTGACCAAGTGTTAATTGTCACTTTTTTACCGGATTGAAGTGCTTCGTTAACCCGTTTTTCGAGTTTTTGGTGCACATAAGGACCTTTTTTCAATGAGCGACTCATAGTGTATCCCTGTTATTTTTTACGACGTTCGATGATTAAATTGTCTGAAGCTTTTTTCCTGCGGGTTTTGAAACCTTTAGCAGGAATGCCTTTGCGCGAACGCGGGTGTCCACCAGTCTGACGACCTTCGCCACCACCCATCGGGTGATCGACCGGGTTCATAGCAACACCACGGTTACGCGGGCGACGACCTTGCCAACGGCTACGGCCGGCTTTTCCGCTTACTTCAAGATTATGCTCGGCATTGGATACAGATCCAATGGTAGCACGACATGATTGCAGAATCAGACGGGTTTCGCCACTCGGCATTTTCACAACCGCATATTTACCGTCACGTGACAGCAATTGTGCGTATGAACCGGCACTACGAGAAAGCTTCGCACCCTGTCCCGGGTTCAGCTCAATATTATGAATCACTGTTCCGAAAGGAATTTCACTTAAATATAAAGTGTTTCCAATTTCTGGAGCAACGCCTTTTCCCGAAAGAATCTCCTGTCCTACTTTTAATCCCTGAGGTGCAATAATATATCGCTTTTCACCGTCTTTGTAAAACAGCAAAGCAATACGTGCGCTACGATTTGGATCGTACTCAATGGTTTTAACGGTCGCCGGGATGCCTTCTTTGTCCCTTTTAAAGTCAACAATACGATACATCTTTTTGTGTCCACCGCCGATGTAGCGCATTGTCATTTTGCCGGTATTATTTCTACCACCGGTTCTTTTATTGGGAACTACCAGGCTTTTTTCCGGAGCCGTTGCCGTTATTTCCTCGAACGCACTCACCAGTTTAAAACGTTGACCGGGAGTCGTCGGTTTGAATTTCTTCAGTCCCATGCAGTCTAAATTATTTTATACGTTACTGTAAAAGTCAATTTTCTCTCCTTCTTTTAAGGTTATGATCGCCTTTTTGAAAGCATTCGTGCGCCCATGTACATATCCTCTGCGGGTGCCGCGAAACTTGCGTTTGCCAGCATAAACCATAGTGTTGACATCAAGAACATGTACACTATATAAAGATTGAACCGCTTCTTTGATCTGAATCTTATTGGCACGTTTTGCAACGATAAAACCAAATTGATTCAGCTCAGTATTCTTCGCTGTCATCTTTTCTGTTACCAATGGTCTTATTAATACGTCCATTTTTTCATTTTTTTTGTGTCTTTCCTGATGCCTTTATTCTCCTTCGCCGAGAAAAATTGTGTCCAGTTGGGGTAAACATGCTTCTGAAATTATTACGATCTGAGCGTTCAGAATATCGTAAGTGTTTAATTTTGAAGCATTTATTACCTTGACTTTCTTCAAATTTCGGGACGACAAATATACGTTTTTCTTTGATTCATCCAACACAATTAAAGATTTTTTTTCTGAAGATTCGAAATTATTCAGAATTTCCATCATTTCTTTTGTCTTTGGATTTTCAAAGTCAAAGTTTTCGACTACGCGTATAGCACCATCGATTGCTTTATAGGTCAGTGCACTTTTACGAGCCAACAACTGCACCTTTTTGTTCACCTTAAAACTATAATCTCTGGGATGCGGTCCGAATACACGGGCTCCACCATGCAGAAGAGGTGATTTGATGTCGCCACGACGAGCTCCACCCGTACCTTTCTGACGGAAAAGTTTCCGCGTGCTACCGCTCAGGGTGCTGCGTTCGCTGCTGTCAGCTGTTCCCTGGCGTTTATCGGCCTGAATCCTTTTAACGTCAAGGTAAATAGCATGATCATTGGGCTGGATCGCAAAGATCTCATCCTTAAGAACAGCAGTTTTACTGCTTTCTTTTCCTTTAGTGTTATATACTTTTACTTCCATCTTTCCAAAATTACATATGAGCCATTCGGACCGGGAATTGAACCTTTGATTACAACAAGATTCTTTTCCGGAATTAATTTCATTATCTGAAGGTTAATCATTTTAACCCTGCTGTTGCCATCGTGACCACCCATACGCATACCTTTAAATACACGGCTTGGATATGATGAGGCGCCAATGGATCCCGGAGCACGACCGCGGTTGTGCTGTCCGTGAGTCTGCTGGTTAACACCCTTGAATCCGTGACGTTTCACAACGCCCTGAAAACCTTTTCCTTTTGAATGACCAGTAACATCAATGTATTCTCCTTCAATAAATACATCAACACCTAATACATCTCCAAGACCTTTCTGATGACCTTCCTCGAAACGAGTAAATTCCATCATGATTTTCTTCGGGGTTGTGCCGGCCTTTTTAAAATGGCCCCGCATAGCATTCGAAGTGCTTTTTTCTCTTCTTTCGTCGTAAGCAAGCTGGATGGCATCGTAACCGTCAGTTTGCTTGGTCTTGACCTGAGTCACGACGCAAGGACCTGCTTCAATAACTGTGCATGGGACAATTTTCCCAGAGGCCTCGTGAAAGCTGGTCATACCGATTTTTTTTCCTATTAAACCTGACATGTTATCCTTTTTGTTTTAGTAATTACACTTTGATCTCGATTTCCACACCACGTGGTAATTCGAGTTTCATCAGTTCGTCAATGGTTTTTGACTGCTGATTGTAATAAATGTCGATCAGTCTTTTGTATGTAAAAAGCTGGAATTGTTCGCGGGCTTTTTTGTTTACAAACGTTGAGCGGTTCACTGTGAAAAATCTTTTGTCCGTCGGAAGGGGAATCGGGCCGTTAACAACGGCATTGGTTGCCTTCACGATTTTCACAATTTTCTCCGCTGATTTATCAACGAGGTAATGATCGTACGATTTGAGTTTAATTCTTATTTTCTGGCTCACTGTATATGTTTTTTCAGTTTGACATCGTAATTAAAGAGTAACACGGATACCTTTCATTTTGAAAATGATTTCCTGTGCCAGCTCATTGGGGGTTATGCTGTAGTGCGAAAATTCCATGCTCATGTTGGCCCGGCCCGAAGTCAGACTGCGAAGCGAAGTAATATAGCCAAAGGTCTCGCCCAGGGGAACAACCGCTTTGACAGCTGTTGAATGTACCTGTGCTTCGATTCCGGTTATTTCTCCACGACGACGGTTCATATCTCCCGTAACATCTCCAACATATTCTTCAGGTGTATCCACTTCAAGCTTCATCATAGGCTCAAGCAGATTACATCTGACTTTACGTGTTGCTTCTTTAAAGGCAATAGTTCCACAAATTTCAAACGCAAGGGCATCACTTTCAGAAGACATAACTGCATCTGTTAGTTCAACCTTGGCGCAAAAAACAGGATATCCAGCCATTACGCCGGTTCCCATCGCAGCTTTTATCCCTTTTTCTACGGCAGCAACAAATTCTTTCGAAAGAACACTTGCTTTGGTGCTGTTGACAAACTGAAGTCCTTTCTGACCAATGGGTGCAGGAGAAACAACAATTTCAATTTCAGCAAAACGACCACGGCCACCGCCTTGTTTGCGATAAGTTTCGCGATGGGTGATATTTCCACCGATTGACTCACGATAAGCGACCTGCGGTTTGCCCAAAGTGCATTCTACTTTCGATTCGCGCTTCAGACGGTCAACAATAATATCAAGGTGAAGCTCGCCCATTCCACTGATGATGGTTTGTCCGGTTTCGTCATCCTGACGGATGGTGAAAGTCGGATCTTCTTCAGCAATTTTCTGAAGCGAAACGTTCAGTTTGTCCAGATCATTCTGGGTTTTTGGCTCAATGGCAATGCTAACAACCGGTTCCGGAAAATCCATAGATTCCAGAATGATCGGATGTTTTTCGTCGCACAAAGTATCGCCGGTATGAATATTCCTGAGTCCGATGATGGCGCAGATATCTCCCGCCTCAACATACTCAAGAGGATTTTGTTTATTTGAATGCATCCTGATCAGACGCGATACACGTTCTTTCTGTTCCGTGTTTCCGTTATAAGCCATTACGCCAGTTGCGAGTGAACCCGAATAAATGCGGGTAAACGCCAGGCGACCAACATAGGGATCATTGGCAATTTTGAAAACAAGTGCACAAAACGGAGCATCTACTGAATTCTGTCGGGATTCTTTTTCTTCTGTTTTCGGGTTAATTCCTTCAATTTCTTCCATCTCGACAGGAGAAGGCAGAAAGTGAATAACACCATCTAAAAGGGTCTGAACCCCTTTATTGCGAAATGAAGAACCGCAAAAAACAGGGAAAGCCCTGCTTTCGAGCGTGGCTTTACGGAGTTGATTTTTGATGTCTTCGCCCGAGATCGATGTCGGATCATTCATGTATCGTTCAAGCAATTCCGGATCTTCTTCGGCGGCACCTTCAATTAGTTTGAGTCGGTATTCCTCCACCAATTCACGCATATCTTCCGGAATGGGAACTTCAGAATAATCTTTACCCAGGCTTTCTTCATCCCAGACATACGCCTTATTTTCGATCAGATCAACAACACCCGAAAAAGAATCTTCAACACCAATCGGCAGTTGAACAATAATTGGGTTGGCTCTCAGTTTTTCGCGAATTTGTTTCACTACGCGGAAAAAGTCGGCACCCTGACGATCCATTTTGTTCACATAGCAAATACGCGGAACGCGATAACGATTGGCCTGACGCCATACCGTTTCGCTTTGCGGCTGAACAGCGCCAACAGCACAAAAGACTGCAATAGCACCATCGAGAACCCGCAACGAGCGCTCTACTTCCATGGTGAAATCAACATGGCCCGGAGTATCGATAATATTTACCTGATACTTATTGCTGTTGGTAATCCAGTAAACAGTAGTAGCAGCCGAAGTAATCGTAATGCCTCTTTCCTGTTCCTGAATCATCCAGTCCATGGTGGCGGCGCCATCATCAACTTCGCCAATTTCATAATTGATTCCTGAATAATACAGAATACGCTCCGTCGTCGTCGTTTTACCGGCGTCGATGTGAGCCATAATGCCTATATTCCGTATTTGATTCAGATCAGCCATAAATCGGATTAGAATCTGAAATGTGAGAAAGCCTTGTTGGCTTCGGCCATACGGTGAATATCTTCTTTACGTTTGAAAGCCGAACCTTCTTCTTTAAAAGCGGCAAGAACTTCAGAGGCCAGTTTTGAGGCCATTGATTTTTCGTGACGTTTGCGTGCAAAGGAGATCAGGTTTTTCATTCCGATGCTGCTTTTGCGCTCCGGACGGATTTCGGAAGGAATCTGGAAAGTGGCACCACCAATACGGCGGCTACGAACTTCAACAGACGGAGTTACATTTTCAAGTGCTTTCTTGAAAACTTCAAGTCCATTCTCCTTTGATTTATCAGCAATCTGATCAATGGCATCATAAAAAATCTGATACGAAGCGTTTTTCTTTCCGCTGTACATCAGATTGTTTACAAACTTGGTTACCAACTGGTCTCCAAACTTTGGATCAGGAAGAATGATTCTCTTTTTTGGTTTTGATTTTCTCATATCGAACCGATATTATTCAATTATGCTTTTTTCTTCGGTCTTTTTGCTCCGTATTTCGAGCGGCGCTGCAGACGGCCTTCAACACCAGCGGTATCAAGCGCGCCACGAACAATGTGATAACGAACGCCCGGGAGATCTTTCACCCTGCCACCACGTACCAGCACGATGCTGTGCTCCTGCAGATTGTGGCCTTCACCAGGGATATAAGCGGTTACTTCGAACTGATTGGTCAATCGAACCCTGGCCACTTTACGCATAGCCGAATTCGGCTTTTTAGGTGTGGTGGTATACACACGGGTACATACGCCGCGGCGCTGCGGGCAGGAGGTTAACGCAGGACTCTTACTCTTATACTGAAGCTCCTTGCGGCCTTTACGAACCAATTGTTGTATTGTCGGCATACAATAACGTTTTATTTACAGTTTAGTTACCCCAATTTTTTTGGGACTGCAAAGGTAGATAGTTTATTTCAATTAACCAACACTTTAAGAAAAATAATTTTTTGAGCATGTATTTATTACAAAGGAGCCGATCCAAATATTATATAATGTATGTATATTCTACCTGCCCACCGAAGGACCCCATTGGGCATTGTGTTCTGCGCCCGGTGCGCCAGGGAGCCATTTTCGTCAGCGTGGCAATGTGCCCTGCGCTACCGGATCAGCATCATCTTTCCGAACTCCTTCGTGAAATATTGCCCGGCCGGCGTGTCAATCTTTTCCATTTGCTGACCATCGAGTTTTACCACAACACGATATAAATATACCCCATTGGCGAGCTGATCGCCAAACTCATCACGTCCATCCCAGGCATATTCTGTAATATTACGACCAATATGAATCGGGCCTAGCTCGGCCTTGTCAATTTCCCGAACTATTTTGCCGGTCACCGTCATGACCTGAATTTTGAAATATTCAGGTACAACCGACCCGGTTAACGTAAAAACAAAATGCGTTTTAGTGCTAAACGGATTTGGCCAGTTCAGGACATCGGTAATAGCGGGCTTGTTGATGACTTCAAAATTAATTTTATAATCAATGCTTCCGCTTTCATTACCGCTCTTGTCGCGGGCCTGAACCACCAGCGTATACACGCCATCGGTAAAGGTGCCTGCAGGATACTCAATGCGCGCTGAGTTATTTGCAGTAGAATAAGGCGGATAAAACCGCATGTTTTCCTGCCCGTCTTCGGTAAAGAAAATCCGCTCCAGATCAGCGGCTCCAGGCCGTAGTAAATAAATTCTGAATGCGGTGGTATCATCCATCGGCAGATATTTGTTTTCGTCTTTCAGCAATATCTCGATCAGCGGCTGCGTACTGACGATATCGCCATCCAGAATGTGTACACCATCAAAAGTTACATCCAGCATAGGATTGATCAAATCTTTTTCGACTACGAATTTGATTTCCGCAATGTTATTGAAATGATATTGCTCCAGCTGATCATAAAATCCGGTGGCACTGTCAACCGGATTAAATTCTACCCACAAACTGTTTAAGCCAGGGTAACCACTACTTGAAAATGAAACTGAATCTATCAAAACATCGCCTACCGGATGTAATCTGAGCTTCCTTGATGCAATAGGATGTATATTTCTGCTATTATCGAGCAACCAATAGGCGACTGAAAGACTGTCGGGGAAATCGACCGGTCCCACATTTCGTGTGGCAATCGCCAGTCGTACGGTTTCACCTTCCTGCATGGAGTCATTATAAAACGTGAAGTACGAGATGGGATCAATGGCTGTTTCCGGCACTGGTTCATACAAAACCTGCCAGCGGTCAAGCTGGGCAGCAGTCCGCATGCTATCATCGCTCATGCGCAAATGCAGCTTCAGATAAGGATATACCGAAGCATTGATGCGGGAACTCAGATTCAGAATATCGAGCGAATCCTGCACCGGAGGCAAGTTGTAAATAACCGTATCTTCGGTCCCATCCTGTTTAATTCCGATCACCGACAACCGCACAGAATCGGTCCACAAGCCGGGCTCAAAACTCTTAACCCGCCAGTGCAGACTTCCCCACTCTGCCGCAGGACCAATAGTAGTTGATTCAATAAATCCTTCACGCCAGTTGGTCGTAATATTCCACGATCCGTATGCCGGGCTGCTGATAGATGGTGCAACACTTTCATCGGCCATGCTGTAATAGCCTTTGCGACCAAAAATAATATAGGGGATATTATTCGGCAATGTGCGGATTATATTCGACCCGATACTTTCAAATGCATCGTACAATGCTTCGCTATAATTCTGAGCATTGTGATTCCGGTGACTGAACGCCAACACATAATATCCGTACGGCACAGCATTGATCAAATCCGTCATCCGCTGATACCAGACCGAATCTGGTGTGTAAATGCTATCCCAGGTTGCATCGGTAGTGAAGAAGTCGAAATCATAATATTCATAACTTCTGCAATTCATCGAATTGAATGGTCCGAGCTTATCTAAATCGGGATCCGTATTTGACCAGGGTGTAAGACTAAGCGTATCGAAAACAGCGAACTTCATTCCGTTGCCAACATCGCTCGTACACGACCACTGCCCCTTGTTGATATTATTGATTTTATACCATTCTTCCTGCCACTGAATGTATGGGTAAAACCCAGTCTGTGCCTGAATATTCACAATGCTGTTTATAAATTCAAAAAGTCGCGAAGGTTTATTATATGACACATAATGATACTCATCTTTTTTAAACTGGAAGAAATGCGCCTGTCCCCATCCGCGTTTT
>Ga0209800_10002390_pt1 | contig 16718 bp, 11 predicted proteins | sample Higcelweek8metaG_FD_187174 | JGI IMG/M metagenome (GOLD analysis project Ga0209800, IMG submission 187174) | Freshwater pond sediment microbial communities from the University of Edinburgh, under environmental carbon perturbations - High... | ecosystem: Environmental > Aquatic > Freshwater >...
TATCGGATATAGTTTCACATATGGAAATACCAGTTCGTTTTCTGATAATCTCTGTTTTTATAGCGCTGATTATCTCATCCATCTATCTCCTTGGAAGAGAGAGGGCGGTTGTGGCAGGCTCAAGCTGCTGCTCTCCTCTGGCGTCATGCCTGATTGCCATTACAGCTTACTGGGCAATGGCAATCTCTCTTTTCTGGCAATCTCTGATTTATGATTTCTCTCTTCTTCCAGGTGATATTCTATGCTGGATGTACCCATGGAAAACTCTCTTCCCCCCTGATACTGTTCCCCATAATCCACTGCTGGGAGACGCTCTAAGCAACTACTACCCATGGATGAGTTCTCTTAAGAGAGGGATGGAGAGCGGCTACCTTCCGCTCTGGAATTTCAACTCTTACAGTGGCTCTCCTCTGGTTGCCAACTTTGCATCTGCTCTGTTCAACCCCCTTAATCTTTTTTTGTATCTCATGACTGTTCCTGATTTCACGACACTGATGCCCTTTTTAAGGGTTGTGTTTGTGGCAACAGGTACATTTGTCTTTTTAAAGGCTCTGAAATTTTCAGCAGTGCCATCTTTTATTGGTGGCACGCTGTTTGCATTTGCAGGTTTTCAGATTGTCTGGCTCTCAAACTATCCCAATATGACGGTGGTCATGTATCTGCCGTGGCTGATGCTCTCCATGCAGAAGATAGCTTCAGGCCACTCCACAGTCTGGTTTTTTATTCTGATCGTGCTCTCCTCTTTTCAGTTTCTGGGGGGACATCCAGAAACCTCATTTCATCTCTATCTTCTTGTCGTCCCCTATTTTTTTTATCAGATCTGTCTGCAGTGGCGCTCTGGTCTCTCTGCTTCTGTGATATGCAGAAGAGTTCTGATTGTTGCGGCTGCAGGAGTTCTCTCTATAGGCTGTGTCGCGTTTCAGCTTCTCCCTTTTCTGGAGTATCTGCCTTACACCACCCGTTACTTTGAGATAGTAGAGCAGGGCAACAATATCTTTGGCTCATTTCATTTTCTGGATCTTCTGAAACTGATTGCAGGAACAGTTGTCAATCCAGATTTTTTCGGAAATCCTGTGGATGGCAACTACTGGACATTTGCAAACTATAATGAGCAGAACAGCTTTTTCACAGTTACCGGCCTTTTTTTGTGTAGCATAGGTATTGTGACAGGATTTCACGCCAACAATGAACCGCGTGAGATGGAGAGGCTAACCTGCGCATCTGTGAACCATGGATATGGTAAATCTTTTTTTATCGGATATGGTAAATCCTTTTTTATCATCTCTGCTGTGTCAGCTTTTGCAATGGTTGTCAGGCTCCCTTACCTTCACGACCTTGTCATCACTCTCCCTCTTTTTTCAATGGCTGCAAATTACAGGCTGATTTTTCTCTTTGTATTCTGCATGGTAATCCTTGCAACAGCAGGAGTTCAAGCCTTCTGTAACGGTGGGGTAAGAGGAGTTCAGATCGCAACTGTGGCATCTGTTCTGATTGCAGTTGCCCTGACTCTCCATGTTTCAACACTCAATGAGATTGAGCCAAAGTTTCTGAACTACAGGGTTGAAAAGCTTCTCTCTTTTTTCATCACATTGGGAGCTGTAACAGCTATCTGTACGCTCTCTGTTTATAGTAGTAAAAAAGCAGCTAGAAATAGTAAAAGTGCAGCTCCATTGTGGCCGGTTTCACTCTTCTCATCTATAATTGTGCTGATGGTTTTTGCTGAATCTGCTTACTATGGGGTGAACTATAACAGCTTTATTGACAAACAAAATATCTATCCAGAATCACCTGTTATAGAATATATCAGATCTCAACCTGGCAAATACAGGGTCGTTGGCTGGAAGGGTGCTCTGATTGCAGGTGCAGAGCAGGTATATGGTTATGACAGTATAACAGGATATGACCCGATGAAGATATATGCATATGAAAAAATTCTGACCAGTATCAATGGATCATACAGCCCTGTTTTCACCTGTGAGATTCAATCTGTTGATTCGGACTGGCTCAATTTTCTGAATGTAAGGTATATTGTCACAAGAGCTGATAACCAGGATCAGACTCTGAAGTCTGAGAGGTTCTCTCTTGTGTATGATGGTTCTGATGGCAAGGTTTATGAGAACAGAGCGTGTTACCCGAGGGCATTCAGAGTAACTGATCTTAACATGGTGAAACAGCTCTGCAACAGAGAGGTTAAAGAGAGAGATCTGATTCAGAGTATAGAGATCACTGAATCAGATCTGATTGATCTGAATAGCAGTGCGCCTCAAATCATAAAATATGAGGCTAATGAGATAATTATACATAATAAGACAACTATAGATAATGGATCATATATTGATACTCCTCATACCAATAACTCTCAATCCCTTATTGTTTTAAGTGAGGTGTGGTTTCCAGGGTGGAAGGTCTCTGTTGATGGAAAACCAGGCAAGATAGAAAAGATAGCATCAACTTTCATGGGAGTTGTTGTCTCAGGTGAGGAGAAGGAGATAAAGTTTCTGTTCCAGCCTGACTCGTTTAAAAATGGTCTCTGGATCTCACTCTCCTCTCTTATTTTTATAATATCCCTTGGATGCCTGATATCTCTGCATAAAATCAGACAGAACCGTTACAGAAAAGAGCTTATGTCGAGGAGATCTGAGCCGTTGTCGAGGAGAGCTGAACAGTTATGAAAGTCAGGAGAGTTGCATCATGATGAGAGTTAATAGTGATATCCATGATCGTTCTGATTGCTCTGGTCTCTCTTCCCCTCTTATTTCCATTGTAATTCCGGTTTACAACGAGGCGTTGAATATATCTGAACTTTATAAGAGGCTTCGTGCACTCCATCTGAGAACTGAAGTGATCTTTGTTGATGATGGCAGCAGTGACAACTCTGTTGAGATATTAAAGGAACTACAGCAGGATGATCCATCCATTATTGTTGTGAGCCTCAACAGAAGCTTTGGCCACCAGGTTGCCATTACAGCAGGGCTTGACCACTCAACAGGAGATGCAGTGGTCACCATGGACGGCGATCTTCAGCACCCCCCTGAGGTGATTCCTGCAATGGTGGAGAGGTGGCAACAGGGTTATGATGTTGTAAACGGTGCAAGAGAGAGAAGAGGAGGGGAGGGGCGTCTGAAGAGATATGCTGCCGCGCTCTTCTATATGGTTTTCAGAAAGATTGCAGATTATGAGATCACCTCTGATGAGGATGTGGGAGACTTCAGGCTCCTGGACAGAAAGGTTGTTGAGGCACTTGGGAATATCCGTGAACGGAGACGCTACATAAGAGGGCTTGTCTCCTGGATGGGTTATTCAACTGCAAATATCTTCTATGATCAGTCTCCAAGATTTGCTGGGCAGTCAAAGTACTCTTTCTGGAAGTCCCTTCTGCTCTCTCTTGATGCAATTACCACGTTCTCCTATGTTCCATTGAGGATTGCCGCTGGTATAGGGCTTGTTTTCTCAATAATGGGGTTCCTCCTTGGATTTCATGCGCTTTACCTTAAACTGTTTACTGATGATATCCAGGTACCAGGCTGGACTGTCATGTTTGTGGAACTCACCTTTCTTGGAGGTGTTCAGCTGATTGTGCTTGGAGTTCTTGGAGAGTACCTTGGCAGGGTGTTTGAAGAGGTGAGAGATCGACCACTCTACTATGTAAAGAATATCCATAGAGGAGAAGAGAAGAGCTTTCATAAAGGCAATGGTGATAGCTCTGCAAATTCTGATAATGGTCGTAACTCTGATAGTGATGATAACTCTGATAGTGCAGGCAGAGTTGAGTGCTGTTGGCATGGGAAAAAACGTAAAGATGAATCTTTTGAGAGATAAAAGATCAAGTGTAGAGCAGCAGGCTGACTTTTTTAATGCTCTTGGTTCTGATTATACAGATACTGTGGCAAGAGAGTATTCAACCATCTACACCCGTACTGTAAATGCCATCAATGGCCATATCAGAGGGGATCTGCTTGATATTGGAAGCGGAGGAGTCAACCTTTTCAGCTCTGCGGGAATTCATCTCTTTTATGATATCTCGCCTGTGCTGCTCTCTCTTCACAGTAGAGTTGATGAGCAGAGTAGAGTTAAAAACAGAGGTGCAGTTCAAAGTGGCGCTAACAGTATAGGCGCAGTTCAAAGTGGCGTTAACAGTATAGGCGCAGTTCAAAGTGGCGTTAACAGTATGGGTGCAGTTCAAAGTGGCGTTAACAGTATGGGTGCAGTTCAAAGTGGCAACAGATCACGTTTCCAGGTCTGTGGAGAGTCTGCAACCCTTCCTTTTATCTCAGAGTCCTTTGATACTGTACTTTTTCACTTTTCAATTCACCACTTTGCCCAGGAGAGGTTCAGTCTGACAGTTGATTATGTTGAAAGAGCGATTCATGAGGCTAAAAGAGTTCTCAGGCCGGAAGGTAAGGTCATAATTGCTGAAAATACTGTCTCTGACTCTCTGGAGATGGCAGAGTCACTTCTATTCCCTGTGGTCAGTAAGAGCCTTGAGATATTGAACTCTCCACCTGTGTTTCTCTTCTCGGAAAAGAGGTTGGCCAGAATACTCAGCAAAGCCAGATTAACTTCTGATACCATCTGTTCGTTTAAAGAGCCATCAAGGCTACTTGTATCCCCTTTAAATATGCGTCTTCGTCTTAACCCTGTAACTATAAAGGTTTTAGTGGCCAGCAATGTGTAAAAAAATTGGCGATAGCAGCAATCTCAGTCAAACCAGCGAAGAGACCCAGAAAGGACAAACCAGCGAAGAGATCCAGAAAGGGCTTTTTGATACTATTAGTAATAAGTATCTGCTCCACTATAATGACCACTACTCAAGGCTCTACAGGGAGAAATTCATATATGAGCCGATGGTAAGAGGGGTTGCTTTTGAGAATAGAAGAGTTCTTGATGCAATGTGTGGCAGCGGCCAGATATCAGAATTTGTATGTCAGAAGCAGTGTGAACTCCATGGTCTTGATATCTCAGAGAGGCAGATAGCACTTTACAGAGAGCGTTTCCCCAATGCCACCTCTCATGTCAGGTCTGTTCTGGATACAGGATTTCCAGACCACTATTTTGACCTTGTGTTGATGTGTGGCGGACTTCACCATGTGCATCCAGATATTAACAGAGCTGTTACTGAACTGTACAGGATACTCAGACCAGGAGGTCTCTTTCTCTTTGCAGAGCCCCACGCATGCACTGTTGTGGACAGAGCAAGAAGAGTGTGGTATGCAACAGACCCTTTTTTCATGAGCAATGAGTCTGCTGTGGACTATTTCAGGCTGGAGGGGCATTTTTCAGATCAGTTTAACAGAGTCAGCGTAAGCTATCTTGGGAATATTGCCTATTATCTTGTCTATAACAGCCTGATACTGAGAATTCCGTTGAGGGTTAAGAAGATCATTGCACCATCTGTGCTCTTTCTGGAGTCTGCACTTCTCCCTTTACAGACACATTTTTTCTCATCTTACCTTGTTGCACAGTGGCAGAAAAAGTAGGGTTATACTATGTTAAGAGTAAATGTTCAAAATGTTAATAAAAATTACCATCTCTATGCAAAACCCCATGACAGACTTTTGCAGGCGTTGTTGAGAAAACCCATGCACAAGCTCTTTGAAGTGCTTAAAGAGATCTCTTTTGAGGTTGGTTTCGGACAGTCACTTGGGATTATCGGAGACAATGGTGCTGGTAAGTCAACTCTGCTTAAACTCCTGGCAGGAACTGTCCAGCCCACAAGCGGCACCATTGAGGTCAATGGCAGAGTGGCAGCACTTCTGGAGCTTGGGGCAGGATTTCACCCGGAATTTACAGGTCGTCAGAATATATATCTTAATGCATCTCTTCTTGGAATATGTGATGATGAGATAAAGAAGAGAGAGGATGAGATAATTTCGTTTGCCGAGCTTCACGACTTTATTGACAGACCCGTCAGAACTTACTCATCAGGCATGTATGTCAGGCTTGCCTTCTCCATTGCAACAATGGTTGACCCTGATATTCTCATTATTGATGAGGCTCTCTCTGTAGGGGATATGGGGTTTCAGAAAAAATGCATGCAGCGGATGAACCACTTCAAGGAGCAGGGGAGGACAATGCTCTTTTGCAGCCACTCCATGTACCATGTTCAGGAGCTTTGTGATCGGGTGATATGGCTTGAGAATGGGAGAGTGAAAAGAGCTGGAAAGTGTGATGAGGTGGTTGCAGAGTACGAGGATTTCTGCAACAGCAAAAAGGAGAAGGATCAAGGAGAGTCAAGGGGAGCCAGAGGTGCAGGTGGAGCCTATTCATCTGAAGATGCTCATCATGAGGCAGCCCCTGAAAAGGATTGCCAGGTTGTCTCCTTTACCATGAAATCAGCAGATGGCAGGGTTGTCAGCACCCTCACTCCCCGGCAGCCGCTCCTCCTTGAGATGGATGTTGAGATTATGGCAGACGGTATAAGACCAAATTTCGGTTTTGCCATAATGAACAGCGAAGAGGAGATACTTGGAGCCACCCTTACAAATTATGATGCCATTCCCTGTGGTCCTTATAGTCGTGGAGATATGGTCAGTGTAAGCTATCTTATTGACTTTATCCCTTTACGTGTCGGATCATTTGTGTTATTGGGTGCGGTTTCTGATGATACTGGATTGCTCTGGTATGACAGCATGCGAATCGGTCCGGTTATTGTAACTCCTGAGAAGGGGATTGGGCGGATCTCGTTAAAAGGGTCATGGAAAATTCAACCAGGCACAAAGAGAGAGAAGAGAGAAAATTGAACATGAAAACAGAACAGGGTAGAGGGCGGCAGCCAATAATTATTCCGGCAACAGAACAGGGTAGAGGGCGGCAGCCAATAATTATTCCGGCAACAGAACAGGATAGAGGGTGGTAGCCAATGATGATTCCGGCTAATGTGATCTTGGAGGTGAGCGCTCTTTGTAACCTCTCCTGCCTCGGCTGTGCGCTGCATGGCCCCTGCGGGTTTGTGAGGCGCCCCTTTGGCAATATGAAAAAAGAGGTGTGGGAGCCTGTAATAAGAGAGATAGGTTCCTGGAACAGAGAGGTTGCTCTGACAGCTCATGGCGGTGGAGAGCCACTTTTGAATCCTCAATTCAGAGATATCTTGCAACTTGCCTCAACATTTCCCTCTGTTAAGACAGGCTTTCTGACCAATGGAATGCTCTTTAATGAATCATGGGCAGATTTCATCATCAGTATAAAACTTGACTGGATTGCAGTGAGCATTGACGGTACAGATCCTCAAACTCACGACATGATACGCAGAGGGTCAAACCTTGGTATGGTTGAGAAGAATCTTGGAACTCTTCTTAAGGCAAAGGAGAAGAGAGGCTCTTCCCTACCCCATGTTAAACTCAATATGGTTGCATATGATCAGATCATTGACCAGCAGGATAGCTTTGTTCAGAGGTGGATTGATAAGGTTGATTCTGTCATGGTATCCCATTACAGAAACCCTCCTGAGAGTAAACGCTGGCCAGGTGTCACTGCTGATGAGAGAAGAGCATGTCCTCTTCTATGGTCACAGGCTGTGGTTGCATGGGATGGCAGAATGGGCTTATGCTGTGAGGATTTTAATATTGACCACTCACCTGGAAAAGTTGGTGAGGGTGAAAGCCTGCTGAAACTGTGGAATGGTAAGGAGCTGTCACAGATAAGGAAGCTGCATACAAGTGGGGAGTATGACTCACACCCTATGTGCCGTGTATGTGACTCCTGGGCAGAGGAGTACTGCCGCTCCATACTACCTGATCAGAAGGGGTATGAGGTGATAAAGACACCATCCCAGGTAGTCTATACAAGGCATTTATGAATATTACCGAGAGATGCCTGGATCTATACTTCAGGAAAATTCTTGCAGTGGCAGCCCTTTTGCCGCCCCCGGCAGCGTATAAGATATTGAGTGTCACAGGCCACCTGTTCAGAGATTTTCGTGAGTACTCATGCGGATATGGGCCTGGCGCTCTTGTGAGGGCATGTCAGAGTCTGAAGGAGGTTGGTATTCTTAACTCCTGCAATATAAAAGAGGTTTTAAAAGAGTACCTCCGTTTTGAAACCCGCTTTGTTCTGGATAATATATGGGTAAGACGGCAGAACAGGCAGCATGTTCTGCACAGTTTCAATCAGGCAGATATCAATCGCCTGAAAAAGATGGTCAGTAACCGCAATTACGTTATTGTGACAGCCCATTTTTCAGGGTTGATAGAGATAGTTGAACTGATGAGAGTTACAGGCCATGAGGCAACCCTGATTGCTTCAAATGCAATGAGTCAGCCATGGAGTTGTGCAACTCCCATGCAGCGGAGTATGATAATGCTTTACCGTTCATGGATAAAACATCAATCTGTTCTCTTTTCTGATGAGAAGAGTCTGATAGAGCGCTGTTGTGATCTGCTCTCTTCTGGTAAATCAGTGGTGGTTGCAGCTGATGTACCAGGTTACAGAGGGGCAAGAGTCTCCATGTTCGGTAGATCTCTGTGGGTCCCGGCAGGTGCTGCAATAATGGCATCAAAATGTAATGTCCCGATCCTTATTGCTGTTCCATGGGCTTGTGCGTGTGATAAACCCTACAGAATTTTTCTTAGAACAGTTCCAGCCTCTGATGATTGTGATGCGGTGATGAGAAAAGTTTTTGAGCATATTGAAAGCGTTGTAAGGTTGCACCCGGCTGGTTGGAACGGGTGGCTCTATTTTGACAGAATGGTTGCAGCATAACCAGTCAACACCATTTTGACGCATCTCCCGTCATTGCTTACAGTGTGAAATCTGCAAAAGGAGAGCTTGCGCCAGAAGATCAGCAGAGAGCCTTGCAGCATAAGCTGGAAATAGGACTATATCCTGGAAATAGGAATATATATAGTGAGAGTTTTACTTTGAGTAAAAGTTATCCTTCAGGTGACCACAATCTGCTGCTTGCAGAGCTTGGAATCTCTTCTGATGCCAGGATTCTTGATGTTGGAGGCGGGGCCAATCCATTCAGGTTTGCAAAGGTGGTTGTGGATATGGATTACAGCTCTGGTAACAGCCACAGAGATGGCTCTGCCGCACCTCTCAGAGATGATGGTGTAACCTGTATTCAGGCAGATATCCAATCTCTTCCATTCAAGGATAATGCCTTTGACTTTGTTATCTGTCTGCATGTGCTTGAGCATGTTGACTCTCCTGGCAGAGCGTGTGATGAACTTATGCGTGTTGCAAAGTCAGGGTTTCTTGAGACTCCCCGTAAATGGACAGAGTATTATGCTGGCCATCCTACCCACAGGTGGCTTGTTGATCTGGTTGACAGATGCCTCACTTTTGAGCCCGTTACTTACAATGACTCTCCGTTTCTGAATTTTGCCCTTCCGCCTCTCTGGGACTCTCCTGAACTTCAAAGAAGGCTATTTGTTGATTTCTCAAATATTCCGTGTGTGCAGCTTGCCTGGAGTGAGGATGGATTCTGCTACAGAATTTCAGGTTGCCTGCCTGACTCTTCGAGCGTTCTCTTTGACCAGTCACTCTCTATTTCCGACAGATCAGGGGTTCTGGTGGAGTCCGGTTCTCTGCCTGAGTCAGGGGATCTTGTTGAGTCCGTGTCTCTGCCTGAGAATCTGAAAACCCCGGAATTTATTGCAGAGAGTCACTACTGTTTTGCAAGGAATCTGCTTTTGTGGATGGGGAAGTTTGAGACTGGATCATTTCATGCAGATACTGCACTTAAGATGGTGCCGGAGTCAGAAAAATATCAGCGACTCTCGCTCTTTTACAGAGTGCTCACAGTAGATATAAGAGATATAGCGGCCTTTTTTTCAGGGCTGGGTTTCAGGGGGATTTTTCAAAAGAACTCACCACAGACTCTGGGAGGCACGCATTTACACTCTTTATATCAGGCAGAGCTGCAAAAGATGCCGTCAATTAGACTGGTTCTTGCCGCACTGTTATGTCGGGCATTCAGATTCCTGACTCTGCGGATGTTGAAAACGTTCAGGAAGATTGTTGCTGTTTTTATATGAAAGCGATACTCTGGCTGGAGAAACTGTGATTGAAATCAGGCAGGGCACAAAAGATCATTTGGGATGGTGAAGGAGATATTGTATTGAATACTTTGCAAAGAGAGACTCTGCTGCCTCAAAGACCATACATATACGAGATAGAGCCAACCAACCACTGCCCATATACCTGCATCATGTGCCCACGCGGAACAGGGAAGATGAGAAGGCAGACAGGATATATGGAGCTTGATCACTTTGTCAGGATCCTCTCTATGTTTCCAGAGGAGCAGAGGGTTGTGAGGCTCCACCACTTTGGAGAGGCGATAGTTCATCCTGAAATTGAGACCATGATCAGAATGGTTGGTGAAGCAGGGCTGATATCTGTCATCTCACTTAACCCTGCAACCCTCAACGAGAGACTCTCCCGTAAGATTGTTGATGCAGCTCCCGGGATTGTCTGCTTCTCTCTGGATGCTTTTACAGACAGCGCTCTTACAAAGGTGAGAGGTATAAAGAGAACATACCGGAAATGCATTGAACTTATGGACTCTTTTATTGCACTTTCCCGCAGCTCAGGTCACAATATTATAAAGGTGATACAGACTGTGGCTCTTGATGAGAACTGTTGTGAGCCAAACAGAGATCATCTGGATGGCGGTGGAACAGAAGTGTCATTGGATGGCGAGGAGAGTCGCACAACAAGCTACATGGAGAGCGCTCTTGATGTATTGAAACGGAAATATAATGAACCTGATATCTTCTTTTACAGCGCGGATAATACAGGGTTTGGAGACCTTGATCTTGTTGAAAAGACAAAAGCTGGTGGAGCTGCTCTTCTCTTAAAGAACGCAAAGCCCTGCGCTGCCCCTTTTTCTGAAGTGTCTGTTTTATGGAACGGGGATGTGGTGTTGTGTTGCTATGACTATGACGGGTTCAATGTGGTAGGCAGTATCAGAGAAAATACCATAGAGGAGATCTGGCATGGCAGCAGAGTTGATAGGATCAGAAAAATGTTTCTGAACCGTTCAACTGAGAGGCTTATTCTCTGCTCCCGCTGTTTTCTTGCCCCTCACAATTTCAGTGAAAAGACCCCTCTTTGTGAGAAAAACTGGCATGAGGAGCGGGTGCTCATGGATCTGATAGCAGCTGTATCACCACTTTGAGAGTTTCAGATTTCACCCCCAAAAGGCTTGAGTTCTATTTGGGAGACTGTTTATTAAATCACCCTATTCTTACGGGTAGGATGGCTGGAGTAATTTATGAAGATTCTTGATGGAAAATATAATTTAAGACCTTTTACTGAAGATGATGAGAAGGGGGTGCTTAAGCTGTGGAAAATAGCATTCAACTCCACCATGTCGCCAGAACTGTTCCGATGGAAATATCTTGAAAACCCATATTCACAGGCCATGCTGCTCTGTGTTGCTGATAATGATGAAATTATAACTTTTTATGGAGGGATTCCCTACCTGTTTCAGTACAGTAAGAGGGTTGTACCAGCAGTTCACCTTATGGATATCATGTCCCATCCAATGCATCGTCAGAACAGAGTCTTTGAAAAGACAGCCAGGCAGTTCATGTCATATTTCTGCACCCCTGAGAATTTGCTCCTGATGTATGGTTTTCCAGGAGAGTTTCACTACTCAATAGGCGAGAGGATTTTAAATTACAGAAAGGTGACTCAATCCATTTATCTCACCTGTTCTCTGAATAGTGCAGAAGATATTGATGATTTTTCCTTACTGAGAGTACCACCAGGAGAGTTGAATGGCTTCTCCATGGAGCTTGTAAAGAGCATTGAGGAGAATGATTTATGGTTTGACAGTTTATGGGCAGAGTGCACAGATGACTACCCGTTTGCAATTGTGAGGGACTCAAAGTTTGTAAACTGGCGTTTTTTTAACCACCCTGAAAGAGAGTACACTGTTTTGAAATTTGTACTCTCTTCTGGCCAATCATCACCCAGCGGCAAATCATCATCCAGCAGTAAACCAGCCGCTGATTTAAACAATCAAAGATCTCAGGAGGCATATGCTGTCTTGCAGATTAGCGGAAGCAAGGCATCTATCATTGATATGCTCATGCCAGACTCTGCACTACTGTTCAGAAGAGTTCTCTCTTCTACCATAGACTATCTGGCTCCTAGGGGTATCAAAGATATTGAAACATGGCTTCCAGAGAACCACTTTCTTGCAACTCATGCCCTCTCCTTTGGGTTTAAGAGTCAGAAGGAGCCCATAGGGATCATTCCAACAGTCTCTCTCTTTGACCACTCCCCTTCGCTGGAATGGGTCAAGGCAAATATGTACCACAATATGGGGGATGGAGATCTCCTGTGAGCCGCCTTATGGTAAAATGGGCAGTATTGATCAATATGGAGAATATTTTAAAATAATGAACATAGTAAATTCTATTGTGGCCCCGTTTGCTGTTGCGCTGAAACACAGATCTCTGTTAAAGGGATTTGTGATCAGAGAGATTAAAGGGCGGTTTGCAGGAACTATGGGGGGCTTTGTCTGGACGTTTCTGGCTCCTGCTGCCACAATTGCAGCCTACTCATTTGTCTTTTCTGTTGTTATGCGGATGTCTGTATCAAAGGAGGAGACCGGAACAGATCAGTTTCTGATATTTTTTCTAACAGGATATTTTCCGTGGATCATGTTTGCTGACAGCCTTGCAAAGTCAGTATTTGTTCTGTTGAATGAATCGTCCCTGATCACAAAGGTTGTCTTTCCTATTGAACTTCTGCCGATAAGCACTGTTATTGCAACATTTATTATAAATGGTACGGGTTATGTTATTGTTTTAATTTTTCTTCTTATCAGAGGTTATTTCCATCTCTTCTGGCTCTGGATTCCTCTGTTGCTGACGATACAGGCCCTTTTTGCTCTGGGACTCTGTTTTTTCCTATCTGCCCTAAATGTCTTTTTCCGTGATACTTCAGAACTGCTCACCATAGTGATGATGCTCTGGTTTTTTTCTACCCCTGTTATCTACCCTGCTTCAATGATACCTGAAGGTATAAAGAGCCTTTTTTCAATGAATCCCATGCTGTTTTTCATAGATACCTTCAGAAGTGTTGTACTTATGCACAAGATTGATTTTTCATCACTTACCTATATGTTTCTGTTTGCAGCTCTCTCATTTATATTGGGGGCGTGGTTTTTTATCAAATCCAGACCAGCCTTTGGTGATGTGCTGTAAGATCATGATCTTTTGTAGACCAGCTTTTGTACTAATAAAATCTGCAACTCCGGTTTTTATAAGGTTGGTTGTAAGAGGTAGCATTGCATAATGAAAAAACTGTCGGATTCTCTGTAATGGGCTTAATTAAGATCAGGCTGCCTGAAAGTGGTGTCATGCAACTATTTGTCTTTGTCACCATCTCCTTTTTTTTACTGATGCCGTCACTCTATCTTTTATGGATAGATGCGCTTTCATTTAATGATATTGCACTCAAAACTGCTGTTTTCCCGTTGACTGTATGGATAGTGCAACGCCTGCTCTCTCTGGTAGCCTGCAAAAGTCTGACTCTCTCAACGGTTCTGGCAATCGTTTTTCTTATCCTCTTTTTCGTTGCAACCTGGATAGAGGCAGGGTTGATTCACTTTACAGGAAAAGAGTTCTCTCCCGATTTTTTCTATCATGTTAACTGGGAGAGCTCTATAATTGTTCTGCATACCTATAAATGGTTTCTGCTTTTCATGCTTATCTCCATTATAATATCCTCTCTTATTTTGCAAAAACAGCTCAAGTCCCAAAAGAGCAGTAGGGATTCCATAAGGCGTCGTTCTGTAATATACGCTCTTCTCTTCATTTTTCTCTGTCTTCCGAATACCGCAGTATGGGGGGTGTGCAAAGGGGCCTGGGAGTACTACTTCACCCATAAAATTGAGATTCAGCCAACCAGCCATGATAAGAAGGTGTTGTCAGATATTGGAATCCGCCTAATTACACAGAAGAGATCTGATATCAGGGCATCTCTTCCAGATCTTCCTGAAAATCTGATTGTTATCTTTCTGGAATCAATGAATTTTCAATTTGTCAATAATGCCGATTTTCCCGGCTTGACCCCCTTTTTAAACAGTTACTCAAACCGGTTTACTCTGCTTGGGAACCATATCAGTACTGAAAACGCCACATTGCCAGCAATGATCTCCAATTTATGCGGTATTATCCCGGACTACTCAATGGGAAATGATACTTTTTTTCTTGAGGAGTCCATCTATAAGGATCTTCCCTGCTTTACCGATATACTTCACACTGCCGGATATTATCAGGTATATATGGGCGGTGCCAAAAGCTCTTTTGCTGGTAAGGGAGATTTTCTGAGTCAGCACGGCTATGATGAAATTATTGGATGGGAGCAGTTACAGAATCTGGAGAGATACGAAGATGATGAGAGTCACTCCTATTGGGGATTGTATGACTCTGACCTCTTTGAAGAGGCCATATCAAAGGTTGAGAGTCTTAAAGAGAGATCTCCTTTTAACCTAACACTGTTGACTCTGAATACACACCTGCCAGGCATCTCTTCAAAGAGCTGTCCCGGCTACAAGGAAGAGAGTAAAAATGAGATGCTGGATGCCATCCACTGCTCTGATGCGGCAGTTGGCAGATTTCTGGACTGGCTTGATAAGAAAGGTTTTTTTGAAAATAGCACCATTGTCATTGTCGGGGATCACAAGATGTTCAACCATGAAAATACACGGGCAATTCTTGGAAAGAAGATGGCAGATCAGAGAATTTTCGGTCTGATCCATTCTCCTGGAGATCTTCTGCCAGCAGTAGTTGATGGCAGAACAGCACCCTATGATATGGCATCAACCATACCTGAACTGCTTGGGGTACACCACAATATCAGCTTCTCCATTGGTCAGTCTCTGCTGAAACCGATTACAGATAACCGCTTTATCCTTGACAGAGACCATCAGAACAGTGCCCATGGGTGTGATCCAATGAAGATATCACTTCCAATGAACCCTCCATTCTCTTCATGTGACCATAGACGGATTATCTCCATTATGGACCATAACCTCTCCAGTTTCACTCAACACGAGTCATCTATTATAGAGAAACTTGAACTGGTTATGATGCGGGCTTCAAAGCAGGAGGGTGGAAAACCCTCCATCTTTTTAGACAATATGGAACAGCTTGACCATATCTCTCAAGATGGGATGTGGAGAGATCCGACAGCCAGTGGCATTTACTGTGTGATACTCTCCTCAGACGGGAAGGTCAAGCAGCGCAATTTTTATGATGTGAGTGACCCTTCTGATATGGGAGATTTTATTGGGTTGCTTACTAACCTTGGATGGGGTGACTGGTTCTTCATGACGCACAAGGGGGATGTAATGGGACGTATCCCCTCCTCTGCCCACTATCTTCTGGAGAAGATGGGTTGGAAGATGCCGCTATCTCTGCTCAATGGCTCTGACTGCATCTTTGTAACCAGAATGGGCATTGACCCTGAAGCTGCTTTTTTCAGATACTCCAACTCCTCAGAAGAGCTGGAAGTAGAGCTTGGCTTTTCTGACCTTGAGGATCTGCTCCTGCTCCCATCCCCTCCAGAGACAAGAGAGGATATTTTCAACACTCCAGAACTTCTCTCCATGATGGTTGATGATGGATATGCTATCGGGATGAATATGGAGAGTGGTATTAAAATATGCGGTTTTGGCGGAGGAGATAGTTCAGTATCCTTTTTCCTGGAACATGTGAACCTGCAGCGGGGAGTCAACATTTTGCTCTTTTCCAGAGCCCACAAGCTTCTGGCCACTTTAAATTATGATTTTCATGATCCTGATGTTAATGTGGATGAGCTGCTTGAGGTTCTCAGCGCTGATACCTCAAAACTGGATATAACTGTTGTAGTTGCAGTTCATGACGACGCTAAAACCTATATGCCTTCAACTGTTACCCAGGCATTCAAAAATATGGGGGCAGAGAAAATTGATGATCTGGAGATCAGATCTCCTTATCTGCTGGTGTTTCATACAAAATATGGCATTATATATGAGGCTGTTGGAAAAAGTGGAGAGTGTATTATTCAAGGCAGTGGTAAAATAATAAAAAAGGTACTATCTTTTGCAGAAAAACAGAATGATAAATGAAAATGAGCTGATTCCATATAAAGAGGCAGTGATACCGGAAGGTAAATATCTCGTATTTGCGCCTCATCCTGACGATGAGACTCTGGGAATGGGTGGTACCATTGCCCTTGCCACCAGCAGAGGTTTTCCGGTGACCCTGGTATTTATGACCAATGGTGATATGGGGGGCAATCCTGATATCAGACAGGAGGAGGCCAGGCAGGCAGCAGAAATCCTTGGAATTGACAGGATCTTTCATCTGAACCTGGGTGATAGAAGAGTATGCTCTGAGAGTCTGCCAGAGGCATTGCTTGATGAGATTCTCACCACAACAGAGCCTGACCTCCTGTTTCTGCCCTCTTTTCAGGAGATCCATCCAGATCACAGGGCAACCACGCAGAAGATTCTCGCTTTTCTAAAAAAGAGGGGGTACCATTTTGATCTCTGGTTCTACGAGGTAAACAGACAGGGAGAGGTCAACAGAGTTATTGATATTGCCTCTGTTCTGGATCTGAAGGAGTCTGCCATTGAGTGTTACGCAAGTCAGATTGAACAGCTTGATTATAAAGAGCACGCACTCTGTCTTAACTTCATGCGAAGTATTACTCTTGGTGGAAAAAGCAGCTATGCAGAGGGGTTCTGGTGCCATGATGCAGGTGACTCCATGGATCCC
>Ga0209800_10002399_pt1 | contig 16648 bp, 13 predicted proteins | sample Higcelweek8metaG_FD_187174 | JGI IMG/M metagenome (GOLD analysis project Ga0209800, IMG submission 187174) | Freshwater pond sediment microbial communities from the University of Edinburgh, under environmental carbon perturbations - High... | ecosystem: Environmental > Aquatic > Freshwater >...
CGAATTGGAATTCAACGGCCAGGTCAACATGCTTAAAAATGCGATAATATTTGCAGATGAAGTAACAACTGTAAGTCCCAGCTATGCCATGGAGATTCAGACAAAAGCATTCGGCTGCGGTCTTGAAGGTGTCCTGGCTTTACAGACCTGCCGGCTGACAGGTTTACTTAATGGTATTGACAAATCAGTATGGAATCCTTCAACTGACACCTATCTGCCGGCACACTATTCATCCACTGATATTAAAGGTAAACAAACATGCCGCGCTGAGCTGCTAAAAAAACTTTTCTCTGATACTGAATTTACAGGAGCTGTTTTCGGCATGATCTGCAGATTGACAGATCAAAAAGGAATTGATCTGGTTCTTGCAAATGCGGACTTTTTTCGCGGCAACTGCCGCCTTATTATTCTTGGTTCCGGTGAAAAACGCTATCAGAATGCCTTGCGGTATCTTTCAGGGGCAATACCTGACAATATCTGTTTTATCAATAGCTTCGATGAGGCAATGAGCCATCTTATTGAAGCCGGAAGCGACTTTTTTCTTATGCCGTCACTTTACGAACCATGCGGACTGAATCAGATGTATTCACTCAATTACGGAACAATCCCATTAGTAAGCCAGGTTGGAGGTCTTCGTGACACTGTAATTGATATTGATGCATCACCTCTGAAGGGTACAGGAATCACGTTTCCGCCAACAGCACTGGATCTTCATAGCGGACTCATCAGGGCTGTTAAACTTTTTAATGATAAAACGCGCTTTACAACAATACAACAGCGCGGAATGAATGAAGATTTCAGCTGGACAAATGCGGTTCTCGCCTATGAACAGCTGTATCTGAATACTACGCAGGAATCATCGTTCAATAAAAACACTGATTCTGCGCCTTATTCTTTGTGTCAAAGTGTTGCCTGAGGCTGTCAACTTGACAATATCTAACTAAACAAAGGAGAATATATGTGTACGGTCAGACTATGCATGTTTAAATCAGTGATCTGTACAATGGGTATCATTTCACTGGTAATACTGGTCAGGACTTCAAGAAACAATCCTGATTTGTGGGAAAAAACCGGCAAACTTTTTGATTCTATTTTTGGAAATACCAATGATCAGATTGACAAAATTCGCTATACATTCAGGCATGTAAAACCGGATATCACACTATAATCAGTAATGTTTGACAATTCAAATTTTCAGATACATTTGATGATTTGTTATTTCAGTTCTCACAATCATACAAATAATCAATCTAATCTTTTATCGGAAGGAATCTATTATGCCAATCATGTCGCTTATTATTACGTTAGTCGTAGCGGGTGTTGTTTTATGGCTTATCAACACATACATACCGATGGATGGAAAAATCAAGAAAATACTTAACATTGTCGTAGTCATCATAGTTCTTATGTGGTTATTGAGTTTGTTTGGTGTATTGAACGGCTCGGTATCCGATATACGTATAGGAAAATAGATATAATGCTTTGACAAGCCGGCAGATAAACATGCCGGTTTCCGCTCTCGTATAGAGTATCAGATTTAATAAACTTTTTTATTTTCTAAGAAGGAGATCACATGCACCATTGTTTACGGGATATGATTGGCAGAAAAATACTCGCTACTGATGATGTGCTTGGAAAAGTCGATGATTTTTATTTCGATGATATTACATTGACAGCACACTATGTAATAGTGGAAACCGGAAACTGGTTATCAAAACGTAAAGTGCTTATTTCACTTGCAGCTTTAAAGATACAAAGCTGGAATTCCAATGTCTTCATAGTCAACATAACCTGTGCACAGGTTCGCGACAGCCCTGATATCGATACAAAAAAGCCTGTCTATCGTCAGATGGAAGAGAAGCTTCACAATCACTATCAATGGTCACACTACTGGGGTAATGGGTATGGCGGAACATTTGGAATCACACCATACTCACTTCTTGACAATTATCCACCAGAAAAGGCCGCTCCGCCTGCGCGTGAAGATGAGCAGCATCTTCGCAGTATTTGTCAAGTTACAAATTATAACATTCACGCAACTGACGGAATTATCGGCCGTGTTGATGACTTTCTGGTTGACAAAGACAACTGGAAAATCCATTTCCTGGTCATTGAAACAGGTGACTGGATGCTGAGTAAAAAGATACTTATTGCTACAGGCCTTATAAGCAATATCAATTGGGCAGATGCGAGTGTATATGTAAATTGCACACAGGAATCTCTATGTGACAATCCAAAATATGTCCCTGATGAATCTGAGGATCCTGATGACTGGACTAAAATCGAGTGACACTGATTCTGGAGAATCAGTTCCTGCTTGAATACTCCGCATCAGTGTTCAGTACCTGCAGCACATACTCTAAACTATATACATTCTGTTTAAACCAATAGTCTGTAACTGCCCGATCCTGAACCTGACCGCTTCGTACCAAAAATCAATTACTTTTTAAGAATAACCGCAGATGATCCCATCTGCATTCCGCGTGTCATGTAGATACCCGACGAAACTTTTCCATTAATCAACCTGTTTACATTTACGCTGCGTCCCATGGGATCTGCTGCCATTGAACCTCTGTAAACCGCATACCTGAGGCTGCTATTGTTTCTTTTTGTCATATAAGGATGTTTTACAGGAGTCGGATCAACGCCGGCATAGAAATTATCTACGTCGATATTGAGACTGTCCATGCACACCAGGCCAGCGGCAGCAACACTGAAATCAATTCCCGGCAGTGACGTAAGTAAATTACCATTTACATAAAAATCATATGATGATGAACCTGACAGCTTGACAACTTTCAATGTGTCGACAAAAAATGTCAGATTGCCAGTACCGTCATCATACGCTGCGCCGCGAATTTTCTGAGATGAACTGAGATTAAACGACTGCGTTCCGACAGCAGCACCGTAAGTTCTGCCCGCAGTTATCACAAATATTGCCTGTTTGCCAATTGTGTCGCCATCAAGCCGTAAACCATAGTAGCTTGTTCCAATTCCGCTCTTATGCTTGAATTCTGCGGACATAATGAAATCTGTCATTTTTACATCTGCATTCATTATCACATAAGTTCCGGCAGCACTTGTTTTAAGATTCAGAACACCTTCACCGACTGAAACAATTCCAGCGTTTGCACTATTTATCGACCAGTCAACTTTCAGGCTTCCTGATCCAAAATCATCCGAGAATGCAGTTCGTTCTGATCCCTGTGTAAACACATCGGTTATCACTAAATCATCAAATGTAACAGTACTTTTCGCAGAGACAATAAATGCGAAATTTTTTCCCGGAGTATTTACATCTTTTACAGCCTGAACGAACTGATTATTGACAAATATATTACAGTCTGATCCGCTCATACTGACTGCAAGAACATTCTGCTCATCAGCAACATAAGGGCATGGAATTCCCTGTACATCTTTGCCGGGAGTTCCCATATATAAAGCACCATTGCCAAGAAACACTGCAATTGAACCCATATTTTCCGAATTAAAACCCAGAGCAAAACCACAAATTATAGAATCACTGCTGCGTGTAATCTTTGCAGATGCAGTAAAAACCGCCGGCTTTACTGTAAACTCATGGAAATAATATCCGGAAAAAGAGTCACTTGAATTTGTCACTGCGCATGCACCGCCGGTAAATGCTGCAGCTATGAAAGGATTGGATATGGACCAGTTCTGGCTTGATTGTGCACCACTTGAGAAATTGTCTTCAAAAAGCACTGTCCCATGAGCCGCAAAAGCCAGACCTGCTATTAAAAAGGTAAATAATCCTGCAAATGTTTTTTTAATCATAAAACCCCCTCCTATTAAAATCACTGTGTTTGAAGTCAACAGAATACAAAAATATCAATTATCATTTATAGCTTCACTACTCTGTAAGTATACATTTAATGCAGATGAAATTTCATGTTTACATTAAGTTTTCTATAACATTCTGTATTCTCAGGGAATACAATTGAATGAACTGACATGTTTCGAATGTTGCATGTATCAGTTTGATTTGGTATAAATTATGAGATGGGAGATTTGTATAATAACCGATTTATTATTTGAAAAACAAGTAATTATAGAATACAAAAAAGATATATTCTGCAGCTTCATTGCTTTACAATGATCTGGCATCATTCAGACTGGCAACATTTCATGTCGTAAAGCGCTGAGTAATTTTCTTCAGATCTGCACCAAGATCTGCAAGGTTACGCATGCCGGATGTGATCTCAGTAATCGCTATTGAGGTCTCCTCTGATGATTTATCCACTTCCTGCATTCCGGTACTGACTGAGATAATGTTATCTGCAGATGATGTGACTTTTTTTGCAATATTACGGGCATTTGAACTTGCAGAACTCATATTTGTCGAAATAAGATTAACTGACAGATGCTGTTCCTGGACAGAATTGACAATAGATTCGCTATATGTAAATATAGAATGAATTATAGCTACAATCTGTTCAATCGCAGCAGTTGCCTGTTCAGCACTGTTCTGCATTAATTTTATTTTAAGTTTTATCTCTTCAGTCGCTTGTGTTGTCCTGACTGCTAATGTTTTTACCTCTTTGGCAACTACCGCAAAGCCTTTCCCGGCTTCCCCAGCATGAGCTGCTTCGATAGTTGCATTCAAAGCAAGCAGGTTTGTCTGATCTGCAATTTGTTTGATAACAGCACTCACATTTCCAATCTCCTGAGCAGATAAACTCAATTGTTGCATAATTTTCTGAACAGATCTGGCTTCAAGATCTGCATTTGTTGCTATTTTTGTCTCTTCCTGACAGTTTTTCGTTACTTCCCCGATAGATGAACTCATCTGCTCAATTGAAGCTGCAATTTCAGTAACTGAACGGGACATGTTATTGGTTGATTCTGCAATATCATTGACATTCGATGAAACCTGATTTGCCGACAGACTCACACTTGATGTTTTTTCACGCTGAATTTTAACGATGCCCGATACTTGACCAGCTATTTTCCCGGATTGTTCCGTCTGTACAAACAGTGTAGAAGCACCTGATTTGATCAGATTAATCATTTCTTTAAGATTAGTGACTGTTTCACTTAATCTTTTTGATATCTGACTGATCTCATCAGTACCATCAACAGGTATTTTAACGGTCAGATCACCCTGCCCGATAATTTCCATCTTCTGTAAAAGCTGATTAATCGGATTAGTGATCGAAGCAATAAGAGAAAATGAAAATAGAAGAAAGAATGTGACTGTCAATCCGATCAGTAAAAGGGACGCAACCAGAGATATTATTTTGACAGTACTTATAGACTTTTCAGAATTTAAGATAAGGGCTGCAATAACAGACTGAATTTCCATGGATTGGGATGCAAATTCTGCAACAATATCGTTTTCGGCTTTACAAACAATAAAAAGGTCATCTGCCGATCTGAGCGCATTTTTCATAGCTTTTTCAAAGTCATTCACGGATTTCTGATTGTCAGGGTCATTCATGGAATTTGCAAAAGAATGAAACGCGTCGAAAATGGAACTTTTATTTTTAACCATCGTTTTAAAAGGAGCTTCTATTGAAATGTCATTATTTATTAATAACTCTTCAATTTTAGATTTGACATTAAGAAAAAATATCCTCCCATCACGGGCAACATTGAGATATTCACTCTCCTGAACACTTAACCGCTCACCAACCATTTGAAGGTCTGCTTCATGTGATTCAATCCGGTTCAGAATGGATTCAACTGCTTTATCTGATTGATTGACAAATCCAGATATTTCTGAAACAATTTCATATTTATTTTTTTCTGTTTTACTCAGTTCAAGAAACAATTTGTCTAAATTCTGATTAGAGCTGATAAGCTTGTTAATGCCTTTACTTTTTTGAGATTTCCTGGTAATCAGCCAGTCAAGAGTCTTAATATTAATCTTCTTTACTGAATCATATGCCTTCACCTGAACAATATCAAAATGTGATATCAGTTTTGTGGAAATCTGGGCTTTTTTCAATACGCAGTTATCAACCGTAACAGCCTTCTCCATCACCCGTAAAGTATCCTCCGTCAGAATCCTTACATAATATTGCTGAAAAACAACAACTATTATTACTAACAGCCCGCATCCGGTGAATGCAAGCAGTCTTTGCCTTACTGTCAATCTAAGTAATGGTGATGACAGTATTTTAAACACATTATTCAACATCTTGCAGTGGTTCCATTTTTTTACCAGATGGTTTATAAATGCTTCTATTTTTTTCAGGTGTCAATACTGAAATTGCTGAATCAGCCGGATAAATATATGCACTGCCCGATTTTTTGTTCCGGTAATAAAACATCAATAAAAGCAGTGCATATTCTAAAATTGAAAGATTGAAACCGGATCTATTTTTTCAAAATTTATCAATTTCTTCAAGTGTAATATCATAAACACCACATCCGACAATAACCGCTACACCATCACAGGTCGCCTTTTTTACATATGATATTTTTACAGAACGGTCGGTTTCTCCTGGTTTAGGCCAGAGATAATCAACCCAGCCGCTGCCGCTATCTTTACAAACTGCGATCATATCAACAAAAAACCTTTTTCCATTGGAATCTTTAAGACCAATAAGATCCTGTCCCTCCATACCCGGTTTAATCGGATGCATCAGCATTTTCCCATTCATGTCGTTAATCCATATATAGGTGCCTGCAAAAATGAATCCGCTTGTTCTGCCCTTGAATTTTGAAAATGATTTTTTTCCTTCCTTATTGATTATTTCACATGCTTTTGATACTTTGTCAACAATCATTTGCGGTGTAGCTTTTGTGGCTGCAGTAGTTGCGCAGAATTTCTCTGTCTCGGCAGCCAGCTGCTTAGCGGTTTCACTGACTTCTGCGACTATAGAAAAAGAGAAAACCATTAGTAATCCTAAAGATAGAGCAGCACGTTTGAGCATTTGACACTTCCTTAAAAAAAGATGCGATGAGAATGATATTTATTTACTAATCATAAGCTGATTCATAACGTAATTCAAGATAATAATCAAATTTAGCTTCCTGGGTTACCTGAAAATAAAAAAAATTATAAATATTAAAATTTCATTAAAGTTTATTAATTTTCTGCCGATATAAATAACAGGAAAAATATTATTCAGGAGGTGTTTTATGAACGGAATCAATCAGGTCAATGGCGCGAGTAATCTTAAAGCTGCGGCTCCGCAGGTTAATCGCAGAGACACAACCGAAGAAACAAGAGAAACTCAGGTACAAAGAACAAAGGAAATGCAGCAGAAAGCCGCTCAGCAGGCTCCAGCAAAAACGCCAACAGAAAATGGCAGCGGCGAGACTATTAATCTGACAGCGTAAAAAACGATTACCAGTCTATTTAATTTGAAAGACCGCAATGGAGAATTTGCGGCCTTTTTTATTATAGATATTTTCGTCATATCTGTTAAGAAATATGACGAAAATATCTGAAGTCCCTGACGCTCAAAAAATTGGCGTTATCAGATAGTAAACGACTGCGGAAGTCATGAAAAAAATCACCTGAATTTCTTCTCAGTTTTTATCAGATATATCCCGTTTGCATCGCGATCAATTCTTTTTGCTTCACGTCCGGTTATGGAATACAGCATCTGTGTTCTTTTGTCAACAGCTGCAGGGGACACACTATTCAGATTGAGTACCGGATAAACGCCTTGTGAATTCATTTTTTTTTCAGTAATGACACTGTTTCCGATTACTGCAGTGCCGGACTCACCTTTGTCCACCGGCGCTGTGCCGCTATGCCCCATATTTGTAGCATTTGTCAAACAAAGAATAAGTTTTCCATCCTGAACAACAATGTTTTTCGCTGCAAAATCCACAAGATTACCATCAAATGTCCAATCCCCCTTTGCCCAGCGGGAATTAGAAAAGGTATTGAAATCATCTGTCCATTTAAGCTTAAAATCCGATCCATTCTCTCCTGCACCTGGAGTATACTCGTAGTATTTCATCCAGTTTATATATTGATAAAGCGGTAATATTGACGGATCAAACGCGCCAACCCAGCCTGGTGAATCTGAAATCCATATGTTGAAGCGATAGGACTGCATCTTGTCCTGACAATCAGTCACCTGCTTTCCGGTGGCTTTCCGGAGTTCCACACCATCAAGAAACCACGCGATATAGTCTGGTGTCCATTCAACAGTATAAGTGTGATAGTCATCACATAGCGCATCTGCTGATGTATGCACCATCTCTGAAGTAACTTTACTTGCAAGATTTCCGGTTATAATGTTTGATTGAAATGAGTTTTTACTTTTTCCAAACACCTCGACATCAACCTCTCTCCAGGGTTCAGGTGTTCCCAGATATGAATCATTGTAATAGAGAAAGAATGTTGAGAGAGTTCCACTGCCATAAGCTGTTTTCATTCGTATTTCAAATTTTCCATATTTTACCTCTTCCATTGAATAGAGTTCCGCACCTCGATAATCCTTTGCAGACACTGCAAAGCTTAAAAGCATTGCCGCAATGGTAATGGTTGAAAAATATCGTTTCATTTTTTAATTCTCCCTTTTTAAAAGTACATTTGAATTATTTTACAGACATAAAGCATTTATTGCTTTAAAATGTTGAGAACCCCATCTGACTGGATTTCTCAGATCTTAAATAAAAAGATACAAAAAAAGTGGCTGTCTGTCTTTGCAGGAAGACTCCAAAATATTTGTAGAAGTGGTCAATTCCCTGTTTTGAGAAGATTTTATGCCTAATTTGCAAAGCTTAAATAGAAAAATTCACGTTTCAAGTATAACATACAAGAAAATCATACTGATTTTCAGTGGACTGGGGCTTGTACTTCTTACTGCAATTTTGTATCTGCGATTTGGTGAAAACCAGACAATTGAATTACAACGTGTGCCAATTACCGCCTATGATGACCGAATTGAAATGGAGCAGCCGGGTAATTCTGAAGCCATATCATTTTGGAGTGATGCTGACGGATTCAAATTCAGCTACCTTCTGAAAAAAGGATTTGCATACCCATATGCCGGATTTTCCATAACTCTCAAAGACAGCAGTGGAAATTTCTTTGACTGCACTGATTTTGATGCAATTAAAATCAGCATTATTTCATCGGAGCTTTCAGATTGCAAATTATACCTTAAATTGTTTGATCAGAAATTTTCTGTAAAAAGTGATGAACTCTCTGAGCGCTACCTGCTCAAAGACCTGATGATCAGCGCAGTTCCATCAACCTATACAATTCCATTCAAACAATTTTCTACTCCCAATTGGTGGTATCAGAAAAATAATATTACACTTATGGATGTTTCTTCGATTGATTTTTCAAAAGTTACTGCACTTAGAATTGAAAGCGGTGCAACTGCAAAGACAGATATTACAGATACAATTACTATTTCAAAGATTACTCTTGTAAGACGCTGGAACATGCCTCTGATTCTTTTACTTTCACTGCTGCTTGCAGCAATACTTTTTATTGTAACAAAAAATCTGATAAAGATCAAAAATAAAAAAATAAAAAAAAGTCCCCTTATTATTACTTATGAGAAAAAAGATATAGGCAATTACCGGGATACTGATGCACAGCGCATAAGCGATTATATAGCAAAACACTTTTCCGAGCCGCAGCTCTCAATCTTGACAGCAGGAACAGAACTGGGATTTTCTCAGAAAAAGATCGCGAAGATAATGAATGATGTTTTTAAAATGAGCTTCAAACAGTATATTACGTCGATCAGGATTCATGAGGCAAAACGGATGCTGAATGAATCTGACCGCCTTGTAATTGATATTGCGCTGGCAGTCGGATTCAATAATGTCTCTCATTTCAACCGTGTTTTCAAAACCATTGAAGAGATGAGCCCGCTTGAGTTCCGCAACAGGAAACAGGCATGATTTTTTATTGTCAGCTGCAGTTTACATTACGTTATTGACAACGCAATTCTCAACAGAATATTTATACCATTTAGTAAATCAGCTGAAATTGTAAGTGGCAGATAATGTTTGATATGAAAATGTCACCTGATAAATCAGGTGACATTTTCAGTTATAGCACTGACTGACATCAGTATTTATTCAATTTAGAAAAGATACATAGGATGCGAATCAGGATTTTTGCCGAAACATGTAATCTGGTCAATGTTCTTTATTTTCTGACCCTTGAGAACTGAAAACAGGAAGCGTTCAATACCAAGACCGCCGCCATAAGTGCTTGGAAAAAGCCCGTTACCCTTGCTGTCAAGCTGCGCGACTGCAAGCAGGAACGGCCCGTATCCGCCGAGTTCATTGATATTTTCAAGCACCCCGTCTTTAATTACAGGTCTTACAGGAATAATCTTATTATCCAGAAGTCTCTCAACTATCGGTTCATACAGCCATTCCCTCACCGCACCAGACAATACCTCATAAGCTTTGCCGCGCTTGAGGTCAGTTGACAATGAACAGGCACAGAGGTCGTAGTTGTAAATCATATCTGATGGAATTGAAGATGTATTTATTTTCTTTCCATCAGCAAGCAGGTATGGATAGACAAGATCGTAGTTCTCACGCAGAAGTCCGGTGATCCAGAAAAACTGTGACTTGCAGTCTTCACCGATTTTCTCCTCAAGAGAGCTTGCGCCGAAACGTGCCACTGCCTCGTCTTTTCTGTATCTCGGGAATGGACACTTAGGAATCTCGAGACGAACTCCCAGAGCGTCAAGATCTTTCTGATTTCTATCAAGCAGTTCAGTCACGATGCTGACAATCATTCCCTCAAAGAGGGACAGTGCCGCGTCCATATCGTTTCTCAATACTTTTTTGACTTCTTCAGTCTTATTCAGATAGTCACTAATTGTCAATTGACTATCCCGACGCATTTCAACATCCATCTGAGAAAAATCAATCAGATATTTGTTTCTCTGAACACCTGTTGCGCTCTGAATCTCAAGACGGATATTCGGAGAATCAACAAAAATTCCTTTAATGGCCTTATTGAAACAGGCAAGAAATTTGTTGTATATCATTGAATGAGTCGTAGTATACTGATGTCCCTTGTAACGAATGGTCGGTGTATGCTCGACATCGTGTGCAAGAGGATCGGTTACAGGCCCTAGTGATACTTTTTCAATGTTGAACAACCCTTTACTGATCAGATAATTATGCATTGTCTGAACCATTGTCGTACGGATTGCCATTACATGAAACATCTCATCACTCATCCACTTATCAATGTAATGTTCCTTCATGAACGTCTGCAGATTCTGTCCGTTTTCGATCAGCGCCGACTGAAAATTGTACAGGCTTTCACTGATTGAACCGTTTTCGGTTGCCATAGCTGTCCCTCCAGAGTTAAGTGATTTACATTTAATTTTTTATTCATTACTGCATTTGTCAATAAATTTACATATGTTAATTTTGTTCTAGACAATCCTCAATCATTACACGAAGCATTTCGCATCTTGATTCTTCAACAATTTTTTTTCTGTCTTCACCAACTACATAAAATACATCTATAGCCTGAGCAACTCTTGTTGAAAGTTTCGCAGAGACAATATTTACTTTACTTTCAGACAGGCACTGTGCGACACGAAACAATAATCCAAACTGATCAGAAGTTCTTATTTCAATTACAGTATACTCCATCGAAATGCTGTTGCTTATAAGTACTTCAGATTTTACTATGTTTGATCTGCGCTGCGTCTTTGACGGATACAACCGGTATCTTTCGTCAATCAACTGCCTTGTTGTAAACTTCTTCCCAAGAATCAGATCCCATTTTCTGCAGATATTTTTTATATGCTGTGCTGATTCAATCTGAATTGTCTTATCCGGCTCAACATGGAAAATATCAAATACCCTGTTATCTTCTGTCGCTATCTGTGCAGATAGGATATTATACCCTTCCGAAGACAGGCAGCCGGCGATATCTGCAAAGAAACCTGGTCTGTCGAACCCTATTATGATAAGACGTTCAAATCCGGTATATTTCTCGGATGCGATATTGATGGCATCTGCATCTGACAATGAATCAAACAGGTATCCGTACTTGCGCATATCTTTCTGCATATTATGATAAGGATTCAGATTTGAATTGAAACCCGCATTTCCATTCAGGTATTTCTTTACACGATCATAGACAGCCTCAAGCTGCATTCCTTTCCACACTGTCCATGTTTTTTTTCCGACACTCCTGATATCTATAACAGTTAATATGTAAAGAAGATCAAGGTTCTGCCGGTTATTGACAATATCAGCAAAACCAGCAATTATATGCTCCTCAGGCTCGCGTCTGAAAGCAAGCATTGAAAGTTCAAGGTGATATTCAATAAGAAATGCAATCAGATCGCGTTTACGTTCATTAATACCGAACCTGTCTGCCACATTGACAGCGATCATAGCCCCGCTGAAAGCATGATTTCCAGCAGGTGATTTACCTATATCATGAAGTAAAACAGCCATTCTGAGAACAAAAATATCATCAATTGTTTTAAAAACCGAAGCAATATGTTCAGAAGCTTCTTTTTCTATTTCATCAATCATTGAAAATGCATAAAGAATATGCTGATCAACTGTAAACTCATGATATGAATCGTACTCTACTTTACATTTAATTGCCATGAATTCAGGCAGAAGCAAATAAAGAAACCCGGTTTCATACATGCTTCTCAGTACTTTTCCAAGAGGAGCTCTCAGCGACATAAGCTCAATAAACAGGCTGCTGAATTCCGGAAACGCTATCTCCTTATCCATGTACTCTTCGGCAATTCTGCGGATATGGTTTTCGAGTTTAGTATTTGGTAAAGCATGGTACTGTACAGAAAGCAGATACACCTCCAGCACCCATCTTATGGAATCTCTGTCAGACAGAGGCAGATAACCACGGTATGACAGATAACCATCAAGTAAACATACTTTAGGTCCGACTTTTATCGACCCGACTGCCCATCGGAGAGTCTGGAACAGATGCTTTTTTCCCTCATTTATTTCCAGATACAATTGCAGCAGTTGCTTTACATTATGAACAGTCTTGAAAAAATCCTCCATGAGCATTCCTGCATTGTCATCGCCGTATCCGAGATACCGGGCGACAGACCGCTGTACAGAAATCTCAAGTATGTCAAGACGCCTGCCGGCAGTCATATGAAGCGCACATCGCATTTCGAGCAGTTTTTCATAAGCTCTCTCAAAATTATTGCGGTTCTTCTGATCAAATGACAGATAGTATCCATTTTCCTGTATTGTATATTTTCCATCTGCAACCCTCATGCCCCAGATTATTCTCTGGCAGTCACGCAGTGTGCAGACACCGGTTTTCAGATTGGGTTCGACCGTGTACAGTGATGTATCTGCTGAAAACAGGCCGCCAGTAAAAGAAGCACTTATTTCGTCAAGAAACCACTGCCTGCGGTGCCGGAATCCGGGTTCAACGACCTGATTTACAAGACGTTTATACAGATGCTTACTTCCAGCTAAATACCTCATGTCAAGAAGAGCTGTATCTGTCGCAATATCCTGACCCATTATCCTGCGGCATTCAGGTATGTTTCTTACAACGCAGCCAAGCGGCAGCCCTGTATCCCATATTGCGCGTACAAGACGCGCCACGTGCTCATCAGTTTGCTCCCCGTCATAAAGTATAAGCAGATCGACATCTGAATAAGGACAGAGCTCTTCACGACCGTACCCTCCAACAGCAAGCAGGCTGATTTTCTCACTGTATTTCTCAGCGAGATCATTGAACAGATTGACAAGTATAGAGTCTGTTATTTTTACAAATGATGATATGGCAGAAACAGGCGAACTTTTCAGTTTCTCTTCAGAAAAGCACTCTGATCGATCTATTTTAGGTTTATCCATACAAACACCTGTTGTCATTTTACTGCCGCATTCTGAAATTGTTCAATTAATGGCTGTTTAGATCGCATCTGCTCCGCGTTCCCGGGTCCTTATTCTTATAACATCCTCAAGCGGAAGGACAAATATTTTACCATCCCCTATTTTTCCTTCAGCACCTGTACGGGCAGCATCTGTTATCGCTGCAATCGTCTCTTCGAGATACTTGTCCTCAAGGGCAATCTCTAGCTTTACTTTTCGTACAAAATTAATCTGATATTCATGACCTCGGTATACTTCCTTATGGCCTTTCTGACGACCTATGCCGTCAACATCAGATACTGTAAGGCGAAGAACATCAATGCGGCTCAGCGCCTCTACCACCGCGTCAATTTTTGTCGGTTGAACTATCGCTATCACATATTTCATTTATCACTCCTCCGCAACATATCTATTCGTAAATAAACCGGTATCACGTATATCAGATTCAGGATATGCACCGATCGAATGTATTGACAGATCCGATCCGCGGATTTCCTGATCTTTAGTTAATCTGATTCCTATTGTACTCTTGACAGCAAAATAAACAAGGGAACTGCTTAAAAGGGCAAATGCACACGCCGCCAATGTACCTGTCAACTGTGACAGAAATGATACACCGCCGATTCCTCCAAAAAATTTCTGTCCGAAAATTCCAGCCGCGATTCCTCCCCATGAACCGCATAATCCATGAAGCGGCCACACTCCAAGCACATCATCAATGCGCATTTTTTCTGTTTCCCACTTGAATCCGAAAATAAATATCAGTGCTGCTGCTCCGCCTATTAAAAATGCCCCGAATGGATGAACTATATCGCTTCCAGCGCAAATCGCAATGAGCCCTGCAAGCGCTCCATTGTGAATAAAGCCCGGATCGTTTCTCGAAAAGACAAGTGCAGACAGTACTCCGCCTACCATTGCAAAAAGTGTATTTACAGCCACTAGTCCGCTTATACCGTCAAATTTCTGTGCGCTCATGACATTAAACCCGAACCACCCTATGGCAAGTATCCAGCTTCCAAGTGACAAATAGGGAATACTTGACACCGGGATACCAGCGCTTCTGCCGTTCACCCACCGCCCGATGCGCTGTCCAAGAAGAACCACTGCCGGAAGAGCGATCCAGCCGCCCATTGAATGTACAACAACTGAACCGGCATAGTCGTGAAAAGCTGCCCCGAATGAGCTTTTCATCCAGTCCTGAAAGAATAAATTCTTTCCCCATATAACCGATTCAAACAGCGGATAGACAAACGCTACAAAAACGGCGCCCGCAAAAACCTGGGGCCAGAATTTCGCGCGCTCAGCGATGCCGCCTGAAATAATTGCCGGTATGCATGCGGCGAATGTTGTCAGGAAAAAACAGTGCAGAAGGTCAAACCCGCGTCCTCCCGGAACTGCAGTTCCATTGACAAAATTGAGAAGAGTATCAGCCCCTGCCCAGAAATTTATCCCGTAGGCAATCGGAAAACCTATGCAGAAGTAAATTACAGTCGACACTGACCAGTCTGTCAGTATTTTTACAAATGCATTAACCTGATTCTTTACACGTACAGTTCCGGCTTCAAGCAGCGCGAAACCGGCATGCATTGAGAAGATCATTACCGCGCCGAGCATGAGAAACAACACATCGGCGCTCATTCTTATACCCTGCATCTCGTCACCCATCAGAAATCCCTCCCCGGAGTGCTTCCATCAGCATATTTCCAGCAGATCTTGTCCTTCGATGCCTTGACAAATCCCAAAAAAAGCGGATGGGGCCGGTTTGGTCTGGACTTGAATTCCGGATGAAACTGACAGGCCACAAACCATGGGTGATCTGCGATTTCTACCATCTCGACAATATGCTCATCGGGAGACAAGCCGGCAAGAATCATGCCGTTCTTTACAAACTGGTCACGATACTCATTATTTATCTCATACCTGTGGCGATGGCGTTCGCTTATGGAATGCTTTTTGTAAACCCCAAAAGACTTTGATTTTTCATCAAGCATGCATGGATACTGGCCAAGACGCATAGTGCCGCCCAGTTCTTTAACATTCTTCTGATCAAGCATAAGGTCTACAACCGGATATGGTGTCGACGGGTCAAGTTCAGCGCTGTTTGCGCCGTCAAGTCCAAGCACATTTCTGGCAAATTCAATGACTGCAATCTGCATACCAAGACAGATGCCGAAATATGGAATCCCCTTTTCACGGGCATATCTGGCAGACTCTATTTTTCCTTCAGTTCCGCGTGTTCCGAAACCTCCGGGCACAAGAATACCGTCTGCACTGCCAAGAATTTTATCAGCAGTCTGAGGCGTCACATCATCAGCCTCGATCCAGTTGATGTTCACCCGTGTATGATTGGCTGCCCCGGCATGGGTAAGTGCTTCCACTATTGACAAATAGGCATCGTGGAGTCCGACATACTTTCCTACAAGCGCAATAGTTGTCGTGTCCTTCGGGCAGGACATATTCTTAGACAATTCTTCCCATTCAGAGAGCGCAGATTCCTTTTTTGCAAAGCCAAACTTTTCACATACGACATCTGCAAAACCCTGTTTGTCAAGCGCAAGCGGCACATCATAGAGACTTTTAAGCGTTTTGTTTTCAAAAACGCACCGGGGCGGCACATTGCAGAAAAGAGATATCTTCTTCTTGAGATCATCTGTAAGACCGATTTCCGTTCTGCAGACAAGAATATCAGGCTGTATTCCCTGAGACAGCAGTTCCTTGACAGAATGCTGAGTGGGTTTTGTCTTCTGCTCATCTGATGCCGACAGATAAGGCAATAGTGTCACATGCATAAAAAGACAGTTCTCGCGGCCCTCATCAATTGCAAACTCACGGGCAGCCTCGA
>Ga0209800_10002400_pt1 | contig 16646 bp, 13 predicted proteins | sample Higcelweek8metaG_FD_187174 | JGI IMG/M metagenome (GOLD analysis project Ga0209800, IMG submission 187174) | Freshwater pond sediment microbial communities from the University of Edinburgh, under environmental carbon perturbations - High... | ecosystem: Environmental > Aquatic > Freshwater >...
TAGCGTTCGCGGATGAGCCTCGCCACGGTGGGCGCGGTGAATCCGTACTTCTCGGCCAGCTTTTCCGCCGGGGCGCTCTCGCCGAAGTGGTCCAGCCCGAGCGCCAGGCCGAACAGGCCCACGTACTGGTGCCAGCCCTCGGGGCGTCCGGCCTCGATGGCCACGCGCCGCTCCACCGAGGGCGGCAGCACGGACTCCTTGTAGTACATGGGCTGGGCCTCGAAGAGGTTCACCGAGGGCATGCTGACCACGCGGATCATGCGGCCCGGCTCCTCGTTCTCCAGGATCTTCACGGCCTCCAGCGCCAGGGAGACCTCGGAGCCCGAGGCCATGACGATGAGCTCCGGCGCGGCCTTGCAGTCCTTGAGGACATAGCCGCCGCGCTTCACGCCCTCGGCCACGGCCGGGTACACGGCCGGGTCCATGACCGGCAGGCCCTGGCGGGTCAGGAACAGGCAGCTGGGCTTGTCCGTCTGGCGCAGGGCCAGCTCCAGGCACAGCGCGGTCTCGGTGGCGTCGGCCGGGCGCAGGTCCAGCAGGTTCGGGATGAGCCGCAGGCTTGCCACGTGCTCGATGGGCTGGTGCGTGGGGCCGTCCTCGCCCACGTAGAAGGAGTCGTGGGTGAACACGTAGAGCACGGGCAGCTTCTGCAGGGCCGACATGCGGATGGCGTTGCGGCAGTAGTCGGAGAAGGTCAGGAAGGTGGCGCCGAAGGGCAGCACCCCGCCGTGCAGGGCCATGCCGTTCAAGATGGCGGCCATGGGGAATTCGCGCACGCCGAAGGACAGGTTCCGGCCCAGCGGGTTGTCGGCCGCGAAGATGCCCACGGCGTCGCGGAATTTGGCTGTCTGGTTCGAGGGATCGAGGTCCGCGCTGCCGCCCATGAGGTTCGGCAGGGCGTCCTTCAGCACGTTCAGGCAGGCTCCCCAGGCCGCGCGGGTGGCGATCTTCTTGCCGGGCTCGAACGCGGGCATGGGCAGCTTGAGCTCGCCGCGCCCGGTGTTCATGGCCTTCCAGAAGTCCAGGAAGTCCTTGTCGCCCTTCTTGATGCGCCGGGCCAGGGTCTGTTTCCAGGCGGCCACGCCGCGCTTGAGCTCCGGGTACCTGGCCTGGAACTGGGCGCGGGCCGCGTCCGGCACCTGGAAGCAGGCGCCTTCCAGAAGGCACATGCCCTTCTTGGTGGCGGCGATCTCCTCGGCCGACAGCGGCTCGCCGTGGGTGCCGAAGTCGCCCTCGCGGGTGGCCGCGCCCTTGGCCATGACCGTGTGGCCGATGATCAGGCTGGGCTTCTTCTTCTGGCCCTGGGCCTTCTTGATGGCCGCGCGGATGGCGTCGCGGTCGTGGCCGTCCACCTGCTGCACGTGCCAGCCCATGGCGGCGAAAACCTTGGCGTAGTCGGTCCTGTCCACGCGGGACACCGGCCCGGCCAGCTGAACCTTGTTGGAGTCGTAGTAGCAGGTGAGCTTCCCCAGGCCCCACAGCCCGGCCAGGGAGGCCGCGCCCAGGACCACGGACTCCTGCATGTCGCCGTCGCTGGTCAGGACATAGGTCCTGTGGTCGCAGATGGCTTTGCCCAGCTTGTTCCGCAGGAAGGTCTCGGCCACGGCCATGCCCACGGCCATGACAAAGCCCTGGCCCAGCGGGCCGGTGGTGGCCTCCACCCCGGGGGTGAGCTCATGCTCCGGGTGGCCGGGGGTGCGGCTGCCCAGCTGGCGGAAGCCGCGCAGGTCGTCGGCGTCGATGAACCCGGCCAGGTGCAGCAGGCCGTACAGCAGGCCCGACTCGTGCCCCGGGGAGAGCACGAAGCGGTCGCGGTTGAACCAGTTGGCGCGCTCCGGGTCGAAGTTCAGGAACTCCGAGTAGAGCACAGCCCCGAAGTCCGCGGAGCTCATGGCTCCACCGGGGTGACCGGAATCGGCGGCGCGGGTGGCGTCCATGATGAGCCCTTTCAGGGTGTTCACCACAAGCTGGTCTGGGGCGATGGTCTTCTGCATGGAAGTTGGTCCTCGTTTGGGACGGCGCGGGCCGTCAGTGGTTGCTGCTCGGGGCCTTGGCCTTCAGGGGCGGCGGTCTCAGGGCTGGGTGTACGTCTCGAACTGTTCGATGCGCCGCAGGTGGCGGCCGCCCTCAAAGGGCGAGGCCAGGAAGACTCGCATGATCTCCAGGGCCAGGCCCTGGCCAAGCACGCGCTCGCCCAGGCAGAGCACGTTGGCGTTGTTGTGCGCCCGCGCCATGCGGGCCGTGAACTCGTTGGCGCACACCGCCGCGCGGATGCCGGAGTGGCGGTTGGCGGCCATGCTCATGCCCAGGCCCGTGCCGCAGACGAGGATGCCCAGGGTCTGCCCGTTCTGGCCGTCTTCGCCGAACTCCAGCAGGCGCAGGCACAGCTTGTCGGCATAGGCCGGGTAGTCGCAGGAGGTGGTGCTCTCCGGCCCCAGGTCCTCCACCTCGCACTCGACCTTGCGCAGGGACTGCGCCAGCACGGACTTGAGGGCAAAGCCGCCGTGGTCGGAGGCCAAAAGGATGGTCTTCTTGGTCATGCGGGCAACCTCCTGCGGGCTTGCGCCCGGTCTACCGTCTGGGTTCGGTGGCCTCTTCCTCGCGCCGGAGCCGGGCTATCTCCGCCTTGAGCATCTCGACCTGCTTCAGGCACAGCTCGCGCTCCGGGCCGGGGGTGGCGCCGGAGCCGTCCAGCCGGGCCAGCACGGCCATCTCCTCGCGCAGCCGGGCCTCCAGCTGGCGCACCTCATGGCGCTTGGCCTGGCCCGTTAGAATACGCCGCATCTCCCGGCCCCAGACCGCCAGGCCGAGGGTGAACGTGCCGAGGAGGCCGGGCTTGGCCAGAGGCTCCGGGACAAAATCCTGATTCTCCACGCTCATTTGGCTCCTCCACCGGTGATGACGTCGCTCTCGGCGACCGGGGCGGCCGCCTTGTAGTCCAGGGACATGAAGCTCGACCCCGGCGGCAGCCGCAGCTTCAAAGCCGCAAGGGGCCAGGGCTGGGCGCGCTCGTCCAGGCCCTTGACGCGCAGCACGGCGCTCTCGCCCTTGGGCAGGCCCAGGGTCAGCACACGGGCCGGGCCTTCGGGGTCGCCGTCGTCCTCGGGAAAGTCGGAAAATACCAGGCTCCACAGGCGCGGACCGGACACGACCTCGCCCTCGCGCTCGGCCTGGGTCTTGAAATGGCGGGACAGCTGGCCCTCCATGCGCTGCGGGCGGCCGTACGCGTCCACCGCCAACAGCCGCACCGGCCCGCTTTGAAAGCTGTAGGCGAAGCCGCCGTCGGGCAGGGCGCGGATTCCGGCCGGGACCACGTCGGCCGGCACCAGGGTGCCGAAGTGGCCGGAGAGCACCAGGACCAGATCACGCAGGGAGAACGGGAACGGCATGCCCAAGAGCTGCGCGCCGATGACCGGGTCGGTGTGGGCGTAGGCCTTGGACTTCTCGGGGTAGAAGGCCAGCAGGCCGCCCGCGTCCTCGCGCATCAGCGCCAGCATGGTGCCGAACCCGGCGCGCACGTCCAGGCGCAGGGGCCGGGCGTAGTCGCCGAAGATCTGCACGTCGGTGCGGTTGGAGCGGCTGGGCGTGGAATAGAGCAGGCTGGCGCGCACGGCCACCCCGCTGGCGTCCACGGGCGGGGCCACGAAACGCTGCTCAAAGGCCGCGTGGTTGGACGCGGCGTCCTCGAAACGCGGCAGCTCCACCCTGGGCGCGCAGGCCGCGCACGCGAGCGCGAGGCCACAGGCGAGCCCCCGCAGCAGGGCCGGGCCAGCGGGCCGGACCAGGGAACACAATCCGCGCAGCATGCTCACGCGCTCACAACCCCTTGAGCTTTTTCTGCACGGCCTCGGGCGACTCGTGCTTCAGCTTGAGTGCGGTCTTGTAGCCCTTTTTGGCCTTGTCGCGGTGGCCTGCGGCGCGGGCGATGTCGCCGTAGTGCTCCCACATGGTGGGGTCGTCCTGGGCCAGGGTCACGGCGCGCTGGATCTGCTTCCAGGCCTCGTCCAGCCGACCCAGGCGGAAGTTGGCCCAGGCCAGGGAGTCCACGATGTAGCCGTTGTTGGGCTTGAGCCGGTCGGCCTTCCTGATGAGCGAAAGCGCGCGTGTCAGGTCGCGGTTCTCCTCCACCAGGGTGTAGCCGATGTAGTTCAAGGCGTCGGCGTGCTCCGGGTTCTTGTCCACGATGCGCTGCATTACGTCCAAGGCGGCCTTGCGGTCGCCCTGGCGGTCCAGCACCGCGCCATATTGATAGAGCACGTCCTCGTCGTCGGGCCGGGTCTTGAGGGAGTCCTCCAGGACCTCACGCGCCTCGGGCAGGCGCTTCTTCTCCATGAGGTAGCCCGCCTGCAAAAGCGGGAAGCGGGCCTGGCCGGGGAACAGGCGCTTGCCCTGCTCCATGAGCGCCACGGCCTCGTTCTCGCGGCCCAGGCCGTAGAGCAGCTGGATGCGGAACTGCAGGGCCTGGCTGTAGTGCGCGTCGCTCTGGGGCACCAGGTCGAGGAACTGCAGGGCCTTGACCGGGTTGTTCTCGCCATCGTGGGCGATGACGGCCTTGTAGAAGAAATACTCGCCCGGCACCGGCGGGGTGCTGGCCAGCACGTCCAGCAGGGTGCTGGCCTGGGCCGTGTAGTTCTCGCTTAAGAACAAAAGCGAGGCCGAGAGCACGAAGGCCTTGCTGCCGGAGCCCTCCAGGGCCACGGTCAGGGCCTTGTCAGGGTTGTTCAGCTTGAGCTCCAGGCCCACCACACGCAGGCGGATGTCCTCGCGGCCCTCGCCGCCGCCGTTCTCGATGCGCTGGCGGATATCCTCGTTGCCTTCGCCCAGGGCCAGGATGCTGGAGTAGGTGGCCAGCGCCGAGGCGTAGTCCTTCTCCATCTCCTGCTGGAAGGCCATCTCCACCCAGGCCTCCAGGAAGTCCGGGGTGCTCTTGGTCAGCTTGCGCAGGATTTCGATGGCCGCCTTGCGGTGCCCCAGGCGGGCCTGGGCCCTGGCCATCTGGTACTGGGCGTCCTTGGAGCGGTCCTTCTGGGGGATCTTGCGCAGCACCTCCAGCCCCTTGGCTGGCTGGTCGGAGTCGATGTAGAGCTGGCCCAGGCGCTCGCGCAGGATGACGTTCTCATGCTTGGCCAGATAGGCCTCGATGGTCGCGGCGGCCTCGGGCAGCTTGTTCTCCAGCAGGAAGGCGTTGGCCAGGGCGGCGTTCATGTTGTAGTCGTCGGGGAACAGGCTCAGACCGCTTTCCAGGATTTTTCTGGCCTCGTCGGCCTGCTCCGGGTTCCAGTACAGGAAGGCCTTGTCCATAAACAGGGATGGCGCGGGCGCGCGGGCGATGACCCGGTCGACGGCCTGGGCCGCGGCCTTCTGCAGCTCCAGGGTGCGGGCGAAGGCCTCGGGCGAGGTGCGCGACAGGGGCCCGGTGCGCGCCATCTCCTGGGACAGGGCCTGGAACTCCAGGTAGTCGTAGGTGTTTGTGGCCGCCCCGGTCATGGACATGGGCCTGGGCGGCGCCTGGCGCGCGGCGCCGCAGGCGGTGCAGGCAAGGCTCAGCGCCAGGCCCACGGCCAGGACCAAAGCCAAACGGCGGGCGGCGGGAAGACTCATGGGCATGTGCTCTGTCCTCACGCGTTGTTCTCGGCGGTTGCGGCCAAGGCCTGGCCCAGCATGCGTTCATATTCCTCGGCCAGGGACACTCCCTCGGCCAGCAGCGGCGGCCCGTAGCGGCGGCCGCACTCGGTGCGGAACCCGCCGTCGAGGGCCTTGGCGCGGCGCACGCCCTCGGGGAAGGCGGCGGCGATCCTTGCAAGGGGCCACTCGTCGCACTCGCACTGTTCCCAGAGGATGGTGCCGAAGATATCCGGCCCGTAGCGGAAAACATCGGCGTCGTGCACGACCCCGGCCAGGAGCCGGGCGGACTCGCCCGCTTCCGTGAACTGCGGGGCGTCGTCCTCGTGCCCGGCCACGGCCCCGGCGATCCACAGCCGCTCCTCCGGGGAGATGGCATAGCCGCGCAGGATGCGCAGGCAGAGGTCCGCGCCCTTCTCGGCGTGGTCGTCCTCGTGGCGCAGGGCGTCGTGCAGGAGCCCGGCCAGTTCGGCCAGCACGGCCAGCCTGCGGCGTTCGTCGGTGGACAGGCCCGAGGGCTCGGCCAGGACCAGGGCCGCCGCGTCCATGGCCACGCGCTTGGCGTGCTCCACGCCCAGGCCGCAGGCCTCGTTCAAGAAGCCCAGGGCGTCGCCCTGGAGGCGCAGCACCAGCGGGTTGTCGAAAAACAGGTCGCGCGCGTAGGTCAGCTCCTCGGCGCACTCGAGCGAGAACGCCGACTGCGCGCGGGACACGGCCAGATCGCGGGCGCGCCGCTTGAGTTCCAGAATGCGCAGGTCCATGCCCTACTCCTCGCCGTCTATCCAGTCAGGGGAAAAATCCTTGACCCGGGAGGACAGATGCTCCCGCAACTTCTCCAGCAGGCGCGATTCGATCTGCCGCACGCGCTCGCGGGTCACCCCGAAGCGGTCGCCGATCTCGCGCAGGGTCACCGGGCTGTCGGACAGCAGGCGCTCGTTCAGGATGGCCTGCTCCTTGTCCGAGAGGTGCGGCACGATGGTCTTCAGGTTCTCCAGAAGCAGCATGGAGATCTGGTTGGAGCTCAAGATCTCCTCGATGCCCGGCCCCAGCGCGGGAAGAAAGTCGAGCCGGGTGTTCTCCGAGTCGTCGCCAAGGGTGATGTCCAGGCTCATGTCCTGGCGCGAGAGGCGCTGGTCCATCTGCTCGATCTCGGCCTCGGACACGTTCAGGCTCTCGGACAGGGCGCTGGTGGTGGGGTCAAAGCCCATGTTGGTCAGGCGCTGGCGTTCCTTGTTCAGGTTGTAGAACAGCTTGCGCTGGGTCTGGGTGGTCCCGATCTTGACCATGCGCCAGTTGTCCATGATGAACTTGAGGATGTAGGCCTTGATCCAGAACGCCGCGTAATAGCTGAACTTGATGCCCTTGTCCGGGTCGAACTTGCGCACGGCCTTCATCAGACCGACGTTGCCCTCCTGGATCAGATCCTGCACGTTCTGCATCCAGCGGCGCTGGAAGTCCATGGCGATCTTGACCACCAGGCGCAGGTGCGAGGAGATGAGCCGGAACGCGGCCTCCTGGTCGCCCGACTCGCGCACGCGCTGGGCCAGCTCGAACTCCTCCTCCGGGGCCAGGAGCGGAAAACGGGCGATCTCGCGCAGGTAGTGGTGCAGCGAATCGCGCAGGCCGACCTCGCCGCGCTTGGTGGAAACCAGGACGGGGAGGTGCTTCTTCCCGGCCACGGCCGGGGTCGTGGAACGGCGGCTTGCGGGGGGAGGGGATTGGGTATTGTTGGACTTCATGCCGTCCTTTATCATCCGGGAGGGCTTGTATTCCCTGGCTCGGACGCTTGTTTCGCAAAGTGGGAGCGTATAGTTTTTGTTTGTCCTTTTCAACGTTTTTCAGTACACCCAACTTCCTGGGCCGGGACTCCCAAGATACATGCTTTCCCGTGTCCCGCAAGAAAAATGCGCAAGCGAAACGAGCGCCCGGCCGGTGCCCGGCGACCCTTTTGCCCCACCTCCCGACCACGCTGCACGGAGATATCTCATGTCCAACTTCCGCCCCCTTCTGGCCGACGGCCGCATCCACTTCTTCGACGGCGGCTTCGGCGCGCTCCTGCAGTCGCGCGGGCTGCCGCCCGGCGTCTCGCCGGAGCTCTTCGGCCTGGCCAACCCCGAGCCCGTGGCCGCCATCCACGCCGAATACGCAGCGGCCGGGGCCGAGATCATCACCACCAACACCTTCGGCGGCACGCGCTTCAAGCTCGACCCCACCACGGACGTGCGCGCCCTGAACCGCCAGCTGGCCGCGACGGCCAAACAGGCTGTGGCGGGCCGGGCCTTCGTGGCGGGCAGTGTGGGCCCCACCGGGCACTTCGCCGAGCCGCTGGGCAGGCTCACCTTCCGCGAGCTGGTGGCCGCCTTCAAGGAGCAGATCCAGGGCCTGGCGGACGGCGGGGCCGACCTCGTCATCATCGAGACCCAGTTCGACCTCACCGAGGCCAAGGCCGCAGTCATCGCCGCCCACGAGGTGTGCGACCTGCCCGTGGCCGTGAGCATGACCTTCGAGGGCGCGGTGTCCCTCACCGGCACCCCGCCGCTGACGTTCATCGACACCATGCAGAACCTGGGCGTGGACCTCATGGGCACCAACTGCTCGGCCGGGCCGGAGCAGCTGGTGGACCTGGTGCGGGCCATGCTGCCCCGGCTGTCCACCCCGCTCATCGTGCAGCCCAATGCGGGCCTGCCCGAGCTGGACGACCAGGGCCGGACCGTGTTTCGCCTCGGCCCGGAGGCCTTTGCCCGCCAGTGCCGCGTGTTCGCCGAGCTGGGCGCGAAGTTTCTGGGCGGCTGCTGCGGAACGACCCCGGCGCACATCACGGCCCTCAGGTCCGTTGTGGGCGAAATGCCCTACCTGCGCCCCATGCCGCCCGACAAGACCCCGCTGGTGCTCACCTGCCGGGGGCTCTCCGTGGGCCTGGGCGCGGGCAACCCCGTGGCCGTCATCGGCGAGCGGATCAACCCCACGGGCAAGAAGGTTCTGGCCGAGGAGCTGGTGCGCGGCGAGCACGCCGAGGCCCTGCGCCTGGCGAGTGAACAGATCGCCCACGGCGCGAGCATCCTGGACGTCAACGTGGGCGCGGCCATGGTCGACGAGAAGGCCGTGCTGCCCTCCCTGGCCCTGGCGCTCTCCGCCCGCTTCGAGCTGCCGCTGTCGCTCGACACCTCCGACGCGCAGGCCATGGAGAACGCCCTGTGGACCCAGCCGGGTTCGCCCCTGGTGAACTCCATCAGCGGGGAGCCGGGCCGCATGGAGCTGCTCGGGCCCCTGTGCAAGAAGTTCGGCGCGCCGTTCATCCTGCTGCCGCTGGAGGGCCGCAAGCTGCCCTACACCGCTGCCGAGCGCATCGCGGTCATCGAGCGCCTGCTGGCGCAGGCCGAGAGCCTGGGCATCCCGCGCCGGCTCATCATGGTCGACGCGCTGGTGCTCACGGTTTCCAGCAAGCCCGAGGCCGCGCGCCACTGCCTGGACACCGTGCGCCACTGCCGCGAGGTGTTGGGCCTAGCCACCACCATGGGCCTGTCCAACGTCAGCTTCGGCCTGCCCGCGCGCGAGCTCTTGAACTCGACCTTCCTGGCCATGAGCATGGCCTGCGGGCTGTCCTCGTGCATCGCCAACCCGGCAAGCCAGCGCCTGCGCGAGACGCTCTCCTCCGGCGAGGTGCTGCTGGCGCTGGACCCCCAGGCCGGGCGCTACATCGACGGCTATGCCCAGTGGACGCCGGTGGCTCCGACTTCGGGCGGCGGCTCTGGGGGTTCCGTGCAGTCCAAGGGCGCGGCCACCACCCCGGGCGAGGCGGTCATCAGCGGCGACAAGGCGGGCCTGCTGGCCATGCTGGAGGCCAAGCTGGCCGAGGGCGCGGACCCCTTCGCCCTGGTGGACGGGGAGCTCATCCCGGCCATCCTGGAGGTTGGCAACAAGTACGAGCGCAAGGAATACTTCCTGCCCCAGCTGCTCAGGTCGGCCGAGGCCATGCAGGCGGGCTTCGCCCGGCTGGAGCCGCTGCTGCTCGCTTCCGGCCGGGCCGAGAAGAAGACCCCGGTGGTCATGGCCACGGTGGAGGGCGACATCCACGACATCGGCAAGAACATCGTCTGCCTGATGCTGAAAAACCACGGCTTCGAGGTCTTCGACCTGGGCAAGGACGTGCCCGCGGTCAAGATCGTGGACGAGGCCGAGCGCGTGGGGGCCAAGGTCATCGGGCTCTCGGCGCTCATGACCACCACCATGGTGCGCATGGAGGACACCGTGCGCCTGGTGAGGGAGCGCGGGCTTAACATGAAGGTGATGATCGGCGGGGCCGTGGTCACCGAGGCCTTTGCCGCATCCATCAAGGCCGACGGCTTCTCCCGCGACGCCGTGGCCGCGGTCAAGCTGGCCGCCGAATTGTCGGGCAAGCACTAGGCGGGGCAGACGGCGCGGGAATCTGTCGGGCAGGCCGCCTGCCCCGCCGCCAAGCGCCGCTGGCACCGCCTGGGCCTTTGCGTCTGGCGCGGGTTTCTGCTACATGCGCGGCAGACATCATGACGCCGCCCCCGCACGGCGGCCTTGCAGAGGACACCAATGACCAAGACCCTCATGAAATACGCGCTCTTGCTCGTGCTCGCCCTCAGCCTCGGCGTGCTCCCCGCCTGCTCCGGCAACGGCAAGCCCGGCTCCCCGGAAAAGTTCGAGTCCCTGGACATGTCCGGCGTGGAGAAGCTCATCGCAGCCAACAAGGGCAAGGTCACGCTCATCATGTTCTGGGCCACCTGGTGCCCGGCCTGCAAGACGGAGCTGCCCGTGCTGGAGCAGCTGCGCGCCAAGTATCCCAAGGACAAGCTGGACATCGTGGCCATGAGCGTGGACGACACCGACCAGGCCATGCACGACTACCTGAAGTCCCGGCCCACCACGCTCACCGTGCTCATGGCCAAGGGCGACGTGAGCAACGAGTTCGGCGTGCGCAGCATCCCGAGCCTGGTCATCTTCGACGGCGAGGGCCAAGTGGCCTTCAACAGCGCCGGGGTCTACCCCTTTGAGATGCTGGACCCCGTGGTCTCCCAGCTGGTGCAGGGCCAGTGAGCGTGTCCGTGGGCTACCGGCTGCGCAAGGCGCGCATCACCGACGTCAAGGGCATCCACAAGCTGCTCATGACCCCCACCGGGGATGACGGGCTGGTGCTGCCGCGCTCGTTCAACCAGTTGTACAGCCACCTGCGCGACTTTTTCGTCATCGCCAGCGTTGCCGACGAGACGGTGCTGGCCTGTTGCGCGCTCTCCATCAGTTGGGAGAACCTGGCCGAGGTGCGCTCCCTGGTGGTGGCGCACGACGAACGGGGCCAGGGCCTGGCCCGCAAGCTGGTGGAGGCCTGCCTGTCCGACGCGGTGACGCTGGGCATCTACCGCGTCTTCGCCCTGACCAACACCGTGAGCTTTTTCGAGCACATGGGCTTTGTCGAAACCAGCAAGGACAGCCTGCCCCAGAAGGTCTGGGGCGACTGCCTGAACTGCCCGCGCTTCCCGGACTGCGACGAGATCGCCATGATCATGGAGCTGTAGGCGAAATGTCCCACAAGCTGCTTCCCGTCATCACGGCGGACGCCATCCAGAAGCGCGTGGCCGAGCTCGGCGCGGAGATCAGCGCCCACTACCAGGGCCAGCCCCTGGTCTGCGTGTGCGTGCTCAAGGGCGCGTTCTTGTTCTTCTCCGACCTGGTGCGGCGCATCACGGGCGGCCCGGAGATCGACTTCGTGCGCCTGGCCAGCTACGGCAACGCCACGAGCCGGGGCCGCCAGGCCGTGTTCACCAAGGACCTGGAGGTGGACGTCGCGGGCAAGCACGTGCTGGTGGTGGAGGATATCGTCGACACCGGCCGCAGCGCGGAGTTCCTGCTGCACGTGCTGGAAAAGCGCGGCGCGGCCAGTTTGAAAATTTGCGCGTTTGTTGATAAGCACGAGCGCAGGGAAGTCGAAGTCACGGTTGACTTTGCCGGGTTCCCCATTCAAAAGGGATTCATCGTGGGATACGGCATGGATTACGCGGAAAAGTACCGCGAACTGGACGCCGTGTACGAACTCGTCCCCGAATAGGGGCGATGGAGCTAGAGAATAACCATGATTGTCGCCTGCCCAAAATGTGAGAGCAAATACAACATCCCTGAGGACAAGATCGCGCCCACCGGCTCCAAGGTCCGTTGCGCGAAGTGCCAGAACGTCTTCACAGCCATGCCCCCGGCCAAGGATTTCGACGCCGAGTTAAGCGGCCTGCAGGCCGCCGAGGCCCCGGCCCCGACGCCCCCCGCGCCAAAGCCCGCAGCCCCGGCTCCGGCCCAGAAGATGCCCTGGGACGACGACGAACCCGCAGCCGGGCCCACGGACGACGCTGCCGGTCCGGCCAAGAAGATGCCCTGGGATGACGACGAGCCCGCAGCCGGAGCTGGCGCCGGTCTCGACGGGCCTGCTGGCGGGGCCGCCCAGAAGATGCCCTGGGACGACGACGAGCCCGCAGCCGGGCCGACGGACGACGCACCCGCCGACCGCAAGCCCGGCCCCTTCGACGACGAGCCCGCTGGCGCTGCCGTTGCGCAGAAGCCCGCAGGCAAGGACGACGACTTCCTGAACTCCCTGGGCGGCGGCGGGAGCGGCTCCTTCAGCCTGGACAAGCAGGGCGCGCCCGCGAACCCCAAGAAGAAATGGCTCATCATCGGCGCGGTGCTGGGCCTGCTGGCCCTGTGCGGCGCGGGCCTGTTCATCTTCAAGCCCTGGACCAAGATGAACATCCCCTTCCTAAGCTCGCTCACCGGCAAGCCCAAGGCGACGGGCGACAACGCCGAAAAGGTCAAGGACATCGCCCTCCGAAACGTCCGCCAGTACTACATCCCCAACGAGAAGGCCGGCCAGATCTTCGTGGTCGAGGGCAAGGCGGTGAACAACTTCGCCACGCCCAAGGAGCGCATCAAGGTCGAGATCTCGCTGTTTGACGAAAAGGGCCACGTGCTGGTCGCCAAGCAGCTCCTCTGCGGCAACACCCTCTCGCAGTTCCAGCTGCAGGTGCAGAGCGAGGAGGAGATCAATTCGAGCCTGGCCTCCGAGGTCGGCATCCTGACCAGCAACACCTTCCTCAAGACCGGCATGGACACGCCGTTTATGGCAGTGTTCTTCAAACCGCCAGACACGGTCAAGGAATTCGGGGTCAAGGTCATCGACGCTCTTGATCCAAAGTAGTCGGGCCCAAATAGTCGTCCTGTAAGAGGCGAGACAACACACACGACGGCACCAGACGCCGGGGCAGGGCCAAAACACCCCGCCCCGGCGTTTTCATTCCACCGACAGCACAACCCCACGGGGCCGCCATGAACCGCACACCCTACACCATCGCGCTCATCCAGACCGGCTGCCGCCAGAGCGCCGAGGAGAATCTGGCCGCGCACCTGGACCTGGCCGAACGCGCAGCCGCCCTCGGCGCGGACGTCATCTGCCTGCAGGAGCTCTTCCTCGGCCCGTACTTCTGCCAGCAGGAGGACGCGCGGCTCTTCGACCTGGCAGAAAAGGTTCCCGGCCCCACCACCGCCGCCTTTGCCAAGCTGGCCCAAAAGACCGGCACGGCCATCGTGGTCTCGGTCTTCGAGAAACGCGCGCCGGGCCTGTACCACAACACCGCCGCCGTGCTGGGCCGCGAGGGCGGTGTCCTTGGCATCTACCGCAAGATGCACATCCCCGACGACCCGGCCTTCTACGAGAAGTTCTACTTCACCCCCGGGGACCTGGGCTTTTTGGCGGTGGACACCCACGTGGGGCGCATCGGCGTGTGCGTGTGCTGGGACCAGTGGTACCCCGAGGCCGCCAGGCTCACGGCGCTCAAGGGCGCGGAGGTCATCTTCTACCCCACGGCCATCGGCTGGCACCCGGCGGAAAAGGACCTGCTGGGCGACGAGCAGCGCGGGGCCTGGACCACCGTGCAGCGCGGCCACGCCGTGGCCAACGGGGTATACATCGCCGCCGCCAACCGCATCGGCTTCGAGAGGCCGCTGCCCGATGGCAACAACAGCCAGGGCGCGGGCATCGAGTTCTGGGGCTCAAGCTTTGTGGCCGGGCCGAGCGGGGAGATCAACGCCCTGGCCAGCACGGACGAGGAGACCATCCTGCTGGCCCAGGTGGACCCGCAGCGCATCGAGGACGTGCGCCGGGGCTGGCCGTTTTTGCGCGACCGCCGCGTCGACGCCTACGCCGCGCTGACCAAGCGCTTCGACGACTAGCCGAAACCGGCCCTGCATCAAACGCAAAAAGCCCCGGCCAAAACCGGGGCTCTTTGTTTCAAGGCGTCAAGGGCTGGCCGGGAGGCCCGGCGCAGTCCTCAGGCGTGGGTGGTCATGCTCGCCCCGCCGCTCGCCGAGCTGCTGCTGGACGAACTGCTGGTCTCGCTCTCGGCCTGGAGCTTCTCCAGCTGCAACTGCGAGAGCTGCACGTTCAGGGAGTTCAGCTGCGCCTGCTGCGCCTTCACGGCGTCGGCCTTGGAGTCGTCGCCCTTGGCCTCCTGCTGGGACTGCTGCACCTTGGCCTGCATCGCCTTGATCTTCACCTTCATGTCGTCAATCTCGTCCTCAAGGTCGCTGACGGTGGTGTCGCTGCTGGAGCTGGCGCTGCCGCCGCCACCCCCGGCCTTGGTCTGCCCCGCAGCCAGGGACGAACCCGTGAAGCCTGCGGTCTCCGCAGCTGTCGCGTCTTCCTCCGCGCCGGAGCCGCTGGAGTCGCTGCTGCCGGTGGAGCCGTCCTTGGAGGCGAGGTCCTTGCCCTCGTTGGAGATGGTCACCGTATCCCCGCCCGCAGCACTGCCGGAGGCCGACGCGCTGACGCCGAGCATCGCCTGGCCGACATCCTTCAGGCTGGACATGTCGCCGGTTTTGGCCGCCTCGGCGAAGCTTGCGGAAATGGCGGCGAAGGCCGCTTTCTGGGTGGGGTCCGTGCTTTCGCTCGCGCTTTGCGCCAGGTTGTCGGAAATGGTTTGCGCAGCAACCTTGAAAGCGTCCTGGTCCGTGTTGGCCATCTGCTGCAGCTTGCTCATCAGCTGGCCGAACTGCGACACCTTGGCCTGATCGGCGTCCTTGGTGGACGCGACGCCATTAGCCGACCCTGTCGCGTCCGTCTGGCCCGCTTCCTGGGCTTTCTTGATTTCTTCCAGCGTCTGCTTGTCGAACAATGTGCTCAGTGTTGAACTTGTTGAACTGACTGTTGTCATGACCAGCTCCTTTACTATCTGTTTCCTTGCTTATCGACACCTTCTTCAGAACCTTTAGTGCTTGTGTCATTTTGCTTTCAAAATATTGCATTGCAACGTTTTAGCATTAAGTGCATTAAGAGACGCTTGGCATGTGCATAAAGTTACATCAAAAATACACAGCCGTGAAAATATTTTCCGGGCGGCCTTCACCTCCGGCCAGCGGGAGCCTTCACCACCTGGCCCGGCAGACGCGCTTTCCGCACGCGGGCGCGCGGTCCAACGGACTGCCCGCACAAACTTTCGTCCGCCCCCTTGCGCCTTCCGCCAAGGTGCGTATTTTACAGAAATGCGTTTGGCCCTTGCCGACAAGGGGAGGGCCCGCGCCAATCCTTGAGCTGGAGTTGCGTCATGTGGGAATATACTGACATCGTGAAGGAACATTTTCTGAACCCGAAGAACGTCGGCGAAATGAAGGACGCCTCCTGCGTGGGCGAGGTCGGCTCCATCGCCTGCGGCGACGCGCTCAAGCTCTTCCTCAAGATCGAGGACGGCATCATCAAGGACGCCAGCTTCCAGACCTTCGGCTGCGCCAGCGCCATCGCCTCAAGCAGCGCGCTCACCGAGCTCGTCAAGGGCAAGACCGTGGACGAGGCCATGAAGATCACCAACAAGGACATCGCAGCGGCCCTGGGGGGCCTGCCCAAGGAGAAGATGCACTGCTCGGTCATGGGCGAGGAGGCGCTGGAGGCGGCCATCAAGAGCTGGCGCGGCGAGGACGTGGGCAGCCACGAGCACTCCGAGGGCGAGATCGTCTGCGAGTGCTTCGGCGTCACCGACCAGCAGATCCTCTCCGCCGTGCGCGAGAACGACCTCAAGACCATCGAGGACGTGACCTACTACACCAAGGCCGGCGGCGGCTGCGCCAAGTGCCACGAGAAGATCGAGGCGCTCATCGCCCAGGCCCGGGGCGAGGCTGCGCCCACGCCCTCCCCACAGCCCGCCAAGAAGCTCACCAACCTCCAGCGCATGAAGCTCATCGAGGAAGTGCTGGAGAAGGAGATCCGCCCCCGTTTGCAGATGGACGGCGGCGACATCGAGCTGGCCGACATCGACGGCCTGGTGGTTTCGGTGAGCCTGCGCGGCCACTGCGTGGGCTGCCCGGCCAGCCAGGCCACGGTGCAGGGCACGGTGCAGGGCATCCTGCGCGAGAAGGTCGACCCGGAAATCGTGGTGCGGGAGGCATAACCCATGAGCGCACAGAACGTCGTCTATCTGGACAACAACGCCACCACCCGCGTGGCCCCGGAAGTCCTTGAGGCCATGCTGCCCTTCTTCTCCGAGCGCTACGGCAACCCGTCGTCCATGCACAACTTCGGCGGCAGCGTGGGCCGCGAGGTGCGCGAAGCACGGGAGTCCCTGGCCGACCTGCTGGGCGCAGGCCCCGACGAGATCATCTTCACCTCCTGCGGCACCGAGTCGGACAACACCGCCATCCGCTCGGCGCTCACGGCAAATCCCAACAAACGGCACATCATCACCACCCGCGTGGAGCACCCGGCCGTGCTCTCGCTGTGCAAGTTCCTGGAGCGCAGCCAGGGCTACCGCGTGACCTACCTCGGCGTGGACGCCGAAGGCCGGCTGGACATGCGGGAGCTTGAGGACAGCCTGGGCGACGACACGGCCATCGTCAGCATCATGTGGGCCAACAACGAGACCGGGGTGCTCTTCCCCATCCCGGAGATCGCCACCCTGGTGAAAAGCCGCGGCAGCATCCTGCACACCGACGCCGTGCAGGCCGTGGGAAAGGTGCCCATCAACCTGGGCGAG
>Ga0209800_10002401_pt1 | contig 16643 bp, 11 predicted proteins | sample Higcelweek8metaG_FD_187174 | JGI IMG/M metagenome (GOLD analysis project Ga0209800, IMG submission 187174) | Freshwater pond sediment microbial communities from the University of Edinburgh, under environmental carbon perturbations - High... | ecosystem: Environmental > Aquatic > Freshwater >...
CCGCAGAGCGTCATATTATTGCGACTAACGAAGGTTCTGCAGTAGGGTTAGCGATTGGTCACTATTTAGCTACCGGACGCCCGGCACTTGTTTATATGCAGAATTCCGGGCTTGGTAATGTGATTAACCCGGTTACGTCACTTGCTGACCCTCTGGTGTATGCAATACCTATGGTATTTATGATTGGTTGGCGTGGTGAAATTACGGATGAAGGTGCGCAAATACACGATGAACCTCAGCACGTCAAACAGGGGCGAATCACAATATCGCAACTTGATGTTCTGGAAATACCCTGTGTTGTGGTTGATGGGGAGAGTACGGACATACATGCAGTTCTTGAAAAACTTACCAAAGCGGCTATAGAAAGGTCTGGACCAGTTGCTATGTTGGTACGCAAACAGACTTTTACCCCTTTTAAATTCCCAAAATCCTTGGATGATCAAGTTTTGATGAGTCGTGAAACAGCAATTTCGACAATACTAAAAGTGCTTCCAGATAACATTCCAATTGTTTCTACAACTGGAATGGCATCTCGCGAATTATTCGAGTTACGGAAGGCTGCTGGCAATGGACACCATCGGGATTTCCTCACGGTCGGCGGGATGGGGCATGCGTCCCAGATTGCAGCAGGCATAGCACTTGCCAAACCTGAAAAGAAAATTGTTTGTCTTGATGGTGACGGTGCCTTTTTAATGCATATGGGTGGCCTAGTGATAAGTGCAGAATGTAAAAATCTTTTGCATATAGTCCTTAATAACGGAGCGTACGATTCAGTGGGCGGGCAGCCTACAAAGGGTGCTCTTCTCGACTTAACAAAAATTGCCAGTGATTGTGGTTATGCTATTGTTGCGCAAGCCGTAGATAAGGAAGAAATTAGAGCGAATATTCAGGCAATGCTCAGTGCAGGTTGCAGTACATATTTAGAAATAAAGTGTTGTCGTGGAGCGCGTTCAAACCTCGGTCGCCCGGACCGTACGCCGGTAGAAAACAAGTTGGATTTTATGAATTTTCTTGGTTAACTAAAGAGCGCTGACTATGAAGATAGATTTTACAATTTGTGAAAAATGTCGCATATGTGGCTCAAATAATCTTGAAACTCTGCTTGGTTTTAACGTTATGCCGTTTCTAGCTGAACCTATAAAATCAGAGGAATCAATTTCTTCCGGTCCACTTACGGTTCTCAATTGTAAGGATTGCGGCTATGTTTTTTTAAAAGAGGTAATAGATGGTGCTATCTACAACGATTATATATATACACCCCAGTCGTCAGATGATGTAGTCGAATATCTCAAAAATTTTGTTCGTTATGTGGAAACCGGTCTGGGGTTAAAACCTGGGCAATGCGGTTTAGAAGTTGGAAGTGGCGATGGCTCTCTGTGCCGCGAGTTTAATAATGTCGGCATCAAGTTTACTGGTGTTGAACCAAGCAAAATGCTGTGCAATATCAGCCAACAGAAGAATAAAGTCGAAACTTACAACGATTTTTTGAATATAAAACTTGCCGAGGATATTAATAAAGTTGATCTAGTTGCAGTCCGCCATGTTTTAGAACATATTAATGATTTTTCATCATTTTTTCAGGCAATCGATAAATGTCTTAAGCCTGATGGTAGCTTATTAATTGAAGTCCCCTATTTGGGAGATATTGTTTGTCAAAAACAATTCTATGCTTTTTTCTTCGAGCATTTATCTTATTTTAGTGTGTCCTCACTTCAAAATCTTCTCAAACACTTCGACTTTTATATTGATCGAGTAGAATTCGTATACCCTGAAGGTGGCTCTATTCTTGTTCACGCTACACGTAGATTTAGCCATTCCCAGCAGGAACGTTCAGATTTTTCTGATGCCTGTCCTTCCCAACTGAGGGACTCATTCACCTCATTTCAATTAAAATTTGAAAATTTAATAAATGAAGCTGGTCCTATAGCAGTTTACGGCGCTGGACAGCGTGGAATTACCCTTATAAACCTATTGGGCGTCTCAAATTCCAATGTCGTTGCAGTTTTTGATGAAAATCCGGAATATCACGGTCTCTATACTCCTCAGTCGGCAATTCCAGTGAAATCACCAGATGAGATGACTATGGAAAACGTATCTGGGAAAGTACTGATCCTAGCTTCAAGTTATGATAAACAAATCAGAAATAAGTATAAACATATGGCGAACCGTTTTGTATCTCTCTCAGAACTTGCGTAACAGGACAAAACTCACCGAAAAGTAATACCAAATGAAAATCGCAGTTTTTTCTGACATCCATGCTAATTTAACAGCCTTACGGGCGGTTTTGCTTGATTGCAAATCCCGATACCCATTAGTTCGACACGTGATTCTTCTGGGGGATCTTGTCAATTATGGTTCACGTCCTAATGAGACTCTTATGGAAATAGAGTCTTTCTTGGAAGAAAAAGAGCTTCTCGCTTCAATTGCCGGCAACCATGAAATGGAGTTGTTTCGTGAGGAAGGACCTTCTGCCCAGTTTTCGACAGAGCGTGGTGCGGCTGCCCTCGTAGCCACTAAGCGCCTACTATCTCCGAAATGGATGGCATTTTTGAAGACCAAGTTGAAAATTGGCGCCCAAGAGATCTCTTTCGAATCGAAAAGGATTCTCTGTGTCCATGCGAGCCTTGGCGACCCTTACTGGGGGGCTATGACAAATGAGGGGCGTAAGCTCCTAAAATATGCTTCGTACGATTTCGTTCTGTTTGGCCATACGCACATTCCTCTTTCTGTTGATGAATTTTTTTCAGTAGAGAACCCCTCTCTTAGAAATAAGAAAAAAACGATTTTTCTTAACCCGGGTTCTGTTGGCCAACCACGTAATAGAAATCCCATGGCTCATTATATGGTATTCGATCCGACCACTGAAGAAGTGCACCTGAATAAGGTTCAATATAATATTCAATCCGAAATAGATTTGGATTCAATCGAGGGTATGGATCAATTTTACAAAGAGAGGTTGAGATATGGCCTGTGAATAAATCTCCTTTAGTAGTAATAAGCGGCGTAGCTGGCATGACTGGTAACGAGACCGCTCGGCAACTTCTCAAGTTGGGTAATGTCGTTGTCGGTTTTGATAATTTTTTTTCGAGTTCGATTGAATCAATCCGAGATTTGCTGAGTCATCAGAATTTTCAATTTCATGAGTTTGATCTATGTGACACGGCTCATATGAGAACGCTCTATAAAGAGGTTAGGGAGCTGTATCGAAGCTCAAATGAATTATATTTTATTAACTGCGCTGCAGTTGTCCACACGAAACACTTTTATAACCCCTCAGCAACCTTCGATGTGAACGTTATCGGCATGAAATCATTTCTGGAACAAGCAATTTCGTTAGGAGCAACAAAATTTATAAACTGCAGCACCTCAGAAGTTTATTCCATGAAATCGTTTGCTGAGAAAGGCGTTAAAGAGATCGACCTGCTGGGCCTTACGACAGTTGAGACAAGTCAGAGGTCGAGCTATGCTGTTGGCAAACTTCTAACCGAATTTTTTATGATGGAAGCCGTGGATCAAGGAAAAATACTCGGATGCTCGATTCGTTTCGCTAACGTGTATAGCTCCGATGAAGAACTGCCAGAACACATTATTCCATACGTCATCGATTCACTACTTCGTAATGGCGAAGTGACTCTACTTGAGAATGCCCGGGTTACTTTTCGTACTTTCCTCCACAACTACGACAGCTGCGCTGCTGTGATTGCGCTACTGTTCAGGGATAAAGCCTTGGATGGCAGTGTTTACAATGTTGGTACTGATGAAGAAATCGCGATTACAGAATTAGTAAGAATTATTGGTTCAAAAATCAACATGCCGAATCCATCTGTCAAGTTTGAAGGAGTAAGAACGTCAGATCCACCACGACGTAAACTAAACACGGATAAATTAAAAAATGCTACGGACTGGCAACCGCGAGTGAGCCTCGACCAAGGTCTTGATGATTGTATAAAAAACAGAAAACAAAGGATGAATAACGATGTCTGAGCCGCTGCGTGTTCTAATCATCCCGGTGGCTGGAGTAGCGAGTCGGTTTTCAAAAAGCTTAGGTCGTGAGGTATTAAAAGGGATCTATTTCGAACGAAGTCCAGAGGATGCCGTGCTTCACAGACTCATAAGCATGGGATATTCTCTAGGCTTCCAAAAAATAGTGGTTGTTGGTGGATTTCATTTTGATGAGCTAAAGTTGTTTTTGGCAACTCATTTTCCCTCGATTCCAGGCCTGAGCCTCGTAGAAAACCTCCAGTACAAATCTACGGGGACACTCTATAGCTTTTATATGGGGTTAAAAGAGATTTTTGAGACAGGAGATTATCAAGAAGTTGTGCTTGCTGAGGGTGATTTAACCTTTGATCGGGCCTCTTTTAAACGTGTTATACAATCTAATAAAAATGTAGTTACCACATGCCCCGAACCAATAACTGCTGAGCGTTCAGTTGCATTTTATATCACAAATACGAGCGAGCTTCGATTTGTCTATGATGTCAATCACAAGGTTTTGCACATTCCAGTTTCCTTTCGCGCCATCTACAACTCTGGGCAGGTCTGGAAATTTTGTGACATGGAACTTCTGAAGTCTTTATTCAGTGAGTTGCCCCCGCTTTTATTCATTGATACAAATCTTGGATTCATAGAAGATTACTTTTCTATGCTTCCTTCTGAAGCAATCGAGGTTATTCCGTTTAAGGAATGGCAAAACTGCAACACAGTGGAGGATTTTAGATCCACTATTACAGTTAAATCTGGGAGGTGTTAATGTACCCACTTGAATGCACAGAAAAGAAACTTACACGGTTAAAAGACCGCATCGAGAAGGGAGAACAGGTTCGGATTCTAATTGCAGGGCTTGGAAGCGTGGGTTCTTATCTACTAGATTATCTGATTAATCTGAACGATTCTAACGTCGAGATCCTCGTCGTTGGCCGGAAATTTGAACACCTTGAAAAAACGGTGAACATTGTGAAAACAGCTGCTTGTATTCGTGGAAGTCTTGCATCGAAGATCAGTATGAAGGTCGTTGACCTAGGTCACCCAAGAGAAATTGCCGACCTGCTTTATGCCACAAAACCTGACTTTCTTGTAAACAGTAGCCGAGCCTATAGTGGGTTGAAGTATGGGACGATCTCTTGGCATCAAATTCGTGCATATGGTCTCTGGGCACCATTATCGGTCAAGTATATTAAGAATATAATGCATGCCTGTGGCGAAATGGATTCTCCGCCTGTAGTCATCAACACCTCCTACTCAGATGCGACTAATCGTTGGGTCGGCACGGCTGGGCTTCCGACCCCCGATTTTGGAAGCGGAAATTTGAATCATCTTGTTCCACGAATCAAATTTGCCGTTTCGAAAACTCTTGGAGTACAAAATTTGAAACGAATTGATGTCACGCTAGCGACAAGCCATTTCCATGATGTTCTAATAAGCAAGGAAGGGCGGACGGAAGGAGTGGATCCTCTCGCTCGAATTGAGGTTGATGGCCAAACTGTAGATTTAGACTGGGGTAAAATCTACTCCATGTGCGCTATTTCTATGCCGACGGATTATACTCGCAACATGATGAACGCAAGCAGCAATTTCGAAATTTTCACAAAGTCACTCGAAGCCATACGTTGTAGATCCTGTCAGAAATTCCATAGCCCTGGCGTGGCAGGGTTACTAGGCGGCTATCCCATTCAAGTTGATTTCAGCCCCTCAAGTACCTCGGGAGCGCGGGTTTCGATTTATGAGAAGCATTTCAGTTACGAAGACATGGCAGAAAACAACCGTCTCTCGTTTTACCTTGACGGCATCCAAGAAGTTGAAGCTGGCTCTCTTGTTTTCACAGATGAACTTTTGCTTAAAGTGAAAAAAGCTTTTGGCTGCAATTTACCGAAGCGGGTTCATATTGACGATAGCGAAGCAGTTGCAGACCAACTCATTCAAGAGATTCTTGAACCTCAATCAATGTTGACACTGAAGATTACATGATAAATCAGCGTTGTCCGGTTAAGTTTTTGCACGTCGTTTCTTTCGCTTGAATTGCTTGACGTGTCCTGTCAATAGTAGACACTTACCTTTCAAGCAGTTTTTTTCATTTTGTAGCAATTTGTTTCAAACACTGCTGGCGAAATATAGCAGAGACGAGAATGTCTCCCCTGACGGTTATAGAAAATTTCAATGTATTCCTGATAGAAGCTTTTGCTTCATCCCTGGTGGCATAGCAGTAATGGTGCACCAGTTCGTTTTTTAGACTGCCCCAGAAACTCTCCATCGGTGCGTTGTCGTAGCAGTTGCCTTTTCTGCTCTTTGACGAAATCATCACAAATTGTTTGAACAGTTTCTGGTAATCATGGGCACAGTATTGGCTGCCACGATCTGAATGGTGAATCAATCCAGCCTTCGGGCGTTTCTGTTGTACAGCTCTGAATAGCGTTCTTCCGACTAAATCCTGCGTCATACGCTCAGTCATGGCATACCCGACTATTTCGCAGGTGAACAGATCTTTTACCCCGGCCAGATAGAGCCGCCTTCCTTGGTTGGGATGTAGGTTATATCGGTCACCCAGACCTGGTTAGGGGCACTGGGATTGAAGTTCTGGGCCAGCAGATTTTCTGCAACTGGCAATGAGTATTTCGAGTTCGTTGTAGCTTTGAATTTGCGCTTTTGGATGCAACGAATATTTAGTTCTTTCCGCAAACGAATAATGCGGTTACAGCCAGCCTGAAAGCCTTCTGCAGCAAGTTCTACTTGTAAACGCCGGGCACCGTAACTCTTGCGAGTCTGCTTATGGGCAACCTTGATGGCGATCTTCAAACGTTCATTCTCCTGAGAACTGGGGTGACGAGGTAATATGAATCCAGATACAAAAATTACTTTTTTTTATACCGATACAATTGAAAGGCAGACATGTGAACCAATTGCCATCGAAGCCTCAAATAGAGGTTATATGGTTAGCTTTAGTGATAATATCCATGAGAAGGCGGAGATAGGTGTTTACTGTCAGCACAGATGTTATCCTGAAAATTCAAAATTTTCTGTAATTTTGCTACATGATTTGGCACAAGGTCATAACCGTTGGCCCAATATATGGATTAATGAACCATGGTCAAAGTTTGATGTAGGTATTCTACCAGGAGTTAGCTGGGAAGAGCGGTGGCAGGAATGTTCTTGGGATCCTTATGCCAGACCTAAGTTAGGTGTTTTTAAACTAGGATGGCCCAAAGCAGATTTAATATTTCAAGACAAAGATTTGTTTACTAAAAAAATAGATGAAATCAAGAGCAATTTAAAACTCATACACGAGAAAACTGTTATTTATGCACCTTCTTGGGAGAATGATGCTAAGCAGGATGATTTTGTTCAAAGTTTAAAAGAGCTGCCGGTTAACTTGTTACTGAAACAAGCACCATGGTCATCAACTGATTGCTACCCAGAAATTGTTAAGAATGTTGAAACGATGAATAACAAGCACCGAGACTGTGCTGATAATGTACATATACTTGACGCAGATATAAGTATTATGCATTGCCTTGGTATTGCAGATCTTATAGTCTCTGACGAGTCCAGTGTAATGCTTGAGGGGCTTTTAATCGATATTCCGAGCATTGCTGTTATGGATTGGCTAATACCTGATTGCACACCGTCAAGAGTCCCGAGTGTGCCTTTAGATTTTGTGATAAAAACAACCAAAAACAATTTAACAAATACGGTAAAGAGCGTTATCAATAACTTAGATTCACACAAAGCTGGCATTCAGAAAATACGGGAGCAACATTTTGCATTTCTGGGTAATAGCTCTCGTAATATTATGGATTTAATTGAGAGTCTGATAGAAAGCAAACCTCTACCGGTGCAGCCACTAGCACCTTTACTTAGTTTACAGCCTGTGCCATTTGATCGCAGAGTTAAGATGCTTTACAGGTATTTTAAAAGCATATTGAGTAAATCACGATACATGATAGTTGCGGGTAAATGATTAAAAAAATATTCAAAAATTCGGCAATATACAGTGTAAAAGATGTTTTTGAAAAAGCGGTATATCTTTTATTAATCCCTGTTTACACAAAGTATTTAACTCCCGAAGAGTTTGGAACAGTTTCCTTGATGATGATGTTGGCTTCAATGATCACGGTATTTCTAGGTGTTGGTCAACCCAATGCGTTGATGCGGTTCTATCAGGATTATCAGTTTGAGGAGCAGCAAGAATACCTTGGTTCTGTAATGCTCTATTTGCTAATTATTCCATTTATAATATGTTTGTTGCTATTTGTGCTTGGAAATACATTTTTTGAAGTTTTTTTTAATCAAGTGATATTTTATCCATATGGCTTTTTAGCAATTCTAATAGCTTATTTTGCATGTATTCCTGATTTATTATTGTCTTTATGGAGAATACAAGAAAAAGCAAAATTATATGTATTGTTTGCACTTGCTCTTTTTCTATCAAAAGAGATAATTTCACTCTTTTTAATTATACAGGTTGCGTTGGGAGCGTATGGCAGGCTGCTAGGTGAAGCAGTTGTTGTTGGTGGCGGTTGGTTATTTGTAGTCATTTATTTTTTTAACTATATAAAGAGGTTTACGTTTTCAACAACCAAACTTAAAAAATCACTTTTTTTTGGTTTACCACTCATTCCCCATATATTATCAGCAATCATTTTATCTGTGTCAGATAGATATATGCTGGAACATTTCACAGATCTGACCCAAGTAGGTCTCTATAGCTTGGGGTATTCTATTGGTTCTGTAGCACTTTTTGTCAGTACAGGTTTTGGTCAAGCATGGGGGCCTTTTTTTTATTCCATGGCTGATAAACAAGGAGCAGCACGATTGTTTTCTCAGGTAGCTACATATTTTTTCTGTTTAATTTCAGTTGTTTCACTAGCTTTAGTTTTATTCTCGAAGGAAATTGTAGGGCTGTTAGCTTCTTCATCATATCAAGATGCTTATCCCGTTATACCTATTGTTGCACTTGGTACTTTTTTTAATTGTCTCTACAACATCCCTATTTACATTTTGTATTATTATAAGAAAACTTCTACCATTCCTTATATAACTGTAACTGCTGCGATTGTGAATATACTATTAAATCTGTGGATCATACCTCTGTATGGTATGAACGGTGCTGCATGGGCAACAGCTATAAGCTATCTGATTATGTTCGTATTGGTTTTAATAATATCTGATAAACTGTTTCATATCCCATATGAGATCGGTCGCATGTTGATGGTTATAGTTACTATACTGGCTATTTACGTTGTAAATAGCCAATTTTTAGGTACCACTTCAAGCGTGTCTGGTACTGCAGGGCTTTTAAAAATAGGAAGCCTCATTGCTCTATTTCCAATATGGTACATAACTGGTTTTTGGACTAAAAGTGAGCGTGAATCGATGAAAAGAATGCTATGCAAAATGTATCCAATTTGTAAGTAATGAGCTAATCATGCACATCAATGAGTATGTTGACAACGTTTGTTATAATAAAGAGGGTATCTGGTTCTTGGAAGGTCATAAACTGTTTGACTATTCAGATGGATACCAAGCTGAAAATTACATTTACCAAGCCATAAAGAAATCATCAGATATCACATACTCTTCTCGGGAGTTAGAAACTCATATTAAAGATTGGCCCAGCCGGTATCACCTTTCCCGCCTAAGAAGCCTTGCTTATTGGCCATTACTTATACCTCCAGATGCTTCGGTCCTTGAAGTTGGATCGGGCTGTGGAGCCATTTCGAGGTACTTTGGAGAATGTGCAGGTAATGTGCTGTCTATTGAAGGTAGCCCGATGCGGGCAGCCATTACTCGTGCTAGAATGCGTGGTTTAAACAATGTAGAGGTTTTGTGTGCACCCTTTCAACAGATCAAATACAATACAAAATTTGATATCATAGTTTGTAATGGTGTTTTTGAATACTCTGCCTGCTTTGTCGATGGAGACACGCCTTACGAACGGATACTTGATGAATTCAAGCAGGTGCTAAAACCCGGTGGCACGTTGTTCCTTGCAATTGAAAATAAATTTGGATTGAGATACTTCAGTTCAAGCAGTGAGGAACACAACCAGATAATGTTTGACGGCATAGAGGGCTATGTAAGGCATGTCAGGGGTGCACGAACTTTCGGTTCTGCCGAGCTTCGTCAAATGCTTGAAAAACGCTTCGCTTCGGTAGAGGCTCTTTTCCCACTGCCGGATTATAAACTTCCGGAAGCAGTAATCAGGGACAGATTGTTAGAAATAGCCTCATGCGCTGAGTTGTTTGGAGTGAAAAGCAGTTTTGACCATGGAGCGGCACAGCGTCCTCTTTTTCATGAACGCTTGGCATGGCGAGAATTGGAAAAAAGTGGATTGTTACGGCATATGGCAAATTCTTTCCTTTTTGTGTCTAGTGATACACCTAGCCCACTATTAGCCCCTAATTGGCTTGGCAGTAATTATTCTATTAATCGTTTATCATGTTTTACCACAAAGACTGATCTGCATGAAACTAATGACGGTTTAATTCATGTTCAAAAGCATAGATTGGAGCCAGAAGCCGCTTTAACGGGTAATGATCGGTTAACTCAGGTTCTTAACGATGATAACAGATGGTTTGATTCTCCATCTTTACATACTAAATTAGCAGCTAAAATGTGTGAACAACAATGCGGATCATTACGAAATAGATTTGAACAGCTTGTAAGTGAGTGGTGGAGAGAAGTTGTGAAATCTGGTGTTAAAAATCTCTCTCCTGATTCAGTTGATTATGTTTGGCATAATGTCTTTTTTGAGAATGGAGATGTAAAGTTCATTGATCGTGAATGGGTTTGGAATGCAGGTGTGTCGCCGCAATGGCTTATTGTACGGGCTGTATCTGTGTTTATTGATTCTGAAATGCACTATATCCACAGGTGGGCATGGCAGGTACGGTTTACCAGTGAGTGGACGATTGCCCGTACAGTAGCAAATATATGTAATCAAGAGCTATCTTATAGCAGCTTTTTGACAGCTTTTAAAAATGAAGACGAGCTTTTGTTTGCCGTAACTGGACGAAATAAAACGGTATGGATACTGTTGATTTCTACATTATTACCACTACAGATTCGTCAATATCTAAGGATAATGATCCAAAAACTTAGTATAATTACAGTTAAGTTTATAAATATATTCAAAAACATGATTGCAAATATCGGGAATTGATTAAATGCTTTTTTTATTCAAAATTACTAAGCATGATTATGAGACGTATTAGATTCATAAAATCAATTGATGGTTTTTTTGCGTGTATATTGACATCATGGCTTACCAAGCCAGAAGCAGTGATGGTTTCAAAACATCCAACTAGTTTTCTCATCATCCGCCCAGGTGGTATCGGCGATGCACTGCTGCTTGCTCCTGTTATAGCTCATCTTAAACATTTATATCTTAATAGCCGTATAACTGTCCTGGCAGAGCGGCGTAATGCTGGTGTTTGCACCCTTATTCCAGCGGTTGATAATTGCTATTGCTATGACAAGCCTGCTGAGTTTATGCACGGGCTGCAAGGTAATTATGACGTAGTTATTGATACCGAACAGTGGCACAGACTTTCTGCAATTGTTGCCCGCTTGGTGCGTGCTCCCATAAAGATCGGATTTGGCACGAATGAGCGCAGCCGGATGTTCACCCATTCAGTTTCCTATTCCCATGATGATTACGAGATGGCTAGCTTTAGCCGCCTGCTTGAACCGCTTACAGGTTCACACAGTGTTCCTGGTGTCATTTCCCCCTTTTTGTCTATTCCGTCTGATGTTGTACATCTTGTTGCAAAACTGCTTGCGCCGCTTGGTGATCAACAGATTGTGGTGATCTTTCCCGGTGCTTCCATTGCAGAGCGGCGCTGGGGTGCAGCAAGATTTAAAGCAGTGGCTGAACTGTTGCAGCAAAAAGGGTACGGGGTTGTTGTGGTGGGCGGTGCTGATGATTTGCATGATGGTCTTGCCATTGCTGGCGACTGTGGGCTGAATCTGGCTGGCAAGACCACACTTGCGGAAACTGCCGCTGTTTTAGCCCGTGCCGGGTTGCTTATCAGTGGCGATTCAGGCGTCTTGCATATCGCTGTTGGTCTGGGAATCCCGACGGTTTCACTGTTTGGGCCGGGCCGGGCTTTAAAGTGGGCTCCGCAGGGTGATCACCATACGGTTCTCAATAAAGGGCTTCCCTGTTCTCCCTGCACAACCTTTGGCACAACACCCCCTTGTCCTCATAAAGCTCGCTGTATGCAGGAGATTACCGTTGCAGAGGTGGTCAATGCTGCCATCGCTTTATTGCAAAAAAAAACAGGGGCAACCGATTGATTGCCCCTGTTTGTGTTGATTTACCAATGTGTACTACTTCGCTGCTTTCACCATCAGTTCACTGACCAGCTTGGTAAACTTGAGCGGGTCTTTGATCGGTGTGCCTTCGGTTAAGAGCGCCTGATCATAGAGCAGGTCAGAATAATCCAGAAGGCGGCTGTTTTCCGGGTTCTGTTTGTACATGTCGCCCATCACCTTCACAATCGGGTGGTCAGGGTTCAGCTCCAGTACCCGCTTGGACTCTGGCACAGCCTGGTTCATGGCCTTCATGATCCGCTCCATATTGGCGTTCATGCCAAAATCATCGGCCACCAGACAGCAGGCGCTGTCAGTCAGGCGGTTAGAGAAGCGAACCTCTTTGATTTTACTCTCCAGGCGACCCTTGATCAGTTCCAGCAGGGAGCCGAACTCCTTCTTGGCCTCTTCCTGCTTCTTCTCTTTTTCCTTTTTCTCATCTTCACTGTCCAGGTCCACATCGCCCCGGTCAACCGCCTTGAGGCTCTTTTCCTGATATTCGTGCAGGGACTGAACCACCCACTCATCAACCGGGTCAGTCAGGAACAGTACTTCAAACCCTTTGGCGTTGAACGCCTCCAAGAGCGGTGACTGCTCCAGGCTAGACTTGTCTTCGCCGGTGATGTAATAGATCTCCTTCTGTGCTTCCGGCATCCGCTCTACATATTCCTTCAGAGACACATACTCGCCTTCAGCGGTGCGGGTGCTCTGGAACAGCATCAGCTCCTGCAGTTTTTCCTTGTTGGCATAGTCAAAGTGCAGCCCTTCCTTCAAGACCGGGCCGAACTCCTTCCAGAAGGTCAGGTACTGGTCATATTCCTTCTCCTTTAGGTCAGCCAGAGTGGAGAGGATCTTGTTGACCAGGCTCTTCTGAATCCGCTTGATCTGCACATCCTCCTGCAGGATCTCACGGGAGACGTTCAGCGGCAGGTCGGATGAATCAACGACACCACGCACAAAACGGAGGTAGTCCGGCAGCAGGGCATCGCACTTCTCGGTGATGAAGACCCGCTTGACATACAACTGGATACCACGCTTGCGCTCGGCCATGAACAGGTCAAACGGCTTCTTGGCCGGCAGGTAGAGCAACGCCTTGAATTCGCTGGTGCCTTCAGCAGCAAAGTGGATGGTTTTGAAGGGATCTTCAAAGTCATGGGACACATGCTTGTAGAACTCTGTGTACTCCTCCTCGGTCACCTCGCTCTTGGGACGGGCCCAGATCGCCTTCATGGAGTTGAGGGTCTGCTCCTCGATCTTCTCGATGGTGCCGGCCCCTTCGATCTCCTCACCATCAACCCCTTTGGGGGTCTCGGTGCGGGTGATATCCATGCAGACCGGATACTGGATAAAGTCGGAGTACTTCTTGACGATGGAGCGGATCTTCCACTCATCCAGATACTCTTTAAACTCTTCCTTCAGGTGCAGCACGATCTCGGTGCCACGCTCTGCCTTGGTGCAGTCTTCAATGGTGTAGGAACCATCGCCGATTGACTCCCAGCAGGTACCGTGGTTCGCATCACCGGCCCGGCGGGTGGTCAGGATAACCTTGTCTGCCACCATAAATGAGGCATAGAATCCAACACCGAACTGGCCGATCAGCTCCGGCTGCTGGGTAGCAGCCGCATCCTTCATGGCCTGCACGAACGATTTGGTGCCTGATTTTGCGATGGTGCCGATGTTCTCTTCCACTTCGGCCATGGACATGCCGATGCCGTTGTCGCGAATGGTCAGGGTACCGGCATCCTTGTTGGGGATCAGTTTAACCTTCCAGTCGCTGTTGCCTTCCAGCAGGGATTCATTGGACTGGGCCTCAAAACGGGCCTTGTCAATGGCGTCGGATGCGTTGGAGATCAGCTCCCGCAGGAAGATGTCCCGGTTGGAGTAGAGTGAGTGAATAACCAGATCAAGTAGTTGTTTTACTTCGGTCTGAAACTGCTTTGTTGCCTTGGACATGCTGGTTCTTCTCCTTCTAAGTTGATTGGGGTGACTGAAACGTAAGCATCAAGCTGCCTGATTTCAAGGGGTAATTACCTGCTTACGTCAAAATATTTAGCTTCAGGATGATGAAACACCAGCGCTGAGACCGATGCCTCCGGGTCCATCATATCTCCTTCAGTCAGGTTAATGTTGATCTGCTCCGGTTTCAATAATGCAAACAGTTTTTTCTGATCATCCAGGTTGGGGCAGGCCGGATAACCAAAGGAGACCCGGATGCCCTGATACTCAGCATTAAAAAGCTGCTTCATGGTCAGGGCCTGATCATCCACGATCCCCCAGGAGGTGCGGATCCGCTTGTGCAGGTATTCTGCAGTGGCCTCGGCCATTTCAAGGGCCAGAGCCTGCAGCAGGTGGGAGTTGAGGTAATCCCCTTCAGCCTTCCATTTCTCAGACAGTTCCCGTACACCTTGACCGCAGGTGACCGCAAACAGGGCCATGCTGTCCTTCTCGTTGCCAACCAGCGGACGGACAAAGTCTGCCACACTGAGCTGTTCGCTGCTTTTCTGGCGGGGCAGGCTGAAACGGGTTGCCTCGCTGCCATCTGCATTGAACAGGATCAGGTTATTGCCATCTCCATTGGCCTGATAGAAACGATAGATAGCCTGGGGCTTGATCAGGCCTTCCTGCAGTACCCGCTCCAGCATCGCCTCAACGGTCAGGTGCAGCTTGGTTGCCTTTTCATCCTGACCGGCCAGCAGTTTATCCACTGACCCGGTCAGGCCCAAATGCTTGGTATAGAGCATCTGGCGGTTCAGGTAGGGGATGATCTGGCCAACCGGGATGTCCCGCAGGATATGCTGTTCAAGGTCAGGTGCTGCCAGGATGGGAGTGTTGCTGCTGATAGCTGATTGTGTTGATCCGGTTGCAACTGTTGATTGGCCTGCTGCCTTGGCAGCTGCTATTTTGGCACTGGCCTCCTGTTGGCGGGCCAGATCAAGCATCAACTGCTGACGCAACGCTGGATCAACCAGTTGGTTGGCCAGTTCCAGACCGGCCATGGCATCCTTGGCATACAGTACCGGTCCGTTATACTCAGGTGTAATCCGGTTGTCAGCAAAGGCGCGGGACAGGGCAGCGCCACCTACCAGCAGCGGCGCGTCAATGCCGGCTGCCTTCAGGTCTGCGGCAGTGACAATCATCTGCAGGGCACTCTTGACCAGCAGGCCGGACAGGCCGATGAAGTCAGGTTTTTCTTTCTTGGCAGCGGCAATCAACTCTTCCGGACCCACCTTGATCCCCAGGTTGATGACTTCAAATCCGTTGTTGGAGAGGATGATCTCCACCAGGTTTTTGCCGATGTCATGCACATCGCCCTTAACCGTGGCCAGCAGCATCTTGCCCTTGCTGGAGGTCTCATCCTTTGACAGGTGCGGTTCCAGATGGGAGACCGCTGCCTTCATGGCCTCGGCAGACTGCAGCACCTCGGCCACAATCAATTGGTTGTCGTTGAACAGCCGCCCGACTTCAGCCATGCCAGCCATCAGGGGGCCATTGATGATCTCCAGCGGCTTGTCGCCACGGGTCAGGGCAGCATCCAGATCAGCGGTCAGGCCATCCTTGCTGCCTTCAATGATGTAGAGCGGCAATCGTTCATCCAGCGGTAGTTCCGCTGCCGGGGCATGGGAGACCGGCTTTTTGTCACGGAAGGCAGCGGCAAAGGCAGCAACCGGATCTGTACCGCGCCAGAAGATCAGGTCTTCAGCCAGTGTGCGCTCTGCTTCCGGGATGGAGGCGTAGCGCTCCAGTTTCTCGGTGTTGACAATGGCATAGCCCAGACCTGCCTTGACGCAGTGGTAGAGGAATACGGCGTTCAGCACCTCCCGCCCTGCTGCTGGCAGGCCGAATGAGACGTTTGAAATACCCAGAATGGTGCTGCACTGGGGGAAGGTCTCGGTGATCAGGCGCACTCCTTCAATGGTCTCCACTGCAGAGCCGATGTAGTTGTCATCACCACTGCCCACTGGAAAGACTAATGGATCGAAGATCAGGTCTTCCGGCCGCAGGCCATACTTGTTGACCAGCAGGTCGTATGAACGCTGGGCCACCTCCAGCTTACGCTGGCGGGTAACAGCCATGCCGTTCTTGGGGTCTTCATCAATACAACCCACCACCACAGCCCCGCCGTAGCGCCTGAGCAGAGGAGCTACCTTGGCAAAACGCTCTTCGCCATCTTCCAGGTTGATGGAGTTGATCACGCACTTGCCCTGCAGCCGCTGCAGTGCCAGCTCAGTCACCTTGGCATCGGTGGAGTCGATCATGATCGGCGCCCGCACCTTTTTGGGCAGATACACCAGCATCTGCTCCATGTCGGCCAGCTCATCACGATCCGGGTTGGC
>Ga0209800_10002402_pt1 | contig 16638 bp, 18 predicted proteins | sample Higcelweek8metaG_FD_187174 | JGI IMG/M metagenome (GOLD analysis project Ga0209800, IMG submission 187174) | Freshwater pond sediment microbial communities from the University of Edinburgh, under environmental carbon perturbations - High... | ecosystem: Environmental > Aquatic > Freshwater >...
TATTACAGACTATGAGGAAAGCATTCGCAAAATAGGCTCTCTTTTACTTAACCACGATTTAGCCAAGTCGCTAAGAGAAGATTGAAACAAGAGTATACAGGTCTAACTAATGTATCTCCTTGGAACTCTCTCACTGACACCAGATATTAACTCATGAATTGATTCCCCTGTTGATTTAACAACATCAAACAATGATATATTTTCTCCCCAAAGCTCTACATCATCATCCACATAGGCTTCTCCATTACTACCAATATCTACCATAGCTTGATCCATACATACTGTTCCAACCACAGGGTATCTCTTTCTATTGATATATACATTCCCATTATTCTTTGGATATCCATCAGCATATCCTACAGGTATAGTAACAATACGTGTTCTTTCATTAGTAATATATGTTCTGTCATATCCAATGCTTTGATTAGCATCTAAAACTTTAAAATATGACACCTTCGTTTTAAAAGACATAACAGGTTTAAGTAGCGCTTGTACTTCAGGATTGTATGAATATCCATACATCAGAAGACCAGGTCTAACTATATCAAAGAAGGAAGCTCTTAGATCATTAGATATAGCCCCAGAATTTGCGAAATGCACTAAAGGGGGGCGCTCATATTTCTCATCCACATATTCGAGTACGGTATTGAATCTTCTTAGCTGTTCATTGGTATATTCCATATCCTTAGTTGAATCAGCAAAGTGAGAAAATATCCCAACAATATCTAGATTTGGAAGTGTAAATGCTTTGTCTATGAATTCCTCTTTTCTATCCCACTGTACTCCAATTCTTCCCATACCTGTATCTATTTTCAAATGTACCTTTGCTTTGCTATTTAATTCTTTTGCAATTTTAGAAATATATTCTAACTTTTCAATGGAAGATCCAGTTATATCAATATCATTCTTCAAGAATAGTTCAATTTGTGAGTTATCTATTGCTCCAAGGACAAGAATGGGCATAGTAATACCATTCTTACGAAGGTAAATGGCTTCCTCTATGTAAGCAACTCCGAGGTAACCAATATTTAAAGTTTGTAATTTCTTTGATATCTCTACTAATCCATGACCGTAGGCATTGGCTTTAACTATACCCATTATCTTGGTGTTGCCAATGAGGTTCTTAAGAACGGAGATATTATGCTCTAAGTTAGGTAGGGATATCTCTGCGTATGTTGGCCTGTTTATAAATATCTCGGATTGAAACATTTCCCATTATATTACAAATCATACATTTAAAATATTTCAAGAGAAGTAATATGCTTATTCTCCAGTTGTTGTCTCTTCTCCATATGTCAGAACAATGGGGCCAACATCTATAATCATCTTCGTTGAAGGTCTATATAATATTGCCTTCTTGTGTTGTACAAATGCCAATACCTTATCCCCATTCTGTGCACTCTCAAAGAATGGTTGATCTTTGACCTTTTCAATATCCTCAATAGTAGCTATAACCGGTGTTTCATCTGGTAACACCATAACTTTAGAAACTTCTTGTATTAATTTCTCCTCTACAGATTTCGGTGTTACCTTCATCTGATAGATTAAATACCCAGTGGTTACCAAAGAAAGGAGGGTTAAAAGAGACAATACAATTACGAATATATTCTTCTTATTTCTTTTTGTTGATGTATTAGTTTCTTGCATAGAAAATAGCCTAAAATTATTGTTTTGACGTTTCTGACACACTACCTATACCATCAGTCAGATAGTGGAAATCAAGTTCCAAAAGGCCGGCATCGCCAGTGTAAGTATCCTGATTGTCTGAAGGATCTCTGTAAATTCTTCCAATTATCATACTTGAAAGTGTTTTCCCAGCACCAGGAATAATAGGGAAATCTATAATATTGTGTTTGTATGCTGTTCCCCCAGCAGCTTGGACAACGGATGTTGTAGTCACTGCAGGAGCTGTATCCATAATATTCACCCAACTGTATTCCAATACCCATTTCACATTTCCGGCACCAGTGGTTGTAGGGCCCCAATGCACATGGGGGTGTAGATCTGTTCCTTCCTTGTAATCATGTCCAAGTTGAACCTCAAAGAAAAGCTGTTCCGTGGTAGAACCCCCATCAAACCCTTTAACTTTTAGATTAGAGGCATTGACCCATGTTACTTGGTCTGGTGCAGATGAGCCTGAGCCCAATGTAGAACCAGAAATTCTTAAATCTGTCCATACTGGTTGTGAGAGTATGATGTTGTTAACATAGAGATTGCCAGATTGATATGTGAGAAGAGGGGCGCTGTTAAAGTAAATATCCTCTCCGTCGGTGTATGAGTTGCTAGAGTTTGCATCGAAGTATGCCCATTGAGATGTAATGGATACGGTTGCTGCTGTTACGGATGTTCCAAGCAAATATGTTCCTTCTGCTCCAGTACCGTTACTACATACGCCATCTGTATCTATTCTGATTGCTGTTGGTACTGTTGCACTATTTGTACAGATTCTGTCAGCTGCTGCTAAGGCTACCATAGCTGAGTCTTCTGTATGTGCACTACAATTACCAATTTCATTACCCGTTGACCCATCACATTCTACCTGTCTGTCACCAGAGATATACATGTTTCCAACTACTTCCATATCTCCAGTAGGGGTTATTGTATTTACCCCAATCTTTCCACCATCTGAAATGTAGAGTACATCTACCCCATTGTCCTGTATCTTAAAGTCGCCTGTGCCGGTTAAGTTGTATACAAGATCGTATGTAGAGAATGTTATGGTAGTTGTAGCATCTAAAGCCATAGCGTCTTTGAAATCAGCGTAATCTAAGGAATTAGAGATACCTGCATCAAGATCTGTAACCCAGGCCAACCCATCAGCTGTAGCATTTACACTCAATACTTTGTTCTCATTTCCTGTCAGGGTAGGGACGTCTAGATCAGTTACGGATGCACTTGTTTTTGATATCTTACTCCAACTTAGTCCCGCAGAAGAGGATATATCGTCATTTGTAATCGTCCCATTGGTAATCTCACCTGTGGTCACAGCATTTATCTTTAATCCATCAGTACCTTTAGTTAATGTAGAGCCATCTAGAGTTAGCCCAAATACTGTCCAGTCTAGGGTTATATGTAGTATTAGTATCTGTGTCGGTATCTATATCACTTCCACATGCCCATGCTCCAGTAGCTCCATTGTACAAGAGCTTTTCAGTACTGCCAGAACAATTCCCACTGTAATCTATACCCAATGTATGTGGACTTAATGTTGTACCAGAGCCATTGAGAATTAAACCTTTGTTTGTAGTTGCTCCAGTTACTTCATTCCCGACAATGGCATCAGTTTCTGTGTAAGAGGTTAGATATCTACCATCTAAATTTACAGTAAATCCTTCGAGCCCATTGCTTGAGAGTGAGAGCTCACCAGTTTCGTTATTAAAAGCTAATCCTGTGGTATATATGTCTGTGTCAATATCTACATATGGAGGATCATAGTCTACTGTATCCTCATCCGTATCTTCAGTATCTGTATCATCTATACACTTAAATTGATTTGTTTCCCAAGCAAGCTTTTGAGTAGTTAAACATGTAGGTGCATCTATTTGTAATATGAAGGCTTTCTTTTCTGAATTGTATCCGGCCATGATTCCTTTTTGTCCTACAATACTTATCTGATCCCCAGTTTGAGATATGAATGCGACTCCAGAATTGTCTACATCCGTATCTATATCTATCTCATCTGCCTCTCTCTCTTGTATTGTTCTAACGTCTGTAGAGAGAGTGGATACGGTTTTCTGATATCGGAAGAACATAAATAGGGCAAGTGATATTGAGAGAATTGAAAGGAGTAGGGCCGGTAGGATTAATTTTGGATTAGCAGGCTTCATTGTATATTCAGAATATCAAAAGGAAGCGGGGAGAGCAAATGTTTTTGGAATGATATAATGGAAGGATGAGAATATATTCTTGGAATGTAAATAGCTTAAGATCATGTGAGAATAACTTCTTACAATTCATGAAAGACTATCAACCAGATATAGTAGGTATACAGGAACTACGGGCTAATCCTGATCAGTTATCATTCTTTCTTAAATATATAGATGGATATAGCTGCCTGTTTAATGATTCAGGTAGACCAGGATATGCAGGTACCGCAATGTATTACAAAAACACATTGGATGTAAAAGAGATCACCAACAAGGTAGGGAATGAAATACTAGAAACAGAGGGTAGGATTATTAGGATCCAGGTAGGTGATATTACCATCTTCAATTTCTATACTCCCAATGGCAATTCCTCTGATATACGATTGAAGTTCAAACTCCAATACTATGATGAGATTTTTAAATTGGTTAAACCAATGATTGAGAATGGTGAGAAGGTAATAGTAGGGGGTGATTTAAATGTAGGGCATACTCACGATGATATGTATTTAAAGGATTGTAAGATGTCTGGATTTTTACCAGAAGAAAGGAAATGGTTTGATTACATGTTAGATATTGGATTTGTAGATAGCTTTAGAATATTTCAAAAGGGACCGGGATATTATTCTTGGTGGCATATGCGAGATCCAAAGAGAGCGAATAACAATGGATGGAGGTTTGATTATCTCTTAATATCTAAGAATTTAGAAAAGGATATTAAGAGTGCAGGGATATTAAAAGAGGTATATGGTTCTGATCATTGCCCTATATATTTGGAGTTAGGCTAATCTCTTGTGTACACCCAAGATAGTATATATAATTGAAAATCATTAGCCAAATACTACCCAAATGAACTACTGGATTAACGATATTAGTCTTGCTAACAAAGGAAAAATCGAAGTGCAAAATACGCTTCGAGATATGCCAGGAATTTCTGAAATAAGAAAGCTATTTGAAGGGCAGATGCCCTTTAAAGATATTAAAATCACGGGATGTGTTTGGGTTACTTATGAGACTGCGAATTTCATACTACTTTTAAAAGATCTTGGAGCAAATATTCAATGGTGTTCTGATAATAAGTACGCTTCATTAGATGACGCGTGTGCATATTTAGTGTCTGAAAATGTTTCGGTATTTGCCAAGAAAGGCATGACAGATGATGAATATTATGAATGTTTTGAACAAGCATGGCAATTTCAAAATCCTGATGGGACTATCTCTGGTCCCGACTATATCATTGACGATGGTTGTGATATTACAAGATTTCTGCATGAGAAACACCCAGATGTTATTTCTAAAGTTAGGGGACTAATAGAACAAACTACATGTGGGATTACATCGCTTATGAAGTTGTATACGGAGGGAAAGCTTCTTTGTCCTGCCTTCAATGTTAATGATGCAGTTACAAAGTCTAAATTCGATAATATATATGGCTCAAGAGAGTCATTAATAGAAGGAATTCAAAGAGTCTTAAATGTACAAATAGCAGGAAAGAAGGTCATTATTTATGGATATGGAGAAGTTGGGAAAGGTTGTTGCCAAACTATGAAAGGACTGGGTGCTCATGTTGCTGTTTGCGAAATTGATCCTATAATGGCGATGCAAGCTCATATGGAAGGCTATGAAGTATATGATAGAGAGACTGCTAGCAAGACAGGTGATATATTTATAACCGCGACGGGGTGTATAAAGGTAATTGATCGAGAAGATATTGAGAAAATGAAGAGTGGGGCATTTCTGGTAAACATGGGGCATGGAAATATGGAAATAAATACGGAATATCTAAATAGCGACGAATATAAGATTGAAGAAATAAATCCTTTGCTTCATCGATATATTGGTAGCACAGGAAAAGAATTATACCTTCTTTGTAACGGATATCTTGTTAATGCTACTGGGGGAGCAGGGCATCCTCCAAGAGTTATGTCCATAACTTTCAGTAATCACTTTGTGGCGTTATTATCTATGATAAGGAATCCGGAGGTATATTCTGATAAAAAAGTTTATAAATCAACAAGGATGCAAGAAGAATTTGTTGCCCAATTAAATTTCCCAGATTTGAAAGAAAAACTAATCCGATTAACAGAAGAACAGGCTAATTATCTTGCCATAGATCCTAATGGTCCATATAAAAGGGAAGATTATAGATATTGAACAATCTGTGCTTACTTGTTCCCCGTAGTTCCAAATCCTCCTCTGTCATCATTCTCTAAATGTTCAACATCTTGTATATCTACCTGTTGTACAGGTAGTATTAACATCTGGCAACATCTAGTACCTCTCTCTATGATAACTGGTTCATTGATATAGTTACGTGCTGCAAATCTATATTCATCATTATCACCACAGTAATCACTATCTCCAATGCCTACACCATTAGCACTAGTAATACCCATCTTAAAGGTAGAACTTCTATTAACTAATAGTATGAAATAGCCTTGAGGAATCTCTATAGCTACATTAAGAGGTATTAATCCAACCTCCCCGGGTTGAATAGTGGTAGTTTCTCTAGCATAGAGATCAAACGCGGCAGCTCCTTTGGTCTTGTATTCTGGTAATGGTAGCTCTTTATCAAATCTTTTTATTTTTATATTCATATTCAAATGATACCATATTACTCCGTAACCATCTTCCACATAGCAGCTTTATTTTGTGTAAATTGATCAGCATAGAGACTAGATAACTCTACAACCAATGCGTTCTTACTATTTTCATTAGCCCATTCTTCAAATGTCCCCGTAATATCATAGGTGAATGCACCTGCACCTCCAGGATTAACGTAGGAGTATCCAGAGAGTTGAGAGTATGTTTGTCCAAATTGGATACCAAATGATGAGCTAGTAGGAATAACACACCCTGCTGCTGAGTGATATGACACTGTTAAGTATGGAGCATTATTATTCACAAAATTCTTAATAGCTACACTCTCTGGCTCTGAAAATGGACTTGTACCCCCACCAAGAGGATAGTAATTGGAAAGAAAGTAAGTACCCGATACCCATGTCGAAGAATCAAAATTCCTATTTAAATCTACGTCATTAGCATTAAACCTTGTTTTGTTTGCAATACCATCGGGATTAAGAGTAGGAATGATAATAATGGTTTTGTCTGAAGGTATCTTTGAGCTATTACTCTCTAACTCTGCAATCCATTTGTTTAGCATCGTTTTTGTATTTGATTCAGACCCATGCATTGCACCAAAGAATACAATTTTTTTACTACCTGTGCCAAAATAAGAGGCATATATGGATCTTCCCTGGACGGAGGTTCCTATACTTGCGACTCTCTCGCACTTCGTCTTAAGGGTATATGTATAGCTATTTGTAGAAGCTAAATCAGTTGTACTCAGAAGACCCCTTGCGATATTTAAGCTATAGCTTTCACAACTATCTAAATTATTACTCGGATTTATAGTAATCTGATTTTTGTAAATAGAATAGGAGTAGTCGAGTCCTGTTGAAAACTTAACATATGTTTTTATATTCTGTGCTTTAATGTTTTGATTAAATGTTAGAACTACATTTCCTGAAGTAGAGAATCCAGATCCCATATTTGTACTAGTTATTTTAGGGCCATCATCTATCGAGAATTGTAAAATATATTCACTCTCTAATTGGCTTCCGTCTAATCCTCTAAGACCATTAACTTTAAGTAGATATGTTGTATTTTGTTTGAAAATCTCTTTGGGATATATTGAAAGAAGTTTTCCAACAACGGTACTCTCATAGGTAATATTGTTCCCCGCACTATCCATTAACTGAATCTGATAGTTGCTCTCAACCTCCTTGTTTAAGGTTAGATCTATTTGCCCTACCGAAGGATTTTGTAAAATACTGTTGTTGGGAATACTACTTTGTTCAACGATAACGGCAGTACGAGTTCTAATGGATGTTGTATTTAATTTCTCAACAAGCTTATCTTCATACTTACTTAAAAGAGTTAACTCATATTCTTCTCCTTGTTTCAATGCGAATCCACTAATATCACACTTGAGAGATGAAGATTCAACGACACATTTGGTTTCTAATTCACCTTGTTGAATATAGTAGTCTAAAAGCCCACTAGGATATGTCATTGCATATTCTAATATCTGATTATTATTTATCTCCTCCTCAAACATTATCTCATTAACCTCTGGATATGATGTCGTAGCTATGGATATGTTTTTATAAAATATCCCAAAGTTAAGCAAATCTAAAAAGTATAGTCTTAGATCGCATTGTTTGGATTCGGGTAACAACTGTAAGGGGGTTATGCAGATTTTCTTTGCAAATATATCATATCTATTGAAGATAGTTGTTCTCTCCTTAATTTCTATACCAACTGGAAAGGAAGATTTTATTTTGTAACCTTCAGGGAATGGAAAGTATCCTTCTAAACAGAATTCTTCCGTTGGCTTAATATCTTGAGAATATTTAACTACACTTACCTGTCCTATGAGTAGAATTAGGAGAAAGGGACTAAAAAAAATGGCTCCTGAAAGTAGGATACATTGAAGAGTAGATAGGTTTTTATTATTTGAGACAGATTTCACAATATATGTGTTTTAGAAAGGGCAGATCAATGATTAATTCTCCTTTAATACTTCCTTTACCCTAAATTCCGTTATTCTTCTTACAAGATCATATGGCATTGATTTCGCTATTACAAATTGTATAGCTCCCTTAGAGGTAACATAGTTCTTAAGATCTTTCTTAAATGCTTCAACTGCAGACGGAGTAGGGTACAAACCAATATGGTTTTTGTATGCTGCAAAGTGTATTAAGTTTTCCCCATTGAGTACAAATGTAGGCATTTGATATTTCATTGCCTCTGTAGCTTCAGGGGTAACCTCATGTATTATTTTTCTAAACTTGCTTAATATCGCTTGTACATTGGGAGGAAAATGAGTGATATACTCTCTGATTGTAGTAATCTGTTGTATCTTGTTATTCATGTATACATCATTCTACCAGTTTTGTGATCGCATATGTGAAGATTAGACTAATATACCAATTCTTTCTTCAATCGCTTTCCTTGTCTCTTTGGCAAATATGAGGTGATCTGTATTTACCATATACCAGTTTTTGACATTTAGATATTGGTCATTCTTTGGAGAAAGATGCCCCTGTGCCTTACCCGCGCCAACCCAATCACAAATCATTTCCGTAATATATGGTTCTTGCATTGGAAGAATCTTGGTATTCCCATTCTCATCTACTTTCGTCCACCATTGCCAATGATGTTTATTATTTTCTAAATGGTGTTTCCATGCTAGATCAAAATCCCTATCTCCTGTACTTAGAGGTTTGCAATATCCATACTTCTGTTTTGTATCTTTGTTCAGCTCTCCATCTTTGTCATAGAAGAAACGGGCGTATGGGAAAAACTCTTTAGGTGTGAATTTGCTTAAATCATGTACAAGCCCTTGCCAGATTAAACCTGATTTAAAGCACTCAATCATGACGTACCATTTGTGCGTCAAGAGATATTGGAAATATTTAATGTATCTTTTCATGGATGAGGAAATATTGGATGTTTAAAACAAATACGGAATGGAAGGGGCTCGAACCCTCAACCTTCTCAGTGACAGTGAGATGCTCTAACCAGTTGAGCTACCACTCCATATTTCGTAGAAGAGTATATCAAACTATCAATTAAATGACAATTAGCTATGCTATGAATACTATTCTTTCGGTATGTTGAAAGGAACCAATTTAGCAATACTATTAAATAACCCCATATCATTCTGAATAACAATTTCTTTTTCATCCTTGAAATATATAACTGAGACACCAGCATCGAACATCATTTGTGATTTACTTTCTAAAACATTTTCATCAACATATGCTTTCAATTTCGTAAGCTCCTCTTCAGAAAGCTTTCCTTCGAAAGTAGTGTCATGAGGCGCAGTATATTCACCTTCACTAGCAATAGAACCAAAAGAATATTCTCCATCTTCTTTTACAAATTGACCATCAGCATACACATAGAAATGTGTGTAGCTAGATCCCATGCTATGAGCACCCCATGTGTCAATTGCTAGAAAGGGTAAACTTCCATCCTTAGACAATGATTTCATATGTTCTATCTTTTTTTCTTTTGCCTTAGCTTTCTCTTCGGCATAGTTAATATCTGCCATGTGGAAACATTAATAATTTAATTCTTCTTCCTTCATATACTATCCAGTATCTGTCTTGAAAAGGCAAGAAGAGAAACATAAAGAAATCATTGAGAAGGATGAAACAAAGTGATAATATTAGGCATTAACCTTTCTAATGTTTGTATGGAAGAATGTCCTAAAATACTTTCTCTTTTTACTGCCGATGTACTCCTGAAGATAGACAAAGAGGGAAATATCCTTGAAACACTATTAAATACCAAATGTAACTTTGATATATCAGATTTAAAGAATGTATATCAAATTTTTTCTCCTGAAGAGAAAGTTCGTGTAAAACGAACTATAGCCATGGGATTTAACAGTAGAAAAAGATTCATGGAAATAAACAAGGAGTTTGGTATTGATCAGTATGTAGATGTAGAGGTAGCAGAATACAAGAAAAACGTATATATGTTTATCCGATTCTTTGTGTCCAATAGACAGAAAGAAGTAGAGTACGAAAGATATGTGGAGAGTTTACTCAATCTCTCAGAAAAAGATCCATTGACCCAGGTTTACAATAGACATGGGCTCTTTGAAAAAATCCATAAGCTCATATCTTTTAGTGATCCTGAGAAAAGGATAGGTATGATATTTGTTGATTTGGATAATTTAAAGCAGATAAATGATACTCGAGGACATAAGGCTGGAGACAAAGCATTGCTATCCATTACTAAAATATTGGTATCGACCGTAAGGCAGAGAGATATTGTAGCTAGAATAGGGGGCGATGAGTTTGCTGTCATCGTAGAGGAAATGTCTGGAAGCAAAAGTACAGCCTATGGATTAGCTCAAAGGCTTGTGAAAGAATTCGGAAAACAAAAAGAGGAAGATTCAGCTACAGCATCACTTGGCGTCCATGTGTTTGAAATAGAGACCTTAATTGAGAATTCAAAAAATCCTGAGGACTTTGAAAAAGCATTTTCAAACGAAGTAGCTAAGGCCGACGACGCAACATATTCAGCCAAACAAGCTGGAAAAAACCAGTTCAAGGTTTCAAAAGAATTTACCCAATACTACAATTTAGAATCCAAAGCATCTAAGTAATCTCCTTTTGGTCTTAATCCAACCAAAGTTTCGACTAATTCGCCATTCTTGAAGATCATTACTGAAGGAATGCTCATAACCATATATTTCTCTGCAACTTCTCTCTCCTCATCAACATTTACTTTCCCAATCTTAGCTTTACCCTCATATTCGCTAGCAATTTCCTCAATAACTGGACCCAAAGACATACATGGTCCACACCATGGTGCCCAGAAATCTACTAGTGCAACACCCTCATATTTTAAGACCTCATTTTCGAAAGAATCATCTGTAAAATGTAATAAACTCATTGTAGTAATATAATAACTTAAAAGTATTGGAATAGTGCGTATTTACGATATTCCTAGTATAATTATACCATGCTTAGAATAGACATAAATGAGAAAAAAGAAGAATCAATACAAAAGGCAGTATCAATACTCAAAGATGGAGGCCTTTTAATATTCCCCTGCGAGACCTGCTATGGGCTTGGATGTGATGCTACTAATCCTAAAGCTTTAGCCAAACTTCTTGATTACAAGAAATTTAGAGGCTCAAAACCAATATCCATAGCGGTATCTGGAAGAGAGATGGCAGAGAAGTATGTAGAAATAAATGAAATGGCAGACAATCTGTACAAGAACTATCTTCCTGGACCAATCACGGTCATATCTATGAGTAAAGGAGAATTAGTTCCTCCAGTAGTATCCATACAAGGTGCTGTCGGTGTTAGGTATCCAGACTATGATTACCTTCTTGAAGTTATCAAAGCATTCGGGAAACCAATAACCTCAACCTCTGCAAATGTCTCTTACAAATCTGCTCCATACAATATTGATCAATTAATGAAGGATTTGCCAAAGAAAAGTTTGGATTTAGTAGATCTAATTCTTGATGCAGGGACATTACCTCAAAATCCTCCTTCAACAGTACTTGATACCACCATGAACCAACTCTCGGTTTTAAGACAGGGTAAATTGGAATTTGAAAATGCATTGATTAAGAACAAGAAGATTGAAGAGAAGAAAACAAAATTAACGGAAGAAACAATTAAATTAGGAAAGAAATTTGCAGACAGATATCTTAAAGCCGATATTCCAGTTGTTGTTGCACTTAGTGGTGAACTTGGAGCAGGAAAGACTCAGTTTACGAAAGGAATTGCGCAAAGTTTGGGTATAACTGAGATTGTAAATTCTCCAACATATACGATTATTAATGAATATCAATATGTGAGAGATGAAAACAAGAAAGTATTAGCCCATATGGATACATGGAGATTGGAGAATAACGAATTAGAAAGATCTGGACTTATACAACATTTGGAACAGGGAAATATTGTAGTCATAGAATGGGCGGATAAGTTCTACCAAGAGATAGCTGCACTATGTGACAATATGAATATACCAATGTATAAGGTGGTCATTAAATATATCTCATTAGAAGAAAGGAATATTGAAATATATGAAGCATAACGAACCAATAATAATTGCATTTGATACTAGCTGTGACGATACCTCTGTGGCTATTCTAGAGGGTCGTAAGGTGATTTCTAGCGTGGTTTCCTCACAAGTTGAAATACATGCTCAATGGGGTGGTGTAGTACCAGATATTGCTCGAAGGGAGCATGAAAAGAATATCCCTATGGTATATGAAGAAGCATTGAAAAAAGCAAAAATAAAGATTGAGGATGTTGATTATGTGTCTGCTACATATGGCCCTGGATTAGCTATTGATTTAGAAGTTGGGTTAGCTTTTGCAAAGGAATTAGCTATTAAATACAACAAACCATTTATACCTGTTAACCATATGGAAGGGCATATGTTCTCAGGGTTATCTCTTAACACCAAAGGGAATGGATTAGTACCTGGAGATATGAATGAAGTTGAGAAACTTTTCCCTGCACTAGCGCTATTAATCTCGGGTAAGCATACGGAATTGATTCTCATAAATGGAATAGGTGAATACACAAAATTGGGAGAAACATTGGATGATGCAGTAGGTGAGGCTTTCGACAAGGTTGGTAGAATGCTTAACTTTGGATATCCTGGTGGCCCAGTAGTTTGTGAGTTTGCGAAGAAGGGGACATCGGGAAATATTAAATTTACAATTCCTATGAAGAATAGTGGTGATATGAATTTTAGCTATTCTGGGTTAAAGACCGCAGCTTTATACAAGACTAAAGAACTTAGAGAATCAGGTAAACAGGACAAGGAATGGGTATATGATTTCTGTAGAGGTTTCTTAGATACCATTATTGATTCCTTAAATCTTAAATTGAATATGGCTTTAGAAAAAAATCCTGATATTAAGACTTTGTTTGTAGGTGGTGGAGTTTTCAACAGTGAAGAGATTGTAAGGAAGATAGGGAATACGGCTAGATCATATGGGCTAAGTTACATATATTCAGAGCAAGAATATAGGGGAGATAATGCGGGTATGATAGGGGTAAGTGCGTATTTTAATATACTGAACGAGAAGTATATCTCTGATGTAGATGAGATTCGAAAAGTAGATAGAGATCCTAGATTAAGTCTGTAAGACAGAAAAGTTACTCCTCCTGAAGTGTAATGCTTTTGTCTGTCTTATCTATCGTAACTGAGAAGTTGTAATATTCAATATTTTTGTAATTTGTGTAATAGAGCTGTCTAGCTTTATACTTCAGTAATATGTTTTCTGTATCTTCCTCATATGATATTAGACATACATCTGCGGAGATATGCCCAAATGTTCTTATTATTCCATCTTTAATCAGGTCATACACAAATTTTTTGGCATCACTATCATCATATAGATAACCGTCTAAAACTTTAGCAGATGGCTCTATGCTATATGTTTTTACCTGATCTCCAGGGTATGGATTATCAATGTGGTTAACTGAAATACACGAAATTCTATTGAAAGACAGGAACATTCTTTCTTGTAATTTATCTCTATTATCTTCAGATAAAAAGAGTACGAGAGCTCCAATAATTATCAATAATAGGATAGCACCCGATATTATCAAAACTTTCTTTTTCATTTGTTAAATCGTTAAATTTATTCTACTTTTCCACGTACATCAAAACTGTTCAGAATTGATGCTTAAATAGAAAGCCTTTCTTCTATCTCCAATAATCTATTATATTTAGCTAACCTTTCTCCTCTATCAGGACCTCCAAATTTACATTGTTGTGCAGGAGTCCCAACTACTAAATCAGCAATCATATCATCGTTAGTTTCTCCACCTCTATGAGAAATAATAGCACTCATTCCATTGTCTATTGTTAATCTAATAGCATCTAAGGTCTCGGATACTGTCCCAATCTGATTCAATTTAATAAGTACACTATTTACTGTCTTCTCCTCTATAGCCCTCTGTATCCTCAATACGTTTGTAGTTAGTAGATCATCTCCAACAATCTGATATTTATTTCCATATTTTGCAGTGAATGTGTCCCATGTATTCCAATCCTCTTGATCAAGGATATCTTCTACTGAGAATATTGGATATTGTGTATACCATTCCTCCTGTAACTTCATCCATTGTTCTGAGGTTAACTCTTTATCTTCACTTCTTAAAACATATGTATTCTTTTCTCTATTGTAATATTCCGATGCAGCAGCATCTATAGCTATTTCGAACTTACCCTCATGCCCTGATTTCTTGATGCCTTCAATTACAATATCGAATGCTTCTTTGTTACTCTGTATCTCTTTTGGAGCATATGCCCCTTCGAAGCCTACGCCAGTTGAATATCCTTTTGATTGTAGAACATCATGTACAGCATGGAATACATCGGTACCAGCCTTAAACGCATCACTAAATGTGTCAAACATATCCATCTTAGGAGCCACCATATATTCTTGTATATCGGTTGCCCAATCCCCATGTTTTCCGCCTTCTAATACTAGAATCAATGGGCGAGGGAGTCTGAGTGTTTCTGGATTGTAATTTTTGTCTGAATATATCATTCCAAAGTATTCGTAGAGTTGTAATCCTAATGAATTTGCAGTGGCTCTACAGAATGCCATTGAGCATGAGAGTATTGTATTCCCGCCTAATTTACTTTTCTGTGTTGTTCCATCTAAGTCAATTAGGAAGTTATCAAATTCTTTTTGGCTGGTGAAATCTTTTTCTTGTAAAGCTTCGGAGATAATGGTGTTTACGTTTTCTACTGCTTTAGATACATGACCATCTTCATCTCGTAATTCCAATACCTCATTAGTACCCGTAGATGCTCCTGATGGTACTTCTCCTTTTCCTTTGTCTCCACTCCATAGTTCTATCTCTGTTGATATTGTTGGTATTCCTCTTGAATCTAATATTTCTCTTGCGTGTATATTTTGGATTTTCATATGTGTCTCTAATCTATATTATTCTATTATTCTAGCAAAGGTTTAGCTAATTGTCTTTAGTGATATTGTTTGGTAAAATCAACACATGCTAAGCCGAGGTGGTGAAATTGGCAGACACGCTACCTTGAGGTGGTAGTGGGAGTAAAATCCCTTGCAGGTTCAACTCCTGTCCCCGGCATATTGTTATGGACGACTAGCTCAGCTGGTTAGAGCATCTCGTTTACACCGAGAAGGTCATAGGTTCGATCCCTATGTCGTCTATTTTCTTTTCCTCATCTTTTGATATACTCTTTATAGTTACTTATCTTACACTTCTTTCTATGCTTTTATACATCACAGGCAACGAACATAAAATTGCAACTGCAAATGATCATCTAAAACCTTTTGGAGTTAGTGTAGAAGGAAGAAAGGTTGATGGAATTGTAGAACTCCAATTAGATGACGTAATCGAAATCTCAAAATCAAAAGCAACTCAGGCTTTTGAAAAGGTTCAACAACCACTCATTGTAAGTGATGCTGGATGGATGTTTACGGCCTTAAATGGCTTTCCTGGCTCATATATGGCATCTGTAAATAGATGGTTTACAGCCCAAGATTTTCTTAATCTAATGAGAGGTAAAGAAAACAGAGAAATAATACTTAGAGAATGTGTGACATATATAGATAAAGATCAGATTAAAACATTTGTATGTGATAACAAAGGTTTGGTTTTAGAGGAGGCCTCAGGAGAGGGAACTTCTTTAGATCAAATAGTTACTTTTAAGGAAGATGGGAAAACAATCGCGAAATGTGAGAACGAGGGTATATTGAGAATTCCTCAAAATGAATTATGGAATGATGTAGGAAAATGGTTAAAAGAAAATAGAATTTCTTAGAATATCTACAGTAATATTTCATAAAGTGGTATATTTTAATATATATAACTTTGGTATATACAATTATGAAATTTGAAACTGTAGCTGCTGTCATCATAGGTAGTATTATCATTGGTATATTAGGTGGCTTTGCTGCTAGAAGTATATGGATTGGTATTGGATTACCTGTTGTTTTAATCGTTCTTGGTCTTATGTGGTTAGCTATTAGACCTTCTGCTCCTGTTGTTTCTGAAACTCCCAAAGAAGAAGAAAAGAAGGAAGATATTACGCAACAAAGACAGGAATAGGGTATAATTCTCAATGTTTGTATGGACGATTAGCTCAGCTGGTTAGAGCATCGCATTCACATTGCGAAGGTCATTGGTTCGATCCCAATATCGTCCATATTTATTTTCATATA
>Ga0209800_10002406_pt1 | contig 16626 bp, 7 predicted proteins | sample Higcelweek8metaG_FD_187174 | JGI IMG/M metagenome (GOLD analysis project Ga0209800, IMG submission 187174) | Freshwater pond sediment microbial communities from the University of Edinburgh, under environmental carbon perturbations - High... | ecosystem: Environmental > Aquatic > Freshwater >...
ATGTAGATCCTGCAGTTCTTAAAGCAGGTCGTAAAGGCGGAAATGTAAATACCGGTGATGATAGACGTTGGGTAAGAATGGAAGATGGTATTTTCTTGCCTCGTTACAGACTCCCAACGGAAGCTGAATGGGAATTTGCAGCATTAGCGCATATCGGAAATCACTACAAAGAAAGAATTTACGAAAGAAGATTATATCCATGGAACGGACACTATATCAGAAATGATGACCGTGGCGAAGAAAGAGGTCTTATGATGGCCAACTCAATGCGTGGTAATGGTGACAATATGGGGGTTGCAGGTGCTCTTAATGATAAAGCAGATATCGCTGGACCAGTTAGATCGTATTGGCCTAATGAATATGGCTTATATTGTATGGCTGGTAACGTAAACGAATGGGTGATGGACGTTTATAGAGATCTTACATTCGAAGATATGGAAGAATTCAGACCGTTCAGAGGTAACGTATATACTGATTATCAGTTACTTATTGACCCAAGAACTGGTGATGTCGAATTAACTCCAGAAGCTGAAAACTATTTCGATTATTCTGGTAAAATTCTTAAAAAGCCGGTTCGTGACGAATCTTGTTTTAGCAGAGAAAATTATACAACCGCTGATAATAGAAATTATCTTGATGGTGATTTAGAATCACTTATTCCAAGAACTACAGCTGAAGACTACTGGGTAAAAGATGATAAATACGAAGTAGAATATAATACTACCAAAGTACGAGATCCTGTAGATTCAACTATCACAGCAGCAAACGTAGGTGATATTTATCCTGGTGCAACTTTGATGTCAGGCGGAAATGAAATTTTATTGCCTAATGGAATAAAAGTAGACTTAGTTAATATGACCTATATATTACCTACTGGTCATGAAAAAACTGCAGATGGAACTATTATGATGCCTGACGGATCAACCATTCTTAAAACTGGTGAGATTCAACTTGCTGATGGAAGTATAATATATCCTGATCAGTTCTTTAAGAAAAAAACTCCTGAAATGTATAAAGATGGAAGTTGGGGTGAATATGGTGAATGGGGCTTCGGTCAATATGACCCATCAAACCCAAAAAGAAATAAAGGTGATGCTGGACCTGGCGGATTATACAATCAGAAAATGTCATCACTTGTTACCGACAGATCTAGAGTTTTCAAAGGTGGCTCATGGAAAGACAGAGCATACTGGATGGTTCCTGGAACTAGAAGATTCTTGGATGAAAAAATGGCTCGTCCTGACTTAGGCTTCAGATGCGCAATGGATAGAGTTGGGTCTCCGATGATAGCAGATTAATATTTATGTAATTCGATAAATAAAACCCCAAGCTTTTGGGGTTTTCTTTTTTTTATGACAACAACAGAAAAAATATATCAGATTTTTAAGACTTGTCGAAGTATCAGTACCGACAGTAGAATTATTCAACCAAATTCAGTCTTTTTTGCCCTCAAAGGTGAGAATTTTGATGGAAATAAATTTGTTGAGTCGGCAATTTCGAATGGTTGTCGAGCAGCTGTAACTTCGAACAAAAACATCGCTAACGATGAAAATATTTTTTACGTACCCGACACATTAAAAGAATTGCAAAACCTTGCGAATTACCATCGCAAAAAGCTAAAAATTCCAATCATTGCAATAACCGGCACAAACGGAAAAACAACTACAAAAGAACTTATTTCCTCGGTTCTGGCACAAAAAATTAGGGTATCGTATACTGGCGGGAATAAAAACAATCATATTGGTGTGCCTTTGACTCTGCTGTCAATGAACCATACAGTTGATATTGGCGTCGTCGAAATGGGTGCAAATCATGTTGGAGAAATAAAAGTACTATGCGAAATAGCAGAACCTGATTATGGAATTATTACAAATATCGGCAAAGCTCATCTTGAAGGATTTGGGTCACTCGAAGGAGTAAAAAAAGCAAAAGGAGAACTTTATGAATATCTGAAACAAAAAAACGGCGTAATTTTCAGCAATACAGACAATCCGATACTAAATGAGTTACTTGGAAATTACTCTTCAATAGGTTATGGATCAACTGAAAACGCTTTTTGTACCGGAATTTATCAGGAAATCGCATTACATGCAGCAGTAAAATGGAATTCGGGAAATGAATCAGGTCTTGCAAAATCAAATTTAATAGGGGCATATAATTACGAGAATATTCTAGCAGCTATAACAGTTGGCGCATACTTTAACGTTCCCGGCACAGCTATAGATTCAGCCCTATCTTGCTATTTCCCAAGAAATAACCGTTCTCAACTTGTAAAAACTAGTCGAAATTCTTTAATTCTCGATTTTTATAATGCCAATCCTACCAGTATGGTAGCAGCGATAAATAATTTTGACACTATTAATGATAACAGTAAATGCCTGATATTGGGCGATATGCTAGAATTGGGAAATGATTCAGGAGAAGAACACAAGAAAATTCTTGAACTCGCAGAATCAAAGAATTTTAAAAAAGTCTTCCTAGTCGGTTCCAATTTCTACAATTTCAGAAATGATTATGAATTCAATTTCTTTAAAACGGTTGAAGAATTTGCAAAATACATTGTTACTCATCCCGAAACAGGAAAATTCTTTTTAATTAAAGGCTCTAGAGGTATTAGGCTGGAGAAATGTTCGGATTATCTATAAACTTATCTCTTTTACTACCCTTATAAATTGTAAATTTATTTAATCGGCAATCAAGCGGCCCATTAAAAAGTGGAATTCTTTTATCTGGTCTCATACCTATTAATTTAAGAGCCTGAAACTCAGATGAAATTATCCAGGCAGTAAACCCATGGTACTCGAATTTCAATTTATCTCCGATTTTTTTGTAAAAATCGTTTAGGTCATCTTCCTGAAGTCGAATTCCATAAGGTGGGTTTGTTATAATTACGCCTTCCTCGGCTGGGGGAGTACTGTCAAAAAAGTCTTCTGCTTTTATCAAAACAGTATTCTGACTATCAATTTTCTTCAGGTTTTCGCGACAAAGTTGAACAGTTTTGAAATCTATATCTGTTCCTAAAATTTTACACTCCGGTTTAACAATTCTCATTTTGGCTTCAGCTGTAAGCTTATCCCATAACTCAACATTATAATTATTCCAGTTGGTAAACGAGAAGTCGTCACGATACATCGTAGCCGGAATGTTGGCTGCAATCATATAAGCCTCTGACAAAAAAGTCCCACTCCCACACATAGGATCATAGAAAAGTTCTGTTTTATTCCAACCAGATAGTAAAATAATCCCAGCAGCAAGGACTTCATTAATAGGAGCCTCTCCTATTTCCTTGTTGAATCCACGAATATAAAGAGGTTTTCCTGAACTGTCCAAATAAATATTGCATACATCATCAATCAGGTGAACGTGTATTTTAACATCAGGATTCTTGATATCCACATTAGGTCTGGTTCCTGTTTTATCTCTGAAAAAATCCACTACTGCATCTTTTGTTTTTTGGCCAATAAACAGTGTGTGATTTAATTGCTCAGAATTGGAAACTGCACTTACGGCTATTGTTTTTTCATTACTAAAAAACTCATCCCAAGCAATTTTATTTACAAAATTATAAAGTTGTGTTTGATTTTCGACACGCCCAGTTTTTATTTTTACCAAAACACTTAATGCTGTTCTAAGGTTAAGATTACAATTGTACACCGCTTCAAGATCACCTTCAAATGATACAGCACGGTTTAATATTGCTACATTTTCTATTCCTAAATTCTCAATTTCTGTTTTAAGGATATTTTCCAGTCCAAAAAGCGTCTTTACTACAATTGTATATTTCATAAATTATCTTAACTCACGTGATAAAACCCTCGAAATTTTTGCGGCGGCTCTGCGTGCAGTTTTTTTGCACAACTCATCGAACACATCACTATTTAGTTCTTTATAAGTGTAAACCGAATTATCCTTATTTACTCCAAATATAAACTGCCAGAATGTACGGTTTGTACTCAGTTCTTCATCCTCGCCAGCATAAGCCGAGCTTGTTTTAACCAAATATGAGCCACCTGCACCAGCCGAATAAATATCAAAATCAATGCTCACATTACAACTAACAATCTGATAGTTCTCAGTTTGATAACTAAGACTATCCTGGTAAATAGTTTCAGTGCTATATGACTCACTCAACGATAAATCTATATTTTTAAGAACAAAAACATTATTGCCAGAAGTTTTAATATCACGTGTCATCATAATATTCAAACTAGCCAATTCACTGTCAAACTCACTTAAAAACAAATTTGAATAATAATCAGGATTTTCTGATGTTAAATACTTCTGCGACTGATTACTTATTCTTGCATCAATAGTGCTTGGAATGAACACATAAGCCGAATCATCCAGATATCTGCCAATCGAACATGATGTGAAAACCAAAAAACTCATTGCAATAAAAAACAAAACAGATGATGTTCTCATAATGTTTTAGATTTAAACAAATGTAATAAAAAATTCTACAATTATCGTTTTAGACAGCAAATTTTGCAAGTGAATACCATATTAATGAGAAAAATCATTTAACACCTATCTACTTTTCACAAATCCATACTGATAAATAATATAACAAATTTGTTGATTCATTTAGTGAAAAAATAATTAAAATATTTCCTCCATATATAAATAAATCTTATATTTGTTATGTTTTAGGAGTTGTTTGAAGAATTCAATATTATATTATAAATTGATGATCTTACAGAATGTATTTATTTGCAAAATTATTGCAAATACTGAGCATTAAGCTATTTAATTCATTTCCTAAACTATTAGTTAAGAAAAATAAAATAAAATATGTACCTAATTGTACTTTCATGAAAATTAAAAATTTAATCTTATCGTGTTCATTACTGTTGTTTTTGCAGACTTTTTTAAGTGCCCAGGTATTATATAACAACGGGGTAAGCATAAAAATCACAAAGGGCGCATTTGTCTATGTTGATGGAACAGTACAAAATCAATCTGGGGTTATAGATGTTGACAATGTTACTGCAAACAGCCAATTGATTGTTGAAGGTAATTTTGTTAACAATGCGACTGCTGGAGGAAGTGGTTATTACCGTGTTATCGGTGATTGGTTGAACAACAATACATTTACTGCCGGTAGTGGGACAGTCTTCCTTGAAGGTCCTAATCAGTTAATAAGTGGGTCCGTTTCGACGTATTTTTACAATCTCACATTGGATGGAACGGGAAAGAAAACTCAAACCATTCATCAGTACAGTACCGGAATATTGGACTTGAATGATGTTGAACTTGCTACGCAAACATTTGGCTTTTTTGTCCAAAATACAGGCGTTGCTTCAATTATTCGCGGTACTGGTTTTGTCTCCAGTTTGAACGGTGGCTTTTTATCTCGTCAAACAAACACCACAGGAATTTACTTGTTTCCAGTAGGATCAAGTGTAGGAACCCTAAGGTATAGACCTGTTGAGATCACTCCTACAGCTGCAGCTGCAAACACCTATACTGCTCGATTGGCAAACCTTGATGCTACAACTGAAGCATTTGATCGCAGTTTATTAGCTGTTGGAATTTGTGAAATAAATCCATTATTCTACCATCAAATTAATCGCACTGTTGGTGCTACATCAGCAAATATTGATATTTATTTTGACAATACCACCGACGGTGATTGGGATGGAATGTCAAACTGGGGTGTTGCTCCAAATCAGTGGAATAAAATTTCTGGAAGTACTATTACAGCTGGGGCTCCGCTAGATAAAGCAACCTCTACAGCATGGAATAATTTTTCACAACTGCCTTATGGACTTTTTGTGGCTACTCCAACTGCTACAATCGGAAGCAACTCTCCCATTTGTGAAGGCGGCAATATACAATTAACCGAAACTGGTGGTGACGCTGTTTCTTGGGCTTGGACAGGCCCTAATGGATTTTCATCAACTGCACAGAATCCAATTCTTAACACCGTTGTTCCTGCAGCAAATGGAGATTACACTGTAATAATTACAGACGGTAATGGCTGTACTGCAACTGCAACAACAACTGTAAAAGTGGATGCAGCCGTTGATGCAACTATTACTCCTGATGGACCATTCTGTATAACTGACGCTGCAGTTACATTATCTGCTGTATCATCTGGTGGAACGTGGTCGGGCACCGGTATAACTAACACTGCTACAGGCGAATTCACACCAGCAACAGCTGGAGCAGGAAATCATGTCATTCAATATGACGTTAGCAACGGTTCTTGCTCTGATTCTGATACCGAAACAATACATGTTGATGCAGCTGTTAACCCAGTTATAACCGCTATCGGTCCTTTCTGCGAAACAGCTTCTGCTGTTGCTCTTACTGCGGCTCCAATTGGTGGCACATGGTCTGGTACTGGTGTGGTAGGAAGCAATTTCAATCCTGCATTAGCAAATATCGGAAACAATGTCATCACATACAATCTCACTGTTGGAGCTTGCTCTGGTGTTGATACTGAAACAATACATGTTGATTCTGACGTTGATGCTACAATCTCAGCAATTGGACCATTCTGTGAAACAGCTGCTGCTGTAACCCTAACTGCTATTACACCAGGTGGAACATGGTCAGGACCTGGCATAACAAATACTATTACAGGTACTTTTAACCCTCCTGTTGCGGGTTGCGGTATTCATACTGTTCATTATGATGTTGTTAATGGTGCCTGCTCCGACAATGATAACATTTCTATTACTGTTGACTGTCAAGTTGATGCAACAATCACTCCTATAGGGCCATTCTGCGAATCGGAAGATCCAATTCTATTGACTGCTGTAACACCAGGTGGTACATGGTCAGGTCCAGGCGTAAGTGGTAATAATTTTGATCCAGATTTGGCAAATATTGGTGTTAACAATGTGCAGTATTCAATAATAAACGGAGCTTGTTCCGATACCGACAACATAAATGTTCAGGTTGATGCAAATCCAGCTATACCAACTACAACAACAGATTGTACTGGTGGAATCGATGCTGGAATCATCACCATTACTTCTCCTCTTGGTGCACAATATGAGTATTCAATTACTGGCACTTTCCAGAGTGGGGTAAGCTTTGGCCCATTACTTAACGGGACTTACACTGTAACAGTGTCAAACACAACAACAGGATGTACGACTAGTGGTACAAATATTAATCTTGACTGCGGTTGTGCTAATCCAACTTCATTAACTTTGAGCTCGATTTCAGACAATACTTGTACTGAAACTCCTCTTACTATAAATGGAAATACTTTTGGAGGAAGTGCAACACAAGTTACTTTATCACATAACGGCAATGGAGATTTAGATCAGACTACAATAAATGTAAGTCCATTCTCCTTTACATATACACCTGACCCACTTGATGCCGGAAGTGTTGTTACAATAACGGTTACTACCAACAACCCTGAAGGAGCTCCTTGCGCCGCTTCTACTCAGAATTTTTCGTTGACTGTTGAAGCAATTCCTGACGCAAACGCAGGTAGCAATTCACCTGTGTGCGTAGGTGAACAAATTTTATTTACCGAAAATGGAGGAGACGCAACATCATGGGCATGGACAGGACCAAATGCTTTTGCATCACCTTCACAAAACCCAAATATTGCAATTGCTGCACTATCTGATGATGGAACATATACTGTGATTGTTACAGATGGTAACGGCTGTACAAATACTGATAATGTTGTTGTCGTGGTCAATAAAAATCCTGCAGCAAGTACAACTAGCAACTCAGCTATTTGTGTCGGTGACAACCTTAACTTATTCGAAAATGGCGGCGAAGCTACATCATGGAGTTGGGATGGACCTAACAGTTTTGTTTCTTCAGATCAGAATCCAGTAATTCCTGCTGCTTCAATACTCGCTGACGGTATTTATTCTGTTACGGTAACTGATATAAACGGATGTACAATTTCAGACAACCTCGACTTTACAGTAAACGCTAACCCAGTAGTAAATGCAGGTAGCAACTCTCCTATTTGTGTTGGCGAAAACCTTAACCTTACCGAAACTGGTGGTGCAGCAACATCATGGGATTGGGATGGACCTGATGGATTCAACTCAACCGATCAAAACCCTATTATCACCTCTGCCACAATACTTGCTGATGGTTCTTACTCAGTTACAATATCTGATATTAACTCATGCTCAGCGATTGGACTTGTAGATGTTACTGTTAATGCAAATCCTACAATCAACGTGGATAGCAATTCACCTATTTGCGAAGGAGATGATATTAACCTTAATGAAGATGCTGGTTTTGCAACCGATTGGAACTGGACTGGACCAAACGGATTTACATCTGACTTACAAAGTCCATCAGTAATTGCAGCTGGTTTATTAGCAGATGGTTTCTATATTGTTTCAATTTCCGATGCGAATGGCTGTACTAATACTGGACAAGTTGATGTAACAGTAAACGCTCCTCCAACAGCTCCAGTAACTTCTGTTGATTGTTCGGGTGGTGAGGATGCAGGTATTATTACAGTGACATCTCCATTAGGTTCAGATTACACTTACTCAATTACTGGGGTTTACCAAGCCGGCACAAGTTTCGGACCGTTAGCCAACGGGACTTATACTGTTACCGTTCAGGATATTAATACTGGATGTACTGCGGAAGGGACTTTGAACAATCTCAGTTGTGGTTGTATAAACCCACCAACTCTTGATTTGAGCTCTGGGACTAGTATTGCATGCGGACAATTACCACTAAGTTTAAGTGGAAACTCTTTCGGTGGTAGTGCAACTGAAGTTTATCTTTCACATAATGGAAACGGAGATCTTGATCAAACTTTAATAACAAGTTCGCCTTTTACCTTTACATATACCCCTGATGTTTCTGATATCGGAACAAACGTTACTATAACTGTTATTACAGACAATCCAGATGGCTTACCATGTATTGAGGTACAGTCAACATTTGTGATTACAGTTGTAGCATTACCTAACGTGCTAGCTGGAGGTAATACTCCTATTTGCGAAGGCGAAGATATTCATTTGACCGAAACCGGTGGAGATGCAGTATCATGGGCTTGGGATGGGCCAAACAGTTTTGCAACAGCCGATCAGAATCCAGAGATACTTGCAGCAACTATTGATGCAGGCGGAATGTATTCAGTGACTATAACAGATGCTAACGATTGTCAGAGTTCTTCGATTGTCGCAATAACTGTTAATCCTACTCCAGCAACTCCGGTTACAAGCATTGATTGTACAGGTGGCTTCGATGCAGGTATTATTACAGTTACTGCTCCTATTGGTGCTGAATATGAATATTCAATTACTGGAACATTCCAAACAAGCCCTGTTTTTGGTCCTTTAGCTGATGGAAATTATACTGTTACTGTTTCTGATGTTAACACAGGATGCAGTGTGTCTGGAAATATTATCAATCTTAACTGTGGATGTGCAAATCCAACGACCTTGAACATAGCAGATGCTACTGGCAACACATGTCCAGAGAACGTGTTTACTCTTAGTGGGAATACTTTCGGAGGTAGCGCAACAGAAGTAAGCATTTCTCACAATGGATATGGAAGCTTGGATCAAACAACAATAAGCACTTCGCCATTCGAATTTACTTATACTCCTGATGCTGCTGATGCTGGTACAACAGTTACAATTACTGTTACAACAGATAACCCAGCAGGTGATCCATGTACAAGTTCTGTTGCAAATTTCGATTTAATAGTATATTCCAGTCCAGTAGCAATTGCTGGAAGCAATTCACCAATTTGTGATGGAGAAGATTTAAGCATAACCGAAACAGGAACTGACGCAATTACATGGGCATGGTCAGGTCCTTTCACTTATTCATCGACAGATCAGAACCCTACAATAAATGCAGCAAATCTCCTATCAAATGGTACTTATACTGTAGTAATTAGTGATGCAAATGGCTGTGTAGCTACTGACGATGTTTTGGTCTTGGTAATTCCAATTCCGGACCCAACAATTACAAATCCTGGAACTTTATGCTCTTCTGGTGCGGTTACAACTTTGGAAGCTGCAACTGCAGGTGGAACTTGGAGTGGCGATGGTGTTAATCCTCTTACAGGAATATTTGATCCAGGATTAGCAGGAGTCGGCAATCACGAAATTACTTACACTATCGGCGGTGCATGTGGCGATTCTGATATGATAACTATATCAGTAATTCAAACCGCAGACGCAACAATAAATCCAGTTGATACATTATTCTTTAGTGATCCTGTTGTTATCGTCTCAGCAAATTCATTGGGTGGCGTGTGGTCTGGAATAGGAATTAACGAACTTACAGGTGAATTCACACCATCAGTTGCTGACATTGGAGATCATGAGATTTTTTACACTATTGAAGGATTGTGCGGAGCAATTGACAGCATTATTATTGTTGTTATCCCTGACATAATTCCAGACTTGCTTATACCAGACGTACTGACACCAAATGATGACGGATACAACGACACTTGGAGAATTCAGGGTATTCAAGCATTTGAAAATGTTGAAATCGTAATTTTCAATCGCTGGGGAGACGATGTATTTGAATTTACAGGTACTGGAGACGCTTATCATGAAATTTCGAATCAGTGGGACGGTATCCGTAACGGCAAAGAACTTCCGTTCGGCACTTATGTCTACTTGCTGATTTTAGATAATGAAGATACTTATAAAGGAACAGTAACAATAATACGATAAACATTACAACTATGAAAAAACTAATATTGTTTTTATTTATAACATGCTGTATAGGAATAAATTTATTTTCTCAGCAACTACCTATGTACAGTCAGTATATGTTTAATCGTTTACTGTTAAACCCAGGAGTAACCGGAAGTACTGATGATATTTCAATTCGTTTAACCGCCAGACAGCAGTGGGTAGGAATAGAAAAAGCTCCATCAACCCAGATTGTCAGTTGTCACGCCCGACTTAATAATGGGACAATGGGCGTTGGCGGCGCTGTTTTTGCTGACCGCTTTGGTCCAGAATCAAAAATTGGGCTTCAAGGAAATTATTCATATATCCTTCCTGTTTTTGACGAATCTTCATGGTTGTCATTCGGATTATCAATTCAGGTATTCCAATATCAGATGGATTACACAAATTTCACATCACTAGACGCTGACGACCCTTCATTGGCATACAACAAAGAAAGCAGTTGGCTACCAGAAAGTGACTTTGGAATTTATTTATATGGTAAAAAATACTATGCAGGCATTTCGGCAAACCAAATGATTGAACTCCCAGTTAAAATTTCTGGTGAGCAGGTTGACATGAATACTATGATTAGACACTATAATCTTTTGGGTGGATATAAGTTTACACTAAATGAAGCATTTGATTTGGAACCCTCAGTATTGCTAAAAGGTACATTTAAAGCTCCATTTTCGGGAGATATAAATTTAAAAGGAATTTACCAAGACGATTATTGGCTTGCATTTTCGTACAGAACAGACGGAGATGTTATCGCAATGCTAGGTTTAAATTATAAAGATTTCGTTTTTGGTTTTGCCTTCGACTATGCAACGTCGAGACTTTCTCATTTCCAAAGCGGAACTTATGAGTTAATGCTGGGTTATGACATTCCGGTTAAAGAAACAACTGGCAGAAGTCGTTTTTAATAATTTCATTTAACAAAATATATTTAAAATAGTAACAAACAAAAAACCTAATAATTATGAAGAATTCATTATTTGCAAAATTAGAAAAAGCAAGTGTAATAGCTTTTATCTTACTGTTATTAACAGGCGCAGGCATCAACAAAGCATTTGCACAGAATGTAGGGATTAACACAGTTACTCCTAATGCATCTGCAATGCTAGACGTTGTTTCGACAAACTCTGGAATCTTAGTGCCTCGTATTACAATGGCACAACGTGATGCAATTGTCACACCCGCAACTAGTCTTTTGATTTATCAGACTGACAATACTCCGGGTTATTATTACAATTCAGGGACTCCAGCAGCTCCAGTTTGGGTGAGATTATTTTCAGGTTCAATTACTGGTGGTGAATGGACTGATGCAGGCACATATTTGTATCCAAACGAAAATACCAACGCTCAGGTATATGAAGATAATAATCTTTATGGATTTTACTACTCTGGACTAGCTGAAACACCTGGTTACTTTATAAGTACAGAAGCTAGTGTTGATAATTCAGCAGTTTACGGGCAGGTTGATAATACTGATTGGTTTGGATGGGGTGGCATATTTGTAGGAGGCTATGCTGGTGCAGAAGGTAGTGTTTTCCCGACAGGTTCAAATGCCTATTTTGGAATAAGAGGTACTGCTGACGGTGGAACAGGTGACAACTATGGTGTTTATGGTAATGCCATCAATGGAACCAACAATTATGGCGTAGTTGGAGAAGTTGCTGATGCTACTGGATTCGGTGTTTATGCTTTAAATTCAGATGTTTCCGGAACAGGCCTCATAGCTCGTGGAAATAATTCCACTGGGAATTACCTAACAGGTGGTTCAGGTATTGCTGCGACAGGTACAGACATTGGAATTTATGCAGTTTCAACCGCTGCAGGATCAAGCGCAGTTTATGGAATTTTAAGTGTTGCTGATGGTTTTGGAGTTGACGGTAGAAATACAAATGCTGCTGGAACAGGCGTACTCGGTGTTGGAACAAATTCAACAGCTAACTATTTAACTTCTGGCTCTGGTGGAGCTTTTTCGGGTATTGATGGCGCTATAGGATTTGGTGCAGCAGCAGATGGAACGGGTTTAATCGGAATCGGGAATAATAATACCAGTATTTCTACTCTTATCGGAGGTTCTGGTGTTGCTGGTAACAGCAGCAATGTTGGTGTTTATGGTTACGCAACTGCAACTGCTGGATCAGTTGGTGTTTATGGAACTTCTATTGCTACCGATGGTATTGGCACACTCGGAATCAATTCTGGTTTAGACGCTAATGCTGTTGGTGTTTATGGCGAATGCGGAGGTCCTGGCTGGGGAGGTATTTTCTTTGATGATTTGGGTGCGGCTGGTGACATCTATGGCAGTACCAAGAATTTTCTTATTGATAATCCTGAAAATCCGGATAGCGAACTATTAAGACATACCAGTATCGAATCACCAGAAGCCTTAGTGGTTTACCGTGGTAAAATTAAGCTAAATGCAGATGGCGAAGCTATAGTAGAATTACCTTCATATTTTGTTTCTTTGACTAAAGAAACAGAAGCTACAGTTCAGATAACTTGTGTAGGACGTCCTTTCGCAAACGGATATGAATGGACAGGTGATTATTCTACATTTATGGTTTATGGCGAAGCAAATCGCGAAATATCATGGATGGTAATGGCGGATAGAGACGATCCATATATGCAGGCAAATCGCCAACCTGTAATTATTAAAAAGGATGGTAGCTTTAAAGGTATTAGCCAAGGTTCTTATTTACATCCTGAACTTTATGGACAACCTAAAGAAAAGAGTTACAAATATTATATTACAAAAGGTGACAAAAATAAATTACAATCAAATGACAAACAAATTCAGATTAACGAAAGCAACAGAACTGTTGTAAAACAAGCAGAAAACATGACTAAACCTGAAAAATCTGACAAGAGAATAAAAGCCGGTAAATAATCAGATTGGAATTAAAAATAAATAAAAGATGGGGTTCATTCAACCCCATTTTTTTTATGTCAATAATCAAAACCTCGCTTATTAAAAATAACGTAACCAAAATGAAACATATAATAAGTCCTAACTGTTTCCGTTTCATAGTAATTTATACTGAAGGAAACTGGCCCAATTGGTGAATTATAAACTAAAGTAGCAGCGCCAGCTAAGTGCAAATATGAAAATGGTTCCGAATAATATGCCTCAAATACCCTATCATAAGGCTCTTCTTTTAGAATCTTCTGATATGGCATAAAAGCATAAGCTTCAAGTCTAAGATTAAACCGATTTGTAAACAAAATTATTGGTTTTATACCAATTGCCGCAAAAGTATTTGCACGATAATTAGGTAAAAATATTGTCTTGCTATGTGGAGTTGGAGTAAACGCTGGAGCAGATAGCAAACTTGAAAAATAATTCCTAAAAAGTGGTTTATTGGTTAGCATTAGCTCGGCATATAATCCTACTGTAAAATGTTTTGAAATTCTTGAATAGGTTTCCGACTGCAAATTAAATTGCATCCAACTCATCTCATTGGTAAAAGGAATTTGAACTGCTGTAGTAGAGCCAGGGTTATTGGATTCTGTTCCAAACACATATCTAAAACTAAACACATTTTTTGCTCCTTTATTCGGATATTGAATCAAGTTAAGATTATTTCTAACAATGCTAAAATGAGCTGTTGAATAAACAAATCCAGTATAATCGGCGGTATCGGTTTGTTCAAAATTGCTGATTTGAAAATAATTATATGTACTGAAACCATAAGCCGCACCCGCCTTAATAACGGAGAACCTAGTCAATGGAGTAAAAACATCTGCTCGTGTATTGGTTTCATAATTTACAATATATGGAGGTCGAAAATCTAGGGACAAAAGCCTAGCATTCCCTTTAAAATAGTCGAATCGATTGATATTTGCAGCAAATTCCATCGCCAGCGGGAAATAAAGAGGAAAATCCAAACGACCCGACAAATGAATAGAACTGTACAATCGACCGAAGTATAAGTTTGAATGTAATAACACCGACATTCTGTTAAGTATTTTGTAATTGAACCCTACAAAACCCTGATTAGAATTTCCAGTCGAAATAGAAGCCCCGAAAAGGATTTGGGAGCGTCTTTCCTTTTTTACATTAAAAATAACATCGAAAAATCCCGTAGTATCGTTATATCTTGCCAAAGGAGTTGCCGTTTCAATTTGAGGATCAGATATCAATTTATAATATTCTGATTGCAATTGCTTCAAGTTTAGCTTTTCTGACTCCCTCTTAAATGAGCGACTTATATATTCCTTTTCATTTTGGTCTACACCATTAATGTAAACCTTATCAAATGCCATAATTGGAAGACGCTGCCTGTAAAGATATCGTTCTCTAGCAAGTTCGGCACTATCCTGTCGTATGCCAACGCGTTGCTTTATGCTGTCTATAATTAAAGTACATTGATCATATCCAATTTGAGACAACTCATCAACCAAATGAAAATCTAGCAAACTAACATTTTCAAAATTTATATTCAGAGTGACTCCATCTTCTGGAGGAACACAATACTCCTTCTCCTCTCCCATTACCAAATTTTCGATTTGAAGCATTAGATTATCTGGATCAGGCTTTTGAGAGTAATTACTTACAACAACACCAATAATAAAATCTGGATTAAACTCATTTCGCATCACATCTACTGGGAAATTATTATAAATGCCTCCGTCAAAATATAAAACACTGTCGATTTCAACTGGTTTAAAATACAATGGAAATGTCATCGAAGCGCGAATGCTATTGCCTAAATCTCCACCGCGAAAAACAACTTCCCGATTCCTGTAAATATCTGAAGCCACACAGCGGTAAGGAACGAATAAACAATCAAAATCGCTATTTGCTCCAGCCGAGTATTGCGAAAAATACTCAAGTATTCCAAAATCCATTGGCTGAGTTGCAATCAGATTTGTAGGTAAAACAATAGATAATGCGCTGTCTTTCTTGGTAAGACCGACACTAAAAGCCGCGGCATCAGGTGGCGGAACCTTAAAATAATAATAATGTTCCTCAGGAATTAACCCTTTATAATAATTATAAAAACGCTGCTCTTTAAATAATGTTTCTATTTCATCAGGGCTAAGACCAACAGCATATAATCCCCCAACAATTGCACCGATTGATGTTCCGACTACATAATCTATAGGAATATTATTTTCTTCTAAAGCTCTTATGACTCCAATATGAGCCATTCCTTTTGCGCCACCACCACTTAAAACTATGCCCACAGTTTGAGAAAACAAGCCAAATCCCGAAAAAATCAGGAAAACTGAAATGGATAATATTCTAATAAATCTAATAATCACAGGGGTAAACTGTTTCATTAAAGATACAAAAAACTTTATACATTTCAAAGATAATTAAAGGTGTTTTTAAAAATTTTAATTTAAAATTAATTTTTTCACTTTCAGAAGAAAAATGCAACTTTGCAAAAATGCAAATGAAAACTAAGATCGCGCAATATTTTTCTTTAGTGAAATTCAGTCACACTGTTTTTGCAATGCCTTTTGCGCTTCTCGGCTTTTTTATAGCTATTAACGATTCTCACAAAAATCTGGATTGGCAAATACTGATTTACATAGTTCTGTGCATGGTTTTCGCTCGAAATGCAGCCATGGCGTTTAATAGATATTCCGATAGAGTTATTGACAAAAATAATCCTAGAACTGCCAATCGTGAAATCCCTGCTGGCAAGATAGGTAAGAATCAAGCCTTGGTGTTCACGATTATTAATTCAATCCTTTTCTTGATTTGTTCTTCTTTGATAAATTTCACTGCTTTTTTTCTTTCCCCAGTGGCGCTTTTAATAATATTGACATACAGTTACACAAAGAGATTTACTTTTCTTTCTCATTTAATTCTTGGATTAGGACTGTCAATTGCTCCAGCAGGTGCCTACATTGCTGTTCAAGAAACTATTAGTCCAGTAATATTGATGTTATCTGGAGTTGTTTTACTTTGGACAGCTGGATTTGATATTTTATATTCATTGCAGGACGAAGA
>Ga0209800_10002411_pt1 | contig 16601 bp, 9 predicted proteins | sample Higcelweek8metaG_FD_187174 | JGI IMG/M metagenome (GOLD analysis project Ga0209800, IMG submission 187174) | Freshwater pond sediment microbial communities from the University of Edinburgh, under environmental carbon perturbations - High... | ecosystem: Environmental > Aquatic > Freshwater >...
AGTTGCTCTGATTGAAATACCAAGGTTTTATAAGTTTTCAATCATATTTAATAACTGTTAGGTTAGTGTCATCAATATATTTGCTAATATTGTTTCATCTCATCTCGAAAGAGTATCAAAGATATTTCTGGAATTCATCAGGATTATCAGAACCATCATAAGGTTTTCCTGGGAATTTTCTATTGTTTGGATTAGTGTACCATAGCGCATAACTTCTTGCCGCAACTAGAATTGTTTTTGCTTTTTGTTCATTCTCATCATTAGAAATTTCCGCTATTCATTTAAGATAATCTTCAAGTGGTAACTCATTTATTAGTATTAATTTTCATCCTTCATTTGCCACAGTTATACTTCATCTAAATTTGTTATCATTAACCAATCCACTCTTATCCCAACTTGGTTTACGTGACCAGTTACTTACTTCTAGTACTGTTGATGAGATTTTTATTGAAGGAATTTTGAGACTTTTATTCCCAATTACAAGTGCTATGCTATCAGTTCATCTTGGCTCAAGTCTAAGATAACTTAGTTTAGTATATCAACTTCTATTGCCAACTGCAATTTTCATTTTTTCATTAGAATATGATTTAATCTCGGCTGTTCATCAGGTAAATGATAATCTTATTTTGATATTTGGTCATTTTGTAAGACTAGAATTCGTATTTATAGTATTTGTATTATAGACTAACTTTAATCATGTGCTATATAATTTACCATTATCTCTGAATTCTCATAAGTATGAATAAAGATTATCTCAAGGACAGGCTGTTGATCATGCATCACGATGCCCAGATAAATTCCATACTTCAAAGTCATTAAGCAAACAAGACTGAGTATCACTACATTCTTTATGTGCAATATTCTTTTGATTAAGGTCAATTCAATATTTTTTAGCAACATATCAAATTGCCGCATCAACTCAATTTTTTTGCTTATCACCTATTTTGCTTATTTGAAAATTTCACATTACAGAAATACCTACGGTACTTTTATTATTCCGAAGATTGTGTGCCGCAACTGTGTAATCTCATCAAGCTCTTCATTCATAAATTTTACCATCTCTTCATATAACATAATTGTAGCCAATATCTCACCATCATCTTGTGAAGGTGTGATAATAATACATTGATCTCATAATACTTGCATCATCTCTACTATCAGAATCTACAGATTCTGCAGTATGGTGAATTACAATTCTATTAACGAAATTCGTTTTTTCTATATTCCAAACAAGAGAATGTCAATTTTCACTTTTTATTGTACTTATAGCTGTATCCGTAGAAGGGAAGTTAGTTGCCAGATAGCTTCTGATATCTAAAATTTTTTTCTCTTGTTTGAGTTGCCGAGCTGTTTTTGGTTTTTGAGCATCAAGAGCTATTTGCTTATATATCGCAACCCATTTTGGATTATCTTCATATCTCAATGTTTCATCAGCTCACCAATCGGCCCTTTTAATTACTCAAACTTCTGCCGCATTTGTAGTGTCAGGTTTCCAACTTAGGGTTTCATGATAACTTATTGTATCAACTCCAATTGCCTCCATGTTTTGTTCTAATACAACCTTGCTTTTTGATTCAATTGTGAAGTTAATTTTAGTATTTTGTGTTGTAAGAATGGGTTCACTGAAAGCATATTTATTAAGTACAATTCTTTCATCTCCATCATCATCGATATTTGCAGTCAGTTTTTTTGATCAATTGGTAACTATAATTTTAATGTCAGAAACATCTTCTTTAGTTTTATCAAATTTGAAAACGATTAAATCTTTTGCTTTATCAAAAGTTAATTCTCATTTTTTTACATACTTATTAATCTTGCTAGGCAGCTTATAAAGACTTGTTTCTTTTTCATAAATAGTCTTGATATTTCATATCTTCAGTTTTCATTGCTCCTCAATATAATCATATTTCCTGTCAAAACTTATAAATAATGAATAAGGGGATAGTATGTTTAGGATAAAAAACAAAACTAGAAATAGTGTTTTTAACCTTAAAAAAGCCTTTTTAGAATCCATATTCTTTTTATTTTTCAAATAATAATCTAAATTTCACATATAATAACAAAATTAATTTTTACTTAATATTGCAAAATTATAAAAAAATATTAAGATAATCAAAAAGTTTATTTAATTTTTCTTAGCTTTTATGTTATTAAAGACGGAGATAAAAGATTTTGTAAAAAAAGTATTAATGATTTGAATTTTACTTTCATTTTTTATCAACCTACTTGTTACATATTTTTCTAATGTTTGATCTGATAGTACTTATGCTTCTACAGAAAAGAACGAAAATAAATTCAAAAAAGCAAATGCTTGATATTTGTGAACAGTTTGAGTTGCGGTTTCTCTTAATATAGGAACAAAATTAAAATCAGCAACGGACACTCCAGTTTCTCTTACAACAGAAGTTCTCCCAATTTCATATATCCTAGCTAATAAGACTGTTTCAAGAAACAAGATTATTACAGCTAATATGGTTAGTATTAATGAATATTTGAATATTCTGAGGACTGATGTTAATAAATTACTTGATCAATCAAGTGATAGAGAAGCAATGCTTGAGAGTTATTTGGATCAACTAAGATTAAGATATAACTCAACTTCTGAACAAATCTCAGTACTCAAACAACAATCAACTCAACTTACCGCAACTGTTAATTCTTCTGATCAGAGTATCTCTGGACTAAAAAATGACTTAACAAATAATTATAAAACTCTCGATTACGATAAAACAGAAACTTCTCTTGACGAATATCTTAAGAAGAAAGATGAGAATACTTATGCTAAGACTTATCTAGTTTTTATCTGAAAATTCATCCAGTCATACACAATATTAAATGATTATAATAAGGTAGCCATGGATACGCTAGTTAATAACAAAGAAGCACTAATTAAGAATGTAACTGTTGTAATGCCAGATAGTTCAACAAAATTAATGAAAAAGTTTAATCTAATAAAAACAGAAGCAGACTTCAAAAAGGCAATGACAAATTAGTAGTTTTCTTATTAGTAAAGGAGTTTCCTATGTAGAAACTCTTTTTTATTTTCATTGACTATATTAATTATTTATTTTAGCTTGATAAAAAATTATTTATTAATATTATCCGAGTGTTTATTATTAATTCAAAATATATATGATTCAAAGGAAAAAATATGCTAATGCCATTAATTTTTATGTAACAGAAAGCCAAAAAAAGAAGATAGAATACATACTAGAATTAAAATGACAGAACTTAACAGATTTTCTTAGGAATCATATACAAACTACAATTGAAAAATACGAAGACAAGAATTGAAATATAAACATTTATCAAACATATATTCAATAACATGAATTTCATAGAACAAATCAAGAATTGGGCACAAGATTCGTTTGAGAATTCTAGATGAAGTCATGATTGGGAACATACGATGAGAGTCTATTATTTATGTATACATATAGGACAAAAAGAAAAAGCAGATATGGAAGTACTTGAGATTGCGGCAATCCTACATGATATATGAAGAAAATATCAAGATGATAGTAAATGATTAGTTTGTCATGCGGAGAAATGATGAGAAATTGCAAGGGAAATTCTTGAAAAATTCTTCGTTCCACAAGATAAGATTGAACAAATTGTTCACTGCATTATTTCACACAGAAAAAGATGAGCTAATATTCCAGATTCTCTTGAGGCAAAAATCTTATTTGATTCTGATAAACTTGATAGTATATGAGCTGTGGGCATTGGTAGAGCCTTCCTTTTTGCCTGAGAAATCTGAGCAAAACTTCATAATAAATGAGTTGATATAACTAAGACTAAGTCCTATACAAGAGAAGATACAGCATATAGAGAATTCCTCGTTTGACTCAATAAAATCAAAGACAAGATGTATACGAATGAATGAAAAAGAATTGCAAAATGAAGACATGATTTCATGGTAGAATTCTTCGATAGAATTAATGCAGAAGTTGATGGTGAAATGTAGTCTTAAGACCGGTATTGAAAGAAACTGATCTTTTTTTACTCTCAAGACCGGTCTTTGCTATTGTGGGATCGGTTTTATTTTTTGCTCCAAGTCCGGACTCTATGGAACCCGGACTTTTATCTCCAAGACCAGTCTCTGGGTAGGCTGGTCTTTTTAATTGGATTTTCTTAAAAAATACTTGCAAAACTTAAAAAAATACTTATAACTTAATTTGTATATTTGCTAAATAATTAATTTATGATTTTAATGAATAATTCTTTTTGACTTCAGATTGATGGTAGTATAAATTTAGCAAATTGACAAGTCATGTCATCAACCGATAGAATTGTTGAATTATCAAAAATTGACAATTTACCAATCAACTCTCATTTATCCAATATTAGATATGCGGTTAAAAATTCTGCAATTACATTTATATCTGCAGATACCTGAGCGGGTAAAACAACTCAAATTCCTCCAGCTTTGTTAAGATTATGAGGAAGACCAACAAGAATATCTGTTGCAGAGCCAAGAGTAATTAATACTATTGAAGCAGCAACTAGAGTGTCTCGGGAATTAATAGCTAGAACATGAGATCATCGTTTCATGCTCTGAGATAGAATTGGATATAGAACTTGAAAATGATCAGTTTCTACTCCTTGATCGGAGTTGCTTTTCGTTACAGACTGATTGCAATTATTAAGACAAACAGTTTCTGGAATATTACCAGATATTCTCATTGTAGATGAGGTTCATAATTTTTCTATAGCTACAGAATTCCTTATTGCTCAGTCAAAAAGGGTTATGAAAAAAACAAAAAATAGAATGAAACTAGTGCTAATGTCGGCTACTGTTGACATAGGTATGTTACAGGATTACTTCTCGTCTATTAGTAGAGATATTCCTGTATTTGATATTCCTTGAAGAACTTTTCCTGTTGAAAAATACTTCAGAAGTGATACTGAATTCTTGCCAAGTATTCTTGAATTAGCAAAAAAACAAAGTATGAAAGACTGAGAAGAAGAATATAAGAACATTTTGGTTTTCGTTGAATGAAAAAAGACAATAGAATCAACAATTAAGTTTCTCAAAGAAAAATTACCACATTATGAAATTCTTCCTGTGCATAGTGAATTACCTGTAATTGAACAGAGACTTGTTATGGAAAAATGAGATAGACCAAGAATAATTGTTGCAACTAATATTGCTCAAGAATGAATTACAATCCCTTATATTAATGCGGTTGTAGATAATTGATTCTGTAAAAAACTAACAGTTAATGAAAAATGAATTCCAGAATTAAGAAAGAGGTGTATTTCTAATGCCGATACTCTGCAAAGAGCATGAAGAGTATGAAGAGTAATATTCTGAGAATACATAAGGGCCAATGCCACCAGGCTTGATAAACTTAGTTTATTTCCTGATTGAGAAATACAAAATATTACAGCGGAACAATTCATATTATGAGCACTTATGACTTGATTCGATCCTCTTAATGAACTATTGTTGACCTGAGAGAAGACCTTTATGCACAAACCAAGTATAGAATTGTTTAGATTGTCATATGATAATCTTATCAAATTAGGAGCAATAACCAAATCCCATAAAGTAACTCTTCTATGAAAAAAACTACTATTACTTCCTGTTGAACCACATGTTTGAAGAATGTTAATAGAATGAATTAAGAGATGATGTGGAGCAAATATGGTTGATATATGTGCTATAATTGATAATAAATGATTCTTTGCAAAAAGTGAGTTGTGGAAAAAATTTGTTCCAGGTAAATTCAAAAATGACTCTGATCTAATCGCTCATAGAGAATTATTTAACTTGATTACGACAAGGGAACCTATTGATGGAGAGACACTACATAAATTGCACTTATACTGATTAAATAAGTGACAAATCGCGGAATATAAAAGAATTAGTAATTCAACAAAAGACAAAATGTTATTTGAAGTTATTGATTTAACATTATTATGAGTCAAATCAAAATCTGTATATGAAATTCTTTCTACAATTGCTAACTTAAAGCAAAGGCTAGAATCAAATTGAGAAATATTAGAATATAGTGAGAGTTTTGTTGAGGTATCAAAATCTATCCTTTCTTGAATGTTAAATAATGTTTATACTTGGAATAAAAAAGGTAAAAAATTCAAACATCATTATAAATGAGAGTTCCAAAAACCTCTAACTTCAGTTTTATGACCTAGTAATAAATATTTTTATGCTGGTTCGCCATTCATTATTTGATGAGATGATGAAGAAGAGGATTTATATCTACTATCATTTATTACAAGAGTTGAATCAGAATGGACTGAGGAAGTAGCAAGGTCTTTTATTGACGAGGAATATAGAGATATTACTTTTTGAAAAAAAAGAGTATGATATACAAAAAGATGAAATGATAAATTAAAAACTTGCATTACTGCAAAAAGAGTCGCAAGCCTATCTTGATTGGAGATATCCTCAACTTTTTGAGAAGTTCCAGAAGAAAAAGAAAAAATAGTTTTATTCTATAATCGGCTACCAGATTTTCTTGTAAATGAAAATAGGGCTATTAAGAATTTTATAGCCTCATATAGAGTATGAAAATTTAATGTAGAGCAGTTTAAATTATTGATTAGACTTATTTGTAAAGATTTATACTCAAATTTTGATATGAAAAAATTTGAGAAATATCGTAAAGGTTTTATTAATGACACACAAATATTATTTTATTTCAAAGAATCAAAAAATCCAAGAATAGTAGAATTTCTCTCTAATCCTTATAAAGAATTCTATGATAATAGTAAAATAGAAATTATGGAAGATGAGGTTACTATCGAGAATGACGCAGCAGTAATTGAGGATGAAATCAAGATAGAAGCAAGATTAAAGGCGGAAGTTCAGGCAGCAAAAAAGAAAAGCCAAAATGAAAAAAAAGCAGCTAGAATTGCAAGAGCTAAAGCGAAAGAAGCTCTTGAGCCAAAGGTAGAAGTTGAACCAAAAAAGAAGGACGAGCCAGAACCAGTTAAACTAAGTAGACCACCTCTTGAAAAGAGAAATGAAGTTAAATTTTCTAGGAAGGCAAAAAAAGTGAAAAATTCTACAGAAGCTAATGTAGAAGGTCCAAAAATCGAAAGAAGAAGAACTGAAAGAAGAGTTAATACTGAAAGTATTCCTTTATATAAATTACCAGAAGTTAAGGAGCCCGCTATTAGCATTGAAGCATTTAATCTTGAAATTGAAAAGCTTAACAAAGTTGTTAAACAATTTATTCAGAAAATATCTGAGATAAAAAATGAAGAGTTGAAATTAGAATTAAATATTGAGTTGGAATGAATTATTAAATACTTGTCAGAAACAGACATTAGAGACTTTTCTGTTAAAAAAATAAGAGCTAGGGTTACAAATTTTAGAAATCGCTTAAATAAAGCATTAAAATTATCTTAATAAATCAGTTTTAATAATTTCTAATACATTCCTTTCATTACTAGAGACGCCATAAGTGGACGTCTCTACAGAAGTAGATTTTTTATAGTTTTCGTTTTCTTGTAAAACTGGTGTAATCTTATCAAATTCTCATTCTTCTATCATAATATTTCATTTTTTTTCATAGCTAATTGCATTGTAATATTGATGATTATTGGCAGATTCTTTTAGTGGAATAATTATCATTTTCACACCAAATAATTCTAGCTCAGCGAGACTTGTAGCTCAAGCTCTTGTTATGGCGATATCAGTTTTTTGATATATGTTTTTCAACACATTTTGATCAATGAAATCGTAAGTTGTAATGTTAGAATATGATTTGAATTGCTCTTTCATATTTGAGTTAAGGCTTCATAGAACTATTGTAATTTCATAATTATTTAGCTTATCAATATTTCACAATATATATTCGAAAATTCTTTTTGATCATTGACTTCATCAGATAATAAGTAGCTGAGTTCTATGAAGATTTTCTGGTTTTTCAACTAGATCTGTAAATAATTCTGGATTGAGAATCTGTCAAGTTACTTCAGTTTTTCTTAAATCAAAATATTTCTTAGCTACATCAAATCATAGATAGATTTTACTCGCAAACTTACCAACGTATTTGTTAGCAAGTCAGGGTACACTATCTGATTCATGTAGGAATAATTTAATTCACAAAAAGTATGCAGCAATTGCAATAGGAAGTGAAACAAATCATCATTTGGAGAATATTAAATCTGGTTTTTCTTCACTAAGAATTTTTATAGCCTGAAAAATTCCAGAAATTATTTTAAATGGCTCGATAATAGTTTGCAAAGAAAAATATCTTCTAAGTTTACCTGCCCTTATCCCATAAAACTTAATTTCATTCTCTCAGGCAATTTTTTGCTCTAACGAATTATTTTCTCAAATCCAGAAAAAAACATAATTCTCATTTCAGAGATATTTATAAAGTGAAACAAGTGGTGTGATATGTCATCAGGTTCAACCTCAAGCTAGAGCTATTTTTTTCATAATCTATTTTATATAATAATTACCTGCTTTTCATAATTCAATGTGTCCGCATATTTCCATAATTGATAACTTATAACCGATTATTTCAATATCAATATTTAGCTTATCTCAAAGACTAGAAGCATCAAGTGGATTTTTTAATAATTCATTATAGATTTTTTGTTCTATTTCATCTGAGAATTTTTTCTCTTCTTTTTGCTCCGTTACTCAATAGCTACTCATATTGTATTCATCTAGTATATCTTCGCAACTTAATATTAATTTACCTAGTCAATCTCTTATTAATTTGTTAGCTCCCAGACTCGTATCTCTATTAATATCTCATGGTACTACGAAAACATCTCTATTAAGTTCTAATGCAAGTTGTGCAGTAATAAGTGTTCATGATTTTTCTCATGCCTCTGTGATTATTGTTCACTTACTTAGTCAAGCAATAATCTCGTTCCTAATTGGGAAATTATATGGTTCTGGTCAAGTTCATAATCTGAATATTGAAACAATAGCTCATCAATTAGTAGTAATATTCTCATACATCGCCTTATTACTTGAGGGGTATATATTATCAATTCAAGTTCAAATAACGGAAACAGTATATCAGTTATTTTTAATTGTTATATTATGAGCTAGAGAATCAACTCAATAAGCTCATCAACTTACAATTCAGAAGTTGTTATTAATGAGATTTGGAATAATTGACTCAAGTACAGTTTGTGAATATCTTGTGTTTTTGCGAGATCATACAATTGATAGGAGATTAATATTATTTCTGAGATTTCACTTAATATATAGGAAGAATGGAGGGTTGGGAATTGTTTTAAGTAAATCTGGATAATTTTCATCATTAATTGTGACAATATTTATTTTTTCAGTTTCTAATTGTGTGTCAATTTTATTATAATCAAATATCTTGTGGTTTGCCATTATTTCAAATATTTTTTCATCTTTTAATTTGAACTTATTTAGTGCTTCAAAACTAAGTTTTTCAAAAAAATCTTGAAAATTAGCATTATTTTCAAAAAATGAAAAAAGATTCTTATGAGAGAATCAAATAGAGTGTAGATATACTAGATATTTGGTCATTCTTATTTTGATTTATTATATCTAATTAATTGATTATATAAATTTGTTTGGTTTTTCAATAAACTAAATAATATTTATTTGACAAATATATAATTTTTAGTATAAAGAGAATATTATCAATTAAATAAAGGTATTGTCTATGGTAAATGCACCCATGAAAATGGCTAATCCAGTAAGAATAATTCCAAAAGATGGTGTTTATCTTGAAACCTTATGTCCTTGACAGCAAAATACTTGTTCTGTTTCTGCTATTTTAAAACAGTATTGAAATTATATTAATCATTTTCTTGTAACTCCAGATAAAAAAAATTTTACTAACATAGTTCAACAATGATTGGCTATTTTATGAAAAGTAAAACAAACAGAAGTTTGTTTTGATTATAGATGAGCTAAACTGCAAGTAAAACTTGATATGTCAAAGGCGATTATAGATATTGAAAGAACAACAATTTTATTTGTTTGATGTGAAACTCTTAATGAATATTATAGTTTTATTTGAAGTTGATATACTTGAGATATTCATTTACCGAATTGAATTCTGAGGGCAAAAGTTGAAACAAAATGATCGTGAGAATTTTTATTCATATTTCCAGGTATTCCTTACTGATTTTATGAAGAATGTGATAGGGCAAAGAGACTTTCTCTTAGAGGCGAATTAAATAGTATTTATGTAGCACATGCTTTTTTTGCCGAGTTAGCTAAAATTAGAAGAATAGAATCAGAGTCTCAGAAAAAAAGCTGAAGAGTTCCACCTAATAAATATTCTATTGCCGATATTAAATGAGACGTTAAATGAATAATTGCCAATATTTCTAACAATTGAATCTGATTCTATGTGCCAAATGGTTTTGCTTCGCAATATGAGATATGAGACACATATACACATATATTACCATTTTTTGATCCAAAAATGTCAGCATCACTTACAATTAAAAATATAAGACGTATAGAATGAGAACATTTCTCAGAAGTTGGTGCAGAATTTGATTTTGAAAAAGTACCATCTGATGAGCATGATATTGAAAAATTTGTTCGTGATCTTAATAGAGAAATAACGAATGAAATATTATCAAAGAAAAATATTGATTGAGAATAATTTTATTTTCTACTATTTTTATAGCTCTGATAAATAAATTAGGAGCTATTTTTATTTGACAAATATGTAATTTTTAGTATAAATTAGTTATGTTAACTATCTTTGTTACCTATAAATTGTATGCATATAAATAATGCTTGAAATAATACGCCAGAAAAAAAATATGAAATGGCAATTAAGGACGTAAAAAAACCTAGTTCAAAATGATATCATCTTTCTATGTCTTGTCCTGGAATTCAGACTGATGTCCTAGTGAAAATGATTCTTGATGATTATCCACAAGATATGTTAGTTGATTCTTGACTTAATCTTACTCTTGCCAGAGAACAAAGTTTGAGAATTCTACAGAAAATAAAACAAACTTTTATTTGTTTTGATTATAAATGAGCTAAGGCGAGAGTTATTATTGATATGAGTAAAGCAGAAATAATCCCTGAAAAATGAGTCATTTCCATCTTTGATAATGAAGAATTAGTTTGTTTATCAAAGTTCATTATTGATAATTCTTGAGATATTCATTTGCCAAATTGAATACTTAGAGTAGAAGTTGAGCCATGAAAAAAAGATTGAGAGTTTGTTTTTAAGGCAAAAAAATACTATTCTTCTTGTGATAGAGCAAAAAGAAATGCGCTTAGGGTTGAATTAAATTGAAACACTTTTGCAAAAAGATTTTTTAAAAATATTCAAAAATGAGCTAAATTACCAGATAATGAGTATTTGCTGACAAGTGAATGATGAATAGGAGTATGAATAGTTTCCAATATTTCTGATAAATGATTGTGAATATTTATACCAAAATTCTTGAAGCCAATTATTGAATCAAAAACCAATATAACACTAGTTTTACCATTCCTAGGGACTTCTATTAAAATTAACTTTGTCATTAAAAAAATTATGACAATGGAGGAGGATAATTATTGTGAGGTATGATGAATAATATGATATATATGAAATGATAATGAAAGAAGAATTAGCAAAAATGTTATTACACAGTTTATTTGGGCTACGAATAAGAAAATCTGAGAAGAATTCAATGCAATGAAAGATGGACATGAATGAATAGAAAAAATTGAAATTAAGCCAAAAGATCCTTAATAATCTTAATAGCCCTAGTTTGATTAATGAAAAATGGACTTGTTGCAATAGTTATTAATTTTGCTTTTTTTGCAAGATTAATAACTATTTTTTTTGCTTTATTATAGTCTATATATGACATTTCTGGTGAAAAAAAATCTATGTCAAGATTTAGAATATAATCTCATAATCTATCTATTTTTCCTCATATTTCAAGCAGGGAAGCTTCTCATTGTATTTTTATAACCTCTCAAATTATCTCAGACTTAATTGCCGGCTTGATATAATTACCAACATTGAGAATATTATTAGTGTAATCAAATATGTCTTGCAGATTTAGCTTGGTTTTTTCAAGGATAATATCAATATCTGGTTCTCTCATGTCAGAATGCTCATCAATATGAATTAATTTAATTCATGGTTTTATAATTCAGTCATGAATTGCCTTTGACCAAAAGTAGAAGGTATGATTATGATTATCGAATATATAAGTTGGAATTCAATTATATTCAGTTTTTATGAAATTCTTCAATCAATTAAATGATATTATATTTCATTTTTCGTCACATTCTTCGAATGCAATTTCCTCTCATAATTCTAAATTATTAAGAGTTCATTCAATAATTTTTGGAACATAAATACTTCTTCATTTTCTTTTTTCTGCAGAAAATGCATTATTTCATATTGGTTCTGTGATATAGAATCAAGTGTACATTATTTTAAGATTTTGTAATTACATATTATACCTACCCAACTTCTTACTACCAGAAGAAAGTTTATTAATTTACCATATATTCAGTTTTGGTAAATTCTGTTTCCTCCCCTAGATTAGGGGAGGAAAAATTTGTTTCCTTTTATCAAGGGGGGGATATACTTTAATTATTAACTCTTATTACTCTTCATTTGTTTCTACCAAAAACTTCACTGTGATAAAATTCACTAATCTGGGCTGGTTTAAGGTTATAATCTCAATCATGAGTTATTCTTATTAGATAATTGAAGTTGAATTCTCAAGCATCAAATCTATCAGAATATCAGAAGAATCTATCATCTCTCATTTCTTGCCTGTCAAATACTTTAGCCATTTTTAATTTTTGGTCTTCAGTAGATAGGGCAGTGTTTATTAACTCACTTCAGGCAGGTATGAATCACTCAAAAGCAACTTGGTCTCTTGGTTCACTAGTAATTATTCTGTTATTAGCAAGAACAATTTGACCAACCTTGAAATTACTTATTGGATTAAGATATTGTATTGTATCTTTTGGATATTTGAGATCATCATAATCTATACTTCCACTCATATATTCTGCCATTTCTTTTTCCTGAAGAGTTTTTATCTTACTATATTCATCGTAGTCGTAATAAGATTGTTCAAGATAGAATCATTCGTCTCTTGGCATAACTTTCTCAATCGGTAAATAATAACTTAGTGATAAATCATAGAAAACTTTTCCAACTCACTCTTTGTTTATTATGAAATCATTTAGAGCCTTAAGTGTATCTCAAGAAATGATTTTTGAGAAAGTATCTAGTTTATTATTTTTATCAACAACCTTTTCATCAAGATTGACTCAGTTTAATAACAATTTAATACGTCAATTCACATCTTTTAACTCTCAAGTTGCTGCCATATATTTCGCAGAATTCTCTATAACTCTTACTGTTTCTTGAGTTGATCAGAAACTTCAGTCAACTTTTTGAGAGATTATCCATCTATTCATATTATCAATAATTTGACTAATATCCTTAAAGTTCTCAAGTCATATGTCTGATATCGCACCTATAAAATCCGTAGTATTTAATAATCTAGAATTATATGAATCTTTACCAATAAATGCACCACGTGGATTATATACAATGAAATCATTTATTACTTGATTAGCCATTTCTATTCAATTTTCTTTTAGCTTCTTCTTGTCTCACTCTACAATATTTTTATTATTTAATAGTTTGGCAATTATAGATATTTTGTTAATTTTCATAGAAACATCTTCATTTTTTGTATCGATTAATTTGAACATTTTGTAGGCTTCGTAATCGTCTTTTGAATAATTTAGAATAGCATTAATTGCAGCAAGTCTTGCGCTCTCGCTATATTTACAATTCGCAATATCTTGTGAGAAGCATGGTTCTGTTTTGTTTTCATAGAATCTTTTCTTAAGATAAGATACCGCATTATTTAGAGATTTATCATTAATAGTATATCATAGTTTATGTATTTCTGCGATGCCATTAACTATAATTGCAGTTAGTTCAAAATTAGCTAAATCATAACCATTTCAATCTGACCAATAAGAGAATCATCAAGAAGTTTTTTGATATCTTGGAGATTCTGCGATGTAGTTCTTAATTAGTTCGTCTTTAGTTATTTCCTTATATCACTCATAAGAATCTATCCATAATTTCACTTTTTGTTTAGTCAGATCATAAGGAACTCAGATGCTTAGATATAGCTTCTTGAGATATATCTCTGGCATTATTGCTGATTGATTCTGTTCCATGCATGAATATGCGAATGTCTTAAGGAATTCTACAGAATTAGTAAGATTTCATAATATAGAAGACGCATAATTAACTACTACTTTTGCAGTTCAAATTACAACATTAGTTAGGTCAATTTTCTCTGTATGACTGGCATCAGTTGTAACTCAGACTGTCGCAACAGTTTCTTTGATAGAAGTTTCATTAATAGGCAAGAATCTCTCAACTTCATCCTGGTCTCAAGTTTCTTTTGCAACTGCTTTGATATTGATTTTCGCAGTAATATTTGTTGTGTCTTTAATCTGATTAAGGTCTTTTGCTTTCACTGTGAAATTAACTGTTTTTTGAGCTCAATTATTAATTATTACTTCTTGAGTTCATTTATCCACATCAATATTATTTCAAGCTAGACTTACTGTGAAAGTTGAGTTTTTACCAGTTTTATTAAATACTACAGGAGAAAAAGTTATGCTATCATTTGAACCAAGAAATCTCGGAGTGTTTTCGTTGATTATAACTTTTTTCGTAGTTGTGATAGTTGCTTCTCATACTCAGACTTTGGTATCATCTCAAGTAGATCCAACACTCTCAATAACCCAAGTTGTCAGATTGTCTGGTAATGCTTCTGATGTTATCTTTGCCTTACCATCTTTATCTGTTGTATAATCTGCTTGCCAGAATGCAGTATCCTTGAATACTCATCTTTTCTTCTTAGAATCTCATCATTTAGCTCATTCTCCGGCTCCTCATTTTTCTCAGTCGCTAATATCTTTTACTTCTAATTTTTCAACTAGATTAAATAATGATAGATAAGTCTCAACTCCAAGATATCTCTTCATATCGTAGAAAAATGCAAAAGGATTTTTCTTAGGATTTCACTTGAGAGCTAGTAGACTCTCATCAACCATTGATATACTTCAGTTCACTCCAGAAACTGGTTTCCCACTAGAATCAGTAACTTGAATACTTAGATTTACTTTATCTCAAGGAAGATAATGACCTCTTTCCGGTTTGATACTAATTTTTAATTTTTTGTCATCATTCATTACCTTGATAACACTAAGAGCTCTCTTATAAATTGGAAGAGGATTTTCTCAGCTTTTACCAATTAGAAATACTTTAACATAAATATTAGGATAATAATTACTCTTAATTGGTACAGAGATTCTATCTCAACTTGATTTGATATCTTGTGTGAAATAATCTAGTATTCAATCATCTTTTTCGATAGTAACAAACATTTTACCACTAGTCACAGGACTTTTTAAAGTAAAATTTGCTGTATCTCAGATTTTGAGAACACTCTTGTCAGCATTTAAGTCAGTAGTTGTATTATTTCATGCTCCCCAATAATATGCCTCTTTTCAGGCTACATATGTATAAACAGAAGTTGTATATGATTTGCCATTATTTCAAGTGTAAGTTGCTTTTACCTGATACTCTCAATCTCATTTTGGACTTAGAGTATTAGTGAATTCTCAATTACTACTTGATGATATTGAGGTTATTCATTCTGATTTTTCTTCAACAGAATAATCATTGTAAAATACTCAATCAACTCACTGTTTCTTTACTTCTTTCCACTCTCTTTTGATTAATTCTAATTTCACATTTCTGCCACTTAGCGGTTGGGCAGAAGGATTTAAGACTACTCAACTAACCTTAATTCAATTCTTTTGTTCGTTATAATATGGAACATTTAATCATACATATGCATCAGTATTATGAAGAACTACAGAGTAAGAATTACTCACTTGCTTCTTAGTGTCTGGATCTTCAGCGGTAACATTGAAAGTATATATTTTTTCTCAATCAGAATCTTTCTTGAATTCATAATCCCAATTCTTTTCTCAGTCTGGCGACATCGTTCATTCTTCAGAAAATTCTGTATTATCATCATAACTACAGTAACCCCAATAATTACAATCATATCAAGAACTAGAGTCTCAGAATTGGTAATCACTATAATCCTTGGCATCAAAGAAATAATTCTGGCTAATTATACTAGAATAATAATGCGCTCATCACATTCTTCATCAGAAGTAATACTCTGTGCTATATTTAATATTAACCTTATCTCATAATTGAACATCCTTTTTGTTTCAATCAAAATTTATCTTAAAAACAGGCTTTTTGTATTCTTCTACGAAGAACTTAGCATCGTTATATGCTGGCTCTCAAATATTATCACTTGTGAATTCGAATGAGTATTTTCAAAGTGCCATTGTCTTAGGTAATTCGAATTTTCAATTAAAGTTCGAATTATTATCAATTGTCACATCAACTTCCTTGAAAAAATTATAATTCTCATCCATAATTTTTATTTTTCATTTCTTCGTATCTATTCTGTGATATCAATCAAATCTGAACTGTCTTAATATTCACTTAAAAAATACTGTATCACCAGGTCTATAAATAGGCCTTTCTGTATAAAGATATAAGAAGTTTTTA
>Ga0209800_10002416_pt1 | contig 16583 bp, 14 predicted proteins | sample Higcelweek8metaG_FD_187174 | JGI IMG/M metagenome (GOLD analysis project Ga0209800, IMG submission 187174) | Freshwater pond sediment microbial communities from the University of Edinburgh, under environmental carbon perturbations - High... | ecosystem: Environmental > Aquatic > Freshwater >...
TTCAATGCTTCTCTTGCGATGACATCTCCTCTTAACCTTCCAGCACCGGGCAGGTGTCAGGCCTTATACTTCATCTTTCAATTTTGCAAAGCCATGTGTTTTTGTTAAACAGTCGCCTGGGCCATTTCTCTGCGCCCTCATTGCTGAGGGACCCCTTCTCCCGAAGTTACGGGGTTATTTTGCCTAGTTCCTTAGCCACGATTCACTCGAGCACCTCAGGATTCTCTCCTCGACTACCTGTGTCGGTTTAGGGTACGGGCTCTCATAACCTGATGCTTAGAGGTTTTTCTCGGAAGTCTGATTACTATCACTATCCAATCACCCGAAGGGTCATGGTACTGTCAGGTTCAAATAGAAAAGCTATTAACTCCTCCTTATCTACACCCTTTAACGTACTATTCCGTCAGTACGCGGATATTTCACTACTTCGTCACCCCATCGCAGTTACGCGAGGTATTGGAATATTAACCAATTGTCCATCGGAATCGCCGTTCGGCTTATCCTTAGGCCCCGACTAACCCACGGCTGATTAGCATTGCCGTGGAAACCTTAGTCTATCGGTGAGCAGGTTTCTCACCCGCTTTATCGTTACTTATGCCTACATTTGCTTTTCCATTAACTCCACGGTACATCACCATACCGATTCAACGTAAATGGAATGCTCCCCTACCAGTATCTGCCTAAGCAGATAATCCATAGCTTCGGTAATACACTTATGCCCGAGTATCATCCACGCACAACCGCTCGACTAGTGAGCTGTTACGCACTCTTTAAATGAATGGCTGCTTCCAAGCCAACATCCTAGCTGTCTATGCAGTCGCACAACGTTAGGTCAACTTAGTGTATATTTGGGGACCTTAGCTGATGGTCCGGGTTCTTTCCCTCTCGGACACGGACCTTAGCACCCGTGCCCTCACTCCTGATCATCATGTTGCAGCATTCGGAGTTTGTCAGGGGGTGGTAGACGGTGAAGTCCCCTAACCCTATCAGTAGCTCTACCTCTGCAACACTGTAAATCAAGGCTGCACCTAAATGCATTTCGGGGAGTACGAGCTATTTCCCAGTTTGATTGGCCTTTCACCCCTACCCACAACTCATCCAAAAACTTTTCAACGTTAACTGGTTCGGTCCTCCATTGCGTGTTACCGCAACTTCAACCTGGTCATGGGTAGATCACTAAGGTTTCGCGTCTAGCGCCTCTAACTGAACGCCCTGTTCAGACTCGCTTTCGCTTCGGATGCGGACCTTAAGCCCTTATCCTCGCTAGAGACGACTAACTCGTAGGCTCATTATGCAAAAGGCACGCTGTCATCCCGATAAATCGAGACTCCAACCGCTTGTAAGCGCATGGTTTCAGGTTCTTTTTCACTCCCCTGCTCGGGGTTCTTTTCACCTTTCCCTCACGGTACTGGTTCACTATCGGTCTCCTAGTAGTATTTAGCCTTGGCGGATGGTCCCGCCTGTTTCACACAGGGTTTCACGTGTCCCGCGTTACTCAGGATTCTGCTATCTTTATATAAAATTACTTGTACGGGACTTTCACCCCCTTTGGTCCAACTTTCCAGTACGGTTCCAATTCTTTTATATATCAAATATCGCAGTCCTACAACCCCGACGTTGCCGAAACAACCTCGGTTTGGGCTCTTCCCCGTTCGCTCGCCACTACTTGGGGAATCACTATTGTTTTCTTTTCCTCCGGGTACTAAGATGTTTCAGTTCTCCGGGTTTGCCTTCCTTGCGGAATATCTATCTTGCGATAGATGGGTTGCCCCATTCGGATATCTACGGATAATAAGTTATTTGCACCTCCCCGTAGCTTTTCGCAGCTTGTCACGTCCTTCTTCGCCTCTAGGAGCCAAGGCATCCTCCATACGCTCTTATTTGCTTTTTTATAATAATTCGTATTCTATTTATATGCTCTTGATTCTTTTTTTTTCAAAAATTTGTCAGTCTCAATACGTCAAAGATCGTTCTCAGGCCGAAGCCTGAGTAAGTGGAGAATAAGGGAGTCGAACCCTTGACCTCCTGCGTGCAAGGCAGGCGCTCTAGCCAACTGAGCTAATTCCCCGTGCGAATAATACATGTAGTCCCTCGCAGATTTGAACTGCGGACCTCTACATTATCAGTGTAGCGCTCTAACCAACTGAGCTAAGGGACTGAGTAATAATTCCACAATATCACATGCGAGAGTTATCCCACAGGGTGTATATTTTAAAAGCAAGCAACACAGAAAAAAAGGTAAAGAGACAAGTTTTACTCCAGAAAGGAGGTGTTCCAGCCACACCTTCCGGTACGGCTACCTTGTTACGACTTAGCCCCAGTCATCGGTTTTACCCTAGGTCGATCCTTGCGGTTACGAACTTCAGGCACCCCCAACTTCCATGGCTTGACGGGCGGTGTGTACAAGGCCCGGGAACGTATTCACCGCAGCATGGCTGATCTGCGATTACTAGCGAATCCAGCTTCACGGAGTCGAGTTGCAGACTCCGATCCGAACTAAGACCAACTTTATGGATTAGCTCCCCGTCGCCGGGTGGCTGCCCACTGTATTGGCCATTGTAACACGTGTGTAGCCCTAGACATAAGGGCCGTGCTGATTTGACGTCATCCCCACCTTCCTCACGGTTTACACCGGCAGTTTCACCAGAGTCCCCATCATTACATGCTGGCAACTGGCGATGAGGGTTGCGCTCGTTATGGGACTTAACCCGACACCTCACGGCACGAGCTGACGACAACCATGCAGCACCTTGTAAATAGTCCCGAAGGAAAGACCTGTTTCCAAGTCATGCAATCTACATTTAAGCCTAGGTAAGGTTCCTCGCGTATCATCGAATTAAACCACATGTTCCTCCGCTTGTGCGGGCCCCCGTCAATTCCTTTGAGTTTCATTCTTGCGAACGTACTCCCCAGGTGGATCACTTAATGCTTTCGCTCAGTCGCTGACGGTGTATCGCCAACAACGAGTGATCATCGTTTACAGCGTGGACTACCAGGGTATCTAATCCTGTTTGATCCCCACGCTTTCGTGCATCAGCGTCAGTAACGGCATAGTAAGCTGCCTTCGCAATCGGTGTTCTGTGTTATATCTATGCATTTCACCGCTACACAACACATTCCGCCTACCTCTACCGAACTCAAGAAACCCAGTATCAATGGCTTACATTAGTTAAGCTATTGCCTTTTACCACTGACTTAAGTCTCCGCCTACGCACCCTTTAAACCTAATAAATCCGGATAACGCTTGCATCCTCCGTATTACCGCGGCTGCTGGCACGGAGTTAGCCGATGCTTATTCCTACAGTACAGTCATCGAACTACACGTAGTCCTTATTCTTCCTGCAGAAAAGCAGTTTACAACCTCTAGGGCTGTCATCCTGCACGCGGGATGGCTGGTTCAGGCTTCCGCCCATTGACCAATATTCCTCACTGCTGCCTCCCGTAGGAGTCTGGCCCGTATCTCAGTGCCAGTGTGTGGGACCATCCTTTTAGACCCCATACCCATCGTCGCCTTGGTGAGCCGTTACCTCACCAACTAGCTAATGGGACGCATGCCCATCCTTTACCGTCGGAACTTTAACATATCTGTTATGCAACAAATATGTACTATGGAATATTAATCCGAATTTCTCCGGGCTATCTTCCAGTAAAGGGCAGGTTGCATACGCGTTACTCACCCGTGCGCCGGTCGTCAGCAAGTATTGCTACTCCTGTTACCCCTCGACTTGCATGTGTTAAGCCTCCCGCTAGCGTTCATCCTGAGCCAGGATCAAACTCTTCGTTGTAATATAATTTTTTATATATCTTTCGTAAAAGCCCTGTCTCATTCTAAACTACTATAAATAATAGTTTTGTTACCTGTTATTATTTTCTTGTGCTACTTGCTAATAAGTCAAAGAACTTTTTTTTCCCAGGATTGTTATCCCGGTTACCCATCGTTTTGGGACTGCAAAAATAGATACTTTTTCATTACATCCAAACTTTTTTTTACTTTTTTTTCACTTTTTTTATTTCAGCTCCCTAAACCCTTTGATAATCTGCATTTTAAACAAAATAAAAAAATAATATCAACAATAATATTTTCCATTTTAATGTTATTAGTAAAATTTTTAAAGTATATTCGCAACCTAAAATACATTTATTGTGAAAGAAAACATCGTCATAATTCCAACTTACAACGAAAAAGAAAATATTGAAACAATAATAAGGTATGTATTCAATCTAGATGAAAAGTTCAATATTTTGATTGTAGATGATGGTTCACCTGACGGAACCGCAAATATTGTGAAAAACCTCATTACGGAATACCCCGAAAGCCTTTTCATAATTGAAAGATCTGGCAAACTAGGTTTAGGAACTGCATATATTGCTGGATTTAAATGGTGCCTCGAAAAAGGGTATACCTATATATATGAGATGGACGCTGACTTTTCACATAATCCTGATGACCTAATTAAATTACACCAAGCTTGTGTTGGTGGAGCAGATATGTCGGTTGGATCACGCTATAAAACAGGAGTAAATGTTGTAAACTGGCCGATGAGCCGTATTATATTGTCTTTCGGAGCCTCTAAATATGTGAGATTTATTACTGGGATGAAGCTAACTGATACAACTGCAGGATTTGTATGTTACAATAGAACAGTTCTGGAAAAGATAAACCTGGACAACATTAAAATGATAGGTTACGCATTTCAAATTGAAATGAAATTTAAAGCTTGGCTACACAAATTTAAAATTGAAGAGGTAACAATAATTTTTACTGACCGTCAAAAAGGCAGTTCAAAAATGAGTGGTGGCATTGTAGGAGAAGCAATATTCGGAGTAATGAAAATGAAACTACAAAGTGTTTTCAATAAAAAGAAATACCTCGGATAAAAGTTTCATGGGTTCTTTTTTTTCGATTTTTCAACAATAAAGCAATCGACTCATACTTTTTAATAAACAATTTATATAAAATATTTGATTCTTTTTTTTTTTAATTGTAAAAAGATATATATTTGCAATTAATAAACTTATTTTCAACATTATTTATTAACTAAAATTTGAAACAAAAATGAAAAAATTTACATTTATTATTGCAGCTTTGATTATTAGCAGTGCAGTTTTTGCACAAACAATGCTTCAGACTGCTGAAACAGGTAAAACAAGACTAAACGAACAAGTTGTTCTTAAAGGAACAAAAGCACCAGTTGCTACATTAACTTACAGTTCTGAAACCATGGCTGTTAATCTTGGTTATGCTGAGCCTTGGGACTTTGTAGTTGTTGCACAATTCCCAGCTAGTACAATGGCTACCTACACAGGAAACAATATCAATAAAATTTCTATTGGTGTTGCTCCAGCAAATCTCACTGGAAATATTTCAGTATGCGTTTGGACTGACACTACTGGTGGAGGAGCAACTCCAGTTACATCTCAGACAGTTGCTGTAAGTTCATTAGTTGCTGGATGGAATGAAATTACTTTAAGCACACCTTATGCAATTGACGGTAGTCAGATTTGGGTTGGGTATACTGTTTCTTCATTGGATTATGGTCTTTATATGGATAATCAGGCAGCTCAAGCTGATGGTTATGGTGATTTAATTTATGATGGCGAAACTTGGGCAAATACATCAGCTTATGGTGCTTCTTTTGACCACAACTGGCATATTAAAGCTATTGTTGATGACGGCGCTGATTTTACGGACTTATCTGTAATCGCTTTAACTGCTCCAAATTCAACATGTGAATTAGGAACAGAAGATTTCGTTGCAACTGTTAAAAATGTTGGAAGCAGCTCATTCGCTAGTGCTTTTAATGTGAATTTTGCAGTTAATCAAGACTATGCTAATGCTGTTAGCTTCCCAGTTACTGTACCTCTTGCTGTTGATGCAACTCAGGATATTACTTTCTCTCTTGATATGAGCGTTGATGGTATTTACATCGTTGAAGCTTATGTATCTGTTGTAGGTGATTCTGATCTTACAAACGACACAGCAATGAATGCTGCTGCTAACACAGAACCAAGCACTGTCCCAGTTGGTGGATTTATTAATAATTTCGATGGTCAATATGATTTAATCGGAGTTTCTACATTTGATGAAAACTCAGATGGTAGCACTTGGGGATTTTTCTATGATGTTGCTCCAGACGTTGCAGCTGTATATCAATATAGTTCAGCAAATGCAGCTAATGATTGGTTAGTTCTTAACTGTATGGACCTCACTGCTGGAACATATATTTTAACTTTTGATTATAAATCAGGTGATGGTACCGATGCTTATACTGAAAGTTTGAAAGTAATGTATGGTATGACAGCTGATCCTTCAGGTTTAACAACTCAAATTGTTGATATCCCAACAGCAGAAAACTTGGCTTATGTTAATAGCTCAACATCTTTTAACGTTGCAGCTGATGGAACATATTATATTGGTTTTCAGGCTTACAGTATTGCTGATCAATATTTATTGTGGGTAAATAACATTACTTTAAATAAAGATGTTACTGGTGTTAATTCAAACTTAACAAATGCTGTTTCTGTATTCCCAAATCCTGCTTCTTCAGTTGTTACTGTTGCTAACGCAGAAAATGCTAATATCGTTATTATGAACATGGTTGGTGAAGTTGTTGCAAATGTTGAAAATGCTTCAGCTAATCAGACTATTGATATGAGCAATTTAGCTAACGGTACATACTTCGTTAGAGTAAATGCAGAAGTTTTCAAAATCAATCTTGTTAAATAATAAGATTCCTTAAATAATAAAAAGCTGCCTCGAAAAGGCAGCTTTTTTTATAACCATATTTCATAAAAAATGACTGCTTTGGACAGTCATTTTTTATAACCTCTATTATTACGCGAGTTTATAATTCATTTACAAAATCTATTTGGGACTTATACAGAGAATCGGGACATTGGACTTGCGAATCATCTTAATAGCCATGCTGCCAACAAAAAACTTCTGCAACTTTGTTTCCTGACGAGTCATAATAACGATTAAATCGGCCTTTATATCGTCGGCGTAATCATTAACAGCATTTGCCATTACTTCAATATCATTTTTGGTTTTGAATAACTCTGTAACGCACTTTATCTCCAACTTATCAAAAATTGATTTTACCTGTTGAATCTGATCTTTAATTTTATTACACTCTATTTCATCAGTAAAACTTGTTGCCGAAACAATATGAACTGTAGAGCCATATATTTTTGCAATCTTTACTGTTTGGTCAATTTTCTGTTTTGTTTGTTTCGTTAAATCGAGAGGCAAAACGATGTTATCACAACCTGTTCTATCAGTTTTACCAGCAAAAACAACCACAGGACAACCAACCTGATCAATAAGTCTAAGAGTTTTGGATGCAGATACTTTTGCAGAGACATCAGTTCCGATAAAAATATATGAAGGCAACAGTTCTTTTTCTACTGCCAATATTTGAGGAATAATTTTACCACATTCTATCCTAGAATGAATCTTTGATCCACATTGGGCTCTGAATTCATCTGACATCTTATTTAGGCGACTTTGTATGGTCTCAATATTATCGCTGCTATTGTCTATCATCCTAAGACTAGGAATAACATGTACAAGAAAAATATCCGCTCCAGTTTTTCCAGAGAAAAATACACTTTGCTTAAATGCCACATCTGCCTGAGATGAAAAATTTGTAGGAACAAGAATTCTATTCTTTGTCATAATTAAAATAAATATTAACTTTGATGCCCTTTTAAAAATTGATTATATTTACAAATATATATATAATTTAGAATTATGAAACAAATAGCAGCGTCAGAATTAATAATAAATAATGATGGAAGTATATTCCATCTTCATTTAACCCCGGATCAGCTTGCCGACAATGTCATCTTAGTTGGTGACCCCGGCAGAGTTGCTACGATATCAGCTCATTTTGAAAAGATTGAACACAAAGTTCAAAACAGAGAATTTGTAACTCATACTGGTTATTACAAAGGAAAAAGATTTTCGGCTCTTGCTACAGGAATTGGGACAGATAACATTGACATTGTTCTTAATGAACTTGATGCACTCGTAAATATTGACTTAGCGACAAGAACTCCGAAAACAACTCATAAAAGTTTAAATCTAGTTAGGATAGGCACATCTGGCGGGCTGCAGGAAGATATGAATGTAGATTCTTTTCTAATGTCGGAAACTGCCATTGGATTTGATGGACTATTAAATTTTTACAAAAGACGTGACGAAGTTTGCAGAGCGGATATTGAAAGTGAATTTATCAAACACATGAACTGGAATCCAAGAATTGCCGCGCCATATTTTGTAGATGCTTCATCTGATTTAATGAATAAAATAGGTGCAGGAATGAGGCGTGGACTTACAATTTCGGCTCCAGGATTTTATGGCCCTCAAGGACGTGAACTAAGACTTGAGATTCAGGATAGAGACATAAATGACAAAATCAGATCTTTCCGCTTTGACAATAAATGTATAACTAATTACGAGATGGAAAGCTCAGCACTTTTTGGGTTATCTGCTCTTTTAGGTCATCAAGCGGCTACTGTATGTGTAATTATTGCCAACCGTTATGCAAAACAATACAGTAAAGATTATCATCCTGCAATTGAAAAGCTTATTCAGATTGTTCTTGACAGATTAACAGACTAGTTACAGTTAAATTTCGCTATTAACAATCTTATTCTTTGCAAGGTACTTTTTTATCATTTTTGCTAAGGAATCTCTCCAATAAGGGATATTAATGTCATAGACACTCATTATCTTAGACTTATCCAATACGCTATAAGCAGGTCTCTTTGCTATCTGTGGAAATTCATTGCTTAATACAGGTTTTACTTGTGTGTTTTTCTTGCAAAGCTTTAATATCTCAACTGCAAAATCATACCATGAACAAACTCCCGAATTGGAGTAATGATATAGTCCTGGTTTCCACAGTCCAGTTGCTGCAGCTTTTGAAACAATTTCAACAATAATTTCGGCTAAATCACCAGCATAAGTTGGCGTTCCTGTCTGATCACAGACCACTTTCAACATATCTCGTTCTTGCGATAGTCGAATTATCGTTTTAACAAAATTATTACCATATTCACTATAAAGCCAGCAAGTCCTTATCACAATTGACTTATCATTGTTTTTAAGAACAAGCCTTTCGCCCTCTAGTTTGGTCTTTCCATAAACAGAAGTTGGATTTGTTGGCGAATCTTCGTGATATGGAACATTTCCATTTCCATCAAAAACATAGTCCGTTGAAACATGTATAAACAAGCTATTGCTTGATTTACAAGCTGCTGCAAGGTTACCTGGAGAATTGCTGTTTATTTCGGCAGCCTGTTCCTGCTCTTTTTCGGCAAGATCGACTGCAGTGTATGCAGCGCAATTAATAACAGCAAAGTACTGCTTTTCCTTTAGTTTACTTTTAACAGCATTGTAATTTGTAATGTCTAATTTGTCAATATCTGTAAATTCATACTTAAAACCTCTAAGTTTTTTTACAGAATCTTTTATTTTTAATCCTAACTGCCCCTTCGAACCAATAACAAGAATATTCATATTAAAAGTTTTTATCAGCATTAGCAAACAATGGACTTTGCAAATCCTTTGATGAAACAATCATTTTGGAAACAGGAATCTGCCAGTCGATACCTAGAAAACCATCGTTAAAGGCAATACTGCGTTCGGATTCAGGATTATAATAATTATCACACTGATAAGAAAAAACAGCGAACTCAGATAATACTGAAAAACCATGAGCAAATCCTTTTGGTAGAAAAAACTGCTTTCGATTCTCGGCAGATAATTTAACCGAGCAATGTTTACCGAAAGTTGCAGAATTTGACCTTAAATCAACTGCTACGTCCAAAACTTCTCCAGCAACCACTCTTACCAACTTTGACTGTGCAAAAGGGCTAAGCTGATAATGTAAACCCCTGATTACTCCATAAGCAGAACCCGACTCATTCTGTTGAACTGGATTAAAATAAATACCATTGAACTCGAGAACTTTTTTATTCCATGTTTCCATGAAATAACCTCTACTGTCGCCAAAACTTTCTGGCTCTAAGATTAGTAATCCGTCAATTTCTGTTTTTGTAATTTTCATAAAGGCATTTCATCATTAAGTACTTTAAGGAGATATTGACCATATTGACTCTTTTTGAGTGGCTCAATTAGTTTTTCCAATTGAGTTTTATCAATAAATCCACGTCTGAAAGCTATTTCTTCGATACACGATGCTTTCAGACCTTGTCGCGACTCCATAGTTTCCATAAAATTTGCTGCTTGTAAAAGACTTTCGGGAGTGCCGGTATCCAACCAAGCAAAACCACGTCCTAATAATTTTATCTGAAGTCTATTTTCTGCAAGAAAAATATTATTTAGATCTGTAATTTCATACTCTCCGCGCTTTGAAAGCTTTAGGTTCTTAGCTTTATTAATTACATCATTACTGTAAAAGTACAATCCGGTTACAGCATAATTGGATTTTGGTTTTTCAGGTTTTTCCTCAATTGAAAGAACATTGCCATTTTTATCAAACTCAGCTACACCATATCTTTGAGGATCAGTAACGTAGTATCCAAAAATCAATGCGCCATCTTTAAGTTCTGCTGCATCCTGTAAAATTCCTCCAAAACCCCTTCCATAAAAAATATTATCTCCTAAGACAAGACAAACACTATCATTACCAATAAATTCTTCGCCCAAAACAAATGCCTGTGCGAGACCATCTGGTGATGGCTGAATTTTATAAGAAATTTTCATTCCAAGCTGCGAACCATCTCCAAATAATCGTTCATATAAAATAATATCCAATGGTGTTGAAATGATAAGTACTTCACGAATTCCTGCAAGCATTAAAGTAGAAAGCGGATAATAAATCATAGGTTTATCATAAACCGGGATAATTTGCTTTGAAATACTAATTGTCATCGGATGTAAGCGCGTTCCCGCTCCACCGGCCAGAATTATTCCTTTCATTTATAATGTATTTTTAAAATATTCTATAGTTTTTGTAAGTCCCTGTTCAAGTTGAATATTTGGCTCCCAATTGCCAAGCAGTTTTTTTGCAAGAGTTATGTCTGGTTTTCTTTGAATAGGATCATCTTCGGGCAATGGGTAAAATTCAATTTTACTTTTTGAAGCAGTCATACTGATAATTTTTTGTGCAAGTTCAAGAATAGTAAACTCACCAGGATTACCAATATTTACAGGTCCAATTACCGAATCGTCAGTACTCATCATTCTAATCATACCTTCCACCAAATCGTCGACATACTGAAAGCTTCGAGTTTGTTTTCCGTCACCATATATTGTTATTGGCTTATTTTGAATTGCTTGTACGATAAAGTTAGAAATTACCCTTCCATCGTTTGGATGCATTCGCGGTCCATAAGTGTTGAATATCCGGATAATTTTTATTCTGACATTGTTCTGCTTATGATAATTTACGAATAAAGATTCTGCGCATCTTTTACCTTCATCATAGCAAGATCGCGACCCTATCGGGTTAACATTTCCCCAATATGATTCCACCTGCGGATGAATAGTAGGATCTCCATAAACCTCACTGGTCGAAGCCTGTAGAATCTTTGCTTTGATTCGTTTTGCTAGTCCAAGCATATTAACCGCTCCCATTACAGAGGTTTTTATGGTTTTAATAGGATTATATTGATAATGAACTGGTGATGCTGGGCATGCCAAATTGTAAATTTCGTCGGCTTCTATAAAAAAAGGCATTGTCACATCGTGCCTAACAAGTTCAAAGTACGGATTATCCAAAAGATGAACAACATTTGACTTTGCGCCAGTAAAGAAGTTATCCAGACAGATAACCTCATTGCCTTCGTTCAGTAAACGCTCACATAAATGAGATCCGATGAATCCTGCTCCACCGGTAACAAGTATTTTTTTCATAACTTCCTAGTTATATTATCCCGTAAAAATAAGCGTAATTTTTTAGATTAGCAATTTAATAGCACTAAACTATATTTGTAAGGTTGGAATAAGTACTTAAAAAGCCAGATTGACACTAATACTGTCCATCAGTCTGTTTCCCATGCGCATAAGCCGTGCATCTTCAGAAATGTAATTACATTTAATACATTGTCTTAACCAATAAAGAACTTCTTCGGTACTAATTTTGGCTTTTTCAAGTTTAGATTGAATATCATCAGGAAGATTTGCAGTCTGAGCCTGAAAGAGATAAGAATTGATATTCATTCCAGATTGTAAAAGTCTTAAAGCAATTGGCTTACGATGTTCGCGCTCGAGAATCTCAGAATACTTAATCACATCTGCAGTAAACTCCAGGCTTTCCTTTAGCAACGGATATGTATCTTGAGTTTTCATAACACATAAGTTATTGTTTATTATTAAGACCGCAAACTAGAGTAAATGGTTGCCTAATAAAAATTCAAAAAAAAAGACCGGAAATTTCCGATCTTAATATCTATTTGAGAGTTATCAGATGACGCCCTTTTGTAACAACATCTCCTTTTTTCACTAGAATCTTATCCACAACTCCACTGCGGCCAAACTTAATCTGATTATTCATTTTCATAGCTTCAATAACTAGCATTGCTGCTCCATCGACTACTTTATCTCCTTCTTTAACAAAAACTTCGACAATCGTGCCCGGAATTATTGATTTAACAATTCTGTCATCAGGGTGCTCCCATTTCTGTTTTTTATCAAATGACGGTGTCGAATGTGTTGAATATTCAGTTTCGTCAATAATCATTTTTATAACATTTTCGTTCATAGTCATAGATTTAGAATGGTGGGACACCATGTTTCTTCTCAGTTTTTACTTCTGCTTTATTTTCACACAACAGTAGTGCATGAATTAGCATACCACGTGTTTCTGCAGGATCAATTACCGCATCAACATATCCTTTTGCAGCTGCAACATAAGGATTTGCAAATCTCTCCTTATATTCTTCGACTTTTTGTTTTCTCATTTCGTCTGGATTAGCAGCTTCCATAATTTCCTTGCGGAAGATAATATTTGCGGCACCCTGTGGACCCATTACTGCAATCTCGGCAGTTGGCCAAGCATAAACGAAATCGGCATTTAAATGGCGAGAACTCATTGCAATATAACCACCACCATAAGCTTTTCTAAGAATAACAGTAATCTTAGGCACTGTAGCTTCGGAATACGAATATAGAACTTTAGCACCGTGACGAATTACACCTGCATGCTCCTGATCAACACCTGGCAAATAACCTGGAAGGTCAACCAAGGTAATCAAAGGAATATTAAATGCATCGCAATAACGAATAAATCTGGCAGCCTTGTCAGAAGAATCCACATCTAAAACTCCGGCGAGATAAAATGGCTGATTAGCAACGAAACCGACAGTTTTACCACCAATGCGACCATAACCTACCACCATGTTTTGTGCGAATTTTTCCATAACTTCGATAAAATCAGATTTATCTGTAATGGCTCTGATAACCTCGCGAACATCGTAAGGTTTAGTCGGATCTACAGGAACAATTGAATTGATATCTATTTTAATTTCAGGCTGTGTAGCTGTATGTATATCTGAGCCTACCTTATTATTATGAGGAATAAATGATAACAATTTGCGAATTTGCAGAAAACATTCCTCTTCGTTTTGAGCAAAAAAGTGAGCATTTCCAGTAATCTCGCTATGCACTCTAGCACCGCCAAGATCTTCCTGAGAGATTTCTTCACCAAGGACAGTTTTAATAACTTCTGGTCCAGTGATGAACATTTTCGAAACCTGATCTACTACAAAAACATAGTCAGTGAGTGCTGGAGAATACACAGCGCCACCAGCGCAAGGACCAAGAATAACAGAAATTTGAGGAATAACACCACTAGCTTGCACATTTCTGTAAAAGATATCACCATATCCGGCTAGCGAGCTAACACCTTCTTGAATACGAGCTCCTCCCGAGTCATTGATTCCAATACATGGTACGCGCATTTTCATGGCAACATCCTGAATTTTTACAATCTTCTGAGCATGCATATAACCTAAAGAACCACCTACAACTGTGAAATCCTGTGCAAAAACGCAGACTGGTTTACCTTCAACGAGTCCTGTTCCAATAACAACACCATCTCCGTTCAAAACTTTATCTGCCATTCCAAAATCGCGAGCGTCGTGTTGTACGAATAAATCATACTCATTGAATGTTCCCTTATCAAGTAACAAATCAATTCTCTCACGAGCTGTTAACTTTCCTGATTCTTTTTGTTTCTGAATTGCTTTTTCTCCGCCGCCAAGCATAACTTCGCGTCGTTTCTGAAGTAAAGCATCAACTTTCTCATTTTTGTTCATCTTTTACTAAATTGGTTAAACATAATTATCTAGGGGCAGTAAAGTATATCACTGCCGCAATCATAGCATATAGTATATTAGGAATCCAAGCCGAAAATGCAGCACTAAACACTCCACTTATCGCGAATACTGTTGCAAAACGCATAAATAGAATATAGGAAAAGCTCAGAAGGATTCCGACTCCGACATTAATACCAAGCCCTCCCCTAACCTTTCTGACTGAAAGTGCAAACCCAATCATGGTCAAAATAAATGTCGCAAACGGAGATGCAATACGTGAGTGTTTTTCAATTTCGCTGGTGACAACAGCTGATGTCCCTGATAAGCGCTGCTCGCCAATAAATTCATTGAGTTCCTTTCTTGTCATAGCTTCTACAACATCAGTTTTGGTTGAGAAATCGCTAGGTTTAACCCTAAAAGCAGTGTCAAGCCTTAGACCAGAAATCAATTCTTCCTTACCGTCTTTAAAATTCCTGATATAATAGTTTTGCAATATCCATTTCTGATTAATTGAGTCCCACAACATCATTTCGGCATTCAATTTTGATTTCAGTTTTACACCATCAAATTCCTCTAAAGTCATTCGCAGTCCCATGTTTCTGGATCTGTTATAACTTTCAACATAAAAATATATTCCTGGATGAATTTGTCTGTGAATATTATATTCACCGTATTTTCCCTCAGTATTCTTTAAATACATTGACTGAAACTGTAATCTTTTTTTGTTGGATTCAGGAATTACATAATTGCCAAGTATGAAAGAAAATGCTGTAATAATAGATGCTGCAACAAAATACGGTAATAACAACCTCCGCAAGCTAATCCCACTGCTAAACATAGCAATGAACTCTGTCTTAGCAGCCATTCTGGAAGTAAAGAAGATTACAGAAATAAACACAAACAGAGAACTAAATAAATTGGCAAAATAAGGTATGAAATTCAGGTAATAATCAAACAAAATCGAATTTAATGGAGCTCCTTTGTCAAGGAAATCATCCATTTTTTCCGAAACATCAAAAATTATAGCAATTAATATTATTAAAGTTAAAGCAAGGAAAAATGTTCCCAGAAACTTCTTGATAATATAGATATCTATTTTCTTCAACTAGAGTCTTTGATTTAATTTAGCAACCATTTCTTTTTTCCACGATCCAAATGTTCCATTTTTAATCTGTTGCCTTGCTTCTTTCATCAGATTTACATAAAAACCCAGATTATGAATACTCGCAATCTGAGCGGCTAATATCTCACCTGAAATAACCAGATGTCTCAAATATGCTTTAGAATAGAAACTATCTACAAATGTAGTTCCGTTTAAATCTAATGGACTGTAATCATCCTCCCACTTTTTATTTCTCATGTTCATTGTTCCCTCAGAAGTAAAAAGCATTCCATTTCTTGCATTACGTGTAGGCATTACACAGTCGAACATGTCAATACCGCGTTCTATCCCTTCGAGTAAATTCACAGGAGTTCCAACTCCCATAAGATAACGTGGTTTGTCGATAGGCAAAAACTCATTTACTACCTCAATCATATCGTACATATCCTGAGTAGGTTCTCCTACAGATAAACCACCAATTGCATTCCCTTCAGCACCAAGATCAGCAATAAATTTTGCAGACTCAGCTCTCAGATCTTTGTATACAGATCCCTGCACAATCGGAAAATAAGCTTGAGGATAATCATATATAGGTGTGGTAGAGTTGAAGTAATCCCAACCTCTGCGTAACCACTGATGTGTTAGTTTCAACGACTTTTGTGCGTATCTGTAATCACATGGATAAGGAGTGCATTCATCAAAAGCCATGATAATATCGGCTCCTATTTTTCTTTGAATATCAACAACATTCTCAGGAGTAAATATATGTTTGGAACCATCAATATGGCTTTTAAACACGGCTCCCTCTTCAGTTAATTTTCGATTTTCAGCAAGCGAAAACACTTGAAAACCACCACTGTCAGTAAGAATAGCTCTATCCCAGCCATTAAATTTATGCAGACCACCAGCTTTATGAATAATGTCTACTCCCGGTCTAAGATACAAATGATAAGTGTTGCCAAGTATAATTTTTGCATCAATTTCTGTTTTCAATTCAGGAATATGAACGCCTTTGACTGTTCCAGCTGTTCCTACCGGCATAAACACAGGAGTCTCTATTACTCCGTGACCGGTAGTTATTTGCCCGCATCTGGCATTAGAGTTCTTATCTTTATGAGTTATAGAAAAATCCATAATTTTGCGTGGCAAAGATAAAGATAATTTGTGAAATACAAGATTCAAAAAAAAAGGG
>Ga0209800_10002418_pt1 | contig 16572 bp, 17 predicted proteins | sample Higcelweek8metaG_FD_187174 | JGI IMG/M metagenome (GOLD analysis project Ga0209800, IMG submission 187174) | Freshwater pond sediment microbial communities from the University of Edinburgh, under environmental carbon perturbations - High... | ecosystem: Environmental > Aquatic > Freshwater >...
AGATGGCGAAGGCACATGATTTTATAAATCAACTGCCATTAAGATATGAAACCATGTTAGAGGAAAATGGTTCAAATATTTCTGGGGGTCAGAAACAAAGGCTTGCTATTGCAAGAGCAATTCTGAAAAAACCAGATATTCTTATTATGGATGAAGCTACAAGTAATCTTGATTCAATAAATATCTTCCGATGAGAAAAGGGATAGCTGATATAAATCTCAGAGCCAAGGTTTCATCCTCTTGTAACAAAAGATTTTCAGAACAATTAGCCACATTTTCTGATAAAACACCTTTAAGCGAACTTTTTAACAGCATAAATAAGGTAGTTTATCGAAATGGAAAAAAGTTTAGGGGAATGGATATTATAGGGAAAGACAATGCCCTTCTGCAGGCAATATCAGATCCAATGTTCAATGCAGGTAGCATCACTAATAAGGCAATGCAGGAAAAGCTATTAGGAACTGAGTGGGCTAATAGAATGACTGACAGGAGATTGGCTTCCAAAATCAGTAGACATATTTCATTACTTCGTTCACATGGATTAATAAGAAAACTACCAAAGCAAAATAAGTATGCTTTAACTGATAAGGGAAGAAAAATTACGTCAGCTTTAAATGCTGCGTTATCCGCTTCAACAGAGGACTTAATGGCTATGGTTTCATAAGATATTGTTTTTATTTGATGTTTTGAAGGGATAAGATACTAACAAGCATACTTAATATCTTCTTTGACAAATTATGACCCTCCAATTTTATGTTTTATTGTTTGTTACTTTCATCAAATTCATAGGATTTATTTGTTTCTGTGTCAAATAAAACTATTGAATGTGATTCAGTTGGACCCATCAAATTTCCCTTTTTTTCGTCTTTATAAACATACTTCGTTGTAAAGTGTAGCTCTCCAATTTCTCCATTTTTGAATTTATCAATATTACTTTTTGCTTTTTTTATTTTTGCATCAGTTAATGTCGTTTTAACAGTATATTCATTACCAATAATCTGAGGATTTAATCGTCTGTCAATCAATTCTTTGTACTTACTGCTAATTTTGTCCTTATTCGTCTCAATAATAGAGTTGTCATAGATTAGAATGTACTTATTCATACCAAGGTCGGTAATTATAAAGCAATCATTATTTGACTTATCTGTAAATGTCACGTAATAGTTGAATTTGCCTCCCAAAATTGGTGGAACTAAATATCTAACTTCTTTCATAGATGTATAGCCAAAGTTTTTCTTTATGTAGCTTCGAAAGCTATCATCATCATTTCGTTGAGAACATCCTACACATAACCCCAAAACAGATAATGCAATTATTAAGATTTTTATTACTTTCATAGACCCTCCCAGTTAACTAGTATTTTATGGTTACAACATCCAAATTCTAGCATAACAAATTATGAGGTGTCAACAAGTTTGTTTAGGTCTGATTTGGTGAATTAAGAAAAAATTTAAATTAAAAGTATGCATTAATATTACAGGCATAATTTTTGGAATTTATCATATGAATATTGTTCAAGGAATTTATGATTGTTTTTTAGGTTTTTTGATATTTAAATGGGAATGGTTCCTGTTTGTTTTACAGTAAGTATAATTTCATTAATCGTAATGTTAGTTATGTTTATAAAAATCGAAAATAATAAAAAACATGTATTGCAATACGAAGTGGTTAATACTGAAAAACACTTGATTAAAAAGAATAATAATTATATAATGCATAGAGATATAAATAGTAATGCAAACAAGATACAAACGTGTATCTGCCCTTGTGAGCTTCTTGTTGACCAAGAGGCTATTTTTTGAAAAATACTGGTGGGTTCTATCTTATTGATTAATATGGTTGCTGGAGGATTGAAAAAGTAATGGTTGTAATAGATTGTCCAAATGGGAATAAAATCATTTTGGATGAACTTGATTATGAAAAAGCAAAAGAATATAAATGGCTGGCTTATAAGTATGAGTATGATTTTGCAAAGGTTTTTACCCTGTCAAAAGGAAAAAGAATTTCTATATCAAAGCTTGTTTTTGGAATTAGTGGACAACAAAGTATATTTCATAAAAATAATGATCCGTTTGACTTTAGACGTGAAAATATCGTCATATGTAAGAATAAAAGTGAATTTGCACAGCTTGCATTTCCAAGGAAAAATAAAACGTCTGCATTTAACAATGTTTATTGGAGTATACAATGTTCAAAATGGATTGCAAAAGTAATATTTAATCGAAAAATAATACATGGAGGCTATTTTGAGGAAGAGCGGGAAGCAGCTATTGTTGCAGACTATCTTATGAAATTATTTTACGATAACTGTTTGAAATTAAATTTTCCAGAAATGACAGATGAAGAACTCATGCTAGAGTACGATAAAGTAATCGTAAAGTATGGTGTTTCACAAATTGATAAATTAGCAAAATGTCACCAAGGGATTTCTACCAAAGTTGAAGGTGAAAGAAAATCATCATTTGTTGGAGTATATTACGATTTAAAAAATAAGTGGTGTGCTAGAATTTCGTATTGCAAGAAGAGATACTTAAAGTATGGTTTTAATACTGAGACAGAGGCAGCTTTAGCATATGATGAGATGGCTTTGTTCTATTATGGTGAATATGCAAGGCTTAATTTTCCAAAAGAGTAACTTGACCAAAGGCATAATGCAGATCATGATCACAAATATAATGTATAAAAATAACGTCACTGTCCGTGCAAGAGTGCAGTGAATGTGGTATAATTCTGTCATATAAAAAATATGTAAATTCAGAAAAATAATATACACAGAGTCCGGGGGAAAAGTGATGGATAATCAAACATACAATCAGATTGTTAACTTTATATGGGGTATAGCAGATGATTGCTTGAGAGATGTATATGTTCGAGGAAAATATAGAGATATTATTTTGCCTATGACAGTAATTAGAAGGCTTGATGCAGTTTTGGAACCGACAAAAGAAGCCGTTTTGAATATGAAGAAAACACTTGATAAAGCAGGAGTTGTTGAACAGACAGCAGGATTATGCAGTGCAGCAGGACAAGCATTTTGCAATTCGTCTCCCTTTGTGCTCAAAGATTTGAAATCAAGAGCAAAGCAACAACAGCTCAAAGTAGATTTTATTGCCTATCTTGATGGTTTTTCGTCTAATGTACAGGAGATTCTCAGTAAGTTCGAATTCAGAAATCAAATTGATCGTATGATCGATGCCAATATACTTGGAGCGGTCATTGAGAAATTTGTCAGCCCCACTATAAATCTAAGCATAAATCCTGTGCTTGAGGACAATGGAGAAGTTAAATTGCCAGGTCTTGATAACCATACTATGGGTATTATATTTGAAGAGCTTATTCGTAAGTTTAATGAAGAAAATAATGAGGAAGCTGGAGAACACTTTACGCCAAGGGATGTTGTAGAGCTGATGGCGGATATAACAATTCTTCCAGTTGTGGATAAGCTAAAAGACGGGTCGTATCTTGTGTATGATGGGGCTTGTGGAACAGGTGGTATGCTTACTATAGCAGAAGAACGTTTGAAAGAAATTGCAGGAGAGAATAATAAGCAGGTTTCCATAAATCTTTTCGGTCAGGAAATAAACCCTGAAACCTATGCTATTACTAAAGCAGATATGCTTTTAAAGGGAGAAGGAGAACAGGCAGAAAATATCAAACTCGGCTCAACCCTTTCAGATGACCAGCATGCAATGAGGTATTTTGATTTCATGCTCTCAAATCCGCCGTATGGGAAAAGTTGGAAAATGGATATGGAGAGGCTTGGAGGAAAAGGGGATATCACAGATTCGAGGTTCGTTGTGTCTCATGCAGATGAACCAGAGTTTAAGATGATTCCAAGGTCAAGCGATGGGCAGCTTTTATTCCTAGCAAATAAAATAAGTAAAATGAAGCATAATACAGAGCTTGGAAGCCGAATTGTTGAAGTTCATAACGGTTCGTCTCTTTTTACAGGTGATGCAGGGCAAGGAGAAAGCAATCTCAGAAGATATATTATTGAGAATGACTGGCTTGAGGCTATAATAGCCTTGCCAGAGAATATGTTTTACAATACGGGTATTGCAACTTTTATATGGGTTGTTACAAATAGAAAGGCTAGACACAGGCAGGGAAAGGTGCAGCTTATAGATGCGACATGTATGAAGTCGTCATTACGGAAAAACCTTGGGAATAAAAATTGTGAATTTACTACTGAGATTCGCAAGGAAATTTTAGATCAATTAATTGGTTTTAGAGACACAGAGCAGTCAAAGATATTTGACAACAGAGAATTTGGATATTACAAGATAACGGTGGAAAGACCTTTAAGACTTGCGGTTGATTTGTCAGAAGCTAATATAGATACTTTTAATGAAGTATGCAAAAAGGCGGATGAGCTTGACACCATTAAGCTTTTAAGGGAAGTGGCTGAAAAGCTAGGGAATGTTATAGTAATGGATTACAATAAATTCCTCATTGCTTTAGAACAGGCAGGTGAGAAAATGGAGATAAAGTTGTCGTCAAAGCGGTTGAATTTTTTAAAGAACCAGTTTGCAAAGGTCAATGAAAAAGCAGAGAAGATTTTTAAGAAGATTCACAGAGGCGGTAAGGTGAAAAGTAATCCGTTGTATGGGAAGTTTGAAGCAGAAAAGCAAGTTGTGGAGTATGAGCCCGATGCAAATCTTAGAGATACTGAACAGATTCCGCTTTTGTATGAGGGTGGAATTGAGGAGTTCTTTAAAAATGAGGTATTGAGCTTTGCACCAGATGCGTGGATTGATGTGGATAAGACGCTGATAGGGTATGAAATCAGTTTTACGAAATATTTTTACAAGCCAGTTAAGCTAAGGAGTCTTGAGGAAATTGTTGCAGATATAAAGGCACTTGAGGCAGAAACTGATGGGCTGTTGAATGAGATTATAGGGGGCTGATGGGATGAGTAAGAGTGAACTTAAGCCTTATGAAGAATATAAAGAGACTGGATTAGATTGGTTAGGGTGTGTTCCAAAGCATTGGGAAGTGAGTAAGAATTCTATACTATTTAGAGAAATCGTTGATACAGGACATAGCGATATGGAGCTTTTGTCAATACTTCAAGATAAAGGAATTGTTAAGCAGTCTTCAACTGGAAGAAAAATAAGAAAAGCTGAAGAAAGTCAAAATTATAAAAGAATTTGTGATGGCGATATAGGTTATAACCTTATGAATGCATTTATGGGGGCTATTGGTGCTTCAAAATACGAAGGGATTATTAGTCCTGCATATGCAGTTTGCAGACCAAAAGTAAAAATGAATGTTTGGTATTACAATTATCTTTTTAGAACTGAATTATACAAGTCAGAATTTAATAAAAATTCATATGGTATTATGTATGAAAGAAATAGATTATATTTTGATAGGTTTAAAAGTATTTACTCAATTGTTCCGAGCATGGAAGAACAAGAGCAAATTGTTAAGTACCTTGATCATAAATTAGCGAAAATAAACAGGTTTATTAAGGCAAAAAAAAAGCAGGTAGAGTTAATAAGAGAAATTGTTGATAAATTAACTAATAATGCTATAAATAATCAAAATACAAAATGGATTAGATTTATTTCAACAGTAAAAATAGTGAGAAAAGAAATAGAACGTGACAATAGAAAAATTTATACACAAATTGGACTTTATAATAGAGGTCGAGGAATTTTTCATAAACCTGCTGTATGTGGTGCTGAACTAGGTGATTCTAGGTTTTTTGAAGTTGAGGAAGACTGTCTAATATTTAGTGGACAATTTGCATGGGAAGGTGCTGTAGCACTTACAAGCAAAAAAGATATTGGTTGTATTGCATCTCATAGATATCCAGTAGTAAAAGGAAGGGATGGGATTGTATTAACATCTTATTTATGGGCTTTATTCATAACAAAGTTTGGACATAATTTACTTAATCTATGTTCTAGAGGGGCAGCAGGAAGAAACAGACCACTAAATATAAATTATTTATTAAAAGAAAAGATTCCATTACCATCTATAGAAGAGCAAAAAGAAATAAGTTTGCTAGTGGAAAAGTATATGTTAATGAACAACCGACTTTCTGACTTTATTAGATTAGTTTCGGAATACAAAAATGCCCTTATCTCCAATGTGGTAACAGGCAAAGTCGACATTCGCCATATCAAAGTTGAAGAAACAACCGACATTGAAGAACTTGACATAGAGGAAGAACCAACCGATGAAGAATCTTCTGATACAGAAGACAGTGTAGAATAGTTTGTATAGTTTGAAATAGAGATTTAATACTGTCCAGATACTGACTGGACAAGGCAGTGAGCAAAGCAAGAAAGATGGATGATGAGTCATATAAAACAAACAATAGAGGATGGTGACAGATGATGGCAATCAATACCAGAGAAGAAGGCTTTGAAACTCTCATAGTCAAGCACTTGACCGATGTAAACGGCTATGAGGAAGGCAAGAACAATGACTACAACAAGGACTATGCGGTTGATGAAACCCGATTATTCAGATTCCTTGAATCAACACAAAAAGAGAAGCTTGAAAAATTAGGATTGGATGTAGAAGCAAATAAAATCAAATTTTTAAACCGCCTCCAAGGGGAAATAACCAAAAACGGTGTTATAAGTATTTTAAGAAACGGATTTAAAGTATACCCTGTAACATTAGACATGTACTACATGACTCCTTCTGAAAACAACCTTGCAGCGAAATCACTTTATGAACAGAACATTTTCAGTGTTACCCGTCAGCTTATGTACTCAAAGGACAGTGCACGCTTGGCACTTGATTTTGCTGTGTTTTTAAACGGACTTCCCATTATAACCTGTGAGCTTAAAAATCAATTGACAAAGCAGACTTTTGAAGATGCTATTTATCAATATAAATCTGATAGAGACCCAAAGGAGCTTTTTTTTAACTTTGGACGGTGCATGGTTCATTTTGCGGTAGATGATAATGAAATTGCCATGTGTACAAAACTGGACGGTAAAAAATCTTGGTTCCTTCCATTCAATAAAGGTTTTGAGGGAGGAGCAGGAAATCCTCCAAACCTTACAGGCATAAAGACGGATTATCTCTGGAAGGAGATTTTTACAAAAAAAGAGCTTTCAAATATAATAGAAAACTATGCACAAATTATTGAAGAAATGGATGGCGGAACAAATAAGAAAAAGAAAAAACAGATTTTTCCTAGATATCACCAGCTTTCTGTGGTAAAGGCACTACTTAAAGATGTTGACTTAAATGGTGTAGGTCAAAGATATCTTATTCAGCACAGTGCTGGAAGTGGTAAGTCCAATTCTATTGCATGGCTTTCACACCAGATGGTATCAATTGAGAATAAAGGTAAACCTGTTTTTGATTCAATTATTGTTGTAACTGATCGAATAAATCTGGACAAGCAAATAAAAACCACAATAAAAGGCTTTATGCAGGTTGCAAATACAGTAGGTCATGCTGAAAATTCAGGAGATCTTAAAAGGCTTATTCAGGACGGTAAGAAGATTATAGTGACCATTGTTCACAAATTTCCTTATATCTTGGATGACATAGGTTCTTCCCACAGGAAAAATAACTTTGCTATAATTATAGACGAAGCTCATTCCAGCCAGAGTGGAAATATGTCTGCCCAAATGAACATGGCTCTCTCTTCGAATTATGATGTTGGTGAGGAAGAATCAACTGAAGATAAGGTCAATAAGATACTTGAAGGGAGAAAAATGCTCAAAAATGCCAGTTATTTTGCATTTACAGCTACTCCTAAAAATAAAACTTTGGAATTGTTTGGTATTCCGTACGAATCTGAAGGCAGAATCAAGCGTCGCCCGTTTCACAATTATTCAATGAAGCAAGCTATTCAGGAGCGTTTCATATTGGATGTTCTCAAGAATTTCACGCCAATAAACAGTTATTATAAGATTGCAAAAATTGTTGAAGATGATCCCATGTTTGATAAGAAAAAATCCCAAAAGAAGCTTCGCCGCTATGTAGAATCACAGGAAAAGGCTGTTGAGCTCAAAGCAGAAATTATGGTAGATCATTTTCATGACCATGTGATTTCAAAAGGGAAAATAGGTGGACAGGCAAGGGCTATGGTGGTTACCGCTAGCATAGAGAGAGCAATACAGTACTATTATGCCATAGAGGAATATCTTAAAAAACGTAGAAGTGCATATAGAGCTATTGTTGCTTTTTCGGGAGAATATGATTATGGTGGCAAAAAGGTTACAGAATCATCCGTAAACGGATTTTCCAGCAGTGAAATTGAAAAACGTATGAAGCAGGACCCGTACAGAATTCTTGTTGTTGCGAATAAATTTCAAACAGGATATGATGAGCCGCTGCTCCATACCATGTATGTAGATAAGGTTCTTACTGATATCAAAGCAGTTCAGACATTATCAAGGCTAAATCGAGCTCATCCGCAGAAGCATGATACTTTTATTCTTGATTTTGCGAATGAATCGGATACTATAAAAGAATCCTTTGAAAAGTATTATACAACCACTGTTTTATCAGATGAAACAGATCCTGACAAATTGAACGACCTAGAATCTGATATCAGAGGATACCATGTTTTTACTGACCACCATGTCAACGGTGTTGTAGATATGTATTTAAACGGCAAAGACAGAGAGCGTTTAGATCCAATATTGGATACTTGTGTTCGTATTTATGAAAACGAGCTTGATGAAAATGGTCAGGTAGATTTCAAGAGTAAGGCAAAGGGATTTGTGCGAACCTATGGTTTTTTGGCGGCAATACTTCCGTATGGAAATGCCGAATGGGAAAAACTATCCATATTTTTAAATCTATTGATTCACAAGCTACCATCACCTATTGAAGATGATTTGTCAGCAGGTATTTTAGAGGCTATTGACCTTGATAGTTATAGAGTTGAGGCACAAGTAGCAATGTCTATAGTTTTAGAAGAAAGACCAGTATACGAGATTGATCCAGTTCCAACAGGAGCAGGTGCGTATAAGGCGGAAGTTGAGCTTGATTTGTTAAGCAATATATTATCGGAATTCAATGACTTATTTGGTAATATCGATTGGAAGGATGTAGATCAGGTTAAAAAGAGAATTGCTGAAATACCTGAAATGGTTGCCAAAGATAAGGACTATCAAAACGCAATGAAAAACTCTGACAAGCAGAATGCAAAGATTGAGAGTGACAAGGCACTAAATAGAGCGGTTATAAATGCTATGAGTGACAATATGGAAATATTCAAGCAGTTCCAGGACAATCCCTCATTCAAGAAGTGGTTGTCAAATATGGTGTTTAACCTGACATTTAATACAGATGGTAGTGTTTATCAAGGGCAGGCTATAATATGAAAGTTTACATATATGGAGTTATCGAATATATTGCTATTGGAGGATTCTAAATGTTTACAGTAGTTTTTAATTCTAGAGCAAGTAATATATCTTACAGGTTAGTTTTTGAGCCATGTCCATGCTGGAGGAAAAGTGAGGGGGACTGGTTGATAAATCTTAACCCTAAAAATCCACAGTACGAAAAAGGTGGGGTAAGAAAACTTATTGATCAGGAAAAGTTAAAACATCATTTTGAGGATAAGAAAGAATGTATAATAATTATTCATCATGAAGGATATGGAGACTATGAAGATTTAAGAGTACTTGAGGATGACCTAGTTGATGAAGAGTTTAATGTTCAAATATGCTCGTTTCCAAAGAAGGATAGGTAATTAAGAATTAAAACATAATAATTTTATATGGCAGTCTCGTGCAATCCTTCAAAAGGATCATTATCTTATTTTCCCACTTATATAAGATGGGTGTGCCTTCCCTCAGAAGAAAAATAAAATATTTAAAATATTTTTAAAAATAGTTTTACGTTTTTTAAAAAACATGTCATAGTATATCAAATATTTAATTTAGCAATCTTAACGGATATGAGGAAAAATTAACATGAATAAAGTGATGTTTTTAGGAAGATTGGTAGAGGACCCAAAAGTTAAAGAAGGCGAAACTACATTGTGTAAATTTACGTTGGCTGGCAATAGACCTTAGCTAATGGGAAAAAATATATCGCTAATATAAATCTGGGTGTGGTTATTTTTATCTAAATGTGATAAAATTATTATATAAAAATTTACATTTGCTTTCTGCAAGTATTTTAAAGTTATTGGTTATACCCTTAATTTTATGTCATGAGAATTCTAAAGAAGTCTTGTTTTCAAAATTCAAACAAAGTAATATATGCGACTGTTTTTAATATTATATATGTAGAGGTTTATAGGCGATTTGTATCGAATGAACTAATATATCCAAAAAAAGGGGGCGTATATTATGGAAAAGTTAGATATTTCCAACATTATTCGCAAAGACAGGGAAGAAAGAAAGAATGGTCACTTTGAGGGGACATTTTTGGATTATCTTGAGGTTTTAAAGCAAGATCCTGACATTGCTATGCTCGCACATCAGAGAATGTATAATCTTATTACAGACCCAGGTGTTGAGATAATCAAAACCGATGAGAATCCAAGATTAAGAAGAATTTATGGCAATGATATTGTAAAGAAGTATAAGTTTTTTGAAGAAGATTTTTTTGGAATTGATAAAACAATAATGAAGCTTGTGAGGTATTTTCATTCCGCAGCAATGGAGGGAGAGGAGTCAAGACAGGTTTTATATCTTGTTGGACCAGTTGGATCAGGAAAGTCTTCACTAATGGAAGCTCTTAAGAAATCTCTTGAAATGAGCCCAGATATTTATGCATTAAAGGGGTGTCCAATAAGGGAAGAACCTCTGCATTTAGTTCCAAAGCATTTAAGAAAGCAGTTTGAAGACATTTTGAATGTGAAAATTGAAGGTGATTTATGTCCTGTTTGTAGATATAGGCTAAAAAATGAGTTTAAAGGTGAGTATGAGAAATTCCCTGTTGAGACAATTGGATTTTCCATCCGATCCAGAAAGGGTGTAGGTGTTGTTCCTCCAGTAGATCCAAACAATCAAGATACTGCATGACTACCTATTTAGAACCCTATGATCAGTTCATTAAACGAATCGTTGAAATACATTAATTATCCGAAAGAGTTTCGCTTGTTTCATTCCAAGAACTTCGCTTAAATTCAAAACTCACCCCCTATTTTAAATTTGTTTTTAAATAACTATTCTTCTTTTACTTTCTTCTCTATTCTAAATTGGTTCAGAATTGAACAAAATCAAATATTAAGGAAGCTGAATAAATGGTAGCTTCTTTTTTGATTTTTAAATTAAGTACTTTTCACTTTCGAAAGTTCACTAATAACCTAATTAGTGGTATAATAATCCTAATACTTTTATTGGAGGAATATAATGAATAAAACTTTGGTATTTGGATTTGATGGGACGATCGTAAAATCAAGAGATGTAGTTATACAAATATATAATAATTTAGCTGAAAAAAATGGTTATAGAATTATTGAAAATTCAAAAATTGAAGCTTTGAGTCAGTTGCCACTTGTAGAGAGATGCTCTGCATTAAATATTCCATCATACAAGATACCATTTGTAGCATTTGAGATTAAGAAAAATTACAAAAATTATTTGTATTCACTTGAGTTGCAAAGTGGAATTATCGAGGTTTTAAAAAAACTTAAAGAGATGGAAATTGATCTTTATATACTTTCATCAAATAACAAAGAAACAATAAAAGAGTATTTTCAGAAAAACAATATTGACGTTTTTACGCATATCTGTTCTTCTAAAAATTTATTTGGTAAACACTATGCTATCAATAGGTTTGTAAAAAGTTACCGATTAGATAAAAAAGATATCCTATATATTGGAGGAGAAGTTAGGGATATTGTATCATGTAAAAAAGCTGGAATAAAAATTGCCTCAATAGGCTGGGGATATGATTCTATTGAGCTTCTTAAGAGTGGAAATCCAGATTATATCATAAGTAATCGGAATGAACTTGTTGATATTGCTTGCAGATTTTAGTCTGAGAGAAAGGCAGAATTAATATGAAAAGGTCTGTTGCAATTAGTTTAATATCGATAATCTTAGTTTATATTGTTTTAGTGTTTGTGAGTATAGTCTTTGTTAATGTAGGAAATCCATATATGTTTGGCGATAAATTTCCTTCAATAACAAGAGGAATTATGGACATAAGTGGAATTGATTTGAGCAAACGAAATCCGGCCAGATTGGATGGGGAGTGGGAGTTTTATTGGAATCAACTTCTAGAACCAAGTGATTTTAATAATAATTTATCAAGTGAAGTAGAATATATTAAAGTCCCTAGTTCATGGAACAGATATTCTAATAGTCATAAATACAAATCATATGGTTATGCGACCTATAGATTATCAATAAACGTCAACTCACAAGAGGATTTATTAGGATTACGTATTCCAAGGATACTGACAGCATATAAGATATGGATAAATGATAAACTTATGGCTTCATGTGGAACTGTAAGTACAGAACAATCTACAGGAAGAGCTCAAACTGCACCTAATACAATTATTTTCAGTAACAATAAAAAGGTTATACAAATAATTATTCAAGTGTCAAATTTTGTTGAAAATGAAGCAGGAATTATTGAATCATTTTTTTTTGGTGAAAGTAGTAAAATGTTAAAACAAAAGGATAAGCAAATAATAAGTGATATTTTTATTTTCGCTTTTATTTTTGTAATGGGGTGTTACCATTTTATATTATATATTTTTCATAGAAAAGAGAATTCAACATTATTGTTTGGAGTTTTTTGCCTTATTGTTGGATTGAGAACCGTTACGTCTGGTGAATCGATACTGTTACAGATACTACCTATGGATGAAGGTATACTTTTTAGAATAACTTATGCTATTTTTGGTGTTGGAGCAATTATTCTTCTTAATTTTTATTATTCACTTTTCCCTAATGAATTCTCTAAAAAAATATTGAGGATTTTTCAAGTTTTTAACGCTGGATGTGTAGCATTTATATTATGTTTTGGTGCAAAAACATCATTTAATTTTATAATTGTTTTTGAATGTATAGGAATTTTATCGGGTATATATACGATTTATACAATAGTTTTGGCGAGTATACGTAAGCATAGAGATGCTTTGATAATTTTATTTGGAACGGTTTTGCTTTTATTGGTAATTATAAATGATATTTTAAATGCAGAACAAATCTTTTATACGAATGTATTGCTTATTCCTGTAGGACTATCAATCTTTATTTTTATTCAATCCACTGTTTTAGCTTTAAGATTTTCTGATACTTACAAGAGAGTTGAAAAATTGTCAGAACAACTTACTTTACTTGATAAGATAAAAGATGATTTTCTTTCAAACACCTCACTAGAATTAAAAAAACTTGCTTCTGAAAACCATTACTATGATATTGTATCTAAATTTGAAGATACAGCCAATATTTACCTTCTAGAGGAATTTGAGAAGAATGAGTTGGCTGATCGAGCAGATGTTTTAATATCGTTAAGAAGATCGGTAAAGCAAGCAATTTTAAATATCCAACGTATTGAAACAGAGAAGTTGACATCACTTGAAGTATTAATTGGTGGCATTGCTCATAATTTAAAAACTCCTTTGACAAGTTCTGCTGGAGGTATTAGGATAATAAAAAGAGATATTGAAAAAATAAAGGAAATAGTTGATAAAAAGTGTGCTGATGATAGAATTAATGATATTATCAATGAGATGTATAATTGGGAAGAAAGGATAGAGCAGTATTTGATATATATTTCAAATGTTATATCGGATCTAATGAAACAAGTTGTTTTAAGTGATAGTAGTATAGAAATTTTTTCAGTATCTGAGCTCATAAATGCTATTGAAACCTTAATGAATTATGAATTAAAAGAACAAAAATGCAATCTTGTTAAGGATCTAAATATTGATGGTAGCATGAAAATAAAAGGTAATATGAATTCTCTAGTACAGGTTTTTAATAATTTAATCACAAACGCAATAGAAGCTAGTGAAGAGAATGGTAAAATAACAATAGGGGCCGAAACACAAAGTGAGATAATTAAGTTTTACGTAAAAGATTATGGAAAAGAAATACCACAAAGCGTCAAGGAAAAACTCTTTCAAAAAATGGTTACAACCAAGGGTAACAAAGGCGTGGGTATAGGCTTGTATATTTCTAAATCAATAATAAAAGGCAGATTTGGTGGAAATATTTATTTTAACACAAACGAAAAAGAAACAGTTTTCTTTATAGAAATACCGATTATTAAGGGGGAATAAGAATGGTTAGAGGTATAAGACTTATAATTGCTGATGACGATGTAGGTATAATTGATTCTATAAAAGCTTTTATAGGCGAAAAATACCACGTTGAAGGATATACTACTTCAAAGGAAGTAATAAGAAGAGTTAGAGAAGAAAAATTCGATATTTTAGTGTTGGATTACAGAATAGATGAAATGGATGGAAGAATGATTGTCGAAGAAATTAGAAGATTTGATAATGATATTTATATAATCTTCCTGACAGGATGCTTAAAAGATTCTGAAGGTTTGAAATTCTTGGAAACAATATCTATACAAAATTTCTGTGAAAAGGGTGGAGACTTTGACAGAATAATTGTATGTATCGAATCAGCAATAAAATCAATAGAATTTTTTAGAAACAAGAAAATAACAATAGGGGAGCGAATAAAGGAGCTAAGGAAGATATATAATTATAGTCAAGATGATATTGCAAAGTATCTTGAGATACAGAGGCCTATGATATCTCAATATGAGTCAGGGGATACTATACCTCCGACAATGTCGATTATAAAAATTGCAAAATTATTCAATGTAACGACAGATTATTTACTGTGCTATGAATTTTGCGTTGAAAAAATTAAAAAATAATAAAAATAATTGAATATATGGACAATAAATACCTTATAAAGCAGACTGTAACTAACTTAGTCTGCTTTTTTTGTTACATATTGACATGTTATTAATAATGATATATAATACATAAAAGTAAGCTGGATTTACCCAGAAGACATTAATGTAAATATAATTTAATGTTAAATATAATCAGTAAAACAACTAATACATCAAGAGTATAATTTGTAAACACCGAAATTATCATTGCGGTATCACGCAAAAAATCAATGCTAGTTTTTTGCGGATTTTGTGGAAAATTTGCGGTGACAATAAAAGTAAAGTATGGTATTCTAAAACTTGTAAATAAAGTGGAAAAAATGTATAAATAGTAATAATACGAAACTTAATAAGTTGAATTATAAAAAAATAAATCAAAAAAGGAGCATAATATTCAAATGTCGATAATAATAGAAACTGGGAAGAAATTAATTTTGGAAAATGTAATATCTTTAAGAAAAAAGATATTACAAAATGGAGTTAATGAAGAAATAGAGAAAATTACTAACTACTTGGATAACAATGAACTCAAAAGAAATGGTCCAATAATGACAACTGTATATGAATTGTCAGAAAATGGTGTGATTGATATGGAAATATTAGTGCCAATCAATAAATCTGTAAACTTGCCTTCGGAGTATAGAATGATACCTTTATTTAGATTGACAAATGCTTTATATTCAAGACATAAAGGAGATATTTCACTTCTTCAAAACGTATACAATAGTATGACAGAATATATTCAAAGCAATGAACTACAACAAATAACTACTGTGTATAACGTTACAATTAACGAAGTATCATCACAGACAAATATTGATGAGTTGATAATTGATGTTTATATCGGATTGAGTGATAATTTACTGTAATACTAATAAGATATCTTACTGCGAGAGCAGATTTGATATATCCATGGATTAAAAATAATAAGAAAAGGAGATTATTGAAATGACAGAAAAAATTAATGTAAAGAACGGAAGTTTTTTAGAACTTAGACAGGAAGAAATAATGAAAATTGAAGGTGGCGTTCCACGAGTTACATCTTCACCTGTACCAACTGTACCTGTCACTTTAATAAGAATTACTGCTCGTGCTACTGTAGCAATTATCAAAGCAATATTAAACTAATAAGAATAAAGTGAAAATTAAAAAACAAGGGGGTTATTAAAATGATAGAAATAATTAATTTCAAAAACGATCGCTTTATGGAGCTCAAAGAAGAAGAAATGATGAAAGTTGAAGGTGGCCTTATTCCAGCTTTACCAGCTGTTGCAATAAAAGGTCTTAAAATTGTTGCTGGTGTTACTGCGGTAGCTATAACAGGGCTCGGAATTTATACAGGTTATAAGGAAAAGATGGCAGAACTTGAAAAAAAATATGGAAAGTAGTAAAATTGGTTTATTGTAATAAGTTGTGAATATTTTTTGTTTTAAACAAAAATCAAACTTTAAGGAGACAAAATCATGAGTTATGCATGTAGTTTTCAAGAAATAAGTATTACAGAATTGCGTGATATTAATGGTGGTGGACCTTGGGATTCAGTAAAAGAAGTATTTCAATCACTACCACAACAAGTCAAACCAATAGTTGTTGTTCCTGCTGCTGCAATGGTATTATATGAAGGTTGTAAAAAAATAGGGGGCTATGCAGCTGAAGCAGTATATTGGATTAGACATTTTTAAAAGAAAAACTAATAGAGGTAATTGTTTTGAATAATTTAACTAAAATATTGAATCAGTATCCAATACTTTA